>Ga0307373_10002357_pt1 | contig 34132 bp, 42 predicted proteins | sample OX2MG_FD_202534 | JGI IMG/M metagenome (GOLD analysis project Ga0307373, IMG submission 202534) | Soil microbial communities from Risofladan, Vaasa, Finland - OX-2 | ecosystem: Environmental > Terrestrial > Soil > Coastal area > Acid sulfate soil | place: Finland: Risofladan, Vaasa | collected...
CGCCGCCGCCGGCTCGCCGCCCGGCGCGACCCCGAGGGCGCCGGCTGCTCCAAGACACATCAATTCGGGCCTGCCCCATCCCGACGGCCTGGCGTGGAGCCCCGACGCCAAACAGTTGGCCATCGCGGTCAACGGCGAGCTGGAGATCTACAAGGCCTCGGGCGCGGACGGAACCGCGCCGGCCAACCGCTACCTGACGGGTGCGAACGTCGCCGGTGTGTCCTGGTCGGCGCCGATCCCCGACGAGGCGGCGAGCGCGATCAAGGCCGGCCCCGGCCCCCAGGCCATGGTCGACGCGCTGCTCGCGGCCACGATGCTGCCCGCGGCGGCGGACACCCCGGCGAATCGACCCTTCACCAAGATCTACCTCTGGCAGTTCGACTCGACCACGGTGTCTCCCATCAACTCGATCGCCGACGCCACGGCCACCGTGCTCGCCAAGTACCCGCCACTGGCGGCGGGGGTGGTTTTCCACCACTGGGCGGCCTCGGGCACCTGGGCGCTGCTGGGAGGTTGTTATCGCTACCGCGTGGTGATCGCCGGCAGCATCCCCGCGACGCCCGACACGGTCGGGCTTTCCGGCAGCGCGCTCTGCTCGAGCCCGGCGGCAAGCCCCTCAGCGAGTCCTTCGGCCAAACCGACTTAAGCTGACCGCATGGCCGACTTCGATTTCCTGGCCGGCCACGCGCAATCGACGCCGGAGAAGCCGGCCCTGGTCCTCGACGAACGGGTCCTCACCTTCGCCGAGCTCGACAGGAAGGCAAACCGCGTGGCAAACGCCTTTGCCGGCCTCGGGTGCGCAGGTGAGGACCGCGTCGCTGTGATGTCGTTCAACTCGGTGGAGACGTTCGAGGTGGCGAGCGGTCTGCGCCGATCAGGCGTCGTGATCGTTCCGGTCAACTACCGGCTTCGCGGGACCGAGGTCGCGTACGTGTTGAACGACTCCGGCGCCAAGGTCATGGTGGCCGGCCCCGATCACGCGGGCGTCGTCGAGGCCGCACGCGCGGAGCTCACGGGCAATCCGCGCCTCGTCGCATTCGGCGCGCCAGCGCCCCCGGGCTGGCTGGACTATCGAGAACTCATGGAAGGCTCGACGGACGCACCCCTGTCCGGTACAGGCGCCGGCGGGCTCGGCCCGTCGATGATCTACACGTCCGGCACCACCGGCCACCCGAAAGGCGCGTGGCGGCCTCATGGCGTGAACATAGAGAACGTCCTGCAGATCATCTCCATCTTCGAGCTCAACCAGTCAGACGTCCATCTGACCTGCGGCCCTGGCTATCACAGCGCAGTGTCGTTCTTCAGCGCGTTGCATTCGCTGCTCGGGTCGACGGTGGTGCTCCAGTCGAAGTTCGAGGCCGCGGGAGCGCTGGACCTGATCGAACATCACCGTGTGACGACCACGTTCATGGCACCCACGCTGCTGCAGCGGCTGGTGGACGAGCAGGAGAGAAGGCCCCGCGACCTTTCGTCGCTGCGCGCGCTGCTGCTGGGGGCCGCGCCGTGTCCTTACGTGTTGAAGCAACGGGCGGAATCGGTGCTCGGCCGCGTCCTGTGGGAGTTCTATGGAGCGACCGAGACCGGCATCAACACCGTGCTCCGCCCCCAGGACCAGCTTCGCAAACCGGGCTCGTGCGGCACGGCGGTTCCGGGACAGGAGATCAAGCTGGTGGGAGGCGATGGGTCGGAGGTGGCCGTCGGAGAACCGGGCGAGCTGATGGTTCGCAACTCATGGCTCGCCGAGTACTACCACCGGCCCGACGCGACCGGCAGGAGCCTGCACGACGGTTTCTTCTCGGTGGGGGATATCGCGTACAGGGACTCCGAGGGCTACTACTTCATCTGCGACCGCCAGATCGACATGGTCATCTCGGGCGGCATCAACATCTACCCGGCCGAGGTCGAGGCCGTGCTCCACGCGCACCCGGCGGTCATGGACGCGGCGGTGATCGGCGTGCCCGACGATCAGTGGGGCGAGTCGGTCAAGGCGGTGGTCCAGCTGCGCGCCGGCACGACCGCGTCGGCCGAGGACCTGATCATGTTCTGCGGCGAGCGCCTCGCCGGCTACAAGAAACCCCGCTCGGTGGACTTCGTCGAAGACATGCCTCGCGATGCGGCTGGCAAGCTCCTCAAACGGCAGATCCGGGATCGCTATTGGGCCGGCGCGGATCGCAGGATCTAGGAGAGAAGAGGCAGGAGATACTCGAGGGAGCGGCTGATGCGCCCCAGCGGCCGGTCGCCGGCCGAGGCAAGGCGCGTCTCCTGCTCGAGGGTGTACCAGCCGCCATAGTTCGCCTTGCGCAGCGCCTCGATGACCCTCGCAACCGGCGCTGCCCCTTCGCCAAGCGGCCGGTAAAGGCCCATCTCGACGGCTTCCCCGTAGTCGACCGAGCCGTCGCTCACCTGTCGCGCGAGCTCGGCATCCACGTCGTTCAGGTGCACGTGGCGGACCCGGTGGCCGGCCAGCTCGAGCACCTCGATCGGGTCGGCGCCCGCGAGCACCAGGTGCGCTATGTCCAGGCATAGACCGGCCTCGGACCCGACCAGGACACGCTCGATTTCCTCGGGGCCCTCGATGGTGCTCCCGAAGCGCGGCTGCACCGCAACCCTCAGCTTGTGCCGTGCGCCGACGTGCTCGACCGACCCGACCACGTGCAGCAGGTGGGCCCATTCGGCATTTGACAGCACCGCGCCGCGCGCGCTCTCCGACGTGCGGTCGGGGATCGCGGACAGCACGAGAGTGTCGGCGCCCAAAGCCGAGAGCCAGCTGGCGTGCCCGTCGATATGCGCCAGCTCAGGCCCGCGGATGTCGTGGTGATGCAGGACCGCGCGGACCTGGCCTGCGACCACGTGCAGCTTGTGCCTGCGCAGCAGCGCCTTGGCCTGGTCGCTCTTGTCAGGCAGGAAGCCGGACGGTCCCGCCGTGATGGCGCCTTCACCGACGGCGGCCGCCTCCGAGAGGACCCGCTCGACCTCGAGGCGGTGGCCTTCTTCCGCTGACTCGCCGACGCCCCAGCACGAGGGGGACAGGGCGAGGCGGTGCACGGACTGTCCGCGGGACGACCGCAAGCCGGGGATGGCGCGCGTGCTGCGAGAGATCACCGCGCAGAGATTAACCTTCTAACCGCGGGGTGCCCGCATACGCGCTCGAACCGAATTCCTGATCGGCCGCTCAAAGATCCACCGGACCTCGATTTCGCTGGGAGTATCACGAGATGTCAGAAGAACCCTACGGGGTCAGAGCGCTGCCCGAGATCTACAAGGAATGGGCGACCACCGGCATGGTGGCAAACATAGGGACCAGGATCCTCGAGCTGGGCCACGGGAGAATCGTGCTGGAAGGCAACCTGACGGCCGAGTCGCACGGGTTCCCGACCTCGCGAGGCACCGTCGTGCACGGAGGGGCGATCGCCACGCTCGCCGACGAAGCCCTCGCCTCAGCCGCGTTCACGGCCGCCGAGGAGGGTGAGACGACCGTCACCGCCGATCTCAAGGTCGACTTCCTGCGCCCGGCTCGCCCGGGACGCCTCGTCGCACGCGCCACCGTCCGCCATCGCACACGGCGGCTCGCCTTTTGCGAGACGACGATCGAGCAGGGCAACGGGCAGGTGGTGGCCGAGGCGCGGGCCGTGATCGCTTACGTGAAGGCCTAGACGGGAGGCAGGATCACCGCGCGCCAGTGGATGCCGCCGTCGGCGGTTGTCTCGAGCACAGGCCGTGAGCCTGCCATGGCGCCAAACCACGCGTGGTCCGCATCCAGGACCTGCAGGGACCCGGGCAGCGGCACGATCACGCCGACGTTGTGATACGGCGTCCAGGTCGTGCCGCCGTTCGAGCTGGCCGCCCAGTCCCCGGAGCCGATCCACCACCAGTTCTGCGCGTCGGAGTAGCCGACCGCGCCGGCCGCGGCGGGCGGTGCGATGACGGTCCACGTCGCGCCGCCGTCCAGCGAACCGAGCTCGACCTGGTTCGCGGCCGGGACCTGAGCGACGGGAAGCGTCGTGCCGGCGCCGCCCGCCGAACCAAGGCTCGCGACTTTGTCGATGAGCGTGGTGTACGTGTAGGTCACGGGGACGCCGCCGTCGAACGCCCGGACCGTGAGCGGCGGGTACTCGAGCACGGTCGCGCCGACACCATGCCGCCCGCTGCTGGGCGGGAAGTTCACCACCGTGGCCACGACCCCAAGTCCTCGCGTGGGCGACGCCTCGACGAAGAACTGGCCCCTGGCGCGCCAGCCGCCAGGCGGTGCGGGCAGCGGCACGCGCGTCCAGGTCGAGCCGGCATCGGTAGACCGGTACGCGTATGGGCCGCCGTTCAAGCTATCGAGCCATCCCTCGTTGGGGCCGGCGAACTGCACCAGGAAAGGTTGATCGGACAGCCCTGTTGGTGAGCCCAGGTCGGCCCACGTGACCCCGCCGTCAGCCGTGCGGTACAGGTCGCCGCTCGGCCCGAGCACCGGCCCGGCGCGGACCAGGAGCCAGCCATGCCCAGGGTCGGCAAAGCTGATCGAGAGGACGTCGGCGGCTGGAGCCGACGGCACCAGCGACGACCACGTCCGCCCTCCGTCGGCCGTCCGGTAGAGGACGGTCCGCAGGCCCGTGAGCGCGAAGACGCCGTCGCGCGCGTCGAAGAAGTTGAGGTACGTCGCGCGGTCGGCGATCGGGCCCGCGAGCTCCCTCGTCCAGCTGCGGCCGGCGTCGGTCGTGCCCATGACCGTGTAACGGCCCCCGGCGAGCCCCGCCACCACCCAGCCCGCGGCCGAAGTCGCGAAATCGACCGAGAGCAGCTGGTATTCGGCCTGCGGCGCGAGCACTCGCGACGGCGCGCTGGAGACGGGCAGGCTCGGGTGGAGGTAGGCGACGCCGGTCAGGGTGATGACCGCGACCGAGGCCGCGATGATCGCGAAAGCCCGGCGCGCGCGGCTCTGGGCGGACAGCGCCTCGGCCTCGGGCTCGAAATCCGGCGATTCCATCGAGCCGAGCTTAGGGCGGCTGAGGCAGGTTGACCAAAAACCACGCCCTGCCCCGGGCTCAAGGGGCGTGGACGGCAGGACGAGGTCGTCGTCCATACCCGCCGGGATAGATTGTGATGACATGGTGCGACCGGCGGTCCTCGGTGATGCTGCGGCGATCGCGCGGGTGCACGTGGCCACCTGGCGCACGAGCTATCGCGGCATGCTGCCAGACGACTTTCTTGCCTCTCTGACAGAGGCCCATTACGCCGACCGCTGGAAAAGGGGCATCGGCGACGGCACGTCGCGCGTCTTTGTCGCCGAGGACGCGAGTGGCGTGGTTGGCTTTGCGTCAGGCGGACGTGAACGCGCCGGCGAGGACGGTTACGGCGGAGAGCTCTACGCGCTCTACGTCGACGACCGCGCGCAGCGGAGGGGACATGGACGCGATCTGGTTCGCGCGGTGGTGGGCGGCCTTCGGGACATGGACCTCAGCGACATGATCATCTGGGTCTTGCGCGACAACGCCGGCGCGCGGGCTTTCTACGAGCGCCTTGGAGGGACGTACGTGCGAACGCAGCCGATCACGATCGGGCCCACGCTCCTCCACGAGGTCTCGTACGGCTGGCGCAGCCTCGACGTCCTGGGTTAGGTCGTAGGCGGCAGGGGCGCCTGGGTGAAGTCGAAGCAGTCCGCCGTGCAGGGGTCAGCCTCGCCAGGTCAGCTTTGGCGCCGTGACCGGCGCCGCCCGCGGCACCAGGACGGTGCTCGCTCCCAACAGACATACGGCGGTGATGGCGAGAAACGCATAGGTCGGGCTGAGCCCGAACAGGGTGCCACCGGCCAGCGCACCGGCGATCTGGATCAGCGTCTGCACGGTCTGGAACACGCCCTGCGTACGCCCCTGCTGACCCGGATCGGCGCTCCGGCTGACCTCGGCCATGATGCTGGGAGTTCCGGAGATGGTGAACGCGCCTTCGACCAATCCCAGCCCGATGAGCCAGGGCACCGAGGCGACGAACGGGTACAGCGCGGCGAAGAACGCCGTGCACAAAAGCGCCACGACAATGAACCTCCGCGGGCCGAACCGGTCACCCAGGGACCCCGCCTGTGCGCTGAGGAGCATGGCTGGCAGCGCGAACGCCACGAACGAGAGGCCGACCGCGAAGGTGTTGGCGCCGCGAGAGGTCAGGTAGAGCGGCCAGATGGTGTCGAAGGTCCCGATCATGTACGAGGTGCCGGCGCCGAGCAGGATCAGCGGCACCAGCGAGCGCGCGATGTGAAAGGCGCCGGCCGCGACTTCCTGCGTTGGCGCGACGCGGGCGTTGGGCAGGGTGGCGAGCGCGACGACTGCCACGACCGAGAAGGCAGACGCCACCGCGAACACGACCCCCAGGTCGAACAGCGCGATGAAGCCGCCCACCGCGGGGCCGATGAGCATTCCCGCCATGTTGGTGGACTGCATGAACCCGAACACGCGGCCGCGCTCCGCGGGCGCGGTGATGTCCGCCAGCAGGCCGTTCGCCGCCGGCCAGTAAGCGCCTTGCGCGGCGCCCTGCAGCAGGCGCACTCCGATGAACGCCGCGGTCGGCAAAGGCAGCAGGTAGGCCAGGAAGAGGGCGGCCGTCGCGAGGACCGCGCCGAGCATCACCGGCCGCGTGCCGAGCCTGTCCGCGGCCCAGCCCGCCGGGTAGCGGACCAGAGCGTTGGCGAGCAGGCCGGCGGCGAACACCGCGCCGACGAGCGCGGGTGAGCCGCCCCTGCGGCCGAGGAAGATCGGCAGCAGCGGCAGGAAGAACCACGTACCGACAGCGTTCAGGAAGTTGACCGAATAGAGCGTCCACAACGTCCGCCGGAGATTCATGCGCATCAGGAATACTGGCAGAGGCATGCCCGCGGACCTGTTGCACGACATCGAGTGGGAGGTGCTTCCACCGTCCGCGCACCCGGCGCACATGCACATGGCCCTCGACGAGATCCTGCTGGAGCGTGTCATCACCGGACGGCGCGCGCCGGCGATGCGAATCTGGGAGTGGGTCGAGCCGGCGCTCGTCATCGGTTCGCACCAGTCGGTGTTGAACGAGGTGGACGAGGCGGCGGCCGCCGAGCTCGGCTTCGTCGTCACGCGGAGGATGAGCGGCGGCGGCACGATGCTGTGCGAGCCGGGCCGCACCATCACTTACTCGCTGTACCTGCCCGAATCGCTCATCGCAGGCGCCTCGTTTCGGCACTCGTACGCGTTGCTCGACGATTGGGCCGTGCGCGCGTTCGTCGAGCTGGGCGTGCCGGCGAGCTACCGGGAGATCAACGACATCATCTCGCCACGCGGGAAGATCGCCGGTGCGGCGCAGGCGCGCCGGCGCGGCTTTGTCCTGCACCACACGACCATCGCCCACTCGATGGACGTCGACCTGCTGCCGAGAGTGATCAGGATCGGACGCGATCGAATCGCAGAGCGCGGCGTGAGAAGCGCGGAGAAGAGCGTGTCGCCGCTCTCATGGTTCACGTCTCTGTCGTGCGCCGAGGTGGCCCAACGCATGCACCATCATTTCAAGCAGGAGTTCGAGGCGCGCGAAGGCGTGATCTCGAGCGACGAGCTGAGCGCTGCGCGAGACCTGGTGGCATCCAAGTATTCGACTCCGGCCTGGATCAACCGCCTTCCGTAAGGGTCGTCCAGGAGCCGGCCTTCCAGGCGGCAACCAGGTCGGCGCTCTGCTGGACGTGCTCGCGGTAATGGTCCCGCAGCCAGCCGATGATGTCCTCGGGGCTCGTGGGGAAGGCCTCCTGGCCGGCGCCGTACACGACCGGCGCCTTGCACCCCCAATCGTCTGCCCCGAGTTTGGCGACGCCGCCACGACAGCGGTGTGGAGGCGCGCCATCTCATCCAGGGCCGCCCGCCCCTGCTGAGGCGTCATGCCCGAGCGCCTTGTGAACCGCGGCCTCAGCCTCTCCGGGCGCGTCCTGGGGACCCGAGCTGGGCGAATCCGCCCGCGATGATCGCGTCGAGGACACGGCGGTAGTGGACGAGCACCCAGTTCACGTGCGTTTGCAGGCCGCCGAGCGAGTAGTCGTCGGCCGGCTTCAGGTAAGCCAGCGCTTCGTCGGGCACGTGCTGAAAGCCCGCATCCCACTCGCTGCGCGCCGCTTCGAAATCCGCCATGGCGGACTCGCGCGCGACCGTCAGGGACGCCATCAGGCGAAGTAGTTGTGCTGCTGCAGGTAAGCAGACGCGACCGCATCCGCGTCCTGGTGGAGCAGCTCGACCTGCCCGTTCATCGTGACCAGGTCCGCCGTCGTGAGGTTGGCGTCGATGTTGTTCAGCACCTTCTTCACCTCATCGGTGGCGATCGCGGTGCGCACGACCGGCACGACGTTGTCGGCGGCGATCATGTGCTTGTCGTCCTGCAGCACGACCAAGCCGAGCGCGTTCAGGTCTGCATCGCTGCTGAACACCAGTCCCACCTGGATCGAGCCGTTCTTGAAAGCCGCCCGCGTGGCCGGACCATCGGTGTCAAGCGTGAGCGTCTGCTTGAAGTGAAGACCGTAGACACTCGACAGGCCTGGCAGGCAGAACTTGTAGGTCGGGCATTCCGGCCCCGCCCCGAACACCAGCTGGCCGGCTATCGGCGTGAGGTCGGAGAGCGTCTTGAGGTTGTACTTGTCAGCGGTCGCTTTGGTCACGGCGTAAGCGTTGCCGTCGAACGCCTGCGACGGGGTCAGCGCCTCGGCGTTCAGCTTGGCCAGGTACGTGTTCAGCTTGGCCGTCGTGGCCGCAGGGTCTGCGGTCGCCTCACCCGCGCCGTTGTTGTAGTACTCGAGCTCGCTGGCGGCATAGCCCGGGTAGATGTCGATCTGGCCGCTCTGGAGGGCGGGGGCGACCACCTTTCTGGTGCCGAGGTTCAGCTTGTAGTTGACGGAGTACCCGTCGTGGGCCAGCGCCTCGCCGTAAAGCTCCGCCAGGATGCTGCTCTCCGGGAAGTTGAAGCCGGCTACCGTTACGGTCCCCTTGCTGGCCGTTCCCGTGCCGCCGCCGCTGCTTCCGCAGGCCGCCACGACAGTCAAAAGGACGACCGCCGCGGCTGTCAGCCACCCAGCACCAAGTCTTCGATTCATGACAACTCCTCCTTGGCCTGAGCCGGCCTTCCCGATCCAACCCCGGCCTGGCGTCAATTCTTCCACTTAAGCGGTCTTAAAGGTGCCGACTTTCCGAGGAGAGGAAGCGGCCAGGAGCCGGATGCCCCGCGGCACCATGGCCCTTTCGAGTCCGGCCAGCAGCAGCTCGGTGGCCAGGGCAAGCGCGGCCACCAGCAAGGCGCCGGCGAGCGTTCGCGGGTTGTCGGAACGTGCCAGTCCGTCCACGATGTAGCGCCCCAGGCCACCTCCGGCGATGAGGGCGGCCAGCGTCGCAGTGGCCACCACCTGCACCGCCGAGGTGCGGATCCCGGCCATGATCAGGGGCACCGCGAGAGGCAGCTCGACCCTGAACAGCTGCGCGAGCCCGCGGTAGCCCATGCCGCGCGCGGCGTCCTTGATGTCCGGATCGACCTCGCGCAGGGCGACATAGCTGTTGGTCACCATGGGCGGCACCGCGAGCGCGGTCAGGGCGATCACGATCGGCACGTCGCCCAGTCCGAACACCTGGAATGCGATGACCAGGATTCCGAAGGAAGGGACTGCCCGGCCCACGTTCGAGATGTTGATGGCGAGGTTTCCGAACCGGCCGTAGTGTCCGAGCACGATTCCAACCGGCAGCGCGATCAGGGCCCCGATCGCCACGGACTCGAGCGAGAGATGGACCTGCTCCCCCACGCGGGTCGGAATCCCGTCGATGCCCTGCCAGTGGGCCGGGTCCGTGAGCCATTGCCACGTTGCCTGCAGAAGGCTCACGGGTTTCTAGTCATGGGTTTCTTGCCCAGGGAACCGCCAGCCGTTGAGCCAGCGCGATGGCAAGGTCCGCGAGGAACGCAAGCACGATGCAAAGGGCCGTCGCCACCACGAGCGGGGTGTGGAAGCTCTCGATGAGGCCCCTCAGGATGAGCTGGCCCAGGCCGCCCAGGCCGATCACCGCCGTGATGGTCACGATCCCGATCGTGGAGACGGTCGCGACGCGAAGCCCGGCGAAGATCGCGGGCAGCGCAAGCGGCAGCTCGACGCGGATCAACCTGGCCAGCGGGCGGTAGCCCATCCCGTCGGCCGCATCGAGGACGTCGGGCGGTACGGAGTCCAGGCCGACCAGGACGTTGCGGACCAGGATGAGCACGTTGTATCCGACCAGCGGAATCTCCGCGGTCAGGATGCCAAGCCCGGTGTACGGAATGAGTAGCGCAAACAGCGCGATCGACGGAATCGTGTAGAAGGCGCCGAAAACGGTGAGCACCGCCGGGCGCAGGTGCAGGTTGGTCCATCGTCGCGCGGCGATGCCAAGTGGCAGGGCGATGACCAGGCCGCCCACCAGAGCGATCGCGGTGAGGGTCAGGTGCTCCTGCACCGCTGCGAGCACGTAGGGGATGTGCGTGGAAAGCCAGGTCCAGTTGATCCATGGGTCGACGATGTCCAGGAATACCCGGCCACGCATTCGATTACGGTAATAGAGCGCGGGTGAGGACTGCGGTCCTCCCCCGCGGGACCCCCTCCTGGGAATCCTGGCCACGATTGGGAGGCGCTTGGAAGTTGAACGCCTGGGTGACGGCCGGGATGAACCCGGCCTTTCGGCCACCATTGCACTGAGCCCGTGATCCGCCTGGAGAACGTCACCAAGAACTTCGCAGCCGGTTCGAACGCCGTGCGCGACCTGAGCCTCGACATCCCCACCGGCAAGACCTGCGTCCTGATCGGTCCGTCCGGCTGCGGGAAGACGACCACGCTGCGCATGATCAACCGCCTCATCGACCCCGACAGCGGGCGCGTCCTGGTCGACGGCGTGGACACGCGGACGATCGACCCCGCGCAGCTGCGCCTGAAGATGGGTTACGTCATCCAGCAGACGGGCCTGTTCCCCCACATGACCGTGGGCGACAACGTCGGCACCGTGCCGCGCCTGTGGAATTGGGACAAGGCACGGATCAAAAAGCGGGTCGAGGAGCTGCTGCAGCTGGTCGGGCTCGACCCTGGCGAGTACCGCGACCGCTATCCGCACCAGCTGTCGGGCGGCCAGCGGCAACGGGTCGGGTTTGCGCGCGCACTGGGCGCCGATCCGCCCATCCTGTTGATGGACGAGCCGTTCGGCGCGGTCGACCGCATCACGCGCGAGCGTCTCCAAAACGAGTTCATCAACATCCAGCGATCCATGCGCAAGACGGTGGTCTTCGTCACCCACGACATCGACGAGGCGGTCATGGTCGGCGACCGCATCTGCCTGTTGAAGATGCAGGCGGAGATCGCGCAGTACGACACGCCCGAGCGAATCCTCACGCAGCCGGCGAGCGAGTACGTCGCGGAGTTCCTCGGCCGCGAGCGGCTGGTCCGCCGGATGTCGGTCGTGCAGATCGACCCAGGTTCGCTGGAGCACCCGCCGGCCGGGCCTGCCGCAGGGGAACCGCGGCTGCAGGTCACCGCCAAGCTGACCGAGGCCTTTGCCGCCGCCCTGTCCAGCCCTACCGAGCACGCGGCGGTGTTCGACGGTGAGCGCTACGTCGGTGCCTTCACCGCCACGTCGTTGCTCGAGTCTTTGCGGCGCGCCAACATGGAAGGAGGAGAGCAGGTTGCCGCAGGAATTTGACGTCGTGTGCCTTGGCGGCGGGGTGGCCGGCGAGGCGATCGCCAACGAGCTCCAGGGCAGCGGCCTGACCCTGGCGGTCGTCGAGCGCGAGCTGGTCGGCGGCGAATGCCCCTACTGGGGCTGCATCCCCTCCAAGACGCTGCTGCGTTCGGGCGAGACCCTGAGCGAGGCCGGCCGCGCCCGCTCCCTGGCCGCCTTGCGCGTCGACTGGGTCGTCGACTTCCCGAAGATCTCCAAGCGGGTGCTGTGGATGGCGCGCGACCTGGACGACACGCGGCCCGCCGCAGCCCTGGAAGCCACCGGGGCGAAGCTCGTACGCGGTGCGGGTGAGCTGGTGGACCTTCGCACGGTCGAGGTGGGCGGCGACAGCCTGGTCGCGCGCAAGGCGGTGGTGATCGCCAATGGCAGCACGGCCGCCATCCCTCCGATCGAAGGGCTGGGGACGGTCGACTACTGGACCAACCGGCAGGCCACCATCCCGCGCGAGCTCCCGGCCAGTTTGGCTGTGCTCGGTGGCGGAGCGGTCGGGGTCGAGCTCGGCCAGGCTTTCGCGCGAGTCGGGTCCAAGGTCACCATCATCGAAGCTGGCCCACGATTCCTCGGCCTCGAAGAGCCGGAGGCGGGCGCGGCTCTGCGCCCGCACATCGAGGCGGACGGCATCACGCTGATTATCGGCGACCCATGCGTCGCCGTCGAGAAGCACGCGTCGCAGGTGGTCGTCCACCTGAAGTCGGGCGCGGTCGTGTCAGCCGACCGTCTGCTCGTGGCCACCGGCCGCAGGCCCAACGTCGAGGCGTGGCGAGCCGCGGGCCTGCCGCAGACGGAGCGCGGCTGGTTGAAGGTCGACCAGGAAACGCTCGAAGCCCACGACGGCGTTTACGGCGCGGGGGACGTGACAGGGCTTGGGGGTTTCACGCACCTCGCGTACTACCACGGCCAGATCGTCGCGCGCCGCCTGCGGGGCATCAACGCGCGCGCCGACCACACGGCGGTGCCTCGGGTGACGTTCACCGACCCCGAGGTGGCGTCCGTCGGCCTGTCGGAGGCGGCCGCACACGACCGAGGCATCGACGTCATCGCCACGATCACCGACCCCGCGGAAACCGCCCGCGGCTACATCCATGACTTTCACGGCGGCACGCTCAAGCTCGTAGCCGACCGCGGGCGCGGGGTGCTCGTGGGGGCGACCATGGTCACCCCGCGCGCCGGCGAGATCATCGGCGAGCTCGTCCTGGCGGTCAAGCTCGGGACGGCTCTGCGCGACCTGGCGGACGTCATCCACCCCTTTCCGGCCTTCAACCGCGTCCTGGGCGCGGCCCTAGGCGAGCTCGCGACCATGCTCTGAGCGGGTTGTCCGCGTGGGCAGCGCGTTTTCTGGGTGAACCCGTCTTCAGTTCATCCAGGGGGCGTACTCATATGGTCATCACCGTCAACGGCCAGGCGATCACCTTGGACCCTGACACGATTCTCATCTGGGCCCTCGTAGGCCTGGTCGCCGGGTTCCTGGCCAGCCACCTCGCGCTGGGCCATGGCCTGGGCCTGCTGGGAGACATCGTGGTCGGCATCATCGGTGCGTTCATCGGAGGCTTCGTGCTGCTGGGGCTGCTGCACGTCAGCATCGGCGTGACGGGCCACCCGATCCTGAGCGAAATGATCGTGGCGTTCATCGGGGCGGCGATCCTTCTGATCATCGTGCGGATCTTCAGCGGACGTAGATCGAACTACCGTCGCCGCGCGTTCTGAGCGGCCGCTGACCGCACGTGCTCGTCGACCAGGCGCCTGGGGGCCGTCCGCTCCCAGGCGTTCCGCACCAAGCGCTCGGCGAGCTCTTTACCGACGACCCGGAGCCGGACGGTGACCCACCCGAACCGGCCGGTGTAGGCCGACACCGAAAACGTCTTCGGGTCCATCTCGACCAGGCCTGCCTGATCGTCGAGCGAAGCCTTGATCGACACCTGGCCGCCATCGGGCGAACCCATCGCGAAGATCTTGTCTCTGACGCGGAACGTCGCCTCCCCCCAGGTCTCGCGCTCCTCCACCTGGGGCAGCGCCAGGCACAGGCGCCGGAAATCGTCGAACGTCATGCCTGGACGACCTCGAAGGTGAGTCGGCCCCGCAGCCTCGTGAGCGCAGCCAGCACGGGCGCCCCGAGGGCCACCACCATGACCACGTTGCCCACGGCACGAAACGTGTCGTACGCGAGCGAGGTGAGAAGGTAGTAGCGCCCGAAGTGCAGCAGCGCGGTGGCGGGTGACATGCCGGGCAGCCAGCCCAGCGTGGGGTTGCCGCGATACACCGGCACCCAATCCGTCACGTCGAGGAGCGCCCCGAACACCCAGCCCATGATCGCGCCGACGCCGGCGAGCACCAGCACGTCGCGCCATCCGGGCGACCCGCTACGCCAGTGGCCCGCGAGACCGGCGGCCACGCCCACCCATCCGAGCCCGAACACCTGGTACGGCACCCACGGGCCTAAGCCGCCGCTCAACAGCGCGGAGACCAGGATCGACAGTGCGCCGGCCATGAATCCGAACGAGGTGCCGAACACGTAGCCCGCGCAAAGCACCAGGAAATAGATCGGGTTGAAGCCACCGATGCCGACGATCACGGCCAGGCGCAGCGCCGAGTCGATCGCGGCGATGGCGGCCAGCAGCGCGACGGCTCGCGCGTCGAGCTGCCGGGTGCCTGCTTCGACCAGGAGCAGCCCCGCGACGCAGGCGAACATGAGCGCCCAGGCCGGCGTGTCCGCGGGAAGACCGCTGCCCAGGAACGGCCAGCAGAAAAGGGCCAGGCCGGCCAGCGACACGAGGCCTACCGGGAGGGCCTTGCTCAAGCGATCGCCGCCCGCGGCGCCGTCTCGCTGAGGCGGCCGCCCGAGATGGCGACGACACGATCCGCAAGCGCATCCCTGAGCGCGGTGTCGTGGGTTGCCAGCACCACGGCCGCCCCGGCGTCCCTCAGAGCGGCCACCACGCGGACGAGCGCATCGCGTGCGGGTGGATCCATCCCGCGCGTCGGCTCGTCGAGCAGGACGAGGCCCGGCCGTCCGGGAAGCACGGCCGCCAGCGCCGCGCGCTGGCGCTCTCCGCATGCGAGGTCCCGCGGATACCGGTCCGCGGCGTCGAGCAGCCCGAACGCGCGCAGCACGACCTCGGGGAGCTCGGCCTCTCCCGAACGCTCCAGGGTGAGGCTGACCTCCGAGCGCACGGTGGGCCGGTGCAGCAGAGCCGTTGGGTTCTGCGGCAGGTAGGCGATCCTTCCCGGCCGCCGCTCGACGTGCCCGCTCTGCGGGGACAGCGCGCCCGCGATGATCCGCAGAAGTGTGGTCTTGCCACCGCCGTTGGGTCCGCTCAGCGCAACGACCTCGCCTGCGCGCCCGGCCAGGTCGACGCCGTCCAGGACGATGCGCTCACCGAACCCCGCCGTGACGCCGTGTACCGACCACGCCTCGGGTCCGGGCGCAGACGCTCGGGGCGGCGCGTGAGCGACGGCTGGGGCCGACCAGGCCGAAGGCTCGACCGCCGTAACGGTCCCGCCCTCCACCGCGAACATCGCCCGAGCCGCCTGCGCCAGGCGCTCCATCCGGTGCTCGGAGACCACCACGGCGCGTCCGTCGCGCGCCATGCCGATGGCCGATGAGAGCACCATCGCCGCGCCATCCGGGTCGAGCTGCGACGTGGGCTCGTCGAGCACGACCATGCGCGGCTTCATCGCGATCGCGGAGGCGATGGCGACGCGCTGCCGCTCGCCGCCACTGAGCGTTTTCACGCGCCGCCCGACGAGGTGGGCGATGCCGGCCGCGTCGAGCGCTTCCTCCACCATTGCCGGGATTTCGCGCGCAGGGACAGCCATGTTCTCGAGGCCGAACGCGACTTCCCGGTCCACCACGTCATAGACCGTCTGGAGCTCAGGGTCCTGGAACACAAAGCCCACCGTGCGAGCGAGCCGGCGGGTCGGCGTCTCGAAAACGTTCTGCCCCGCGACCTCGGCGGCGCCGGCGATTCGGCCGCCGTGGAAGTGAGGCACGAGGCCGTTGAAGACGCGCAGCAGCGTCGACTTGCCCCCACCGGAAGGGCCGGCGACGACCGTCAGGCCGTCCTCGATGGCCAGGTCGACGTCGCGCAGGGCGGCGTTTTGCCCGTTGGGATACCAGTACGTGAGGTGGCTCAGGCGCGCGATCGCCACAGGACCACCGGCGAGAAGAGCAGAAGGCATGCGACCAGCGGGCGCGGGTCGATGCCCGGCGCGGTCAGCGTCGGATAGGGAGCCCAGTCGGCGACCCAGCCCAGCACCTGCGAGGCGATGAAGGCCAGGACCGCCAGCGCCGACGCACCCACCAGCAACCAGTCAGTGGTGCTCAACCGGACGGTGCGCATCGCGGTGCGTGGTCCCGAACCAAAGCCTCGCGATTCCATCGACTCGGCCAGCTGGATCGACCCCTCGACGCTGGTGAGGACTACCGGGACGACGACCTCGGCCCACGAACGCGGGCCACGGGGCCGCCAGCCGCGCAGACGCTGCGCCTCGGTGACCTCTGCGAACGAGGTGGCCACGGCGGGGACGAGATTGAGTGACGCGGCGATTGCGGTCCCTGTGCGCGAGAGCGCCGAAGGCAGCGCGTCCATCACCTGGTGGGACTTGAGGATGAGTGAGAACGGCGCTGCTGCGAGGATGGCCGCCGCGATCGTGATTCCTCCGGAGAACCCATAGACCAGCGCCTCGAGCGTGTAGGGGCCGCCGAGCCCGGGGATCGCCGCCGGGAGAGAGAAGAGCACGGTCGAGCCGAGGTGGGCGGACACGAAGTTGAGCAGCACCGCGAACGCCGCGACGAGCACGACTCCGATCATCACAGGGCGCATGCGGGAGAGGCCGGCCCCGACGGCGAGCGCTGCGAACGCCGCCGCCAGGACCAGTGCCTTGTAAGCCGGGTTGGACGTGGACAGGACGATGAACATGCAGGCGGCCGACCACGCCGCCACCGCCCGCGCGCTCACGACATGCTCAGCTTTCCTTGGCCGCCGGAGGAGGTGCTGGAGATGGATCTGACTGCTGCACGTAGTGCCAGCCCAGCGCGTCCTTGTCGTTGAGCGTGATCTGCGTATAGCCGTTGGCCGCCTGCGCCCACGTGCCGTTGGTCTCGACGAACAGGGCCCAGTAGGGCTCGTTCTGCGGGAAGCACTGGGTGAACGTCTGTGGCTCGTTGTCGATCTGGCACACCGCCTTGCCAAAGCTGAACGTCTGGATCTGGTACTCGATCTTCGAGCTGTCCATCAGGGTCGAGCCGTCGATCGTGTCGGTGCTGAAGCCGACGCATTTCTGAACCGTCGCGCCGGACAGGTGCTGCACCACGACGTAAGCGTGATGTGGCGCGCTCGCGTTGACGCATGAGCTTCCCGGGCTGGCGGCGGCGATGGGCGCGGTGCCGCCGCATCCGCCTGCGGCGCCGAGTATGAGAGCCAGTGTCGCGCTGGCCCCGATGAGGTGCTTACGCACGGTGATCCCTCCAGGCGGTCTGCCTTTCCCGAACGCGCTGCTGAAAGCCGACCGCCAGGAGCTTCCGTGCCGTTGCGCGCGGACGGGTATGCCGTTGGGGGCGTTCAGGTCTCCTGGCTCGCGGATCGCCGCCACCGTCCGCCTTCCCGAGGTCCCTGCCTCAGTGGCTTGATTCGGACGGAAGCTCCTCGCTCACAGTTGCGCGACAGCTCCGGTTTCACACCGGATTCCCTTGGTGCCCTGCCGGGAATCTTAGCTTGTGGCGGAAGCCTCGTCGGAACGTCGGAGCTGGTCGTATCCCTGCCGGCGCGTGACAGGCATGGCGAAGTCGAAGCGGTCGGCCTTCAGGGCGAGCTCCAGGTCGGTGGGAGGAAACCCGGGCCACGTCCCACTCATCACGCGGCGATATCGATCGCTCTCACGCAGAGGCTGAAGCAGGCGGTCGAGGTCGGCCTCTTCGCCGCGCACGATGCCTTCCATGTAGAGCGCGCAGGCATGGTCCTCGGGATAGTCGGCCGACGCGATCAGGGTCAGGGTCGCGGGATGCCTTAACAGGCAGGCTTGAACCGTCGCCCGCGCCACCGCAAGGCTGGCAGCGTAGATGTCGTCACTGTCGACCGCCGCCACCACTGGCGTCCCTGCGCTCGAGCGCTGCACCAGCACTCTGTCCTTGAGGTTGGTCGCCCGGATCTGGGTCGGAGAGTTGCTGATCGCGATGCCCTCGATCGGCAGTGCGTCCTCTTCCGCGCAGAGCACCCCGCCGGGGATTCCGGCGACCAGCGCGCGAGCCTGCGCGGTCGTGGCCACCAGCCGGCACTCGCGCGCTCCGCCGGCGAGCGCGAACGCGCTCACGGTGAAAGAACGCAGCACGTCGATCACGACGACTGTTCCGCGTGCGCGACGCGCGCCGTCGATCCCGGTCGCGTGGACTATCTGCACGGTGCGATTGTCAGGCACCTGACAGCGGCATGATAGTCAGCGGTGACAGCGCCAGACCACGGCGAGCAGCCGCGTGCGTTCGGATTCGAGCAGATCGCGGACTGCGGGTCGATGCGCGTGGTGGGACTTCGCCTGGAGCCCGGCCAGCACGTGCCAGAGCACCGCAACGCGATTCCCGTCGCCCTGATCGTCACCGTGGGCCGGCTGAAATTCGACGACGGCTCGAAATCTGGCGATGTGGGCGCGGGCGAGATGCTGTTGATCAACCCGGGGGAGCGTCACACCTACCAGGCCGACGTAGAGACTTCCGCCTTCCTGGTGTTCGCGGGGCTTCCCGGGGTCCGCAGCCGCCCATGGAGCCTGCGGCGCAAGGCATCCGGGGTCTAGAGCCTCCGCCGTCTCAGGGTGCGTTCCACAGGGTGATCAGACGGTGGCCGTCATCCTGGAGCACGCTCAAGGTCGCCACGTCGAGCATGAGCCCGCCGGCCACTTTGACGTCCGCGTGGATCCAAGCGGCGCCGACCGCACGCAGGATATGCCCGTGCGCAAACGCGAGCACGCGGCTGCCCGAGGTCGCGGCCAGGGCGATGAACTGGAGAGCGCGCTCATAGATCTGGTCCGGCGTCTCGCCCCCGGGTGACCCGTCGCTGTAGACCTCCCAGCTCGGGTTGGCCTCGTGGATCTGGATCGACGTCAGCCCTTCGTACTCGCCGTAATCGACCTCTTGAAGTAGCGGAGTGACACGTGGGTCGGGAAAGCCCGCGAGCTCGGCGGTGCGACGGGCGCGCTGCATCGGGCTCGAGAACACGGTGTCGAACTGGACGTGGGTCAGGCGAGGGCGCAAAGAAACAGCCTTTTCCTCGCCGCGAGCGGTCAGGGGGAGGTCGGTGCTGCCGGTATGGCGCCCGCTGACGCTCCACTCGGTCTCGCCGTGACGCGCGATGTAGATCTCGAGAACGGCCAATCCAGGTCCTTCCTTAGCCCCTGCGGGCTCAGGCAGGCTTGCCCATCATCTCGGGGCGACCGGATCGCAGGGACCGGGCTGCGCCTTCGAGGACGGCACCGGCGCGGACGCGCTGACCGGGCCGGATGCAGACGAGGCCGACGGTGGCCTGGCCGCCCTGCGGCTTGAGCGCCTCGTTGACCGCGGTCAGCACCCGGTTCGCGGCGTGCGCGGTGCCCGCGACGTCAGTGTCGGGAAGGATGGCGAGGAGCTGCGGCGGCGTTCGGCCCAGCACCCCGGGCGTGTCGACGTCGCGCACCGTGCCCGCCAGCGCCGCGGCCATCGACTTGAGCGCGTCGTCCGGCGGCAGAGCTCCGTTGGCCTCGATGAGGAGAACGCCGAGGTTTCTTTGATATCGATGGGCTCGAGCCAGCTCGTCCTCGAGCACCGGCCGCACGAATCTCTCGTTGAACAGGCCAGTCGTCCGATCGACGATGTGAAGCGGCTCGGCCTGGGGATCGTCAGCCCTCACTCCGCACGAAGGGCAGAAGACCGCGCCCGAAGGAAGAGGCGACCCGCACGCCTGGCAGCTCTGCGCCTCGGGCCGGCGGCGGAGAAAATCGCCAATCGGCATTCGGTAAAGCCTATCAGCCGTGTTCAACACGCCTTGGCACTCGTGTTAACAGGCTGGGTTGGATCGGATTCTCTCGAAGCCCAAGCTCAGGGCAGGAGAGCCGGTTGGGGAGGGGCCGGTCGGGAGGTGGGAGGGCGCGATGAAGAGTGTTTTGCGGGCGCGGGACTCAGCCGACGGCCGCGGCGGGCGTCGAGAGCCAGGCATCCGCCCAATCGGACACCGCGAGCAGCACGGGCTCGAGCGCACGCCCTCGCGAGGTGAGTCGATAGGACACGCGCACCGGCGGACCCGGATCGACGAGGCGCTCGACGATGCCCTCCGTCTCCAGCTCGCGCAACCGCTCGGTCAGAACTCGATCGCTGATCCCAGGGATGCCTGCCAGCAGTTGGTTGAATCGAGCGGGTGCGGGGATGAGCGCTTTCACGACCGCTCCGGTCCAGCGCTTCCCGATCAGCTCGATAGCCCTCTGAAAGGGTGCGCTGTAGTCGATTCCCCCTCCGACCATGGGGAGAGATTCTATGCGCTATCAGAACTCTCGGAAAGTCTCGCGCGGGTGTTTTCCACAAGAAATATCCCCGCGGCGTCGGCGCGGCCTCGTCGCAGCCCCTTCAACCCTCGTGGTGATGGTCGAGGCGTAGACTCCGGCGGTGAGCCTGATGGTCGACGTGATGCACCTCGTCATCATCGCGGCCGGGTTGGCGATCGGGGCCTGGGCTTTGATCGCGCTGCGTCGCACCCTTCCGCGCGGGCGCTTCCTCGTCTTTGGAGCGAGCTCAGCGGGCGCGCTCTTCGGATGCGCCGCGCTTGCAGGTGAGGTTGGCCTCGTGTCGCCTGCTGCGTGGTTTGCGATCGTGATGGCCGCCATGGCGGCCGTGACGGCAGCCGCGCTCAACGCAGGACGGCCGAAGGCCCGGACCGCGTAGGGCTCAGCGGGCTCGCTTGCGATGGAGATATCTGAAAAGGTAATCGTGGTCACGGGCGGCGCCCGCGGCATTGGGCGCGCCCTCGCCCGCCGATTTGCCGCCGGGGGTGCGGAAGCGGTGGTCGTCGCGGACGTCGATGGCGCGGCTGCGCAAGCCGTCGCTGATGAGATCGGCGGAACTGCCGTCCGCTGCGATGTCAGCCGCGAATCTGACCTCAAGCAGTTGGTGGACGGAGTGCAGGCGGCCCACGGCCGCATCGACATCTTCTGCTCCAACGCCGGCATCGCTGTGGGCGGCGGCCCCGAGGCTGCCGATGAGGACTGGCAGCGCATCTGGGAGATCAACGTGATGGCCCATGTGCTCGTGGCCAGGCACGTGCTCCCCGGGATGCTGGCGCGCAAGGAGGGTTACCTCCTCGGCACCGTGTCCGCCGCCGGGCTCCTCAACCACGTCTTCGCAGCCCCTTACGGCGTGACCAAGGCAGCCGCACTCTCGTTCTTCGAGTGGCTGGCGATCGCCCACGGGGCCGACGGGATCCGCGTGTCATGCCTGTGCCCCCAGGGCGTCAAGACCGACATGCTCGCCGCCGAGCGCCGACTCGGCCTCGAGTTCCTCACCGCCAACGCGCTCGAGCCGGAGGCCGTCGCCGAGACGGTGGTGCTGGGCATCAGGAGCGAGCGGTTCCTAATCCTGCCGCACCCTGAGGTGGGCGAGTACTTCCGGCGCAAGGCCGAGGACTACGACCGCTGGATAAGAGGCATGCGCCGGCTGCGAGAGGGCATTCTCTCCGCCTCCCGGGAGCAGTGATGCGCTGGGTTTCGCTCGGCGCCGGCATCGCGCTCATCGTCGTCGCCTTCGCCGCCGCGACCCAGGTCGCCGACACTCGCCAAGGCTTGATCGCCGAGGTCATCACGCTGCTGGCGGGCCTTGCCGGGATCAGCCTGCTGCTCTACGGACTGATCGGAAGGATATCCCGCTCCACGTCGCGGGTCGAGCGCCCGCGCCCGGCGCAGGGTCAACAGCCGGCGGTGCGACCGGCGACCGACCTGCTGACCGGCGCCGGCGGCATCGTGATCGCGCTGGCGCTGCTGAGCGGGCTCGCGATCACGGGTGGGCTCGAGTGGGCGGGATTTGGACTGCTCATCCTCCTTCCGATGATCGCGGGAAGCACCTACCTTTGCGTGAGGTTCGCCCGTGCTCCTGCGCGCGACTGGAAGATCGAGCTGAAAAGACCGGGCCGCCAAAAGCAGTCCTAGGGTTTTCGCTGCAAGTTGCGAAGCAGCACGAAGGCGCCGATCGCGATGAGGATGATCGGCCACAGCACTGACCAGTTGACGAGCCCGGTGTTGTTCCCGAGCAGGACCAGTCCGAGCACCAGCAGGATCACGCCAAGCACCACCGACCGGTCGGTCGCGGGCTGCGCCGGCCGTCCTCGGACTTCCGCCCACATGCGCTCGAGGTCGGACGTCACGGCGCCAAATCCGGAACTGCCGCGCACCTGACCTTCGGAGGCCTCCGGCATCAGCACCCACAGCAGCGCGTAGATCACGAGCCCGATGCCCTGCGCTAAAGCAAGGGCTACGAACGCGATCCTCACCCACAGCGTGTCGACATGGAGAGCGGCCGCGATCCCGCAGCAGACTCCGCCGATGATGCGACCCTTGCCGCGGTAGAAGCCCTGGCGGGCCGGTGCATCCATCGCGGCCAATCTACTAGGTGGCGTTCGGTTCCGTCACCAGGGCCAGGATCTCGCCAACCAGGTAGAGCGAGCCACAGACCAGCACGTTGCCGTCGGGTCCAGCCTGCTCGCGTGAAAGTGCCAGCGCGGCGGCGGCAGGCAGGACGTGATGCGCTCCCGGACCGTACAGCGCGGCCAGATGCTCTGCACCCACGGCATGACCCGCCGCGCTGGCCGGCTCGGTGAAGACGGCGGCGTCGGGCTTGATCGTCCGCAGCGCCTGGAGCAGCTGGACGGGGTCGCGCTCGCTGAGCATCGCAAACAGCGTGACCAGTCGCTGCGAGCCGATCAGAGCTCGGAGCGCCGAGCCGGCCTGGGTCATCGCCGCCGGATTGTGTCCTCCATCCAAAACCACCCGCGGCCGCGAAGCGACGAGCTGCAGGCGGCCGGGCCACCGGGTCGACGCCAGACCGTCACGAACTGCCCGGTCGCTGATGTCGTCCAGGGCGTGCGCTGCGGCCACGGCCAGCGCCGCGTTGGCAGGTTGATATTCGCCGATCAACGGGAGGTGGATGCCCTCGTGGGAGAAGCCGGGACCCGAGACGGCGATCGTGTGGCCGTCCCAGCCCAGCGACACCGATTCGACTTCGATCTCCGAGCCCAGCCGCCACAACCTGGCATCCGCTTTGCGGGCGTGCTCTTCGACGATGGCAAGGGCTGCGCCGCGGCACCCGGTCACCACGTGGTCGCCCGGCTTGATGATCGCTGCCTTCTCATGGGCGATCTTCTCGATGGTGTCGCCCAGGTATTTCTGATGGTCGAGGTCGACGTTGGTGACGACGGCGACTCCGGGGTCGAGCGCGTTGGTCGCGTCGAGGCGGCCTCCGAGCCCGACCTCGCACACCAGCCGGTCGACTTTTGGGGCGAGGTAGGCCACCGCCATCGCCGTCAACATCTCGAACTCGGTCGCCTGGCCCATCCGCGCCGCGACGGCGTCGAACGCCGGCTGCAAGTGCTCGAGAGTTTCGACGAACTCATCCTCGGAGATGGGCTTTCCATTCAGTTCGATGCGCTCCGTGTAAGAGATGAGGTGCGGCTTGGGCATGAACCCGACCTCGTGGCCGTCCGCGCGCCACATGGACGAAAGGCACGCGCCCGTCGAGCCCTTGCCGTTGGTGCCGGCGATGAGCGCCCCTCGCATGCCGCGTTCGGGATTTCCGAGCTGCTCGAGGAGGGCTGCGATCCTTTCCGTCCCGAGCTTCATCCCGAAGCGGCCCTGCCGTGAGATGTAGGCCAGCGCCTCCAGGTAGGTCAAGGATTTCGGGTCAGGCGAGCTAACCGCGCCTGCGGACCTCGGCTTCGAACGTGTTCTTGATCAGCATCGCGCGCGTCATCGGACCCACACCCCCAGGGTTCGGGGTCAGCCAGCCGGCGACCTCCTCGACGCCCGGCGCGAGATCTCCCACCTGCCGCCCGCCCGACCAGTTTGTGCTCACGTCCACCACCGCGGCGCCTGGCTTGACCATGTCCTTGCGGATCAGCTCGGCGCGCCCGGCGGCGGCGACGAGGATGTCCGCCTCGCGCGTGTGCGAGCCCAGGTCTTTCGTGCGCGTGTGGCAAAGGGTCACCGTCGCGTTGCGCTTCAACAGGAGAAGGGCGGTCGGTTTGCCGACGAGGTTGCTCCTTCCGACCACCACCGCGTTCGCTCCTTCGATGGCGATCCCGGCGCGAACCAGGAGCTCGACGATACCGGCTGGCGTGCACGGCTCGACTCCGCCCGGCAGCCCAAGCGCGACCAGCCCTGCATTGATCGGATGAAATCCGTCGACATCCTTGGCGGGGTCGAGGGCGAGGATGACGCGGGTCATGTCGACCTGTTTCGGCGTCGGCTGCTGGATCAGGATCCCGCTCACGCTGTCGTCCCGGTTCAACCGCTCGACGAGCTCGAGGAGCTGCTCGGTGGTCGTCTCCTGGCCGAGCCGGTGGTCTTCAGACTCGATGCCGGCGCTGTGCGCGTTTTTCTGCTTCAGGTCCACGTACTGCGCGGACGCGGGATCTCCGCCCACCAGGACGGTGGCCAGCTTCGGCCTGGTTCCCCCGGCGGCGACGCGTTCTGCGACGGCCTGGCCGACATCCGCGAAGATCTGCTTGGCGACCGCTCTGCCGTCCAGCACACGCGCGCTCACGCGCCTAATTGTCGGGCGTCGGCGATCTTGACCACGGTCCGAGCTAGAGGCCCAGCTCCATCCGCGCAGCCTCGCTGACGGCTCGCATCACGTCACGCAGGTCGGCTCCGGCCTCGCGGGACAGGCGGCGGCAATCCTCGTACTCCGGAGCCACATCCACCGGGCGCCCCTCCAGCTCCTTGACCTTGGCGCGGGCCATGCCGAACTCGGTCTGCACCTCGATCACGCGCCGCGCGGCCACCACGCGCTGCGCCGCGGACATTCGCACGCCGAGCGTCGTGCTGTGCCGGAGCAGATGGGTGGTCAGCTTTGCCACCAGGTCGGGAGGAGACATCACCGTGAGCAAGTGGCCCGGCCGGCCCTTCTTCATCAGGACCGGCGTGACGCTGACATCCAGCGCCCCGGCCGCCATCAGGTCCTCGACCAGGGCTGCGACGAGGTTGGGCGCCATGTCATCGAGATTGGTCTCCACCACCGTGACGCCCGCCTCCTGGCGAGCTTCCTCTCCCAGCCACACCGCGAGCACGTTGCCGGGCTGGTCCCGCGAGCCGATCCCGTAGCCGACGGAACGAAGCGAGATCGGCGGTCGCTCGAACTTCGCGCACACCGCAAGGATCGCCGCACCCGTGGGCGTGACGAGCTCGCGCTCCTCGTCGACAGCCTGGAGAACGGCACCGGTGCCTTCGAGCACGCGAAGGCTCGCCGGCGCCGGTAGCGGCATGCCGTCTTTGCGCCCTCGCGGCGCGGGTAGCGCCGACGCGTAGACCTGACCGACGTCGAGGCCGTGGAGAAGCCAGAAAGCCCCGACCAGGTCGACCAGCGTGTCCGCGCCGCCCAGCTCGTGCAGGTGGACCTGCTCCTCATCCACACCGTGGATGCGACTTTCCGCCCGGGCGAGCCGGTCGATGGCGGCGATCGCGGAACGCTTGACCTGGCCCGGCGCGCCTGAGCTCTCGACCGCAGAACGCAGCGCGGGCACCGTACGCGCGACGTTCTCCGTCGTGTGCACGATCACGCGCGTTCCGCCGACGTGACCGCGCGCCTCGCGGCGCACCTCGATGCGCACCTCACCACCCAGCCGCAGCGCCTCAACCGTCGCGTCGAGCAACGAAGCGTCGCCGCCAGAGTCGAGCAGCGCGCCAAGTGTCATGTCGCCTGAGATGCCGGCGAAGCAATCGAAATACGCGATCGTCATGCGCGCGTCCTATATATGCGCACCGCCGCCGAATCGATCGGCTGCATGCTGGCGGGACGTTTCGCGATGCGCACCGTGATCGCCTCGACGCGGGGCAGCTGCAACACCTGGTCGGCCATGCGCGACGCCAGCGATTCGATCAGCTGGGCAGGCTCGCCCTCGATGACCGCTTTTGCGATGGCGCGAATCCTCGTGTAGTCGACCGTATCGGCGAGCTTGTCCGAACGTCCTGCATCGGCCAGGTCGCAATCGACCTCGATGTCGACCAGGAACTCCTGGGCGTTGGCGCGCTCGGCATCACGCACTCCGTGGCGACCCTTGAACGACATACCCTCGAGCTGGATGTGGTCCACCGTTCAATTGTCCGCCTAAGCCCGACAGGCGACGGCGGCCGGCTTTATAGACTGACTGGTGTGATCAGCTCCCACGTCGATGTCAGGGCCGCAACCGCCGAGGACCTGGAGCGGGTCAACGACATCGCCAACCAGTACATCAGGGAGACGCACTACAACTTCGAGCTGGAGGCGATCACCATCGAGCAGCGCCGGGAGTGGTTCGGCCATTACGCCGACCACGGCCCTCATCGCCTCCTCGTCGCGCTCTCCGACGATGTTGTGATCGGCTTCGCCGGCAGCGGGCGCTACCGGCCCAAGCCGGGTTACGACACGTCCGTCGAGACGAGCATCTACCTCGCGCCCGAGGCCGTGGGCCGGGGCGCGGGGTCGAAGCTGTACGAGGCGCTGTTCAAGTCACTCGAACACGAAGACATCCACCGCGCCTACGCGGGCATCGCGCTGCCCAACCCGGCGTCGATCGCTCTTCACGAGCGCTTCGGGTTCAAACGCGTGGCGCACTTCACCGAGCAGGGCCGGAAGTTCGACCGTTACTGGGACGTCGCCTGGTACGAGAAGCCGATGGGGGCCGAGCCCGACTCGCTCGGGGAGGACCAAGCAGGGGCCGAGGAGTAAACCCAGGCTCGCCGGCGGCTGCTTGACGGCGGATATATCTCCCCCGTATATTCCACGTGGAATATATGGCGGAGATTGCCCCTGACGTCTCGCCCCTGGCGCTTTCCATCCTCGAGCTGCTCGACGAACGGCCGATGCACCCCTACGAGCTGGCGGCGACGATGCGGGACCGCCACCACGACGAGTTCATCAGGCTCAACTTCGGGTCGCTCTACCACACGGTCGAGGTGCTCGAGCGCGACGGCCGGATTGTTCCCGTCGAGCGGGAGAAGGAAGGCCGGCGACCCGAACGGACCATCTACCGCCTCACCGACTCCGGTCGCGAGCTCCTGGTGCACGTGGTCGGCGAGATCCTGGCCCGGCCCAAGCGGGACTATCCCCACTTCGCCGCCGGCCTGATGTTCATGCACCACCTGGATGCGCCCACTGCGGCGGCCCAGCTGCGAGACAGGGCCCAGGCGCTCGGCGCGGCCATCGACAAGCTCACCCGCATCATGGGCGAGCTCCGGACGGGAGGCGTGACGCGGCTGGCGCTGATCGAGCTCGAGCACAAGATCGCGATGCTGGACGCTGAGCGGGCATGGGTCCAAAAGCTGGAAAGCGAGATCACTGACGGAAGGCTGGAGTGGAACGCCGGAATCGATGCCAGCGCTGAACGGTTGAGGAGAGGGCATGGCGCAAGCACGCAGTAACCCCTGGCTGATCCTGGTCGTCTTGACCACGGGATTCTTCATGATCCTGCTGGACACCACGATCGTGAACGTGGCCATCCCGTCCATGAGCACCGGACTGAACACCACGCTCGACCAGATCCTGTGGGTGCTGAACGCGTACATCCTGGTTTACGCGGTCCTCCTGATCACGGCGGGCCGCCTCGGCGACCTGTTCGGGCAGCGCACCCTTTTTGGCATCGGGCTATTCGTGTTCACCCTCGCGTCCGCTCTGTGCGGCATCTCGCAGACCGTCAACGAGTTGATCGCGGCTCGAATCGTGCAAGGAGTCGGTGGGGCGCTGCTGACACCACAGACGCTGGCGATCCTGACGTCGATCTTTCCGCCGGAGCGGCGCGGTGCGGCTTTTGGGGTCTGGGGCGGCGTCGCCGGGCTCGCGACCATCGCCGGGCCCACGATCGGCGGCGCGATCATCACCTACATCAACTGGCGCTGGATCTTCTTCATCAACGTGCCGATCGGCATCGCCGCCTTAATCGCGACCTTCCTGATCATCCCGGACCTTCGCCCAGGCCGCCGCCAGGGTTGGGACCTGGTCGGGGTCGCGCTCGCGTCGGCCGGGCTGTTCGGCATCGTCTTCGGCCTCATCGAGGGCCAGCGCTACAACTGGGGCCAATTCACGTCTACCGTCATCACGATCCCGGAGATCATCGGCGCAGGTGCGTTCCTGATCGTCCTGTTCATCTTCTGGGAGCGGTTTCAGACCCAGCCGCTGGTCCCACTTTCCCTTTTCGAGGACCGCAACTTCGCGGTCGCGAACTGGATCGCGGCGGCCATCAGCTTCGGCATGCTCAGCATGTTCCTGCCCATCACCATCTACCTGCAGTCCGTGCGAGGGTTCTCGGCCCTGACCGCGGGTCTGACCATCGCTCCGATGTCGCTGACCTCGATGGTCATCGCGCCCTTCGCGGGACGCTTCTCCGATCGCATCGGCGGCAAGTACATCCTGATGACCGGAATCTCCCTGTTCACGATCGGCATGGCCACCCTCGCATTCGTGGCCGGACCTGACTCGACATGGGTCAACTTCCTGCTTCCGACCATCATCGCCGGCGCCGGGATGGGCATGACTTTCGCGCCCATGACGACCGTCGCCATGCGCAACATCTCGCCTCGGGTCGCGGGAGCGGCATCCGGCGTCCTGAACACGATTCGCCAGCTCGGCGCCGCGATCGGCAGCGCAGTGGTCGGCGCCATTCTTCAGAACCGCCTTGCTATCAGCCTCCACGACCAGGCGGTCAGCCACGCCGCCGCGCTTCCGGCGGCGTTCCGCTCGCAGTTCATCGCAGCATTCAGCTCTGTGGCCTCGAACGGTTTCGAGATCGGCACGGGTGAGAACGGCGCCAAGCTGCCCGCCGGCATCCCTCCCGCCGCCGCGCACCAGCTGACCGTCCTCGCCCACGACGTGTTCGTGAGCGCGTACATCGATGCGATGAAATCGACGTTCATCCTCCCTGTCGCGTTCCTGGCCTTCACCGCGGCCAGCACCTTGTTGATCAGGCGGACGCCGAGCGCCGTCGCGGTGGAGCAGGCGCCTCGCGAAGAGATCAAGGCCGCCGCGGGCTAGCCTTTCGGTCGTGCGCGATCCGAAGGACGGGTGGCTCGAGAGGGATGGCGTAAGCCTTCACTATGTCGACTGGGCGCCCGAATCGGAACCGGTGGCGCCTCCCATCCTTTTCCTGCACGGGCTCAGCTCCAACGCCCGCTACTGGGATCGCGTCGCGCGGCACATCAAGGATCGGCGCATGATCGCGCTCGACCAGCGAGGACACGGGCTCACCGGTCTCCCGCCTCGCGCGCCGAAGCTACCGGATGGCTATGCCATGGGTGCGCTGGTCGAAGACGCGGCGTTTCTCATCTCTCGGCTGGGCCTCGATCCCCCCGTGGTCGCCGGCCATTCGTGGGGCGCCACGGTGGCGCTCGAGCTGGTCGGCACGCACCCAGGCCTGGCGTCGGGACTCGTCTTCATCGACGGTCCGGTGCAAAGCGCGGCAAACCTGTTCAGTTGGGAGGATGCGCAAAGGATCATGCAGCCGCCGCTGCCCCGCTTCGCCACTTTTGCGGATGCAGTGGCCGCCTCCAAAAGTGATTTCGAGAGCGCGTGGGGCGAAGACCTCGAGGCTTTCGTCAGGGCAAGGATCGTCGATGACGGCGGCGAGCTGATCCTGACGCTGAGCGGCCCGATGCGGCTGGAGCTGCTCCGCGGCCTTTACGAATCGCAGACCGACATGCTCTGGCCGGCGATCGACGTCCCGGCTGCGGTGCTGCTCGCCCTTCGCAGCTTCGGAAGGTTCTCCAGGTCGGCGGACGGTAGGTTGGGCCGGCTGGGTGAGATCGCTCCGGCGGTGCAGGTCAAGTGGTTCGACACCCCGCACGACATCCCGCTTTACCTGCCCGCCGAGATCGCGGCTGAGGTAGAGGAGATCGCGCGCCTGGCCGCCGCCAGGTCAGAGGCGCCCGCCGGATAAGAGCTTTAGCGCCGCCAGCAGCACCGCGGCGCCGATGAACGCGACGACGATGCTGCCCCAGAAGCCGACTGTGCCGCTCGCGCCGAACAGGGCGCCGAGCAGGAAGCCACCGATGATTGCCCCTGCCACCCCGACCACGATGTCCGCGATGCAGCCGAAGCCGCGACCGGCGACCACCCGTGCCGCGATGGCCCCCGCGATGAGTCCCACCACGATCCACGACAACCACGAGCCGGGGTCAAGATTGAGGCGCGACGCCAGCACGGGAAGGAGCTGAATCATTTGCGCAGCCAATCGGCGATCGTCAAGAAGACCTCCTGGTCGTCGCGGTCGTTGAACGGTTCGTGGTATCGACCCTCGAGGAGCCGCAGATCGCTCACCTCGGGCGCCAATTCGTGGAGTGCGACGCTGCCCTGAGGGTCGATCAGCCTGTCGTCAGTCCCGGCCAGGACCAGGAACGGGACTTTGATCTCGCCCGCCCGCGCAAAGATGTCCTTCTGGGCGCGCAACAGCTCGGTGTACGTGCGGCTCGAGATCTTGCTGTGCACGAGCGGGTCAGTGCGGTAGGCCTCGACTACCTCGGGGATGCGGGAGACCGTGCCGGGGTCGACCTCGTTGCTCATCGACAGGCGTGGCGTCACTCGCGACGCCACCCGGCCGAGGGTCATCTTCCATGCCGGCACTGCGACTTTCAGACGCAGCGCAGGGCTCGAGAGCACGAACCTCTTGCTCTGCGACACCTTGCCGGCGAGCACCGTGCTCAACAGCACGGCGCCACCGAACGAATGGCCTAGCGGCACGACCTCGCCCGGGACCAGCTCCTGGACATGCCTCACGAACGCCGCGGCGTCGTCGACCCACTGCGACCAGGAGTCGACATGACCACGCTGGCCCTGGCTCTGGCCATGCCCTCGAAGGTCGACGGCGTAAGTCCCCATCTGGAACCTGGCCATGCCCCGCGCGAACCGCTCGTAACGACCTGAATGCTCGCCGAGTCCGTGCACGACGGCGAAGGTGATCGCGGCACCCGGAACCGGCCAGCTTCGGTACGCCAGCCGGGTGCCGTCCGCGGACGCGAGGAAGTTGGTCCCGGCTGTGGCGCCCTCAGGTACCAAGGTGACCGAAGCCTCTCAGGATCTTCAATGCCTCCTGCTCGGCCTCGAGCAGGGTGGGGGCGTATGCCCGGATGCCGCAGAGCGCGTAGGCCCATTCGGGGCTAGGCGGGCCCTGCGAGTGGACACGGAATGTCGGCGGGTAGAAGAAGATCCGCTCCCCCTGCACCTTTTTGATCACGGGCCGCTTGGCAAGCACGTCCTCGAGGGTTTGGCCGCTCGGCAGCCTCCCGGACTCGAACTCGAGTCTCCGGAGCTTGGCGAGCGGATGATCTTCGTCTTTCATCGCCGTCCGGATCCCGTACTCGGCGCTCAGGTCGCGCATGAAGATCGTGATGATCAAAGCATCGGTTTCGTCGCCGGCCATCTTGACGAATCCGGCCGCGCTCAGGTCCTCGCTCTCTTCCAGTTTCAGGTGGCGGAAGAACTCCATCTCGAAGAGCCCGCGAGACTGCGAACTGGCGATCCACGGCTTGCCGCAACGCCAGGAGCGGACCCTGGCCAGCGCCTCGAACTGCTCGTGGACGCGCTCAAGACGGTGTTCCGCGAGGCGGTGCAAACGGTAATGGAGAACTCGAGGCATCTCGATTAAGCCTACAAGTCAGGGCGGGGGTCGCGGCGCAGTTCGCGCCAGGCGCATCGCCTCTTCCTGCCAGGGCGGGGCCTGGACCGTGACCGCGAGCCTGTCGCTTCCGGCGGCGACGAGAAAGTCGCCGCGGCGCGCCGACTCCAGGAAGCTCCTTTGCCTCGGGCTGAGATGGAAAGCCGCCTCCAGCTTGGTCGCCTCTCCCGGACGCTGCGCACCGAGAAAGAGCACTGCCGGGTTCGTCGCCACGACCGAGCCCTGTTCAGAGCTCAGCAGGTCGCCAGGATTCTGAGTTGCGAAGACCAGCGATCCATTGTACTTGCGAATTCGGCGGGCGAGACTGACGACGAACCGGCGAATGGTCGCATCTTCGAAGAGCAGCCCTAGCTCGTCGACCACCAGCATGCGGCGGCGATCTCTGCGCTTGATGCGGGTCCACAAAGCTTCGGCTAGAAGGAAATGGACTGGAGCCACCATTTCGTCACGCAGCTCGCGCATGCCGAACACCAGGATCGGCGCTTCCAGGTCGACGTTGGTGGGCGCGCTGAAGATCTTGCCAAGGCTGCCGTGGACCCAGCGGCCGAGCACGGTCGCAGCGCGTGACTGGCGAGGGAGGGCTTGCGCGACGTCGCGCAGCACCGGCTGTTCAACTTCCGCATAAGCGGTGCGGACGGCGCTTTCGACCAGGGCGCGCTCCGCCTCATCGAGTCCGCCGCATATGCAGGCGCACAGGTCCACGGCATCTGCCGCCGCCGGTCCGATCCAGGCTTCGTCATGACGGTCCGACGGCCGCAGGTCGAGCACGTTCAGCGCGTGGCCCGAACCGAGCGCCAGCTGCACGTCCATCCCGCCAAGCTCAATCGCGAGTCCTCCGTACTCGTGCTCGGGATCGATGACGAAGACCTGCGTTCCGCCGCCCAGCGCGCCCAGGGCGATGGTCGAGAGGAGATAGGTCTTGCCCGCGCCTGAATGCCCGAACACCCCGATGTTGGCGTTGACGTATCGCCTCTGGTCGAACGGGTCGATCAGCACCGGCATGCCGGTAGTGCGATTCCTCCCGATGACCAGACCACCCGAGTCCTGGACATCAGCCTCGTGCCATGGAAAGAAGGTGGCGAGGGTGCTCGTGTCCACCACCCGCACGCGCCGCAGTCGGTCCGGGCCTCCCGGCAAAGTGGCCAGAAATCCGTCGCGCATGCGGAACGTGCAGCGCTGCAGGTCGCAGAGGATTGCGCGCGCCGCCGACTCGATGCGCTGGGACCCCAGCTCAAGCTCTGCCTGGGTCGGCGAGCTAAGCGTCAAATAGACGGCGACGTGGAATGCCTTGTCCTGGCTCGACGCGAGCCGCCTCTGCAGATCCTCTGCGTTCGGCAGGGCCCCGGCCAGCGCCGGATCCGAAGTTCCGACGCTCTGCTCGAGCAGGCGGCTGGCCCGCATGCCGATTAGCTGTCGCTCGAGGTAGTGCACCACCCAGGCCACGGGCAGCGGGTCGGCGTGCCAGGACAGCGTGACATCCAACCCCGGCGGGAGCAGGTTGTAGAGCCAGCCGGGCTCGAGCTCTGTGCCCGGCAACCGCTCAACACACCACGTGACGCTAAAGCCGCGCGCATGAAGCAATCGATCCGGCTGTTCTCGACCGAATACCGGGATTTGCAGCGCCGGCCGGACTCGAAATGCGATCCCAATGTCTCCGAACGCGCCGCTGAGTCGCGAAGCCTGCGCGTGGGTGGTGATGAAACTGGCTGTGAAACGATGCGCCGACGGCGATCGGGCAATCCGGTCCGCGAAAGCAACGTCTGCGCCACGCATGTCCCCGAAGTCGGCGGGCATGATCGCCTCGGCGTCCTCACTGTGATCGCGCCCCGGCTGGGCGTTGATGACGACCTGCACAGGAGCATCGAGCCCATCCAGCAGGCGGCGAAATGCGTTGACCCAGCGGAGTCGGTCGTCCTCCGAAGCCGAGGCGAAGCCGATGGCGGCGGTCTCGATGACGATCGCGTTGCATGCGCCGTTCCACAGGACCTCCGGAGCTCGTGCCACGACGCGCAGAGGCGCCCGCTTGAGGGCTCCGATCACGCAGCCAGCTCAGCGTGTTGTTCGGGCCGATCACGACTGTCGACCTCTACGGTCTGAGTTAGCCCAGGCAGTCGCCACCTGGCCGCCTGCCAGTCGACTGTGTAATTGCGCATCAGGAACACGGCCAGGTCCAAAGCCCACTCATCCGCCGCCCTTCCGCGCCACCGGCCCCAGGCCGCCGTCGCGCCACCGAGGATCACGGTGGCGACCGCTACATCACGAAGCACCGCTGGAGCCCAGTGCGACGACCAAATCGCAAATCCGGCGACCAGCGCGACGGCCACGTATGCCAGCCGAATCGGCGTCAATCCATAGACGAGCTTGTCCTCCAGGTCGACGTCCAGTGGAGCGCGCGCGGTCATGTGACCACCGTACGGACCGACAAGCCGCCGAGGAAGCCAGGTTGTTAACGCGCCGAGAACCTTAGAATCGAACTTGATCGGTCGTTGGTCATGCTCGCGTAGCTCAACTGGCAGAGCAGGGGACTCTTAATCCCAAGGTTCAGGGTTCGATTCCCTGCGCGAGCACCAA
>Ga0307373_10002358_pt1 | contig 34129 bp, 23 predicted proteins | sample OX2MG_FD_202534 | JGI IMG/M metagenome (GOLD analysis project Ga0307373, IMG submission 202534) | Soil microbial communities from Risofladan, Vaasa, Finland - OX-2 | ecosystem: Environmental > Terrestrial > Soil > Coastal area > Acid sulfate soil | place: Finland: Risofladan, Vaasa | collected...
TGAGCAGTCCGGCCGCGCCCAGGCCGATGACGGGGATGGCCACGGCCACCGGCGCCTCCGGAACCTGGCCCCCACCCGGGGCTCCCCCGCTGGTGCCGGGGTTGCCAGTGGCGGCGCAGATCTCCCCCAGCGTGTACGGGTAGTTGGCAGCCTGGGTGTCGAGGACCTGCAGGCTGCCGCCCACCGTCGGGGCACCCACCAGCTCATCGCTCTCCCCACCCAGGCCGGTGAGTATGGCTCCCGCGCCGGGGTTGCCCACGTCGGACAGCGGCACGGTGACGCTGACCTTCCCATCCGGGCCGGTGGTGATCGTCCCGGTGGTCAGGGTGCCGGCCGTCTGGTACTGGTTGGAGCTGCCGACCTTGTTGACGGTCCCGTAGTTGTAGTCGACGGTACCGGCCACGGTCACCTCGGCATTGGTGAAGTAGGTGGTGGCTCCGCCGGCCGAGGCGTAGGTCCAGGACATGTAGTACTCGTTGGCCGTCCCGTAGGGCGGGGTGGAGCCGGCCGCGTCCTGCATGTTGTTGACGGTGAGGACGGTGGTGATCGAGGTGCCGTCGTTGTGGATGTCACCCTGCACCAGCGCCATCTGGGGATAGTTGGTGGCGGTGGGATCGAGGGCCGACACGGCTTGGGCGTTGGGAGCACTCCATAGCGGGACGCAGCCCGGGTCGACCGGGCCGCCTGAGCCCGAACCAGAGCCCGAGCTACCGCCGCTGGTGGAGAGAAAGGCGTAGTTGGTGCCGTCGTAATAACTGACGGTGGTGGAGTTGGGCGAGGGGACATCGTTGGTCGGGGTGGTGGTGCCGTCGATGCCCTGGGTGAGCGGGGTCACGTTCATGACCCCGAGGCCGGTGGTGTAGTCCCAACCCGGCCCCGACACGAAGTAGCCGTTGGACGTCGGAGGGCTGGGCGGAGTGGCGCTCGGGTTACCGATGTCGTAGAAGTCGGCCGCGTGCTGGTAGAAGGACGGATCGGCCAGCCCGTTGCCGCAGTAAGGAGCGCAGTCCGCCGAGGAGGAGTTCTTGGGAGCGGCGGCCTGGACCCGGGCCCACATGCCCAGCGACAACGGGGAGGAGAGGCTGGTGCCACCTTGCTGGGTGGCTGAGCCGTCGAAGTAGATCCCGTAGCCGTTGGTGGCGATGTCGCCCGACTGGGCGGCGATGTCTGGAACGGCCCGGCAGGGTACGGCGGAGGTGCTGGGGGTGCCGGTCACGTCGTAGGGGCACGGCATGACGCCAGGGCCCCCGGTACCGGAACCGTTGATCTTCGCCTGCCAGGCCGGCTCCGGGTAGATCAGGCTGGAGCCGCCGCCGGTCTCGTTCCAGGCGTACTCGACGGCCCGGCTGTTCGGGGTCGTCGCATTGGTGTAGAGAACGGTGCCACCGACGCAGGTGACCTCGGGGAGGGCGCAGGGGACATTGACATCGGGGAAGGCCTGATTGGCCACGCCGTTGGTGTCCACCGGGGCGATGGGGCAGGAAGAGCCGTCGTCACCGGCCGAGGAGAACAGGGTACGCCCGGCCAGCGAGGCGCCGATGAGGGTCTGCTGATAGGCCTCTTCGGCGGACTGGCCCATGGCGAAATCGGTACCGGTGGGCAGCAGAGCCTGGGCGGCCGGGTCGTACTCGCACTCTCCATAGGAGGCGCTGGCTTGCAGGGGGGCGTTGGGATCTCCGGCCCAATCGTCCACGACGCTCAGGACATCGGCATCGGTGAGGCTGGTGCCGAAGTAGAGGTCCAGCTCGGAGAGATTCGGGGCCATGCCGGTGGAGGACTGGGTGTCGATGTCCCACTCCTCATCCCCGGCGGTGTCGGTGTACTTGGCGGCCGCGCCATCCACCTCGACCAGCCGGACCGGGACATTGGGCAGGGCGTCAGGACACTTGGTGGTGGCCCCGCAGGTGGCGAGCTGGTCGGGGTTGGCCTCGAAGTCACGGAGATCCTGGATCGGGGGCGTCCATGCCCCCTCACCGAAGATGGCCACTTTCTGTCCCTGGCCCGTGTTCGTTCCGGGCTGGCCGTAGGCCGACCACATGTCCTCGGGGGTGGTGGCGCCCGTGCAGGGGGCGCCGTTGCTGGTGGGTGTCTGACAGAAGTTCTGGGACGGCTTGGAGCCCGTCTTGGCGGCGTTGGTGTGCATGACCTGCGCGGTGTTGAGGCCGACCACGCCGAGGACGCCGATTCCAGCCGGCACTTCCGGGGCGTTGGCATTGGCGTAGAAGTGCAGTCCGTGCCAGATGTAGTTATCGATGCTGACACTGAAGGTGGACTCCGCCTGGGCCACGGTGCCGGTGAGGACGATGAGATCACGGCTGGTCGACACCCGGTTCACCGTGAGGCCGTGGGCGGTGGCGTAGGAGAGAGCGGTGCGGTAGTTGCCCGCCGGAGCGCCGTACTCGCTGGCGATCTGGGCCGTGCTCAGGAAGTGGTGGAAGTCGGCGCTACCGGGCGTATAGATGTCCTTGAGCTGAGCCGCCTCGGCGGCCGGGTTGGCGCCGGCCAAGGCGACATCCACCTCCACCGCGGTGGAAGGGGCCGTCGCTCCGGATGGCGCCAAGGAGCTCAGTCCGGGGATGACGTCCGCACTCAGGCGGGCCAGGGACACAGCTGGCGTAGCCGCGTGGGCGCTGCCGGTCATGGCCAGTGAAGTAGTGCTTGCGACGGCGGTGGCGGCAAGCACGGCAAGGTAACGGCGCAACAAGAGAGTTCCTCTTCTGTCGAGTGGTCGGCGGATTGTGCAGCTCGAGGTGCAGTGTCGAGTGGAACGAATACGTGAAGCCCCAGAAAGAGCGCTCCGACTCTGGATGGCTAGGTTTCCGGTGCAGGTGGTGATCTCCTTCCGGAAACGGACAATCTTCTGTTAAGGGCCGATGAACGACCCCCCTTGGCTAGAAGCGACTAACTCTGGCCCCGCATAAGTGCGGGCGGGCTGGAGGATCGGCTCGGGTGCGGGCGGCTCCGACGTCTTCGGCGTCGGTGTCCACTTGGCCTGACGGGCACCGATCAGCCACCGGGTCAGGGCGATGAAGGGACCAGCCGTTTCGAACAGTCCGCTGATCGGGGTCAAAAGGAGGATGGTCAGGTGCTGGCGCAGGCGGTTGAGCCTCGACAACTGCTGGTAGCGCAGATTGCGGGCCAGTCCGATCTGATAGGAGGCGACCCATCCGGCTCCGGCCAGAAGGATGAACGCTCTCCAGACACCGAGCGGTGAGCTCAACGCCGCTTGACGGATGGCGGGATGCAGGAAGAAGAAAAGCCCCGCAAATCCGATCGGGAAGCCCAGGGCGTAGGTGCCCACCCGGAAGCCGACCGCCACCCGGAGCTTTCGACGTTGGGGGGCGGGAATGGAGCGGAGGTCCTCGCGCTGTCCCATGGCCCTCCAACCCTGGAGCGCTCCGAGCACCCAACGCAGCCGCTGTTGAATCGCCCAGTAGACCGAGAGGGGTGGCTGTTCCAGCATGGTGGCGCCGTGCCAGCCGAATCCCTCTTTACCGAGGATGGAGTAGGCCCGCAGGCCGAACAGCAGATCCTCGGCTATGTACGGCTGGCCATCGATGGTGCCGAAGTCCCACCCGATCTCGTTCTCCACCGCTTCGTCCACCACCAGGTTGGAGCCGTGCAGGTGCGGAGGCGGGGGGTTGGACATGACCCGGGCGCACTCCGAGCAGCCGAAGGGCCGCAGCGACTCCATGGCCCGGCACATCCACGGGGCCTTGTCCCACTCCAGCGGGTAGAGGATCGGCCCCTGACTGACCGGGGCCGGGTTGTCCGACAGATAGTCGACCAGGACGAGCAGATGATCTTCGGTGACGAGCGTCTCCTCGTCCAGGTGGACGATGAAGCTCCGGCCCGCCACCGCGTTCCAGCCGGCCAGGCGGCGTTCGACCATGTAGTGCATGGCCCGGGCCTTGAGCCCGGTCCCGTTCGGGGTCCGATAGCCGGCCGGCAGGCACAGCGCGGCCACCGGGATGTTGGCGGAGGCGAAGTGGCGAGGCAGATGATCGGCTTCCTCGGCCGACTCGGTGATCACCTCCACCGACATCCTCGGCGCCAGCCAGGGCTGGGCGGCGGCTATGTCGACGATGCCCTGCACGGTGCGCTCCACGATGGGCAGAGCGCCGCCCCGGGTCGTCACCTGGAACTTCAGGTGGGGCAGGATCCGGCCGGCCAATACGGCCACATCCACCTTGGGCGCCCGGGCGAAGTACTTCCGGCTCGACAGCCAGCACCGGTAGTAATAGACGTAGCGGACGGCTATGCCGCTGAGCAGGACCGAGAGCACCACGGCCGTGGCCTTGTAGGCCTGCCCGCCGGGGAGGGTGGCCGAGCTCGACCCGGGCAGCCACTCGGTGACCAGGGTCATGAGCACCGAAGTGGCCGTCAGCAGATAGGTCACCAACAGCAAGGCCGCCGCCGCGTAGCCGACCGCCCGCCAGGCCAAACTGCTGCCGGTCGGGGAGCCGGCGTCGGCCGGGGACCGCCGATCGTCACCGCCGCGGAGCCACAGGACCCCCTGGCGGCGGAACAGGCTCTGCCCGGCCACGGCCGCCGCCAACAGGATGGCCACCATGAGCAGCGCCCAGGGCAAGGGCAGGAGAGGGAAGGGGGACCGGGGCGACGTGATGGCCTCGATCCGGCTGCCCGAGCCGTTGAGCGCCGGTGGGCTTGACGACCCGGCCGCGGCGCCGACCGCTCCGGGGGCGAACCCCCCGGAGGCCGGACCCAGGGAGCCGGAGGGGACCGGGCCGGCTTCCGAGCCGTGGATGGAGCCGGAGGCGGGAGAGAAGACGGCGCCGGCGGCCGCCGGAGCGGCCTCCGCCACCGACAGAGCCACCAGCCGGGGCGTACGTCCGGTCGGGCTGCTCCCGACCGGGATCGACGGGGCGCCGGTCAGCCCGCTCCCGGAGCCGACGGCGGTGACCACGCCGCCCATTTCCACCGTCCCGGCCGTGACCGTCACCCCGTCGGCTCGGAGCAGCTGGAGCTGACCGGCGGCCCCCGATGGCACGGTCAGGGTCACGACCCGGTCGCTCCAGGTGCCCGGGACCGCCACCCCCCCGATGGACGCCGTGCCGGTGGGCCCGAATCCCGAACCGGTCACGGTGAGTACCTCTCCGGCGTGGACCGGGCCGCTCGGGGAGACGGCGCTGACCACGGGAGCGACATCCACCGTCCCCGCCGGCACGGAGATCCCTATTGGCGGGCTGGTGGAGCCGGCCGCCGTGTCGTAGGGAGCGAGAAACTCCAGCGTCAGCGGGCCGTCGCAGTACGCCGCCGGCCCGGGTACCTGCAGCCGGCTGGCGCTGAGCGCCTCGGCCGCCTGGGCCGGGCCGCCGCAATAGGACGCCAGTACCGAGGCCCCGGACAGCTGGGCCACGCCGAAGCCGTTCCCGCTGACCGTCAGGGGAGCGTCCTCGGACGGGTCGGCCGGGAGCAGCTCCGCGATGGTCGGGACGGTGACGACATTGAAGTTGGCATTGCTCAGCGATGTGTCACCCAGGGCATCGGTCACCACGACCCGCACGGAACCGCCGGGGGTACCCCCCGGCATGGTGAACTGGATCTGGGTGGCCGAGTCGGCGGTGGCCGTCACCGCCGCGCCGGCCACCGTCACCGTCACCGTGCACAACGGGCCGGAAAGTCCCGACCCGGTCACATAGACCGTCTGACCGGGAGAAGCCGAGTGCCGCCCGTCGGCCGTGGCCACGCCGGTCACCGCCGGTGAGGGACAGGCATCCACTCCGGCCACTGAGGGACTGAGTCCTCCGGCGCTCAATGCCGCGCTGGTGGTCAGCCCGGTGACCGAGCCGGGGAGGGAAAGAGCCTCGGCCGGCATCGCACCCGTGGCCCAGGCGCCGACCAGTCCCGTTCCACCCGCCGCTACGGCCATGGCCAGGCGGCGGCAGCGGCGCGAAGGCTTCACCCCGCGGCTCATTGCACCGGCCCGCCGCTCGGGTCAGAGCTACGGGCCCCGATCACGGCCTGACCGAAGTGGACCAGGAAGCTGCGGCTCTGGTTGAGGTTGACGCCCAGACTCATGGGCCGGGTGGGTGTGGAGGCACCGGTGTAGGCGGCGGTGACCACATAGTCGGCGTTCACGGGAGCCAACAGGACGATGCGCTCGTAGTTGGTCCCCTGGGCCGTCTCCACCGGCCAAACCCAGTACAGGGCGTTCCATCGGCCGACCAGGCCGGGGATCTTGAGGGTCATCTCCGTGGCCTGGACACCGGCGCCGAGGCCGACCCGCTGGATTCCGGACAGGCCGTAGCCGTGGTAGTCGTAGCAAGCCAGCACGTCATAGGTGCTGAACGAGGACAGATCCGGGGTATCGATCACGTCGGCCAGCACTGTGGCCGCCCCCCCGGTGGTGGGGGCATACGCATAACGGGTCCAGACCGCGCCGGTCCCGAAGTACTGGGAGGCCCAGCCGTAGCGGTCGATGGGCTGCACCGACCAACCTGAGAGCTGGATCGGCGCCTCGGCAAAGGAGACCAGTCGGGGCGAGCCCATCTGGCCGGCCAGGGGACCGTATTGGCCGAAGTTCCCGTCGGCCGCACCCACCGCCGCCGCCACCACCGATACCACTACGGCGGCTCCGAGCAGACGCCCGTGCAGCCGCCACCGGGTGGGGGCCACCGCCGCCCCCGGGGCCGGGCGGGCCTGGGACGGAGCCGGGCGGATATCGAGGTGGAAACGGCCGAGGCCGGTCACCATGACCGCCACCCCGGCGCCGAATAGCAACAGGCCCAGCACCGGGTGCAGCCCGTCCAGGGCCACGGTCTGACCGAACTTGGAGCCGGCCCAGAAGATGAGCATGAGCCGGACCAGATTCAGGCCGTAGACGAGCACCATGCCGACGCTGAGCCACAGTCCCTTGGCCAGCTTGCCCCCCTCAACCAGGGTGAGGACGGCCATACCGACCAACCCGAAGCCGATGAAGCTGTCGACACCGGTGCAGGCCGAGACCACGCTGAGCGGAAAGCTCTGGCCGGCGTGGTGGACGAGGAAGACCGTGCCGCCGCTGGCCCCCGAAGGCGTGGCCACAGGCAGGACCCTGAGCATGGCCCGCACCGACACCAGGGTCAGGTTGCTGAACTGGGCCATCCCGTGGTCGAGGGCGAAGTTGTAGGGCACCGGCCAGGCCAGCAGCAGGAAGCCGACGGCCCAACGGACCCGCCACAGCGCCGGAGCGCCGAAGAGCACGGCTATGGCCCCGGCGGCAAAGAGAGGAAGGGAGAGGAGATCGACCCGGTAGTACCAGAAGAGAATCGACATCCGATCGGGTAGCACCACGGCCATCAGCAGTGCGGTGCCGAGCAGAGGCAGCCCGACCATGTAGTCGATATAGCGGTCGTGGACCACCGCCGCCGGTTGAGCCGGCCGGCTCAACAGCACCGCGATACCGAGGGCGATGAACGGGGCCAGGCCGACATAGGCCAGCGGCGTGTCGCTTCCCAGCGATCCGAGCAGGCTGCTCAGGGAGTACCGGTAGGCCACCACCAGGGCCGCCAACAACAGCAGCGCCCGGAACCACGGCCGGGAGGACAGCTCTCCGGTGATCCGATTGCGGTAATGGCGAGAAGATCGGCCCACGGGGTCCGACTGGTCCAACTGTGTGGGCACCACACCTCCGGGAAGTATTCCGGAGGTTTCACCGCCAGTGGAACTATGTCCTGCCTGTATCCAGTTTCCGCTGTGTTAAGCGGTCAGGCGCCCGTCAGGCCATCACGAAAGGCGGCCACTGCCAGCGGCGAACTGTCTATCTGCCAGTCGGTTTCCTTAGAAGCATCGAACCAAATGAAGCCCGATACCGACGGAACAGAACGTAGGTAACTGAAAAAGGAATTGATCCACGCCACTTTGTCACCGCCGACCGACGTGCTGGCCACTTCGGTGATGAGCATCGGGCGGCGCGTTATGGCGTTGAGCTCGTTGATGGACGGGCCGAACACCTGCTGCGGCGTCTGCCACTGATGACCGTTGGTGGTTCCCCAGTTATAACCGTCTAATCCAACCCAGTTCACATAGGCATCACCGGGATACAGCGCCGCCATCGGAGTCGCACCGGGATAGTCGATATTGGGGCTCCACACGAAAGAGACGTTGCGCGCCCCGACTGCGGCGAAGACGTCATGTACATGCCGGAAGGCGGCCACATACTCCGCCGCCGTCTGCCCGTTGACACCGGGCGACCATCCATACCAGTTCCCGTTCATCTCCGGATCGAGACGCAGGAGCACCGGGATCCGCAAGGAACGCAGACCGAGGGCCCAGGAGCGGATGTAGCTGTCGAATCGGCCGGCGGCAATGGCGCTGTCGGTGATGGCGGCGCCGGTCGGATCATCGGATAGCCAGGTGATCACCGGTGTCGATCCGTTGGCCGCCACTGCCTCCACGTCGGATGCGTTGAAGGCGCTGTAGGGGCCGGCCCAGTGCTCGTACCACATGACGTAGTTGGCCCGGCGGCCCACCTCGGCCTGTAGGGAGCTCACCGTGGCCAGGGTCCCGGGGAAGTCGGGGGCGTACACGCCCCAGCTTCCGGCGTAACCGCTCTGGGTGGTGGCCACTCTCAGAACCGCTGCCCGGGCCGGCCGGGGCAAGGCCTGGGCCGGCCGGGGCAAGGCCTGGGCCGGACCCACGCTGACAACCAGGGCCACCGCCGACAGCCCGCCCAGAATCGAGGCCCGGCCCCAGGACGGCCACCGGCTTCGCTCTCGATCAGAACTCCGCACCCGTGTTTTATCGGCACTCCGGGCTTTTACCTAACCCCGATTTGCACCTTTTCGCACCGAGTTCACGAGGCGGCCGCCACCATCGTCTCGTTGGCCGGCCGGCTCAACTCCAGCGCCTCGTCCACTACATCGCTGCGCTTCATGATCCGGTAGTCCTTGAGGTAACTCTGGTGAACCTGCCAGGGATGGCGCGACCCCTGCTGGGGCATGCGGTCGGCCGAGCGCAGCACGTATCCCGAAGTGAGCCCGAGCAGGGGCTGGGTGGTGATGGACAGATCCCGGTTGACCGGGACGGCCCGGGTCATCTTCTCCTCCCGCATCCGGTTGAGGAGCCGGCAGACGTAGTCGCAGGTCAGGTCGCACTTGAGCGTCCAGGAGGCGTTGGTGTAGCCGACCGCCATGGCCAGGTTCGGGACGCCCTCCAGCATCATCCCCTTGTAGGCCAGCCGCTTGGACACATCCACCTCCTCACTGTCGACGCTCAGCGACATGCCACCCAGGAACAGAAGGTCCAGACCGGTAGCGGCCACCACCACGTCGGCGGCCAACTCCCGTCCGGACTCCAGGCGGATGCCCGACTCGGTGAAGGTCTGGATGCGATCGGTCACAACTTCCACCGAACCGCTGGAGATGGCCTTGAACAGGTCCCCGTCGGGCACGGCGCAGAAGCGCTGGTCCCAGGGGTTGTAGCGGGGCTTGAAGTGGGTGTCGATGTCGTAGCCGGCCGGCAGTTGCCTGGACAGCATCCGCCGCAGCATGCGCTTGACCAGCTCCGGCCGGCGCTGGCTGAACTGGTAGAAGGCCTGGGTGGTGAGGGCCTTGTACCAACGGATCACCGGATTCGAATAACGGGTCGGCAGGATCCGCCGCAGCAGATTGGCCAGCGGATCCTGGGTCGGCATCGAGGCGATGTAGGTCGGGGAACGCTGCAGCATGGTGACGTGGACTGCCGTTTCGGCCATGGCCGGCACCAGCGTCACCGCCGTGGCTCCGCTGCCGATGATGACCACCTGCTTGCCGGCGTAGTCGAGGTCCTCGGGCCAGGCCTGGGGATGGATGACCGGGCCGTTGAAGCGCTCCCGCCCCGGGAACTCGGGGAGATAGCCCTGGTCGTAGCGGTAGTAGCCGGTGCAGGAATACAGAAAGCCGCAGGTCAGCTGCTGCTGCCGGCCGCTGGCCACCTCTTCGGCCGTGACCCGCCACAGGGATTCGGCGCTGGACCACTCCGCACTGACGACCTTGCGCCCGAAGCGGATCTTGTCCATGACCCCGGTCTCGACCGCCGTGTCCCGGATGTACTGGAGGATGGCCGGTCCGTCGGCTATCGCCTCGGCGTTGGGCCAGGGGCGGAAGGAGTAGCCCAGGGTGAACATGTCCGAGTCGGAGCGGATACCGGGGTAGCGGAACAGGTCCCAGGTCCCGCCCAGGTCGTCCCGGGCCTCGAGGACGGCGTAGGTGGCCCAGGGGCAGTCCCGCTCCAGGTAGGCACCGGCTCCAACGCCGGACAGCCCCGCCCCCACCACCAGCACGTCGAGATGCTCCATCGTTCCCATCCTCCGGGCCCCAGCCGCCCCGGCCGGGTATGCCTTCCATCCTCTACGATTTGAAAGAATAGGTCAAGTCATCAATTTCGATGTCTGGGTCAGGGGACTGTGCCCGGGGCCGGGTCGGCCGGGGCGGCGGTCCCCACCCCCGGCGTCTGAAGGACACCGCCGGCCCGTAGCCGGGCGATCTGGGCCGGGTCGTATCCGAGCTCGGCCAGGACCTCCAAGGTGTCCTGGCCGATCAGTGGGGCCGGCCGGGGCGTCATCTCGTCCATGCCCTCGAAGCGGGCCGGCCGCGGCGCCACCCGATAGGGCCCGGCCACCGGGTGCTCGACCACCTCCAGTTCCTCGACCAGATCCTCCAGGGTCGCCACAGCCGCGGCCGGTATCCCCCGCTCCCGGCACCAGGCCAGCCACTCGGCGTTGGTCCGGCGCGGCGCGACGGCCCCCACCAGCTGGTACAGACCGGAGGGATCGTCGCGGGGGCGGGGAAAGGCCTTGACGTCGACCCCGAGCGCCTCCGCCTCGACCACCAGGGCGTCGTGGTGGCGGCGGTGATAAGGAAAGATGCAGATCCATCCGTCCGCGCTGCGCTGCGCCCGACGGGCCGAGGTGAGGATGCGCTGATAACCCACCGGGCCGGCGGCCGGTTCGGACATGGCCGCGCCCCCGTGCTCGACCAGCACGAAGGACCGCACCGCCTCGGTCATGGCCACTTCTATCTTGCGGCCCCGCCCGGTCCGGGCCCGCTCCAGCAGAGCGGCAGAGACGGCAAAGGCCAGGGTCAGCCCGCTCACTTTGTCAGCCACCAGGCTGGGGATGAGTTGAGGTACGCCCGTGACCCGGTGCAGCACGTCGACCAGACCGGTCTCGGCCTGTATGACATCGTCGTAGGCGGGATCGTCGCGTCGCTCGGAGTCGGAGGCGAATCCGGCCGCGGTGGCATAGACGATGTCGGGGCGCACCGCGGCTATGTCCTCGTAGGTCAGCCCCAGGCGCTCCAACGGCCCGGGCCGCAGATTGCTTACGAACACGTCAGAGATGCGGGCCAGATCGAGGACGATCTGCCGCCCGGCCGGGGCTTTGATGTCGACGGCCAGGTTGCGCTTGTTGCGCAGCAGGTTGAGGGCCACCCCGGTCAGCTCCGGATGCGGTCCGCCTCCCATGCGCCGGTTGGTGTCCCCGCCCGCCGCCTCGATGGTTATGACATCGGCGCCGTAGTCGGCCATCAACTGGGTGGCGTAGGGCCCCATCACCACCGAGGACAGATCGAGGACTCGGATCCCGTGGAACGGACCGGCGTCGGACGTCATTACTTGACCCTAACCAGCCCCCGCGCCATCGGCGCCGGTCCGGTACTAGCCGGCCTGGGCTGGGACGAGGGCCAGAGCGGTGCCGAGCTCGGCCATGAGCTGCCGGATGTTCCTCTGGTCAGCGACCAGTTCCCGCCGGCCGCCTCCGGCCCCGGAGGTGACCAGGCCGGCGTCCCGCAGGAGCTTGATGTGGTTGCTGATGGTCGGTTGGGCGACACCGAACTGGCGGGCCAGCTCGGTCACGGTGCTCGGGCTTCTGGCCAGCTGACTCAGGATGGCCAAACGGGTCGGCTCGGCCACCGCCTTGAGCCGGTTGGCCACCGGCTCGAGTCCGACCCTGGGATCGGAGGGAGCGGCCCGGACCCCGACCACCAGCAGATCGGGCAGAGCGAAGATCAAACCGAGATGGGCGTAGTAGGCCGGGACGACCACCACCTCTGCCCCCGGCCCCATGCCCCGCACGATGGCGTCCAGTTCGTCGCGGTAAGCGGGCAGGGGGCCGCTGGTCACCTCGGTCCAGGGGCGGCCGTCCTCGATCTGCCGGCGGCGGGCGGCCACGGCCCGCTCGACCTGGGGCCGCCCCTCCCGCTCCCACAGGGGTCCGATGGCGGCCCACACCGCCGAGAGAACCTCCACGTACTCGCGCCGCTGGCGGGCCGATCGTCGCAGCAGAGCCAGCCGGCCCTCGATGGCAGCCCGGTCCTCGGCTGACTCGGAGGCCAGCGGCGGGGTGTCGCCCGCCAAGCGGCACAGAGGATCCAGCCGGCCCAGAAGCTTCCCCGGGTCGTCAGAGAAGAGGAACCCGCCCCGGTGGGCCAGGACCATCAGTTCCATGCACCCGCCGCAGGAGATGGCCAGATCGGCCGGCCACAAGGAACGGACCCGCTCCACCAGCTCGGGCGAAGCCGAGTAGGCCGCCGCCAGGCCGGGATGATCCCGTCGCCAGTCGACTCTCTCGACCGAGGCGATGGCCCAGTCGACGCCGCCCGGCACCGCCTGGTTGTGGCCGCCCACCCGGGAGGGCTGGGCAGCGCCGCCTATCGGTTCGGAACCGTGCTCATCCATGCCGGTGAGCGCCTTCACCGGGCCCGGGTTCAGACCCGGGTGGAGGGCTACCTCGTTCGGCCAACTCCCGGAACTCATCGGGCACACGGCTGACCGGGCTGAGCTCGATGTTGGCGTAACCGACGGCGGAGCGGCCGAAGCGGGCCCGGATGGCGTCCATGGAGGCGTCCACCGCCCGCCTGGTTTCCTCATCCGGGTCGTCCGGTCCCAGCCGGCCGGTGCGGGGGGCGGTTGTTATCCCCCGCCCGGCCAGCCGGGCCCGGGTAGCTGGGCCGACCCCCCAGATCAGGCCGACCGGAAGAGGCCGGAGGAAGTCGCTCTCCCCCTCGGGCGGGACCACCACCAGTCCGTCCGGCTTGGCCACCTGGGAGGCGATCTTGGCCAGGTGTTTGGTCCGGGCCACCCCCACCGATATGGCCAGCCCCGTCTCGGCCCGGACCCGGGCCCGGATATCACTGGCCATCCGCTCCGGCGGGCCGAACAGGTGGACCGAGCCGCCGACATCCAGAAAGGCCTCGTCTATCGAGATCCGTTCCACCCGCGGGGTGAAGTCCTCCAGGATGGCCATGACGGCGTCACCCAGGCGCTGGTACTCCCGGAAGTGCCCGCCGACGAAGATCAGACCCGGGCAGAGCAGGCGGGCTCGCCACCCGGCCATCCCGGCCGTCACCCCGCAGGCTTTGGCCTGGTAGGAGGCGGCCAGCACCACCCCGCCCCCCACCGCCACCGGCTGGCCCTGGAGGGACGGATCGAGCACCTGCTCGACGGAGGCGTAGAAGGCGTCCAGATCGGCGTGGAGGATGTTCGATCCCGGCGCAGGCGCCACCCCGCCACCTTATACGAACACCTGTTCCCCTTGCCCGAGGATCATCTCTTGGACAACACTGGCCAGACGCGATCTGGGGTGGTGGTGAATGGGACTGACACGCGGAAGGTCTCTGCTCAATTTGGCGGGCGTCGGCTTGGGATTGGCCGTCCTGGTCTCGGCCTGTTCGGCCACGACCACGACCGGCGCGGGATCAACCGCTCCGTCCACCACTGCTCTGGGTACCCAGAGCTCCTCGACGACGGCCGCCACGGCACTGGAAGCGGCCTGGCAGCAAATGGCCGGTCCGCTAGGGGCCTACAAGGGTCATGCGGCTCCGATCTTGAAGGTCCTCACTCCCGGCTATCAGACTTTCTTCATCCCGACCGAGTTCCAGTCCGGCAGCATCGAGGTGCAGCTGACGTTCGACAGCCGCGCCAAGGTGGCCGGGCTCTATCTTCGACCGCCGGGGTTCGATCAGGCCCTCTGACGCCTCTCACGCCGACAGTTCGGCGGGGACCGAGGCCAGGGCCGCCTCGATGGCGGCCACCAGACGCCGGGCCGAGGCTGGCGTCAGCTCGATGCCCACCCGGGCGGCCGGGCCGCCGGCCGGGTCGGCCAGGTCGATGTTCAAGGTGTGCTCGGCCATGGCGTGAACGGGATGGTCGAAATAGACCGTGGCGGTGGAAAGCCGTAGCCAGCGCCCCTCGGGTCCCTTGGCGCTGCCCTCGACCCTGTCCTGGACAGTGGTGTAGGTGCACATGGCTCAGGCCCCCAGATACTTGCCGTAGAACTCGGTGATGCGGGCCCACCCGTCGGTGGCGGCGGCCACGTTGTAGGCGGGCCGGTCCACCGAGAAGAAGGCGTGGCCGGCGTCGTCGTAGCGGTGGAACTCGTATTCCTTGCCGTTGTCCTTGAGGATCGCTTCCAGCTCGTCGACCTGTTCGGGAGTGGGGAACTTGTCCTCGTTGCCGAACAGGCCGAGCAGCGGGCAGCGCAGGTTCGGGAGCTGGTCGACCAGGTTGGTGACCCGCAACGGAAAGCCGTCGGGCACGGTGCCGGTGACGAATGCGCCGTAGCAGTCGACCGCCGCGTCCAGGTCCAGGTTGCAGGCGGCCAGCACGCTCTGGCGACCACCGGAGCAGTAGCCGATGACGCCGACTTTGCCGTTGGAGGAATCCAGGCTGCGCAGGTGCGACGCCGCCCCCGACACGTCCCCGATCAATCGCTCATCCGGAACGCCGCCCTGCGCCCGGGCGGTGGCGGCAGCGTCATCCGGGGCGGCCCCGGGCGCCTCCCGCCAGTACAGGTTGGGGCAGATGGCGTCATAACCCAGCTCGGCAAAGCGCCTGGCTATCTCCTTCGTCCCCCGGTCATATCCCGGCATGTGATGGATGACCACCACCCCGCCCCGGGAGCCGCTCCCCAGCGGACGGGCCAGATAGGCCTCGATCTCCTCTCCCCCGTGCCCCTGGATCCTGATCGTCTGCGCATTGAGTTCGGTCATGCATCAGAGCTAAGCCGCCCCCGGCGGGGCCGTTCAAGGCCGCCAGCGTCTAGCCGGCGGCCGGGCCGGAAGCGCCCCCACCCAGGGGGCTGATACCGACCCCGGCGTGGTCATAGGCCCCTTCCGGGTTGGCCCGCACCTGCTCGTCAAGGAGGTGGGCGTCTTCGCCCACCAGGATCCGCCAGCGTCCGGCCCGCACGCCGTCCAGGATCACCTTGGCGGCGTCGGCGGCGCTGAGGGGGGCCGAGGTGCGGAAGCCCTCCTCCATCATCTTGACGATGTCGCGCACCTGGTCGGCGGGCATGTCGCCGGGCAGGCCCCGGCCGGCCAGCAGCTGGCGGGTGGCGTCGAGGTCGGTGTCGGTCAGCTCATCCGGCTCCGGGCGGCCGAAGTAGCGCCGGGAGTTGGCCACGATGTCGGTGCCGATGTGGCCCGGCATCACCACCGAGACCCCGACATGGGGGGCGTTGATGCGCAGGTCTTCGATGAGCGCCTCGGAGAAGCCCTTAACGGCGAACTTGGCTGTGCTGTAGGCGGTATGCGGCACCCCGGGCCCCAACGAGGCCCAGAAGCCGTTGACGCTGCTGGTGTTGACCAGGCGAGCCTCCTCGGCGGCGATGAGCAGGGGCAGGAAGGCGCGGGAGCAGTAGTAGACGCCCCACCAGTCGACACCGAAGGTCCGCTCCCAGTCTTCGCGGCGGTCGGCCACGAAGCTGCCACCGCCTCCGATGCCGGCGTTGTTGAAGACCAGCTCCAGCACGCCGCCGTGGGCCGCCACCACCTCGTCCCGGAAGGCGAGGACGGCCGCCTCATCGGACACGTCACAGATGTGGGTGGTGACCTTGACTCCCATGGCGGCGCCGGCCTCGGCCCGAGCCTGCGTCTCGGTCAGCCCGACGGCGCTGACATCACAGGTCGCCACCGAAGCGCCTTCGGCCGCCAGCTGGATGACCAGCTCCCGGCCCATGCCCGAGCCCCCGCCCGTGACCACCGCCCGCTTACCAGCAAAAGTCCCCATCACCCGGCTCCTCTCGATCGGCCGCCACCGTAACCCTGACGGGCTTTGACGGGCGACCTGGCATAACGTGGATCCGGGCCGACCGGGGGGGTCGGGCCATGGGGGGTGGGGACGTGAATCAGCCAGCGGGCGGAGTGGGGCCGGCCGAGGTGGAGGCCATGGTCAGGCGCTACCTGGCCCGGGTGGCCGTCCGGTCCATCCCGGTGCTGGCCGTGCTGCTGGCCGCCCTTCTCGTCATCCTCCTGGTGCCCACCCACCCCAGCCCGCCGGCGGCCACCTCGGTGGGGAGCGGTTCGGGCTCCTCTGCCGGCGGGGCGGGAACCTCGGCCGGCGCCCAGTCGAACGCATCCGGGTCCGGGGCGGCGGGGAGCCAGTCGGCGGCATCAACGGGGTCATCCTCGGGAGCAGGCGGTACAGCCGCCGGTGGCTCGGTGGCGGCGGGCTCCTCCGGCACCTCAGGCGGGCTTTCCGGGAACGGTGGAACCGGCTCGACCGCCGGCGCCGGGGACGTGTCCCGGACCGGAGTCAGGTGCGGGTCCGGCGTTCGCCAGTTCAGCTACTCCAGGTACGCCCCCATGTGCGTGCCCGCCTTCGGCGGTAACAACGGCGGCGCCACCAACGCCGGCGTGACCGGCAGCACCATCACCATCGTCTACCGGAACCGCTCCTCGGGGGAGTCGGCGGCCATATCGGCGGCCACCGGCGCGGCCGAAGGAGGAACCGACGCCCAGTACCTGCAGGACATGCAGACCTACGTCGGCTACTTCAACAAGATCTTCGAGCTCTACGGCCGTCACGTGGTGCTCAAGGCCTTCAACGGCCAGGGCGACTACGTCCAGGAGGACCAGGGTCAGGATCTGGCCGCGGCCGAGGCCGACGCGGTGACGGCCAAGGATCTCGGGGCCTTTGCCGACGTGTCCTTCCCTTTGGGGTCGAGCACCCAGCCCTATGAAGAGGACCTGGCCCGCCAGGGCGTGCTGTCCATGGGCGCCACCTACATGCCCCAGTCGTGGTTCCAGCAGTTCGCCCCCTACGAGTACTCGGCCGCCTCCCCCACCGGTACCCAGGCCGGGGAGCACACCATCCATCTGGTGTGCACCCGGATGGCCGGGCTGCCGGCCATCTTCAGCGGGGAGACCGTGATGCAGAACACCAAGCGGGTCTTCGGCCTCATCACCCCGGAAAATCCCATCTACGTCCAGACCGGGAATCAGGTCCAGGCCGGCCTGTCCGCCTGCGGGGTGAAGATCGCCCGGCGGGCCACTTACGCCGTGGACATCCCTACCTACCAGCAGGAGTCCACCAGCATCGTGGCCGGCATGAAGGCGGCCGGAGTCAGCACCATCCTGTGCGGCTGTGATCCCCTCTTTCCGATCTTCGCCGCCAATGCCGCCGACGCCGAGCAGTACTACCCGGAGTGGGCCGGGCTCGGCTTCGGGGACCCCCTGGCCCGCCTGCCCTCCTCCGATCAGATGGCGCATGCCATCAGCACCGACGGGACCCAGCCGGCCGCCGACGCCACCGAGGCCTACACCGCTTTCCAGAAGGCCGACCCGGGAGGAAAGCCGGCGGAGATCTACTTCCCCCTGCCGTATGAGATCCTCCTCTACCTCTTCGACGCCCTGCAGGGGGCCGGGCCCGACCTCAACCCTTCGAGCTTCCAGCGGGCCGTGTTCTCCATGCCCGCCTCGCTGCCGAACGGGGACTTCGGGCCGTGGCAGTCGGGGGTCAACAAGTACGCCCCCTTCACGGCCACCCAGGTCGGGTGGTGGAATCCCAACGCCATCAGCAAGTACGACAACATGAAGGGGGCCTGGCAGAGCTGTGAGGGCGGCCAGTACTTCGCCTTCGACAACCCCGACGCCTTCGCCCCGGCCGGGCGCCAGCTGCACTGTTTCAACAAGTAGGCAGGAGGGGGGCATCCGGGCGCTGAACCTCTGAGGGTGCCCGAGTCCACACTTCCCTCTGGAGCCATCCGTTGAGCACTTCCGTCGCTGCCCGCACCTCCCTGCTGGCCGCCGGGCTGATCCTGGCCCCCCTGGCCGCCCTGCCCGCCCAGGCTTCGGTCCCGGGGGCGGCTCCCGCCCTGACCGCCACGGCCACCCGGGCCGCCGACACGGGCCGGGCCGTGACCCTGGGCAGCCTGAACTCGAGCCGCTCCCTGAACCTGGTGGTGACCCTCAAGGCCCCCCACCCGGCGGCGGAGGCGGCGGCCCTCAGGGCCATGTACACGCCAGGCAGTTCAACGTTCCATCACTTCCTGACTCCGGCCCAGTTCACGGCCCGGTGGGCCCCCAGCCCGGCGGCGGCCTCCTCGGTAACCGACTACCTGGCCGGCCATGGCTTCAGCCACATCCAGGTCCTCTCCAACCGCATGGCGGTCACCGCCGTCGGCACCGCATCTGACGCCACCTCGGCCTTCCACACCCGGCTGGCCTCCTTCCAGATCGGAAGCCTGCGCTTCTTCGCCAACACCTCCCCGGCTCTGGTCCCGGCGGCGATGTCCTCCTCCATCCAGGCCGTGCTGGGCCTCAACGACATCCCCCTTCCGCTCCTGCATCCGGTCCGGGCCAGGACACAGGCCGGTTCGCCCAGCTTCGCCGGGCTGACCCCGGCCCAGTTCCAGACCACCTACGACGCCCCCGGCACCCCGACCGGAGCCGGTACCTCGGTTGCCCTGTTGACCGAGGGCAGCCTGACCCAGGTGCTCAAGGATCTGCGCCAGGCCGAGACGGTCAACCACCTGCCAAAGGTGGCCGTCACCGAGATCCCGGTGGGCGTGCAGAGCAGCGACACTTCGGGCGCCGGTGAGTTCGACCTCGACACCCAGTCCTCCACCGGTATGGCCACCACCGTCAAGAACCTGTACCTCTACAACATCGGGTCCCTGGTGGACTCCCAGATCGACCTGGACTTCGCCACCTTCGTCGCTCAGGACAAGGCGGTGGCCATGTCGGCCAGCATCGGCGGCTGTGACGTCTCGCCCTACCTGGATGGCTCCATGGTGAGCACCGATGCCGTATTGCAGGAAGGCGCCATGCAGGGCCAGACCCTGTTCGCCTCCACGGGGGACGACGGCTCGGCGTGCGGTTCCCCGGTGAACACCGGCGGGCCCGTCGGTATCCCCGGCACCAACTGGCCCGCCTCCGGGGAGTTCACCACCGCCGTCGGCGGGACCTCGCTCATCACCGACTCCTCGGGCAACCGGATCAGCGAGCTGGGCTGGCTGGGTTCGGGCGGGGGCATCAGCTACGTGGAGAATCCGGGCTGGTGGACCGGGGCTTCCGACCTGGGTTACGACGTCCAGTACGGACCGGGCGGCGGCCGGGCCCTCCCCGACGTGGCCCTCGACGCCGATCCCAACGTCAACACTCCGGCGCTCATCTACGTGGACGGCCAGGTCTCCTACGTCGGCGGCACCAGCCTCTCCTCCCCGCTGATGCTGGGAGCGTGGGCCCGGCTGCAGTCGGCTCACAAGAACCACCTCGGCCTGGCCTCCATCGACCTCTACGCCGTCTATGACAAGGTCAACCCGGGGACCACGGTGCTCACCTCTCCCATCAACCAGGTGGTCCCCGCCGCCCCTGCCTCCCCGGTGGCCGGCTTCACCGACATAACCCTCGGGGGCAACGGAATGTACGTGGCCCGCCCCGGCTATGACGAGGTGACCGGCCTGGGTGCGCCCGACATCGCCGCCCTCAACAAGGTCATCCCCTAGCCAGCCGGCTGGGCTACCAGGACGCTCCTGAGGGTTGGTGGCCAAGAAGGACGTGGCCGACTGAGCCCGCCGACGCCGGGCGGACTCAGGTGAGCTCGAGCTCCTGTCCGGCCATCAGGCGGCCCTCCCCCACGACCTCGGCATAGGCGCCGGCGCAGGCCCACAGGCCGAGACCGGGGACCTCGATGCGGTTGTGGGTCGCCACCGTGCGCAGGGTGTCGCGATCCTGGGGCAGGTCCTCCTGGGCCAGGGTGGTCATGACACAGCGCATGGTCGGGATGGTGACCTTCATGCCGACGCCATCGGGACCCATCAGGCTGCGGCCGGTCCAGTCGTTCTCCAGGAAGGCCGGCGCCCCGTCCGCCTCGAGCAGGAAGTTGGGCCGGTAGCGGCGCACGTCGAAGGCGGAGTCGGGTTTGAGCTCGGACAGCCGGGCCAGGGTGGCAGTGGTCATCAGGTGCACCGGAAAGGCGTCGACGAAGGTCCCGCCGGCGGCGGCCATCGACACCCCGAACTGGCTGATCCGCTCCCCGGACTCCTCGCTGCCGATGTTGGTGGCGGTGATCACCTCCTCCGGAGCCAGTCCCTCGATGTCGGGCCAGACCTCCTCGAAGACGCCACCGGCCGGCGGCTCCGAGGCCAGACTCACCGCCCGTCCCACCGCCTGGGTCAAGACCTGGTCCACGGCCGGATCATCGGAGCGCACCGTGCGGCCGTCGGGCAGGGTGATCTCCACCACGCCCGGCTCGAGCGTCCGGGCCCGGAAGGCCAGGAGCGAGCCCCACTTGCGGGGATGCTTGGCGGTGGCCACCTTTCCGTCCTCGGCGTCTATGAGGGCGAAGGCTCTGTCCCCGTCGATCCCAGCCGCGCCCAGCACCGCTTCCTCCAGGATCTCGCCCTGCATCGACTTGACCGGGTAGCGCCGGATGGCGCCGAGGCGGTAGCCCACGGGAGTGAAACTACCGCGGCCCTTAAGCTGGCGCCCATGAGCGACCCGCCCGAGCACTACGACGTGCTGATAGTCGGCGCCGGCATATCGGGGTTGGGGGCGGCCTATCACCTCGGCCAGCAGTGCCCGGACAAGAGCTTCGTCATCCTGGACGCCCTGGACGGCTTCGGCGGGACGTGGTGGACCCACCGCTATCCCGGGGTCCGCTCCGACAGCGACCTGTTCACCTTCGGCTACCGGTTCAAGCCCTGGCGGGGAGCGCCCCTGGCCACCTCGGAGGAGATCCTCAGGTATCTGGGCGAGGTCATCGAGGAGAACGACCTCGACCGCCATATCCGCTACCGCCACCGCATCACCAGCGCCGAGTGGTCCAGCGACCACCGCCGCTGGACAGTATCGGCCACCCGCCTCGACAGCCATGAGGTGGTCAGCTTCACGGCCGGGTTCCTGTGGATGTGCCAGGGCTACTACCGCCACAGCCAGGGCTACACCCCGGAGTGGGAGGGATTCGAGAACTTCAAGGGCCAGGTCGTGCATCCCCAGACCTGGCCGGCCGACATCGACTACACCGGTAAGAAGGTGGTCGTCATCGGTTCCGGGGCCACCGCCGCCACCCTCATCCCGGCCATAGCCGATACGGCTGGCCATGTCACCATGCTGCAGCGCTCACCCACGTTCTTCTTCGTACGGCCCAACACCAACGAGCTGGCCGACACCCTGCGGGAGCTGGACATCCCCGAGGAGTGGACCCATGAGATCGTTCGGCGCAAGATCATCCACGACCAGGACGCCATCACCAAGCTGTCCTTCGACGCCCCGGAGATGCTGCGCCAGTTCCTGATCGACACCATCACCCCGCTGTTGCCCGAGGGCTTCGACGTCGACCGCCACTTCAACCCCTCCTACCGGCCCTGGCAGCAGCGCATAGCCGTGCTGCCCGACGGGGATCTGTTCAAGGCCATGAAGGCCGGCCAGGCCTCGGTGGTGACCGACCAGATCGAGCGGTTCAATGACACCGGCATCGAGCTGGCCTCCGGGGAGTTGCTGGAAGCCGACATCGTCGTAACGGCCACCGGATTCGACTTGAGCGTGCTGGGCGACATCGACTTCGGCATCGATGATCAGCCGCTCGACTTTGCGGAGACGGTCACCTACCGGGGGGTGATGTTCACCGGTGTGCCCAACCTGGCCTATGTGTTCGGGTACTTCCGGGCCAGCTGGACCCTGCGGGCTGAGCTCATCAGCGACTTCGTGTGCCGCCTGCTCAACGAGATGGACCAGAACGGCTCGACCATGGTCGTCCCCGCCCTCCGGGCGGAGGAAGCCGGCATGAGCCTCGGGCCCTGGGTCGATCCTGGCAACTTCAACCCGGGCTATCTGACCCGATCCCTGCATCTCATGCCCAAGCAGGGCGACCGGGACCCCTGGCGACTGTTGCACGAGTACTCGGTGGAAAAGGAGCTCCTCCCCCAGGCCGACCTGGAGGACGGGTCCCTGCTCTTCAAGTAACCGGCTCCAGAGCTGGGCCAGCCGGGCCAGAGCGGCGGGCGCCGACTCGCCCGGAGCCGATGCACCTACATAGGGTGGAGAAAAGGCAAACGCGGAGGACGAAGTGGCCGAGGTGAGCGAGGAAGCGGAGTTCCCCACCGGGATCGATGAGGTGTGGAAGATCGTGGGTGACTTCGGCGGCTTCATCGAGGCCATGGGCATGCCGGTGAAGCTGGAGGGCGAGGGCATCGGCCAGACCCGCACCATCGAGATGGGCGGGCCACCGATGGTCGAGCGTCTGGAGGAGCGGGACGAGACGGCCAAGCGCCTCGTGTACAGCATCGTGTCCGGCCCGCTGCCGATAGAGAACTACCGGTCCACCATGCAGCTGACCGAGGCGGGGGGAGCGACCCGCCTGTACTGGTCGGGCACCTTCGATGCCGCCGAAGGGGCCAAGGAGGAGGACGCCGCCAACATCGTGCGCTCCGTCTACCAGGGCGGGATCGGCGGTCTCAAGGCCCGCTTCGGAGGCTGAGACCGCCCGAAGCGGCCGGATTGGCCGAGTCTCAGCCCAGCAGATCCCGGCACACGTCGACCCACAGCTGGGTGGTCAGACCCAGGGACTCGCTGTCGATGCGCTCATCGTTGCCGTGGAAGCGCCGGCCGTACTCACCGGCGTCGAGGGAAGGGCTGAACAGCCCGGCGCCGTAGGCGATGGCACCCATGGCCCGGTAGATCCGGGCGTCGGTGAAACCGACCAGGAGTTGAGGCCGCAGACTGGCACCGGGGAAGGGCTTACCCACGGCCCGCTGCAGGCTGTCCCACAGTGGGGTATTTATCCGGCTGGTGCTGGCCGGGGAGACGATGATGTCCTCGATCTCGACCGCGCTGGCCAGGTCCCCGAGGGCGGCGCGCAGGTGGGCAATCACGTCATCGGATGTCTCCCCCGGCAGGGTGCGCACATCGACCTCAACGTCGACCGCTCCGGGGATGACGTTGGTCTTCATGGGGCCGCGCAGGGCGTTGGGAGAGAACGTGGTGTGGGTGCAGGCGTGGAAGTAGGAGGCCGCCGAGGCATCCGGCATGGCGGCCAGAACGTCGTCGATGCGGTCCTCGTCCAGGAGGGCGGCCTTCTGCTCATCGCGGATGGGGAGGCGGTCGACCTGGTCCCGCCACAACTCGTGGAAGCGGGGCCGGGGCCGGTAGTCGTTGAGACGCGAAACCACCGCCGCCGCCTTGACCAGGGCGTTGTCCGAGCGCCAGGGCCGCGAGCCGTGACCCGGGGTGCCCGCCACCCGGAGGCGGCGCCACGACACACCCTTCTCGGCCACATTGACCCCGATGACCGGCGCTTCCGGGGTACCCGAGTGCAGGCCGCCGTTCTCGGTCAGGACGTAGTCGGCCCGGATGGCGTCGGGGTGGTGGTCGGCCATCCACTGCGCCCCGTAGGCGCTGCCGGACTCCTCATCGGCCACGGCCAGGAAGATCAGATCCCCGCGCGGCCGGAAACCGGAGTCGACCAGGTGGCGCAAGGCCACCGCCATGGAAGCGGTGAGGTTGAGCATGTCGATGGCGCCCCGCCCCCACACCTCACCGTCCACCAGCTCCCCACCGAAGGGGTCCCGGGTCCAACCCGGGTCCTCGGCCGGCACCACGTCGGTGTGGCCCATCAGACACAGCGACGGTGCCCCCGGGACCCGGCCGTCCATGCGGGCCACCAGGGTGGTGCGCCCGGGGGCGGCCTCATAGCGGGCCAGGTCCAGGCCCCGGCCCTCCAGGAAGGTGGCCAGATCGGAAGCATTGCGATGCTCCTGTCCCGACCCCGGCGTCCCGTCGTTGACGCAGCGGTTGCGGATGAGGGCCTGGAGCAACTCAATGCTGGCCCCGGTCAGATCCTCAGCCATAGTCACCATCGGGCCGCCACCCCGGAACTCAGTTCAGTTGATGGGATAGGCCGACACCGGGACCACGACGGAGTTGGAGGCCTTATCGAACCAGGTCTGCTTCTCCCGGTCCCAGAGCATCCAGAAGTAGCCGATGAAGATGACCCAGGCCGACGGGATGCTGACCAGCCAGCGTAGGAAGGCCCGGCCGTATCCGATCGAACCGGTGCCGTCCATGGAGATGACCCGTATGCCGGTGGCCATGTATCCGGGCGACTGGCCCCGGGGCGACCCGAAGAAATAGACGATGTAGCCGGCGTCGACGACCACGCTGAGGAGAGAGCCGAAGCTCCGCAAGATGACGCCCAGCACCAGCGAGAGAACAAAGAGGATGATGCCGTCGATGATGGCCGCGCCCAACCGGCTGCCGAAGCTGGCCCGCGGTCCCGACGGGCCGGTGCCGGGATACTGCCCGGGATACTGGCCCCCGGCGTAGGGGCTGCCCGGATACTGGCCAGGGCCCGAGCTGGGCCCGCCGTAGGGGCCGGAGTCGGGGTACTGGCCCGGGTTCGGGTAGGCGGGAGGCGGCTGACCCGACCACGTCGGCTCTTGTCCACCCCCACCGGGCTGAAAGTCCGACATGTCCGACCCCCGTCCTCGCTCGCAGCGAGCCTACCCAGCGCACGCTCAGAAATCGAGGATCACAGACGCTGTTCAGCCGGACCGTTCCAGGGCGGCCGCCCACTCCAACATCGCCCCGGTGGCGGCGTCAGCGGAAGGCGATGCGATCGAAGCATTGACCACCGGCACCTTGGCCACGCGGAGCAACTCCTGGCGCTGGTCGGCGGTAAGAGGATCGAGGGGGCTGGCCCGGGGCCCTCCCAGGCCGTCCACCAGAATGAGTCCGCCACCGGGGCACGGTACCGGGCGGCTTGGCCCCACCCGGCGTATTTTGCGGGCCTCCCCAACCCCACGGCGCCCATGCTCCGGACCCGAGGTATTAGGCCGGGGGAGACTCCGTGGTCCGGGCCACGATCCGGTTGCGGCCCCCATCCTTGGCGGCGTAGAGGCTGACATCGGCCCGGCCCATCAGGGCCTCGGCGGTCTCCGTACCGTCCCAGAGGGCGACGCCCACCGAGATGGTCACATCCGGACGCACCGACTGCAGACGGCCCATGACCGTCACCGCGTTCTCATCGTCGCAGCCGGTGAGCAGCACGGCGAACTCATCACCTCCGAAACGGGCCACCATTGAGCGCCCGTCCGGCGGGTCGAAGCGGGCGAGGTAATCGGTTTCGCGCAGCTGGTGCACCCACGCCGCCGACATCTCCCGCAGCAACAGGTCGCCCTGGCCGTGACCGTGGCGGTCGTTGATCAACTTGAAATCATCGATGTCGATGAGCGCCACGGTCAGGTGACGCTCGGGATGGCGACGGGCCCGCGCCATCTCCCCGGCCAGGGTCTCCTCGAAGCACTGACGGTTGGCCAACCCGGTGAGCCCGTCGGAGCGGGCCGCGCTGCGAAGGTCGCCAGGCTTGCGGCGCCGCCGCGGCGGTGGCCTCGATGACGCCGCGGAGGCCCCAGATGACCGAGTGGATGTCGGCCACCTTGACGTGAGTGGCCAACTGATCATGGCGCCGGGCCCGTTCCGTCAGCCGGCGGATGCGGAGGCGGAGCTCGGCGGCCTGGTCCTGGGGGACCTGGCTCTGGACGATCCGGGCCGCATAACCGTGATGTTCGGCCAGGATGTGCCCGAGCGAGAACAGGAAATCCTCCAGGCCCTGACCGTCAGCCCGCTCCAGGGCCCGGTCGGCGGTGTTCAGCAACTCTTCCAGCGCGGAGCCGACCAGCGCGGGCGGTCAGGGCGGCCAGGGCCCCCACCGCTCCGGCCACCCGGGCCCGGGGGAACTCGTCCCGGATGATCCCGAAGGCCAGGGGCATGACGCCGCCGCCGACCCCCTGGATGGCCCGGGCCACGATCATGACCCCGATGTCGTGGGCCACGGCAGCAATGAGCGAACCGAGAGCCAGGGCGGCCAGCGTGACGATGAACACCCTCTTCTTGCCCACCATGTCCCCGACCCGGCCCATGATGGGCGTGAAGATCGAGGCCGACAGCAGATAGGCGGTCAGGACCCAGGTGACGGTGGCCTGGCTGGTGTGCAAGGAGCGCTGAATGGTCGGAAGCGGAACTCCGGTTCCGGTGGCCGCGGTCAGGGAGAGATGGCCACCGGCGGACCGATCCGGCCTGAGGGCGGCCGCGACCAGGACTACAGGGACGATGCCGATGGCGTAGGCGGGGGGACGGTCATCGGCCGGCCACCCTAAACGGATGAGCCCAGAGGCCAGGGACGGCTGGAGCGGAAATACCGTGGACGGAGCCAGGCGCCAACCACTAGCACTGGGCCCATGGGGCACCGGATCACCAATCACGACCCAAGACTGGACTCGGACGCCCAGCTCAGCGAGCTGGCCGGGTTCGAGAACCGCCTCGCCCAGGAGATGTTCCCGGAGGACCCTCCCACCCCCGTTGAAGCCATCATCGCCCTGGAGAGGGCGGTGCCGGAGCGCTACCGGAGATGGTCGCTCCGGGCGAGGGATGAAGCCAGCGGGGAGCTGGTCGGCACCGCCAGTGCCGGCATCGACCCCGACCATGACGACAACCCCGACATGCTGCGGATGTCGGTCCAGGTCCTGCCCGGGTACCGGCGTCGAGGAGTGGGCCGGGCCCTCCTGGGTGGCCTGGCCGAGATTGCCCAGTCGGAGGGCCGGACCCGCCTGGTCAGCAGCGTCCACCAGCGCTGCCCGGCGGGAGAGGCCTTCGCCCGGACCGCCGGGGCGGAGGTCAAGTCCCGGCTGCACCTGAATCGCCTCCTGATGCCGGAGGTCGACCGGGACCTGATGGATGGCTGGATGGCCGACGCCGACTCGGAAACCTACGAGCTGTTGATCTGGGAGCGGCCCATTCCCGAACAGCATCTGGCCGACTTCGTCCAGCTGTACCTGGTCATGAACGCCATGCCCCACGATGACCTCCAGCGGAACGATTTCACCCTGACGCCGGAGCAGTGGCGGGAGAGCGAGGAGATCCAGGCCGCCTTCGGCACCGAGGACTGGACCATGGTCGTGCGCCGCCGGTCCGACGGCGCCCTGGCCGGGTTCCACCACCTCACTCTCTATTCCTTCGACCCCACCGTGGCCTGGATCGACAGCACCGGAGTCAGCGAGGAGCACCGGGGCCACGGTCTGGGCAAGTGGCTCAAGGCGGCCATGACCCTGCGCCTCCTTGAGCATCATCCCGAGCTCAGGGAGATCCGGACCGGCAACCACGACTCCAACGCCGCCATGCTGGCCATCAACCGGCAAATGGGCTATCGCGAGTTCATCGCCACCGCCGCCTGCGAGATCGGTACCGGGACGGCCCTGGCCTGGACCGGATCGTCCCGGGTCACGGCCGGCGAAGCCGCTTCCTAGAGACCGCCCACAAAGTCCTTCAACGCGGCGGCCCCGGCCTCGGGCGCCTGTAGCGGCCACCAGTGGCCGGCGCCTTCCAGGGACTCATGGCGGGCGCCGTGGGCCTCAGCCCAGCGTCGATACCGGCCGCAGACGCCGCCGGGCCTGCCGGCGCCGCGTCACCGAACGGCGCCTCATATAGACGCTTCCGGTCAGGCCGACCACCATCAGCAACTCGACCCGTTTGCCGGCGTCGGGGCGGGCAGCCGACGCGTGCTTCATCGCCTGGGGAGCAACAGGGGTAGCGGCCCGGGCCGGAGTGAACGCCGCCGGGGACAGCGTCGTCCGGATGGGCGGCAGCTGCTCCTGCCCCGTCTCCTGGCCGATGGGTATCGAGAAGCCCTGGTTGAACAGGCTCTCGGCATCGGAGTAGAGGGCCGTAGGGGTGTCATCCAAGAGAATGACCAGCATGGTCCGGCCGTCCCGAACGGCCTCGGTGACCAGCGTCTCACCGGCCAGCTGGGTCCAGCCGGGTTTGATCCCGATGACGGTGGGATCCTGAGTCAGCAGCCGGTTGTGGTTGGGCAGCTCGTGGGACTGTCCGTCGACACCCTGGAACACGTAATGCTGGGTGTCGACGATGGTGCGGAACTCGGGGATGGTCATGGCGGCCCGGGCGAAGACCGCAAGGTCGTAAGCCGAGATGAGGTCGCCCTGCCCGAACTCGAAGCTGTCGTCCAAACCGGCCGGATCATCGAACACCAGAGGATCGGTGGCGCCCAGCTCACCGGCCACCTTGAGCGCCAGCTGCCCAAAGGCAGCGGGCGACCCGCTCACCCGGTCGGCCAGGGACACGGCGGCGTCGTTGGCCGACACCATGAGGAGGGCGTGCAGGGTCTGGTCGAGAGGCCAGACCTGTCCCACCTTCATGTTCATCTTCATCGCCTCTTCGCCGGCGGCATCGGCCCCCACCGGGACGGTGGCGTCGGCCGGCAGTGACTTCATGGCCAGGAAAGCAGTCATGATCTTGGCCACGCTGGCGGGACGGACCGGAACATGATCGCCCGAGGCGGCCAGAATGCGACCGTTGCCGGCGTCGGCCAGCAGCCACTCCTTGGCGCTGGGCGTGAACCCCGTGCTCGACGAATCCTGACCGCCTCCCTGACCGGCCGGCTGCATGATCTGGGAGCCGGCCGAGGTCGAAGCCGCCGGGCTGGCAGCCGACCAGCCGATGACGCTGGTCCCTAGGACCATGGCCGCAGCCGCGGTTCGGTAGGCACCCCGAAACACGACGTCAGACTAGAAGCTGGGCCGGCACCGGTCGGGCATCTCAGCCCTGAGCTAGAGCTCCTGGGGGCCCAGACGAGATGGCGTGTTCACGTGCGTTGCTCCCGCCCGATGCCGATCTGGCGACCCTCGGCGGCCTCGATCATCCGGTGATCCAGAGACGCGATCCTGGCACCCGCTCCTCGGCCGCCAGCAAGACGCAACAGTCGGGCATCTTCAACCCGTCTCAGCTCGGCTGTCCCCAGAGGAGAGCCGATAGCCCGGAATTGCGGGACACCCGCCGAGCCAGGGCCTGCCTGACCGAGTCTTCACTGCCGACCAGGAGCAACCGCTGGGTCGTGCGGGTCACGGCCGTGTAGAGCAACTCCCGGGACAACAGGCGCGAGTCGACCTCCGGGAGCAGCACTACCACGGTGGCGAACTCCGAACCCTGGGACTTGTGGATGGTGGTGGCATAGACGGTCTCGATGGACCCGAGACGGGACGGGCTGACCAGGTCGGGCCCGGTGGGGCGAGCGAAGGACACCCCCCGCCTCTGATCGGGGAGCAGCACGCTGACCCCGGAGTCACCGTTGAACAGGCGCAGGCTGTAGTCGTTGGCGGTCACCATCACCGGCCGACCCGGGTACCAGGAACCCTCGGTGAGCCGGTCGGGCTCGTCCTCGGCCAGCCACCCTTCGATCCGCGGGTTCCAAGCGGCCACGCCGGCCGGACCGCGACGATGGGCACACAGGATCCGGGTCCGGCCCAGCACCTCCAGGGCCCCGGCCACATCGCCGGCCAGGGCCGCCGCCCGCAGGTCCCGGCCCCATCTCTCCGCCACCCACCTGACCGGGGCCAGCGCCGCCTCGGAGGCCGAGCCCGGGTCGATGTCGAGCCAGCCGACGGCTTCCTCGTCCTTCCGCAGAACCTCGAGGGCCCGATCGACCTGACCATCCCGTATAGCCGAGGCCAGGTCGCCCAGGGCACCCCGGAAGCGGAAGTTCGTCCGCAGCAGCACCACCGAGTCTGTGATCGCAGGAGCGTCCGGGCCGACCTCCTCTACCCGGATCGTCGTCCCGGTCAGCGACTCCAGCTCCACCCGAGTGGGAGTCCGCACACGCATACGTACGGCATTGGGGCCGACCACATCCTCCAGGACGGCCCCGGACTCCACTGAGGCCAGCTGCTGCGGGTCTCCGAGGAGTATCACCCGGGCATCGGGTCGTATCGCTTCGAGCAGCCGCGCCATCAGGGCGGAGGGGACCATGGAGGTCTCATCCACGATCACGACGTGATGGGGCAGATGGTGGTGGCGGTTGTGGCGGAACCGGCTGGCATTTCCGGGTTGGCGGCCCAGGAGCCGGTGCAGGGTGGTGCCGCCGATCGACCCCAGGCGGCGAGTCGTCTCCTCATCGACTTCCATTCGGTGCAGCTCGGCGGACACCGCCTCCTGCATACGGTTGGCCGCCTTGCCCGTCGGGGCGGCCAGGGCGATCATCAACCGCCGGCCAGAGGTGGCCTGGGCCTGCTCATCCAGCAGGAGGAGGAGCCGGGCGATGGTGGTGGTCTTGCCCGTTCCCGGACCGCCGGCCACCACGGTCAGGCGCCTGGTCACCGCCGTGGCCGCCGCCCAGCGCTGCTCGGCCGACGCCTCATCGGGGAAGAAGCTGCGGAGGCCCTCGGTCAACAGAGCCACATCGATCGCGGGGCCGGCAGCCTCGGCCCGGCTGAGGAGGGACTGGGCCAGCAGGCGCTCGTCCTGCCAGTGCCGGTCCAGGTAGAGCGATGACCCCACAAGCCGCAGCGGCCGGGTCGTCTCCTCTTCTCCGACCGCCGCCATTGGGCTGGCCGCGATCCGGCTCAGCCACTCCGTCTCCTCCGGCCAGGGAAGCGCGTCGATGTCGACCTCGACGTCGGTGTCCAACGCCACCGTCTGGCGGACAGAGGCCAGGTCCACACTGACATGTCCGACCCGGGGAGCCCGCACGGCCAGGGCGGCGGCCAACAGCACCCCCTCGTCCGTCTCGTCTCCCAACCGACCCAGGCACTTGGCCACATGCACGTCGGCCGGGCCGAGGACCCCGGCCCGGTTGAAGGCGCCCAGGACAGTACCTTCATCGATGCCCAGAATAAGGCGGACGTCGTTGGGATCACTGACCGGGTCGGCACTCCCGGCACCGGACAAGAAAGGCGAAGTCACGGCCACGGCTCAGACACCTGCCGCCACGGGGCTGCCGCTGGCTAAGAGATCGGAGAGCGCCACCACCAGATCAGGCGGGGTGGCCCACGAGAAGACACCGCAGGGCTGGCCGTCCACCCGTGGGACGTCTCCGCCGGTCATCCCGCGGAGGAATAGATAGAGCATCCCGCCCAGGTGGCGGTGGGCGTCGTAGTCCGGAAGCCTCCACCTCAGATAGCGGTGCAGGGCCACGCTATAGAGCAGACCCTGGAGCGGGTAGTGGGCTTGTTGCATCTCAGAGTCGAGGGCCGAAGGCCGGTAGTGCCAAGCGCTGAGCGGCTCCCCATCCGGTCCCAACCAGTTGGTCTTGTAGTCGACGATGAAATAGCGATGGTGCCCGTCCGACGTCGCCTGGCGGAAGACCAGGTCGATGCTGCCGGTGAGGTAGCCGCGCAGTTGTGACGCCAGGAGCGGATCCCTCAGCCTCTCGGCGTAGCCGGCCGGGACGCCATCGCCCGCGGCGTGCGCCGCCACCAGCCCGGCCAGGTCGTGAGTCAGGACATGGCCGACCGGCTGGTCCCCGCCGGCCAGGGGCAACTCGAAGGTCACTTCGTCAAGGCGGTCAGTCCTCCCGATGTCCCGGAGTCGCATGTCCCCGGCCAACGGTCCGAGGGGCGTCTCGAGGGCGGTGAGGAGGGCGCCGGCCAGCGGCGGCCCGAGCCGGTCGGCCCGGCCTCGGCGCCGCTGGAGCTGGAGGACCCGGGCCAACTCACCGTCGATGTCAGGTGCGGCGAAGTCCGTCTCCTCCAGGACTTCGTGGACGAAGGTGCCCACGTCGGCACCACCCGGCAGGTCGGCCCAGGCCGAAGGAACTGCCCGCAGCTCGGCCTCCTCGGTCCCCGTCTCGGTGGGCCGAGGTTCGGCTACCACGGCCGGGCTGGCGGTGGGGGGCTCATCCACCGTGCCGGCGTGCTCCGGCTCGCTGCCGATCTGGTGCTCATGGGCACCGGCGGTGATGCCGGAATAGGACGTCCGGCGCCAGGCCCGGTCCAGAGGCCGCTCCAGTTGCGCCACCTCCAACACGGCTGAGGAGGTGGGCTCCATTCCCGCCCATGCCTGCCCGCCGCCGCCGTCGGCCCTCTCCACGGCTACGAACTCCGGGGCAACGGCGGCCACCGCCGAGAGTTTGGCCGTGATGTCATCGTCAGAAGGCGGCTTGAGGGGCCCATCCGTACTCACAATCCCGTCGGACGAGCGCGACAGCATGAGCCGGCCCAGGGCGGAGTGGTGGGAGTCCTCGACCGAAGCCCACCACACCACGGCCTGGTTCTTGGCCCGGGTCAGGGCGACGTAGAGGTGACGCAGGTCCTCGCCCCGCCGTTCAGCTTTGTAGGCGGCGAAGTGGCGGTCGTAATCCCGGTTCTCGCGCAAATTCCCTCCGACGTCGAGCCGGCGCTCACCAGCCTCGTCGTGGAACACGATGGGAGGTCCTGTCTTCTTCACCTGGCCGGCGTCCCAGAGGAAGGGGCAGTAGACGACAGGAAACTCAAGGCCCTTGGCCCGGTGCACGGTCAGTACCTGAACGGCTTCGGCGTCGGTATCCAGGCGCCGAGCCCTCTCGTCCTGGTCGGTGTCATCCTGGCCGGCCTCCTCCAGCCGGCGGGCCAGCCACGACCGCAGGCCGGATAGGCCGGCCTGGGACCGGGCCGATTCGGCATGCAGCAATTGGGCCACATGAGCCAGGTCGGTGAGGACGCGCTCGCCTTCCTCGAATCGGAGGAGTCTGGAAGCCATGTGTTCGGAGACCAGCGCCGCCCGGGCCAGGGCCGAGACACCGCCGCGCTTGAGCAGCGCCTCCCATTCGTGCAGCCGGTCGTGAAGTCTCTCCCACCTCTCATCGTCGGCGGCGGCAACTCCTTCGCCGGTGAAACCGAAGAAGGGACTGAGCGCAACCGACACCGCCCTCCCCCGGTCAGCGGGCTGCTCCAGGGCTTCAAGAAGCGACAGCCAATCCTTGGCCGATGAGGTTTTGAAGACGCTCTCGGCTGCGGCTACCACTGCCGGCACGTCCACCGCCTTGAGGGCGGCCTGGACCCCGGAGGCCTGATAATTGGTCCTGGTCAGCACGGCTATGTCCCCGGGCTGGACTCGCCGCCGGTCGGTGAGAGTCCCTTCCCGGTCCCGCTGCAGGAGCTCAGCCCCGGAGGAGAGAAGCCCGACGATGTCGGAGGCCACATCGGCCGCCACCCAGCTGGCGGCCGCACCCTTCTGGTAGAGGCCTTTGGTGGTCAACTCCACCCGCTGGTCCTTGCGGCGGACAACCCTCAGCCGTAGGGCCATCGGGGACGGTGCCCCTTCGAGCCCCGGGGATAGATGATCGGCGGAGGGTCTCACCGGCCGGTAGGGAATTTCCGGATGACCGAGCCGGAGCGGATCGAACAGCGCCGCCAAGCCCTTCAACAGCCCGGCGTCGCTGCGCCAGTTGGTGTCCAGCGTGAACCGCCGGCCGGCCGCTTCGGCGGCAGCGAGATAAGCGAAGATGTCCGCGCCCCGGAAGGCGTAGATGGCCTGCTTCGGGTCCCCGATCAAGACCAGGATGGTGGTGCTTCCTTCGCCGAAGGCGCTTCGGACCACATCCCACTGAACGGGGTCGGTGTCCTGGAACTCATCGACCAAAACAATCCGGTAGCGCTGGCGGAGGCGGGCGCAGGCGTCTGCTCCTCTCTCCGGGTCGGTGAGGGTGTCGCGCAATCGGATGAGAAGGTCGTCGTAGGTGAGGAGGTTGGCCTCGGCCAACCGACGGCCGACCTCCTTCCTCACTGCCGTGCCGAGACGGCGCCGGCGTCCCGGGACAGAATCGTCCGCATCCGGTTCCAGAGGGGTGCTGGGATTGGCCACGGCGCCCCAGCCCACTTCACCGGCGGCACGTCGATCGAAGACCGGAGCGCCCAGGCGAAGCGAACGCTGGAGGTAGGCGTCGTCCACCACCTCGCTGACCAGGTCGCGGGGATCCTGGAGGAGTTCGGCGCCTTCGGCCACCTGGCCGGCCACTCCCATGCCGGACAGGACCAGCTGGCAGAAGCCGTGGGTGGTGGTGATGGTGGCCGAGTCGAAGTCGGCCAGAGCCCGGGAGACATTGGCGTGGCGAGCGCGAACCAAGTCCGCCTCGGCCTGGGTCAGGAGTGTCAGGACGTCATCCGAGC
>Ga0307373_10002359_pt1 | contig 34128 bp, 34 predicted proteins | sample OX2MG_FD_202534 | JGI IMG/M metagenome (GOLD analysis project Ga0307373, IMG submission 202534) | Soil microbial communities from Risofladan, Vaasa, Finland - OX-2 | ecosystem: Environmental > Terrestrial > Soil > Coastal area > Acid sulfate soil | place: Finland: Risofladan, Vaasa | collected...
TGATCTCGCCCGCCAGCCAGAGCTTCAACAGCTCCTTAGCTGCCTTCGTTTGCCCTTTGACCACAACCACCAAACATGGATTGTGAAGGCCGGGTCGGTCGTACTCCAGAGCATGGAGCCCAGCCGCCTTCATCGCTTCATGATCGTTGAGCATTTCGACCAATCTTGCGCGTGCTTCGAAATCGCGCTGCTCTACACCTTCACCATCACTAAACCCATACTTGTCCGTGAAATCTTCCCAGGTTCCAGTTGCCATTGATTGCTCCCTTCGCGATTAGCCCACCTTACGCGTTTCAAAGCCGAGTGGTCAGCGGCGGAGGTGAGCCCGATGAATCGGACCCCGCAGTCGGAGCCCGTCGACGAGTCCTCGCCTGGCTATGGCAGGTCAATGACTTACGAGCCGGTGCCCACTTATTTGGCAAACGATTTCGCTAATGCTAGAGTCCGCGCCGCTATGGGCCTCCCAGTCCAGACCAGAACTAACCCGTTACCGAATGTTGCCCGCCGGCAGGTTCTGAGAACGAATCCAAAAGGCAGCAAGACCGAATGCGTTTTCGCCGATGGCACTGCCATCTTGGTCTCGACTTTCTTGGCGTCCTTCATTCGCGCCGGTAACGAATTGCTATTCCCCTTGGAGCTTGAAGCAGCGGACGCAGGCACACAAATCTACATTCGCAATACGAATCCGGAGGAAAGAAGGAGGGATGTCTTTCAGGCAGAGATCAGCTACGCCACACAACCCAGAAAGGACAAGCGGGACAACCTCTTTGTTGCGGCTGAGGTTTGCGGTCCCAACCTGGGCATCTCAGCTATCCATCTCCGCTGCGAGACGCTTAGAGATTATTTTGACGTTGGCGACCGCCGCCGTGCGTGGGACCGCCAGCCCTCATTCTACGAACTCTTGCGCGTCAATCCCAGCGTATCGCCGGCAGAGCTGCGTCTCGCTTTCAAATTGCGCAGCCTTGAACTCCGTGCAGCACACGCACCAACTGGCGACCTTCGCGCGTTAGAGCGCGCTTTCAACACTCTCGCGCAACCAGAATTGCGCGCTTGTTATGACGCTCTCCGGAATGATCCCGCATCCCCAGTGCTCTTCCCATGTGGCGGCTTTGGTTCGTTGCTTGTCGCGGGAGATCTCTCAAGAGACAGGAAGACATTTTACGCGTCCCGCATCCTATCCTTTCGCCCCGAGCAAAACTTCAAACAACTCCAAGCGCCGTTGCGAAAGATCACGTTCTATGAGGATCACGCAATCTACCGGGATTCACGTCATCAGATTGAGGTTCTCTTCGACCAAACATCGTTGCCGCTGTTTTGGGATTCGAGTTGGAATCAATGGAAGCATTTGCTAGCTGCCAAGGTGGGAGTCAAGGCGCCCTTTATTCAAAGTGGCAAGTATCAACACCGAGCGGGCACCTGGCATCTAGTGAAGTGGGAAACTGCCCTTTCCAGTCGCCTCGAAGTTGCGCTGCCATCAAACATAACTGAACAGGTCGCTGAAGCCCGCAGGCTCCATCATCGTTTCGGAGAGTTTGCCGAGGCCCTCGATCAAATTCGAACGAGCCTGGAATCTGCGCCGATCGAGAGAGGTGACCTCCAAAAGCTCTGCGCTCGTTTGGGCATGCCTGGCGATTTCGACGTTGCTTTGATCACCTGGAAGCCCGACTACGACGCCTTCTTTTACAAGCAACTCTGCAGGCGTGCCCGTTTTCTCTATCTCTTTCGGTCCGAGTACATCTTTGATCTCGAGAGAACGGTAGTCGTGGAGACACCCCGACTCGGCCACGCCACATACCTCTTTTGCAAGCCTGCCAGCATGTCCGAGTTTCTGACGATCTACAGCAAGGTCGCCAGGGAAGACATTCTTCGTAACCGCAGCAACGTGGCTGAAAGGCTTGGCTTCTTGGGCCGTCTGATCCACGGTCTTAAGCCGCAGGCCTGGTTGAAGGATCTGAAAGCGCGCGTCGGTGAGATCGCTGACTACGTGGAGGCTTCCGATGGAAGGATTTAGAAGGTGTTGATGGATGGACGCTCAGAAGGGGACCGTTTCACTCTCTGCGTTTGTCGTGTCGCTTGCCGCAACGCCCTGACCATTCCCGTTCCGGCTCGCGTTTGGCGCCCCACCAAGAACGCGCAGAGATGCGACAACCACCTCCGTTACAGTCTTGGGGCCCCCCTCACGATCCTCGAATCGCCGCGTCTGGAGGCGACCCTCGACGAACACTTGCTTCCCTTTGGTCACAAACCTTTCAGCGATTTCCGCCAGCTTGCCCCAGGCAACGCAGCGGACCCATTCGACCCGCTGGACATTTCCGTCCTTCTTGTCACGGAAGGACTGGTTGATGGCGAGCGAGAAATTCGCAACAGACTTACCCGCAGATGTGGATCTCATCTCCGCATCCTGCCCGGCGTTCCCGAGGAGAATTACTTTGTTCACTCCAATGCTTGACATAATGTTTCTCTCCATTTCAAACCTTTGATGAATTCTTGGCGAAAGAACTGAAAAGGTAGCCATGAAACGCGGAATTGGAGAAAAAGAGTCAGCCAGAAGAGACAGTCATTCGGTTTCGCTATCGCCGGGTCGCACAGAGTTGCAAACCTCAGCCGACCAATGAGTTGCACTTGTACAGACCCGTCGATCTGGCCGACATCACACTAATTAACGGCCATTCCCTCGGTCGCCCCAGTTTGACAGGATGCCCGGACGGCGTGAGATTCGACTTCACGGAAGTGCGCGTGTGGTCCGGTCTGATCGAGGGAATAGCTTCGAAGGTGCCTAAGCCAGATGAACAACCGAAGAGAACCAAACGGGAGCCGACCGATCAGTGAGCCATCTGTCGTGGCGTGCGTTGTGTTCCAAACGCGGGATCCCGACCATCTCATTCAATTGTTACGGGAAGCGTTGACGGGAATCGCTGGCCCTGCTCTCGAAGGCTCCCCCACCTCGCCAACGGCCCTTCCCCAAACGGAGTGCGAAGATCCTTGGTTGAAGCATCCAGAGGCCGCAGCATACCTGGGAATATCCAAAAGCACTCTCTATCGGTACGCATGCGAGCAGACGATTGAGTCACGTAAGCTCTGCGGCCGCCTTGAATACCATCAGTCAACTCTCGACAGATTCAAGAATCGCCAGATTCGCCCGGCTCGACGCTACGTTGATCCGGGCGGTATAATCACTGCGGCGCTCGGCTCCGGCAAGTGAGAGGAGCGCCAGTGGGACTATACAAGAGGAAAGACTCGCGGTTCTGGTGGATGGGCTATACGGCGAATGGCGAACAAAGGTGCGAATCGACCAAAACCTCCAGCAAAGATCTCGCAAAGAGAATCTGGAAGAAACGCGAAGCCGAGATCGCGCTGGGGCGATTCCAGGTCGGTTGGCCTGGCGAGCGAATACCCTTCGCAGAATTATGCGAAGAGTTCTTCCGTTCACATAGTTCGACGCTTTCGCTGAAGAGTCAGGAAAACCACCAGATTTTTGGGAAGCACCTGCGAGACTATTTCGGGGACCGCAAATTGACGGAGATTGATGAGCGGAGTGTCGTGGAATATCGAAACTATCGACGCAGCCAGCCGTTAAAGTGGAATCCGAAACGAACGGTGAAAGGAGCTACGGTCAACCGAGAATTGGCGTGCATGCACTCGATGTTTCAGTTCGCGCTCAAGCGAAAATACATCGGCGAGAATCCGACTTCCGGTGTGAAGCATTTCGATGAGCGTCACGAAAGGCCATCCAAGAAAATGCTCACTGTGGAAGAAGAACACCGGATTTTGGAAGCAGCACCGCAGCACCTTCGCGTCGCGATTGTGCTGCTCGTTCAGACCGGCGGTCGAACCTACAGTGAGGGACTGTCGCTCAAGTGGGATCAAGTGGATCTCGTCCACGGAGTCATCCACTTGGACGGCAATGTGAAGACTCGGGACTCGGCCCAACCGCTACCGTTGAGCCGTTTGGCTTGCGATGTTCTCAAGGAATGGAAGAAAGAACAAAGCTCGGAAACATTGTACGTATTTCCAAGCCCCCGTAAGCCGGGTGAGCCGATTCGGAGTGTCAAGCACGCGTGGCGGACGACTCTGGAGAAAGCTGGCGTATCGTATTTCCCGATTTACAATCTGCGTCACGTATTCTGTACGCGTCTCAGTTGGGTCGCAGCAGATGCCGTGGTGCAGCGGGCGATGCGGCACAGCAGTCCAGAGACGAAACGGCACTATCAACTCGGAATGGTGGATCAGGTTCGTGAGGGCATCGAACAAGCGAACAAACAAGTCCACCACGATCCCAAATCACTACGTTTTTACTACGGTAGCGTCAAACCAAAGAAAGAGGCTGCTGAGAAGTCCGTAACTAGTTAAAATAGAAGGAGAAAAACTGTGGGCGTGTAGCTCAGCTGGGAGAGCACCTGCTTTGCAAGCAGGGGGTCGCCGGTTCGATCCCGGCCACGTCCACCAACATCTCCCTGCCTTTCAATCACTTGCTAATTCGGCCTTTGCCCAACTTCGGCAAATTTGGGAACACTCGGGAACAACTGACTTTCAAGCTGATTGACTGCTTGTCTTTGGGCGCTCGTGCTGGCGTGCGTGTATATCTCAAGCGTGGTCGTCATGCGCGAGTGCCCGAGTTGAGCTTGGGCCACCTTTAACGGCGTTCCTTGCTCGTGCAGCAGCGTGCCGTGCGTGTGTCGGAGTGTGTGCCAATCGATCCGCGCGATCCCCGCTCGTTCACACGCGGAAGTTAGTTGCCGCTTGCGCAGATTGTTCGGAGCGAGTGGCATTCCTTCTCGCGTGCAGAAGACCAACGCTTCGGCTGACGTATTTCGTGAGCGTGAACGGTGCGCGAGCAATGCCTCGACGACCGTTGACGGTAGCGGAACCTCACGGCGACTGGCTTGCGTTTTCGGCGTGCCAAAATGCCCGTAGTAGCAAGTCTCCTCGACGCGAAGAGTTCCCTGCGTCAGATTGACCCTGCCCCAACGAAGCGCCAGGATTTCGCCGATGCGCAGTCCTGTCATCGTTGCCAGCAAGACGATAGTACGTACGGGTTCTTCCGAAGCCGCGATCAAGAGACGAACAGCTTGAGCGTCGAGAAATCGATGCGGGCGCTTGTACGTGCGTTCCGGCATTTTCACGCCGCGCACCGGATTGTCCGGGAGATAGTTCCAACTTACCGCCGTACTCATGACTTTGCTCATCACGTTGCGGAGGTGATTCGCCGTCTCCCAGGCGTAGCCGCTCTTCAGCTTTCCGATCACGAACTGCTGAATGTCGGCACGCTTGATGTCGCACAATCGGCAATCCCGGAAGCGAAGAAACAAATGCTTTCGCAAAAGATACGAGTAACTCTTCTGCGTCGCATACTTGAGTGTTGGAAGAATGTCAGGCTCGAACCGTTCCACCACAAAGTTCCCAAACGTCATTGTGGTTTCTGGTCGGCGCTGACCTGAATTAATTAACGCGAGACGATTTTGCAAGAGAATGCGGGCTTCACGCCGTCCAGCAATTTCGCTGACCGGTCCCAACGTTTCGGAACGCAGCACACGCAGCACCGCGCCGTCCGGTTGGATGACGTCTTCTCTCCAGCGTGCGACCCACATCTTTCGCTTCTTGCCTCGAATGAAAAGACAACCACCTTGATACTGGCAGTGAGCCATCCTTTTCCTCTCTTTCGAGTGGTTGGCTTCCCTGCCTTTTCCTATGTCGCATCCGAGTGTAAACCGGAACTCAGGCACGATGCCAGTCCCCGCGCTGAGATTCAACCCATGCCAATACTTCAGCCTCGCGGAAACGCCAGTATTTCCCCAGCCGATAAGCTGGCAAACGTTCTTGAGATCGTTTGCGCATCCGTCCGTAAACCCAAGAGACAGGCACGTGGAGGAGACCCGCGACTTCATGAACTGTGAGCAACTGGTCTTTCTCTCGTTCTGTTTCCACTGTGGTTCCGCTCGCGCGGTCTCCCTCGTCAAAATTTAACCTCCCGCTTGCGGAGGAAATTCGCGGAGGCGATCCCTCCGCCCGAGGCTCACGAGTCTGCACATCAGGCGTACATAGAACATCTGCTGCGAGGCGCGAGCCATGCTGCCGCCGAGACGGCGCTGGGTTCTTGCGCGGGCCGAATTGGGTTGTGCGGGGTTGCATTGGCGTTTTCCTGAGTTTCTCCGAGGCCTCCATTTTCAGCTTGACTTTCTGTATGCGCTATAGTATGTTTGCATACGTTACGACTAGATGCAACCATATTCTTCTGGGTTGCATCTGACGCTGCGAAAGGGAGGTTCGCCGCATGCCCAAGAAACCCGAGAACGAAGAGAGACCCTTGCAGCAGCAGACCCTGTCTCTTCGGATCAGCGACGCCTTGCGCACGCGATTGGAGCGGGCCAAGGAGCTGATGTCCTCGAAGACTGGAGAGAACGTCACGACTTCCGATGTCGCCAAGCAGTTCCTCGAATCGGCCCGCGAAGACCGCTTGGAAGTTGTGGACCTCCTGGCCCAGCCAACCGAAACGCTTCTTCAAGTTCGCAGGAAGGGTGAGGCGCAGCACGTTTTGTCACGAGCGGAATGGACGATCCTTGCCTACTTCGCGCAGCAGGGTTTGGAAGCCTTTTCCGACCGCACTCCCAATCCCGTTTCGCGCGAGTCCCTGATTGGCGTTTTGGATGCGTTCCTCGCTGTGTTTGAACTGCGGAAGGAACGCACCTCGAAGCTCGACGAGTATTACCTCGGCAATCTGCCGACCGAGTGCCGGCCTGCCAAAGCCAGAGACACAAGCGAGCAAGCGACTCCCGAAATCGTGCGCCGGACGGTGCTGGAGACTCGCAAACGATTGAGCGATCCGGCAACGAAGTGGGAGCCGTTGCTGGCCGCTCGAAATCTCTACCTGATTCTGGAAGAAGAAAAGCTCTCCGGGGCCGAAGCGCTAGACCGCGCTCTTCGACCCTATTGGCCGATTCTCTGGCGGCTAGCGGCACGAGGCCACTACTTCGTGAAGCAGCAGCCTCTCCGCCCGGCATCGACTCCCAAGGATTCTTTCTATCAGCCTCCGATCCCGTCCGTTAAGGAGGGTGAATATTCGCTTTCGTTTGCCCGTGGAGAAGGCAGCGAGTTCTCCCTGCTTTTGAGCTTCCCAGGTCCTCGCGGCCCTATGTATCCGATCGAGGGATATCCGAAGATCACCGAGTTCCGCGCGATGCTTGCGACGTTGGGGCCAGATGGAGAACGGCGCTGGAATCGCGAGTACTTCCTCGGATACACCGCGCCATCGGAGGAGGGCAAAGGGAAGGAAGACGTTTGGTTTCGCGCCCATGCCAATGCGATCACGTTCGGCTTCTCGGAGAAAGAGTGGAAGTCGGTGCAGACGTTGTTTCGCCGCGCCTGGGAAATCCCCGAGGTACGTATGGCGTGGGATGAACTGGCGCTCGAATACGGTGAACTTTGATGTTGCGCTGCTTCGCAGCGGGAGTTTTGCGGACACGCCACCCCAAATTGGGTGCTGCAAAGCGCCGCGCGGCGCTCTTGGTTAACGTGTTCTCGGGGCGCGAGTTAGCAAAATCGTGGCGCTGGCGGTTAACCTTCGGCGCTCCCGGTTAACTTGTTGATTTTGTTCGCCGATGGCGAACGGCCTATTTTCGATGAGGTTTCCTCCGGGAGGTTCCATCTTATGCCTGCCGATCAACTGCGGAACAGAACCGTAGGTTGCAAGATGACCGAGGCCGAATGCGAGCGGCTAATTGCCGTAGCCGAGCGCGAGTGTTTGACACTCAGCGAATGGTGCCGCGAGGCGCTCTTGCAACAAGCGGGCGTGCAGAAGCCGCGTGCCTTGGAAGAGACGGTGCTGGCGGAGATTATTGCATTGCGGACGATCCTGCTGAATGCGCTCTACAAACTGGCACAGGGAGAGGCGCTGACGCCCGAGGAAATGCAGCGGCTCATTGAGCGGGCAGACCATGACAAATTCCGCAAGGCGCAGGAGCGCCTTGCGGCGGTTGCAACAGGGGGTGCGGAATGAGCCAGGAGTGGGGCCGAAACCAGTACGCGGGCGAGTGGCCGAATCCGAAGGCTGCATGGACCATCGCAACAGTGCTTCTGGCAGTGGTGAGCGTGGCTGCAATCTGCGCCTACCGTTATGCCTATGTCTTTACACCTTTGCAGAAGTTCTATTTGACGACGTATATCCGCAGCGAATTGCGCGCAGGAATCGGATTCAAAACTGGCCGCTACTCGCTGTTAAATGTTGTGGACCGGCGAGGCAGTAGGCTGGCACTCAACGAAGAAGTAGTGCCGGTAACAACCGCCACAGGTGAGACGACGTTTTCCCTCACGGATGAGGCGGTGAGAGTGGGAGACCGGCGGCTCGAATGGCAGCAGGGCCAATACGACAATGCACGGCTGCATGCGTTTTTGGGTCATTGGATTTACCGCGATCAAAGCTTCACAGACTTTCTGAGGCCAGCCCTTTGGGGTGGCTTGGGAGTGTTCTTTTTGGGCCTGCTCGTCGCCATCCCCAAGGATGCGGCGCGCGCACGTGCACGGAAAGAGGGGCGCAGGCTCAAAGGGCCGGAACTTGTGACCGGGCGCGAGTTCAATCGCAGAAATCGATCAAATGGGGTGGGGTTCGAACAGAACCAGACTTTCCTGCAGAAAGCGGCCGGAAGGATTCCCACTCTAAGGCTCCCTCGCGCCATCGAGCCGAGCCACATCCTCATCATGGGCGATACGGGCACGGGCAAGAGCACCCTCATCCGAAGAATCCTGTCGCAGATCGAGCAGCGTGGAGAGACGGCCATCGTCTACGACCCAGCCCTCGATTACACGCCAGAGTTTTACTCACCCGAACGTGGCGACGCGATCCTGAATCCGCTCGATGCTCGGATGCCCTATTGGAGTCCCGGCGAGGAGTTGAGGCACGACGCAGAGGCGCTGACGTTAGCCGCATCCCTTTTCCCCGACAGGCATAACGAGAATCCGTTCTTTGTCGAAGGTCCGAGAAAAATCTTTGCGCATCTGCTCACCTTTAGGCCCACGCCCGAGGAGATGGCTTGGTGGATGTGCCATGAGGAGGAAATCGACCGGAGGGTGAAAGGCAGCGAGTATGCCGCGATGATCGACCGTCAGGCTCCGGCGCAGCGGAGCGGTGTGCTGGCATCCCTGAACATGATCGCCGACACCCTCAAGCTGCTTCCCTCAGAAAAGGAAACTACGGCGCGATGGAGCGCGGCGGAGTGGTCGCGGCAGAGGAAGGGTTGGCTTTTCCTCACGAGCACACCAGAAACGCGCAAACGGCTTATCCCTCTGACGAGCTTGTGGCTCGATACGCTTGTGCTGCGTCTCATGAATCAAGGAACGGACATCGAGGGACACACCAGTCCGCGCAAAGTTTGGTTTGTTTTGGACGAGTTGGCCAGCTTGCAGCGGTTGCCGCAATTACATACCGCCATCACCGAAAATCGCAAATCGAATAATCCTGTTGTGCTCGGCTTCCAGGGACGCAGCCAGCTTGAGACGCGCTACGGGCACGAAGCTGAGGCCATGCTGTCACAGCCCGCAACGAAAATCTTCTTGCGCACCAGCGAGTGCCGTGCAGCGGAGTGGATTTCAAAAACCATCGGCGAGGTAGAAATCGAGAGACTGCGCGAAGGCCGTTCGGGTGGGCAGTGGGGACGGCAGCGAAACACCAAGAGCTACAACCTTGAACGCCAGGTCGAGCCGCTAGTAATGCCCTCGGAGATCAGCGGGCTTGCCGACCTGTGCGGGTATCTCAAGAAGGGGAATCTTGTCGCGCGGATGAACTTTCCGTTCATCGATTTGCCGAGCAAGCATCCGAAGTACATTGAACGGCCAATGAGAAAACGGGCCGAAGAACTGCCAACAGCAGGAGCGGCAACAGTTGGAGCGAACGAGATGCCCGAGCAGAAAATCACCCTGAATGAAGTAAAGCAAGACCGTGAACATCAATTGGCCCGAACCGCCCCGACAGAAGAGCACTTCTTCGAATAAGGCCGCTCTATGCTGACCATATCGAATCCCTTGAGCGCGAGCCAGGCACAGGCGTATCACGCCGAAGAGTTCGCGAATGCGCGCGAGAACTACTATACGCAAGGCGATCAGATACGCGGCGAGTGGCACGGCAGGCTTGCCGAGCAATGGGGGCTGCGCGGAAGCGTCAGCGAGGAGCACTTCCAGCGACTCTCCGAAGGTCAGCACCCGATCACCGGCGAGCAGCTCGTCCGCCACAAGGCGGCGCGAGAGTACGTAAACGAACACGGCCAGAAAGTACGGACAATGGAGCACCGCGCGGGTTGGGATGCGACGTTCTCCGCACCGAAAAGCGTATCGCTCACTGCTCTCGTCGGCGGAGATGAACAGGTGCGCGCGGCACATCAAGAAAGCGTGGCCGTCGCGCTGGACGAGCTAGAACGATACGTCCAGGCCCGCATCGGCGGAAACCTGCCAGCAGAGACAACCGGCAAGTGGGTAGCAGCGAAATTCGAACATGACAGCGCAAGGCCCGTGGACGGCTACGCCGCGCCCCAACTGCACACACACGTGGTTTTCTTCAATCTCACGGAAACTGAAAATGGAGAAACCTACGCGCTACAACCACGGGAGCTATACAAAACGCAGCAGTATGCGACAGCGGTGTACCGCTCAGAATTAGCCTCGCGTTTGAAGGAATTGGGCTACGAGATCGAACGCGGAAAGAGTGGCCAGCCGGAAATCAGGGGCTATAGCGACGAATATCTTGCCGCATCAAGTCCGCGCCGCCAGCAGATCGAAGAGCATCTAGCAAAGGAGAATCAGCGAGGAGCCGACGCCGCGCAAATCGCTGCCCACAAAACTCGTCAAGCAAAACTCGACCTTTCGCATAAAGAAGTGCAACTGCGTCATCGGCAGATGGCGGAGGCGTTCGGGAGCCAGCCGGAACAGGTGAGAGCCGCAGCCACGGAGAGGGCAAACCGGCTTGGACACGAATTCCCACAGACGACGGCACGGTCTGCGGTGACATTCTCGAAAGAGAGAAATCTAGAACGGGAAGCAGTAGTCGAGGAACGTGAGCTATTGCGGGATGCGTTGAGGCGCTCGATGGGGGAGGCGACACTGACTGAGGTCCGCGCTGAATTCGAGAAACGCACCAAAGGCGGTGAATTCATCCTCGTAGAAAAAATACCGGGAGCGCCAAACCGGGCGTACACGACTCAGGAGATGATTGATTACGAGCGCGACACGATCCAAGTCATGCGTGAGGGACAGAACAGGCACCCGGCCATTGTTAGCACCGGCACACAAAAGGAAATCGACAAAGCCTATCCGCATCTGAGCGAAGACCAACGGCGCGCTGTCGAGCAAATCCTTTCAAACCGTGACCAGGTCACCGCCCTCGAAGGCGTTGCCGGGTCGGGTAAGACGACTTCTCTGGCGGCGATCCGCGAAGCCGCCGTGCATGGCGGTTACAAAGTTGAAGGCTTTGCACCAACCTCGCGCGCGGCCCAAAAGCTCGCCGAGGCCGGAATCGAGTCGAGCACCTTGCAACGCTACCTTGCACGAACTGACGAAATGCTCGACGGCCAAAAGCGGCTGTACGTTCTGGACGAATCGAGCTTGGCGAGTACGAAGCAGATGAACGAATTGCTCCACCGACTAAAAGAACATGACCGCGTACTTTTGGTAGGCGACACACGCCAGCACCAAGCCGTCGAAGCCGGAACCCCGTATCAGCAGCTCCAGGAGGCAGGAATTCAGACAGCACAGCTTGGTGAGATTGTGCGGCAGAAAGACGCGGCGCTCAAAGAAATCGTGGAGCAACTCTCGCGTGGCAACGTGGGAGAAGCAATCGAGCGACTCGACACGCAGCGCCGCGTGCATGAAATCCCGGATCGGGACGAACGACTCAAGGAAATCGCCAGGGAGTACGCGAAGCAGCCGGAAGGGACGTTAGTCGTCTCACCCGACAATCAATCGCGCATGGAGATCAACTGGATCATCCACAGTGAAATGCAAACGCGAGGACAAGTGGGTCAAAGGGAGCACCGCTCGAGAGTCCTGACGACGCGACAGGAGATCACTGGGGCAGACAGGCAGTGGGCCGAGCAGTACCAGCCGGGTGACATAGTGCGCTACACGAAAGGCAGCAAGATAATCGGCGTCCAGCCAGGAGAATACGCGCGCGTCGAGCGCGCTAGTGAGAAAGAGAATTTAGTGACGGTGAAGCCCGACAACGGTGAACGCGTGAGTTACAATCCGCGCCGACTCCATGGAGTCACGCTGTACCGTGAGACGGAACGCGCGTTTGCGAAGGGTGACCGCGTGCAGTTCACCGCGCCGAATCGAGATCAGCATATTGCCAACCGCGAGCTAGGAACCATCGAGCACATCGACGCGCGCGGCAATCTCCAAATCCGCCTTGATTCAGAGCGAACCGTTGCTTTCAATATCAGCGAGAACCGGCATCTTGATTACGGCTATGCCTTGACGAGCCACAGCAGCCAGGGCCAGACCGCCGACCGCGTGCTCATTCATGTGGACACCGAACGCTGCGGCGAAAAGCTAGTCAACCGCCGATTGGCCTACGTCGCAGTGTCGCGGGGACGCCAAGATGCGCAAATCTACACCAATGATAAATCTCAACTCGCCGAGAGACTCTCGCGCGATCTGTCGCACGCCTCCGCTATAAAGTTAGGGCAGGAGCGGGGCGAGGCTGCAAACCAGACGAACGTACCTTCCTCTTCTGCTCCCAGCGAAGCAGTACAACACGGAGTGGCGCAAGGGCTGGGAGTAGGGCGCTGACCTCCGCGATTTCCCGGCTATACTGTTGTGGGGCCGGGAATGGAGCCCAGTAGCCTAGAATTTCTACACTTCACGAAGCACAGCTATGAAGCCATTCTGTTTTGTTTTGATGCCTTTCGGCAAGAAGTCGGACGACAGCGGTCGAGCCATCGACTTTGATCAAATCTACGAAAGTATCATTGGCCCTGGTATACAGCAGGCTGATCTTGAGCCGATCCGGGCTGATGAAGAAGTGGTCGGTGGTTTCATTCACAAGCCGATGTTTGAACGGCTTATGCTGTGCGAGTATGCCGTCGCTGACCTGACTACGGCCAATCCCAACGTCTTCTACGAACTCGGCATTCGACACGGCATCAGACCTCACAGCACTGTGTTGTTGTTCGCAAAGGGAATGCGGTTGCCCTTCGATGTTGCTCCCCTTCGTGCCCTACCGTACATGATCGATGCACACGGCGCACCGAACGCAGTAGACGCCGACCGGAATGCACTCGCAGCTCGTCTTATTGAATGTCGGAACCCTGTCGAAGACAGTCCACTGTTCCAACTTATCAGTGACTTCCCTAGACCCGACATTGCTCGCCTCAAGACGGATACTCTGCGCGATCTAGTCGAATATTCGCAGAAATATAAAGCAAAACTCAGCGCCGCACGTAGGGAAGGGCCCGAAGCCGTCAAGAAAATTGAGCAAGAGTTGAATATCAAGGATACCGATCCCGCTGTAATTGTTGATCTGTTCCTTTCGCACAGAGCAGTGGAAAACTGGTTAGCGATGGTGGACTTGGTGCCGAAGATGTCGCCCATTCTCGCTCGCACGATACTCGTGCGTGAACAACTCGGACTGGCGCTGAACCGACTCGGTAGGCGCGAAGAGGCTGAAGCGATCCTTCTGAAACTCATCGAAGAACGCGGGCCTAGCAGTGAGACGAACGGCATATTAGGTCGCGTTTACAAGGACCTCTGGAAGAACAGCAAGAACTCCGGGAACGTTGCAGCAGCTCGGGGCTACCTTCGAAGGGCGATTGCGACCTATCTAAAGGGCTTCGAATCCGATTGGCGGGACGCTTATCCAGGCGTGAATGTCGTTACGTTGATGGAGATGGATAACCCTGTCGATTCCCGGCAAGCCGAATTGCTGCCTGTTGTGCAGTACGCAGTCAAACGAAGGCTTGAGTCAAAGTCTCCAGATTACTGGGATTACGCTACGTTACTTGAACTCGCCGTCCTGAAAAACGACCGCGGCGAAGCCACGACAGCACTGAGTGATGCACTTGCGGCTGTCAGGGAGGCTTGGGAGCCAAAATCAACGTCGGAGAATATCCGAATGATACGTGAGGTACGGACGCAGCGAGGAGACGACGGAACTTGGATTGAGGAAATTGAAGGCGCGCTCAATCACGCCGGTAGCGAAAGGAGCCACTCCGATTAGTCGGATTTCGCAGAACTATTTTTTCCTCAATTCGGCTGCTAAATTCGACCAGGGCACCGTTTTGATCTTGTTCTTCTCAATAAAATCAGGCAAGGCTTGGGGCGCTGACTCTCCACTATGCGTTGCAATCACCCGTTTCCCCAGTTCAATGCTCTTCTCCACTTCCCACCGTACCCAGCGACTATTTGTGGTGTCAGAAGACAAATACACAACCGTTGTAGAGCATTGGTTTATGCGTTCACTAATTTTTTGACGTATGTAGTCGGCGCGCTGGCTGTCAAAGGGGTCTTTGACTGACAGATCGTTGAATTCGATATCGCTGTTTTCGTTCTTCGCTTGCCCTCGCAGAAGATTGACAGCATCTATATCTTCATAAGCAAAGCTGATGAAAACATTTTTACGTCCAGTGTCGCCTTGCTTAAGGAGTTCCTTCGCGCGCTCCTCCAACTGACGAGTATCGCCCAACGAACTGCTACTGCCGCCTCCGCCGCCACCCATTTAATTCTCCTCAAAATGAAATTCGCGACACGAAATACATTTGCCACAGGGGCGCGTTCCGCCAACGTGACAGGAGTATGTTCTCCTGATCTTCTTTTTGCGAGCTAGCTCCACAACATCTCTCTTCGTAAAATCCATGAGCGGCGTAAGAATCTTAACCCGACGCCCGAGACACTCTGAAAGCAAGGATTCCGCTCCTATCGCGAAATGCGAAGTTTGGTCTGGAAATAGACTACTGCTCTCGCTTAAAAGTCCAATCGAAACAGCATCTGCTTGGACCTCGTAAGCATAAGCCGCTCCAAGCAGAAGGAAAAGTAAATTTCTTCCAGGTGTGAATGCATCCTCGAAAATGTCGCGGCTCCGGTCCGTGAGTCCCGACCGAATAAGAGTTCCGAAACCAGGGACGTTCATGACCGAGGGTTTAGGTAGGTGGTTCATGCGTAACGAACGGCGACAAGCAGCCAACTCTTGCCTGAGTGCTCGCTGGCCGTAATTCACAAACAACGGAAACTGCTGGACGTTCGCCTCCTTGGCTAACACGGCCATTACGGTCGAATCCAGCCCCCCGGAAACCAGCGTTACGATGCCCATCGACAGTCGATCCTGGATGCAGTTCGCATCACAATCCAAATAGCCCAATCGAGCAAGCCCACAGAGTGACCCAAAGATTGGGCATGCCGTTGTAGTTGATTCTCATATTGCTCGTACCTGCTGATCGTCGCAACGTGTTGTGCCTCGACTGAGCAAAGCTTCACTGCCCTCATGTAATGAAGCACGTGCCGATCCAAAATCGCCAAATCAAACGATCCAGCAGCATTCCGCAAGAACATGCTGGCTTGCTTGGGCCCAACTCCCGGTACATGCGTTACCAGCCACGAACGAGCAATGCGCGCATCAGAATTGTGGCTCAACAGCTCACTGAGAGAACCCCATTCCTCGCGAACAACACAGAAAGCCGCCGCGATTTGGCTGGCCCGAATATTCGGAAATCTGTACCGCCGACAACGACCGTCGAAGGGAAACGGTGTCGACAGTAGCTCGGCCAACTCATCCCTTAACCTCTTTTGTTCCAGGAGTTGGCGTTTGCACAATACTCCAGTTTCGTCGATTCGCAGTGCGGCTGCTTTGGCGAGATCATAGGGCACTTGGCTGCTTAAAACACAGCAGGTGAGCTCGATCCACAATTCTCGGTCATTAATCTGCGTCGTTCTTGGACGACTACCCAAGCGAGCGGCAATGTCCCCTGCGATGCAAACAACAACTTCTCGAATGCGGTCGGCAGTAATGGAGGTCATCTGAACACTTCCGGTACGGCGTTTTCCAAAAGTTGCATGCTCTCCGTCCCACCGGGCAGCTTGGCCGTCAGGAATCGGTCAATCTTTCCGTTACGGAGATGTTCGCGAAGCTCCGTCATCCATGCCGCAAGGAATTCCAAATTGTGGAAAATCACCTTACCTGTATAGCCGATCTTTGCACTAGCCACCGCTTCTTGTACGACTTGCGAGGCTGCATGCTCAGATTGCCACGAAAAGAAATCGTATTGTTGCAGATGGTACAAACGGCCGGTTTCGCCGTCGGCCACGGTGCGGCACCATTCCAGCCCATCAAACCAATCAGCACCCACAGCACTGAAAATCGCGATGCTCAACGGATTTCCGGTCCCAACAAATGCAATGGCTGGTAAAAGCCGAGTCCATTTAGCGCGCTTCGAATGCTGTAGATCATTCGCGCCCGCGCAAGGACGCCACTCCCCAATTCACGCTCTGGGACGGCCACCGCAACCGGACGCAATTCCTGACTGATGCGTTTTATCGCTTCGGGAATCACTTCGAACAGGATGTCTCCTTGAGCGTCCCGCGGAGTGTGGATGATAGGCAGTACTGGCTTCCCGGTCTGCTTTGCATCCCGCTCAACTGAGCGGACTACGCTTCTAACAATTTCGTCGACATCGGATGGCGGATTGAGTTCGTCAAAGCATAATGCGAGATCATGTGGCGTGATTTGGAGTGCCTCATGAAGTTTCTGGACATTCCAGCTCTTATCCTGCTTTCGTGACGCCTCGTAGTTTCCAGAATCCAGAAGGACTAAAGTGCCGACCGATCTGGATGACTCCAAGTCTACGATCATTTGGTTCCGGTGTTGCTCAGGTTCATTAAAAATGTCATATGCCGAGACGAGCAGCGCATCGGGAGGAACGAGCCTAAGGGCATGGAGAGCCGCTGCCGGTTGCAAAGCAGTCTCATGGGACGACACCGAGCGAAAGAATACCGGCAGGTGCAATCGTTTGTCGCCAATGTTCAGAGCCTCTGGCCGTGCGAGAATAGTGCTTTCAATGTTTCGCAATAAATCCTGAATGCAAGGATCCGTTTGCTCACCGTTCCAACCGATTAGATCGACGGTATGAAGGCCACCAAAGCCAATGGGCGAGTCCACAGGCTCGATTCTTATTGGCAGGAGCGGCACATGATGTCTGGTGGCGAAGCCCGCCTCATCTAGGACATTTTGATTTGTCCGCGAAAATCGGCACCAAACAGGTATGACACATTTTGCACTCTTGAGTTGTCGTTCGATTTCGGCTCGGTAGTCACCCGCATGGATGTCCTGGTCCCACCAGACCGAATATCTGGCAGACAAAACGTCGACCAAGGCTTGTACGACCCTCTTGCTCGAACGAGCGTAGATTAGGCAAATGTCAGCCAAAATAGGTCACGCCAAATGCGGGATAACTCTCGGGCCTGAATAGTACTACATGAAACCGACTCCGTAGCAGGGCGAGTTGTGTGAACGATAAACGTCCGCTGTGAGCGCGCCCCGCCGTTCGCTCTGCCCGCACAGATTTCTGGATGCGGTCGAGCCGCGATGCAAGATGAAGTCAAAGACAGTTAGGTGTAGGTTAGTACACGCAAACGACGGCTGTCTTCGGAGTGGCGTGCTATGCTGCGACAATTGAAAGCGGGCAGTTTGGCGTCACGATTCGAGAGGCGGTCATCCGAGAGGCATGCCTGTACTCACGGAAGCTGATACTTGTCGAAAATACGTCCTCCCGAAGCTCTACGCTTCCGGTTGGACCGATGATCACATCAATGAGCAACGCACTTTCACCGATGGCCGCATCGTCGTCGCCGGCAACCGGACGATCCGCCGCAAACAGAAACGGGCCGATTATCTCCTCCGTTACCGAAACGATTTTGCTATCGCCATCGTTGAAGCCAAAGCCGATTATAAGAAACCCGCCGACGGTCTGGGCCAGGCGATGGATTACGCACAAATCCTTGGCCTGAAGTTCGCCTATTCCACCAACGGTCACGGGATCGTCGAGCACGACTTCACGACCGGCGTCGAAAGCACGCTGGAAAACTTCCCCTCTCCCGATGAACTCTGGCAGCGTCTCAAACACGGCGAAAACATCCCAAGCCAGATTGTCGAACGCCTCCTCACTCCGTACTACCATCTCTCAGGGAAATCGCCGCGCTATTATCAGGAAATCGCCATCAACAGCGCCATCCGCGCCATTCTTCAGGGCCAGAAGCGCGTTCTGCTCACGCTTGCCACGGGCACGGGCAAGACCGTTGTTGCCTTCCAGATTTGCTACAAGCTGTGGAACACCAAGTGGAATCGTGACGGTGATCCGGGACGCCGCCCGCGTATGCTCTATCTCGCTGATCGAAACATCCTCGTTGACGACCCGAAGGACAAAATCTTTGCACCTTTCGGTGATGCCCGGCACAAAATCGAGCGCGAAGCAATCAAGAGCCGCGAGATGTACTTCGCGACGTACCAAGCCATCGCCAAAGACGAACGCCGCCCAGGTCTTTATCGCGATTACCCCAGGGACTTCTTTGATCTCATTGTCGTGGACGAGTGCCACAGGGGGAGCGCCAAGGACGATTCGAATTGGCGGGACATCCTCGAATATTTTCAGCCTGCCTATCAGCTTGGCATGACAGCCACACCGAAGCGCGAGGATAACCGCGACACATATCTCTACTTTGGCAACCCCCTCTACACCTATAGCTTGCGGCAGGGCATCGAAGACGGTTTCTTAGCGCCCTATCGCGTCCATCGCATCGTCACCAGCGCCGATTCCGTTGGCTGGCGTCCGAATCGCGGCCAGGTTGACCGCCTTGGACGCGAGATTCCCGACGCCGAATACACCACAAAGGATTTTGAGCGAAAGGTCTCTCTTCTCCCTCGCACCGAGACCATTGCCCGCAACCTCACGGATTTTCTGAAAGCGAACGGGAGATTCGATAAGACCATCATCTTTTGTGTTGACCAAGAACACGCTGAAGATATGCGCTTCGCCCTAAACAATCTCAATGCGGACTTGGTACAGCAGCACCCGGATTATGTTGTCCGCATCACGGCTGACGAAGGCAAGACCGGACGCGGCCATCTCGACCGTTTCATGGAGCTGGAAACCACCACTCCAACGATTGTGACAACCTCCCAGCTTCTGACAACCGGAGTGGACGTTCAGACCTGCAAGAACATCGTCATTGCCCGCATCATCAATTCAATGACCGAGTTTAAGCAAATCATCGGGCGCGGTACCCGCGTCAAAGATGATTACGGCAAACTTTATTTCAACATCCTCGATTATACAGGAAGCGCGACTCGCCTTTTCTCGGACCCTGATTTCGATGGCGAACCGGCTCTGGTAACTGTCGAGGAAATGAACGCGGCGGGCGAAAACATCAAGGCCGAAATCGAAAAGCCTGAGGAAGTCATCACCGATCCTCTGCCGCCGCAAATCCTGGAACCCGGAGGAAAAAAGGGCGAAGAGCCTCGCAAATACTACGTGGACCAAGGTTCCATCGAGATCGTTGCCCACTTCGTTTCCGAACTGGACGCCGATGGCAGGCAACTTCGCGTTGTCCGCTTCACAGATTACACGGGCGAGAAGGTTCGCAGCATGTGTCCCTCCGCAGCGGAACTTCGGTCAAAATGGTCCGACGCCGACCAGCGCGCTGAGATCATTCAAGCCTTGGAGGAGCGCGGCATCACTCTGGATGAACTTATCGCAGCGTCGAACCAGCCAGAGGCTGACCCTTTCGATCTTCTCTGCCAGGTTGCCTATAGCGCGCCGGTTCGCACGCGACGCGAGCGCGCCGAAAAACTTCGTAAGGAACAGAAAGCCTTCTTCGAAAAATATTCAGCGAAGGCGCGCGAAGTGTTGCACGATATCCTGGATAAATATGTAGACTATGGCACGGCGCAATTCACCATCCCGGAGATTCTGAAAGTGCCGCCCATTTCAGAGCGCGGCAGTGTGATGGATATTTCGCAAATGTTCGGCGGCGCGGAGAATCTGAGAGCGGCGATCAACGAGTTGCAAACGCTTTTGTACGCAGCTTAGACCGGAAACTATGCCCAAACAAAAAGCAGCCAGGAAAGAACTCGCTCAGTCCACCGCCCAGCAGCTCGCCTCAATTGTTAAATCCTGCCGCGACATCATGCGCAAGGACAAGGGTCTTAACGGCGACCTTGACCGTTTGCCGATGCTCACCTGGATCATGTTTCTCAAATTCCTTGACGACATGGAGAGCGTCCGCGCCGAGGAAGCCAAGCTTGCCGGTAAGCGTTTCCGTCCGGCCATCGAACCGCCCTACCGCTGGCGCGACTGGGCGGCGAAACCTCAAGGGATCACCGGCCCGGAGTTAATTGCTTTCATCAATCAAGATGAAGCCATTCGCCCGGACCGCAAACGCGGCGATGGCCTCTTTGCCTATTTGCGTTCGCTGCGCAGCGCCAATGGCGACCGCCGCGATGTGATCGCCAAGGTTTTTCAGGGCACGTTCAATCGCATGACTAACGGCTATCTCCTCCGCGATGTCGTCAACAAGGTCAACGAAATCCACTTCAGTTCCAAAGACGAAATCCACACTCTGGGCGCGCTCTACGAATCCATGCTTCGCGAAATGCGTGATGCCGCAGGCGATTCCGGTGAGTTCTACACGCCGCGTCCTGTTGTTAAGTTCATTGTCTCCGTCATAAATCCCCATCTCGGCGAAATCATCCTTGATCCGGCGGCGGGCACCGGCGGCTTTTTGGTCGAAGCGTTCACCCATCTCCAGAAGCAATGCAAGAAGACGGAAGACTTCAAGTGCCTACAGAGTGGCACTCTCTTCGGAATTGAGCCCAAGTCGCTGCCCTACTTGCTGTGCCAAATGAATCTTTTGCTTCACGGCCTCGAATCGCCGGACATTGATCCAGAAAACGCTCTGCGGTTTCCTCTGCGCGAAATTGGTGACAAAGACCGTGTGGATATCATCATGACCAATCCTCCATTCGGAGGTGAAGAGGAACGCGGAATCCTCTCCAACTTCCCGGAAGATAAGCAAACCTCCGAAACAGCCCTGCTCTTCCTCCAGCTAATCATGCGAAGACTACGTCGCCCCCTCGGTGGGGCAAATCCGGGGCGCTGCGGCATGGTTGTCCCCAATGGTGTCCTATTTGGGGATGGCATCAGTGCCCGAGTCAAGGAGGAATTGCTTAGAGATTTCAACCTTCATACCATCATCAGGCTTCCGAATGGTGTCTTCGCTCCTTACACTCCGATCCCGACGAACGTGATCTTCTTTGACCGATCAGGACCGACAAAAGAAATCTGGTTCTATGAGCACCGCCCTCCGAATGGAAGAAAGCTCTACACCAAGACAAAACCACTGCGCATCGAGGAAATGGTACCCATTTCGGAATGGTGCTCGAACAGAACGGAAGGTGACAACGCCTGGCGAGTATCTGCGGAGCAGATCGCTGCAGGGGGATACAACCTTGACTTGGCCAATCCCCATCGTGACCCGGATGCTGAACTACCAGCAACCGACGTTCTCATGAAACGCATTCTGGAAAAGGAAACCGAAGTCATGTCAATCCTTCAAGCCTTGAACCAAGAGATTGAGAAACATCCATGATTGAATCGCGCTTCCCCATCCTCACATTTGAAAAGATCATGCAGCGTGTTGACCGCAGATTCTCCATTGACGACGTGGATGAATATCAGTGTGTCGGCGTAAGACTGTATGGGCAGGGTGCGTTCATTCGAGAAACCAAACCCGGAGCTTTAATCAAAAGGAAGCAACAATGGCTTCTCCGTGCGGGGGATGTTGTATATAACAAGCTCTTCGCTTGGAAGGGGACTTTTGCGATTGCGGACGCAAACGTGGATGGCTGCATAGTATCCGATAAATTTCCTACCTACTCTCTTAACACGAGAGTTGTGACACCTGAGTTCCTCTCGCTTTGGTTTCGAAGCCCACAACTGGCGTATGAAGCACAGCTATTGTCAAAAGGTGCTGCCGCGTTAAGCAAGTTGACTCTTAATCCGCCAGATTTTTGGCGGCTCCCAATTCCAGCGCCTTCCGTGGAAGAGCAAGAGAGAATTGTGAACCGTGTCACTACGATGATACGAAAATGCGAGTTCACAATCTCGTGCAGGGCGCGAATTGATGCCGTAGTCCAGGGTCGTCGAGCGGGAATAGGTTCCGAGGTTAGACTCTTGATGACAGCTGCCCTCCGTGCCCTTAACGAGGCTATGCGAACTAAGTTGGGGATTCTTGACGCGGTGCTGACACTGCGTCCGAGGAGCGGGCCATCATTTGCTTGCTCACAGAACGGCGAAGGCATTCCTGTAATCATGCCGTCCGCTTTAGGTGGTTTCCGTTTTGACGGTTCCAAACGGCTTCACGGGTTTGGTGGTGAGATTCTTAAGGAAGCAGACATCCTGTCCCAAGATGACATACTTATCTCCCGCGGGAATAAGCGGGACCAAGTTGGCCTATGTATTGTCTATAAAAATTCCGAACGCGTCACATACGCAAATCTTCTCATGAAAATGAGGGTCGATCCCGCCAAGGCTCTTCCGGATTTCGTGAAGTATTGGATCATGACTCCTCTAGCGCGAACCTATGTTCTCCAAAATACCAAGGGCACGAGTCCTTCTATTCAGAAAATTAATCAACAAGCGCTTATCAATATGCCATTTCCGGCCAATCTGACCCTGGTTGAACAAGAGCGATGGGTCAAATACCTGGATGCGATCTTCGCGAAAGTTGATTCCTGTGAAGCCCTTTTAAGGGCTCAATACCAAGACGTTGAGAGATTGATCCCCTCGATCCTCTCCAAAGCCTTTCGCGGCGAGCTATAAGGCGCACGTGCCCTTCGTCTTCCAATACGGCTCAAATTGCACGACTGCCCGCCTTAACAGTCCAAACCGACTGAAGGGGCGAGCCAAAGACCTCGGTCGGGCGCAAACAGTCGAAGACTTCGATATCGCCTTTGACGTAGTCAGCAAAACGAACGGTTGCGCCGCTTCCAATCTAATACAAACGCCTGGTCGCAAGGCTTGGGGTGTTCTCTACAAGCTCTCGAAAAAACTTCTTGAAAGGCTGAAAGACATCGAAGGCCCACGCTACGAGGAAAAACCGATAAGGGTCATCGATCAGAACGGTACAAAGCGCAAGGCCAGGACATTCATCGTGCGGAAAGAAGAACGTCGCCCCGGACTCGCCACGAGCGCAGCTTACGTCTCCTGGATTGTCTACGGTCTGCGCGACCACGGTGTCCAAGAGGATTGGATCGCCCACGTCGTTGAAGTAGCGACCGAGACAAACAAGCGTTCCGGTGCGAATGCCCTCGAACAAATACGTCTAATCAAAACGCTATGAATCAGTATCCATGAAACGCTACTTGGCAAAATTTCGACAAGCTCCCACAAAGTATTTCGCACCGACCGTCCTCGGCGAATTTCGGTCAATGACATCAAGGCATGGTGATTTTCGGTGAGAGATCGATTCACCCATGCGTCCCGTCTGGGCAGAGGAAAAATCCCCAAAGCAATGCGATTGGGCGTATTCGAGCGAGATGGATTCACCTGTCAGTTTTGCGGTCAAACCCTCGTCCCGGCAGAACTCACGATTGACCATCTCGTTCCACTTTCCAAGGGCGGGTTGGATGAGCCCACCAATTACGTTACGAGCTGCCGTCCGTGCAACGAATTAAAAGCTGCCTTGCCGCTCGCAGAATTCCCCAAGAAAATCAACGTCTCGATTGAAGAGCTTCCTGTTCATGGGGACCCAGTAATCGATAACGCCGATCTCCCCATTCAAGTTCGCCTCCTTCGAAAGCGCATCTTTGACAAGGTCCGTACCGGCGACCTCTCGATGACGGGCAAGACGGCCCAGAAAAAGCTGGAAAAGGCATTTCGCACAGCATTTTGGCAAACGCCTGAGGGCAAAGCCCTCGAAGCACAGTTTCCCTTGCTGCCCGGACAGTGCCGCGTAATGATCCCAGAGATTCAGACAATCGCGAAAGACACCAGCGAGTTCCTGTTGCTGGTCGAACTGGCCAAATCGGCCAATACGCGGAATTTGATCGGAACGGTCCTGGTGAAAGACTGCAAGATCGTCGAACGATTACGGGACCTGTTGAACCGTCCGAACACCGACGCAGCATTGAGAAAACGGCTAGAGCAGGCCTTGCTCCGATGGGAGAAGGAAGTTCGGAAACGGCAACTTGGAGGTGCGTCTTCTCTAAGAGAGACGATGCAATGACTCAAGAGCACAAAACGCGAGTCTACTTCGCTCCGTTCCACGCCACATCGGATGGCTCACCTATGTCTCCTTGCGGGTCGACAATCGCCGCTTTCAAGAAGGCCGTTAAGCTGCAAGATTGGCCATATGACAATGGCGATGACCCATCGTTTTACGCTGCACGCAAGTCTGGAGGCCAGCTCTCCTGGGGGATCTGCCGGCAAGATGTGCGTAATAGATTGCGCCCCGGAGACATCGTGGTATTTTTCTCTTTTCGCAAGTTCAAGGCGACCGGAGACTCCGAGTATCGACTTTGTGGTGTCGCAACTGTGGACAGAAGAGTGAGTCAGATCGATATTTGGCAGGACAGCAGTCTCAGAAGTTACAGGAAATATTTCAATCTTGTGATTCGCCCCTCGGGATCAAGGCATGGCGCGTGGGAGCATTTCGAGCCAACTCTAGATGGTTCACGCCTACATCACGATTGGCTGTGGCGGATCGCCGAGCACCAAGGATTCCGAAAGAAGGATTTCAAGAACCTTCAGAAGACTGATCGCCTGGTACCAAGAGCAACCATCCGAGGCCGCTCAGTGATTGTTGCCAGGAATTATGTGCTGTTCTCATGCGACGCAGCAGAGACCCACATCCTATCGAAACCGCCAGTAATAGCTTGGCATTCGAAAGGCCAGCCAGCGGAAGAATGGAATCAAGACAAATTCAGCCAGGCCGTAAAGCGGCTGACGCTCGACGTGGCAAAGCAAGCGAATGGTCGAAGAAGATCGCTACGGATTAGAAATTCGCAACGTGCTCATCGCCATATCGTTTTTCAACTCTCTCCGTCCGAAACAGAACGCTGGCGAGCCGAGTTCTTGGCTTTGATTCAGCGTCACTGAGGCGACGTAGCAAGCATTCAAGCTATGCCCAGAATCCACCCTTCGATTTCAGCCGCTTTTCTTTCCTGTGCCGCCAGGTTTGGAATGAAAAATCGTTGCAGCTTGCCGTCCAGGTCGCCTTGGCGCAGCCATTCTGCCGCGGCATAGGCATCCTGCTGGTCGGAATTGCGGCCATCACGCGGGAAGCTGTGGCTCCACAGCGCGGGATAAACCTCGACGACAGCCGATTTGCCCGGCGGCACCATCCAGCCATCGAACGGCCAGAAATGCGTACGATCTCCGACCCGATTGCGGAGATAGCGCAGCCAAGGGATTCCAGCATGGGTTGATTTGGCGACCGATCCGGGCACATCAAAATGAAAGGCCGATTTTGCACCCGCGCGCACTTCCGTGATTCGCCTCCAGCGAGAATCACCACAGCGAGCCGCGCCGTTTCCACACTCCCCTTCACGGACAAAATCGACGTAGGTGTTCTTCTCGTCTGTGGGCCAATGCTCTTGGAAATCATTCAAGAAAGCTGTCCATTCGTGAGGCACCCCGTACTTCTCAAAGTATCGCAGCGGGAACGAAAAGCCGTGATCGATCCCTACCAGTGTAAGGGACGGCTCGGAGAGGCTTTCAACGAGCCACTGCGCAATCGCTTTCCGTGTCCAATATCGGCGCGGAGTGGGAGGCGGCGCTATTTCTCGTGGTTCGTTCGAATGATCCGCCATGTAAACACGCAGGCCCTTGAGGCTGGAGTCGCAGGTTTCCGCCCCGGAGTAATCAATCCCGATATACCGATTGAAAGAAGCCTTCACTTCGTGCCCCGTTTCCGGCGGTGATTCATCGGAACATGCTGAGTCCAACTCGTCAGGCCCGAGCCTTATGCCGATCAGCTGCTCGGCGTTACCCACACGTGCCAAACGAATAAGCTGATATAGCTTGCCGCAAGCACGAAAAATAGAAGCGTCAAGAGGAAATGCCCCACGACAAACGCCGTTCCCTTTGGCCAGTCAGTGTGGGAAAAATAAAGGAAGTCCACGAGAATTCGCGTGGTCCAGTAAAGGCCAATGAAGCAAGCAACTCCCAAGGCAGCACGGTCACCTCGGAGCAGTTCTCGGTGTAGCACCAGGGTCAGCGTGCCAAACGCGATGATGGTCAAAACCGTGAATCCGCTCTGTACCCAAAGCAGCTTGCGATTGAATGGCATCAGCTGCTGCAGATCCTCTTTCCAATGCAGCCGGTATGGCACTTGAAAGCTGGCACACAAAATTACAAAGTGAGCAGCGCCGACAAGCCACAGATCATAGTCAAAGAATCGCTCTGCGAATGAGTTCGTCATAGCGCGTGGATAGCTTGCATAAAGGGAAGTATGACACGCAGCACAAACCATGGATGAAAAAGCCAAAAGGCTGGCCCTGCAACGAACACTGCCATGAACAGCCAGCCTTGCGCTCCCCCTCCAAGTCCGAGTTGTTTTCCAAATCTGGTGTGCTCAATCGTTATCCCCGCGCCTTGGACCAGAAAATAGGCAGTTGGAAGCCCGTAACCTGCGCGAGCCGGCAGGGAGATTACCAAGTCGTGGATCAGCCCAGACGCGAGGAACACCAACAAGCCAGCTGCCTGAGCACCTAGAGTTCGATGCAGGGGACGGAAGATCAAGTCATAGGAAAGCTGGCGGAAGCCCAGATTCCACCTCTTTCCCCAGAACTCCGCCAATGATGTCGAGCGAAGTGGGGCCGACATGATGGGCCTTGCTTTAACGCCAAACGTCTGCCACAGAAGAGCAATGAGCTGGAACGAACCGAAGTGAAGGAGCAGAATCAATCCCAACATGCCGGTCCATCCTCGCAGAAGTGGCTCTACTGCGGGAAGGGATCGCGCCACAATCCAGAGCAGGATTGCGCCAAACACCGTTTGGAGCGTCGCCCACAGCCAGGCGGTTGACGAAGGCGGCGGAACGCACTGACTCGCATCCAGGAAAGTGTCTGCATCCATCCCCGGCCAAGCCAGAAGGTAAGCTATTGAGCGCCAAGCCGGATGAGAAACTTGTGTTCGCGCCCTCCACCACGTTAGCCACTTGAGGCTGGCAAAGATGGCGAACGACAGCGTCCACATGAATACCCAAGACGACACCAGATTGCGGCAAAGAACCGCCGTCAAGGGCAACACCAGAATTGGAAGCCAGCCAACCCATTGGGAGCGTCGCCCCGGCTCAGCGGATTCGATTTCTTCTGATTGACTCTGCAATGGGGAGGTCATTTTCCTCCGCGCAGGCGAACCTCATACACGGTCGGGAGTGCGTCTGAGTTCGAGCGAACAAAACTCCGCACGAGTTCGGTGCGGGAGAAGTGGCCGAGACTTAGGAGCCGAATACATTCGTCAGTAGCACAACTCTCCCATGACGTGCGTCTGCCCCAAGGGAAACAGCTTGCCTCGATGACACGCACCGGAAGCTGCTCCTGAAAGCCCGCCTCGATTTGCTCCCGCAGCCATCGTAAATAGTCCAACTTCTGCGATAGAGCGACTTTCGGGTCTTCTCGGACGACGACTCCCGGAAAATCGGGGATGTCTGCTCGCAACGTATGGATATGCCCGTGGCCTTCAACGAGAATTTCGATGTCGAGTTCCATCAGACGTTCGAGACTCTCAAGCCACTTCCGGCTGTCAACGTCGGGATTAGGCGTGGCAAAGTAGCTGCCCATGAAGGCATCGCCCGCCAGTAGCAATTTCTCTTTGGGATCGTAAAGAACGATGTGGTCATCGCAATGCCCGGGAGCGCGTATCACTCGCAAGTGTTCGGATTCCGCATCAAGACTGTCGCCCAAGAGGTGGTACGGCTGCTTCAAGTCGGGAGGCTGCCCGATGATCGTGGCGCGTACCCAGGGCAGCTTCTTGAACGGGCTCAACAACCGCGCAGTCATCTCCGAAACATAGACGGGGGCACGAGTAACGTCCGACAGCCAATTGAGATTACCGACATGTTCCTCGTGAGCATGTGTGGCGACGATTTTCGTAATCTTCGGTTTCAATCGGCGAAGGTGCCGTAACAGCGATCGTCGCATCTTCGGAGAGCCTGGATCGACTGCGACACCATCGTAAAGCACCGTCGTGAACAGCTCGCCGAACAACAGGGGGACTGTATTCGGCAACATGCCGTTCAGAAACAGAATGGTTAGCTTGCCGTTCAGCAAATCGAGGCGCTTGCCGTACGTCCGGACGAAAATGCTCGCTCTTTGTGCCGCAGCAGCGATCCCTGACCATATTACAAGCGGCAGCCGAATGAAAAACCCAAGTGAGTAGCAGGACCAGAACGCGCCTAGTCGCGCTTGTCGTCGTACTTCTCCTGGTTTTGCAACGCGGCACGCGCCACCGCGGCACTTGCTGAGGGAATATCTGTTCGTGGCAACAAATCCGTAGAGCAGTCGTCCCGCGCTTCGAAATGGGAAACGAATTCCAAGTACGCCAATGAGCCACGTGGGACGGAATAAACGAGCCAAATTTGCGACAGCATCCCAGCCGACGAGAATTTCACCTTCGGGCGTGACGACGTGCAACTGCCGTAGGCAATCCTCCATCCTGAGCCTGGAATCCACTGATGACAAGACTTCTGCGCTGACGGGCAGGCATAGTGTGCGCTTCTGTTGATCGAGAACCGTCAACCATGCCACGCAAGCTTGACAAATCTCGCACTGTCCGTCGTAAAGGACTCTATAGATCGCGCTTGCCACCTGTTTCTCATCAGGCTTTTCCGCAATTTCGGCCAGTGGATGGTCAGGCATATCTACGAGCCCCAGTCTGCCACATGCTGATCCTTATTCTTCTTTTTATTGCTCTACTTGGCACTCTTTATCGTAAAAGGGCATGTAGTCAACAAGCAACACTGCAGAAACCCAGAAACTCGGAAGCGATCTCGAATTGACCTTCCAGGCTTGTCCCTATCTGGCTTCCGCTAGCAACGGTCGCGCCAGATAACGGCGACCTGTCACGCCCATTGCAACCCGCTCCAGCCGCAAACAGTGAGTCACTTCCGCTTTGTCCTTCCGGCGAGTGCGTTCGATTCGGTCCCTGTGCCTGGTTGAAGGGACCGAATCTCAGCTCACCGAAAGGACAAGAAAATGAAATCGGAACAAATCAATCAAATCACAAGCAAAGCAATCGAGGAGCTAATCGCGGCGCTCAACGCCGGGCACAGCGAGGCTCTGACGAATTATCTCGCGGCAATGGGCCGATTCCACCGCTACAGTTTTTTCAACGTGATGCTTATCGCGCGAGCCTGCCCCCATGCAACACGCGTGGCTGGGTATCAGACTTGGAAATCCTTGGGACGTTATGTCAAGAAGGGCGAAAAAGGAATCATGATCCTTGCTCCTCTCTTTCGTCGCCGCACGACCGAGAGCAATGAAGCGGAAAATGCCAAGTTGGATTCGAACGACTCACGCGCGCTGACGGGCTTCCGGGCGGTGTATGTTTTTGACGAGAGCATGACCGCAGGAAATCCGTTGCCCCAAATCGGCAGCATCAATGGCGATCCGGGTTCACATCGCGAGCGGCTCGAACAATTCGTTCGGGAGCAAGGCATTGCGCTGGAATATTCGGAGAACATCGCCCCCGCGAGGGGCATCTCAGAAGGCGGGAAAATCAAACTGCTTCCCGGCCAGTCCCCGGCTGAAACCGTCGCGACGCTGGTACATGAAATTGCTCACGAAAAGCTCCATCGAACCGAGCGACGTGCGAGCACAACGAAGCGCGTCCGTGAAACGGAAGCCGAGGCCGTCGCGTTTGTGGTTTGCCAAGCAATCGGCCTTGGGACCGGAACGGCGAGCGCGGATTACATCTCGTTGTGGAATGGTGACGCGGCTCTGCTGCTTGAGAGCCTCGAACTCGTGCAGCTTACCGCAAGTCAAATTCTGAACGCTATCGGCTTGGTTGGAACGCTCGCTCCACCGGCCTGAGGCTGCCGTTATCAAAAAAATACGGATAAAACACGCTGGCTGAAGCGCCTCGCCTTCGTTCCACGCACACTCGCGAACCCAATCAGCGTGCCTAAGCCCTTCTTGCGTATCTGCCAAGGACAAGCTCAGATAAACGGGCCAGCACCCCCGCGCCCACCACCACCCCCAAGAAAACGGTCTCGTTCGTAGGAACCAGATGGAATCCAGCGAGCGCGTTGTACACAGCAGCAAGGAGGAACAGCGGCCCGGTGAAGTAGCAATGCCTTCTGCCGCATCGAGCGGCATTCGCAAGACACGCTGCACCAGCGACGAGGAATCCGGCAAACCACAGCCAAGGTCGCAGACTCGCCCAATGATCACCCGCAATGATGAGAACGGCTGCGGGCCCCCAAATCAACAAGCCTTTACCCCCGCACGCCCAGTCTCTTGCTTCGCAGGACGCAGCAGATACACGGGAATTCGCTTCTTTAGTTTCCATGCGAATCCTCCGAGGCCTGGCCCGACAGCTTTGTGCGAGAGACGTCCCTGAGTGCCGCTGCAAGGCCGGAAATCGATCGATATACAGGGCCACGCCAAAACAATGGTGCTGGCGAGTCTTCCCATTTGGAATGCGGCGCGTACACGATCGCTTCATCCCAATGAAACCCATTGGTAGTGTCGGTGCCGGTATTGGCCAGCGATGGCCTAAGGCTCACCATTCGACTCAATGCCTTTGAAACCTCATGATGCGGATCCCAGAACTGTCGCACCCGAGGGTCCGGCATTCTGGCCAATGTGCTTCCGGATGGCGCTCGCCAGTCGGTCACCAGAATTGGCTCCCATACAACCAGCGCCTTTACTTTCCACTCTGGATGCTGTGCAAAAAGTTGCTCGGTTGCGGAGGACCCCCGCAAGCAAAATGGTCAGGTGGGAGAAAGCACCAGAACCAAGCGCGGCAAATTAGCATCCGCATCAAACGCACTTTCGAACGCACCGACATTTGCAGATGTAAGCGTCGTGAGCGGTTGCTGGCCGGCTGGGACCGTCCCCGGTCCCTGAAGAAAGTAGATTGCACCGAGCAGAACCGCCGCAACCATCACGCCGAGAATGATGAGCTTCTTTTTCATTTTCCGGCCAGCCCGAATCCACCGGCAACTAATCCGGCGATTTGCTGTGGGAACAGGATCATTCCCAAGACCATAACCACAGCCGCCCAAAGCAATACTTTGCCAAGCCATCGGCCCCGGATCGCGCACTGTTTGGCGCGATGTTGCTGCCAGAATCCAAAGCCGATCAGCGCAATCGAGAGTCCCAAGAGCCACGGGCGCAAGGTCGCGAAGAAAGCGCTCGCAGCGCCCGCACCTAGCGCAGCGGCGAATCCGAGCGGCAGACAACAACTGACCATCGCCAGGGAACTCAGAATCGCTCCCACCGATGCCGAAACGCCCGTTCCTTGTTTCACAGCCTTATCCCTTTTCCAGCCTCGATCACTGCGCGCTGAACCATTTCCGCAGGCGGAAGGCCGATCTGTTTCGACCCGCGATACAAACGACAACTGAGAGCGTAAGATCGCGGCTCTTCCGATTCTGCCGCTACGTCCCGTCCGTTGATTCGAATGGTTGGAGAGCCAAGAAACCTAAGTTCGTTAGCCATTTCCTCGTCTCTAACCAGCACTTCATGAATCTCGGTCACGACGCCCTGCGCCGCCAAAACACTCCTGACGAGCTTCACTGCTTCAGGGTGGGACGGACATGCCGCCACATACAAGACTTCAACCTTCACTTTTCACTCTCCGGTTTCCTTGAGCTGCCTTCCCTCAAAATCGGGCAATGAGCAGGTCGCTTGCGCAGCTCTTTGTTGCAGCTGCGAAGAGCCAACCGCAATTCATGCTCCAGCCTGTGTAGGTCGCTAAGCTTCCGCCGCACGTCGGCCAGCTTTTCTTCTAATCGGTTGCGCACCGGCGCGCACGGTTGCAAGCGGCTTCCTCGCAGCCTCAAGAGATTGCGAATCTCGGCGAGTTTGAATCCCAAACCTTGTACGCGCCGGATGAACGCCAGCGTGTCGACATCGGTCTCACCATATTGACGGAAGCCGCCCTGCGTTCTCGGAGGCCGCGGAAGCAACGCACTGCGCTCGTAAAAACGAATTGCGTCAACGCTAAGGCCGATCTTTTTTGCCACTACACCGATTTGCATTACCTTAGCTCCTTTCTAAAGCTACACCCTGGAGTAGAGTCCAGAGTCAAGTAGTCTTTTTGAGATGATGAACTCGGTAGAATCAACACCATTTTTTTGGGGGGGGCACTCCAGTCGGGCGTGATGCGAAAAGTGGTGAGGGTCATCCGTGAAACGGAAGCTGATACCGTGGCGTTCGTGGTTTGTCAGGCCATCGGTCTCGAGACCGGAACGGCGAGCGCGGATTACATCTCGTTGTGGAATGGTGACGCCACTGTGTTGCTGCAAAGTCTCGAACTCGTGCAGCGCACCGCCGCCGAAATTATCGCGGCGATCACGCCAGACAAGCCTCTACCTCCCGAAAGCGGGGGGCGAGGCTGTCACAGCTTGTCACAGTAACCTGTCACAGCTTGTCACAGTAGCGGCTGATAGTATTTAGTGGGGTCCGTGGGACCTGTGCCGACCTCGCTGACTAGGCCCTTCTCCACGAGCAGTTTCAGATCGCGTTGCAGGGTTCTTCTGTTCACCTTCAGTTCCTCTTCGCACTCGGCGACCGTCGCTTTGCCCGACGTGAGCAAGAAATCGAGGATCGCGACGGGGCGATCTTTCAAGCCGTTCTTTCGAGCCTTGGCCAGAACCACGTCGCGGCGAATCACGTGTTCGGCTGTGACCTGCACCTCCCGCATCTGAGCGCCTAAGCCTTCCGTGAAGTATTCGAGCCAACCCGTCATGTCCATCCCGCTCTTGCGCACACTTTGGAGCGCCTTGTAATAGGCGGGTCGGTCGCGGTCGTAATACTCGCTTATCGTGAAGAGGCGCTTGAAATCGTAGCCCGTCCTGTAGAGGCAGAGAGTCGAGAGCAAGCGCGCCGAACGCCCATTGCCGTCAACAAAAGGGTGTATGTGGACAAGTTGAAATTGCGCGATACCGGCCACGATCACTGAATTGATTTGTGTCTCTTTTTGCAGCCAAGCGACAAAGTCGGTCATCAATTGCGGAACTTCTAGCGGCGGAGGCGGCGTGTACGTCTTCTCTCCGGTGCGCGAGTTGACAATGTAATTCTGAATCTTGCGATACTCTCCGGGTGATGCTTTGTTCCCTCGCACGCCTTGAACCAGGCGCTTGTGAATTTGCCGAATCAAAGCCTCTGTGATCGGCTCGCCGCTTTCCAAGTAATCCGAAACCAGCTCGAATGCCTTCTTGTAGTTCAGCAGTTCCTTTGCATCATCCGGCCTAGCTCCCTGGACTTTCTTGCCAGCCAAAATGCGCTCGGATTGTTCAAGCGTCAGTTGAGTGCCTTCGATATGCGTCGTATGGTGAGCCTCAAGCACGAGGGCGCGCTTCTGCATTCTGCCAATCCAGTCTTCCGACAGTTTGGCCGCATCCAGAAATCCACGCGCGCGCTCAATTCTTGTGAGCGCCGCTGTGATGGCGTGTGTAGTCGTGAATCTCGGAGCGAAGCTCATTTCAGCCCATTTACACCGTGCCCATTGTGCCAGATGTTTCCGAGGAAGACATTCAAGAGTGGCGCGACTCGAATTGTTTCGGCCCTAGAACCGTTCAGTTCGTTCCACGCCTCAGTTGACGCTCACGCTTAATGGCCGAGACGTTGTTCCCAAGTTGTTCCTCAAAAAATACGGGAACGACTCGGAATAACCGATCCCGGATAGGGGGTCACGCACAAAAAACAAATTCGGGAACAACTTGGGAACAAGTACTGCCAAATACCGTCAAAAACCGTGTACCACGACATAGGTAAAGGCAAGAAAAGACAGCCACATAGCGTTCTTAAATCTCATTTGCAAGCAGGGGGTCGCCGGTTCGATCCCGGCCACGTCCACCATTCTTTCTGAGTGTAAAAGACTTGCTGAATCCGTCCCTCATTTATTTTCCCGCTGCGCGCGAACTGTGCAAAATAGG
>Ga0307373_10002361_pt1 | contig 34123 bp, 31 predicted proteins | sample OX2MG_FD_202534 | JGI IMG/M metagenome (GOLD analysis project Ga0307373, IMG submission 202534) | Soil microbial communities from Risofladan, Vaasa, Finland - OX-2 | ecosystem: Environmental > Terrestrial > Soil > Coastal area > Acid sulfate soil | place: Finland: Risofladan, Vaasa | collected...
TTCCGGAAATCGTTTTGCACCCCTTTCGCGCCGCCTGCCGCAGTAGCGGGGTTTCGAGCGGCCGATAGACCATGTCGAAAATCACCGGCGCATTGATCTCCCCGGCGCCGAGCGGGGACTCGTGGCCGGGGGCCATTCCGACCGGCGTTGCGTTCACGATCAGATCGAATTCCTGTCGCCGGAGTTCCGGTTTCGCCATCGCCTTCCCGCCGACGGCGCGGGCCAGCTGGCGCGCCCGGTTCGCGCGCCGCGCGTAGATCGAAACCTGCGCGCTCGAATCGGCGAGCGCAAAACCGGCCGCCCGCGCCCCGCCCCCGGCGCCGACCAGCAGCGCCCGGCATCCTTCGAGTTTGAGTTTTCCTCGCAGGGCGGCGAGCACTCCCACGTAATCCGTATTGTAGCCGTAAAGCCGGCCCCTCCGGACGACGACCGTATTCACGGCGCCCAGGCGCTTGGCCAACCGGTCGCAAGCGTGGAGACGGCCGAAGATCGTTTCCTTGTGCGGAATCGTGACGCTGAAGCCTCGAATGCCCAGCGCCCCGATGGCTTCGAGGAAATCGTCCAGATCCTCCACGGGGAAGGGCAGGTAGATGGCATTTACGCCGAGGGCCGCAAAGGCGGCGTTGTGCATCGCCGGTGAAATCGAATGGCCGACGGGATTGCCGATAATCCCGTATACGCGAGTCCGGCGATCGATTCGGTCGGCCCGGTATTCACGCCGCACCGTTTCGAGCGTCGGCTGGCCCGGCGCGGTTTGCCGATTCACGGCCGCGTAGGTGAGCAGGCTGGCATCACGCAGCGCCAGGATGCGAACCGGCTGCGCGGCGCCGCCCATGGGCACGAGGATCATCCGGTGGCCGCGGCTGGCTCGGCGGGCGGCCTGCATCAGGCGCATGGCGTCGCCAAGGTTCCGGCACTGGGCCGCGAGTTTCCAGATCGCTTCGCGGTCCGGAGGGAAACGGCGCAGGAGCCCGGCGGGGTTGGGAACCGGAGGGCCAAAACGGTGTATCGATACGATGGCGCGGCCCTGGCCCGCCGCGATGGGCAAGAACCGCCCGGCCGCTTCGATGCTTTCGATTTCCAGATCGTACCAGCGGCACCCGGCTTGGATGGCCGCTTCGAGCAGGCGGCGCTCGGCGGCCACGCTGCCCGCATACCGGCCGCCGGCCTCGCGTCTCCGGCATGTCGCGATGAGCTTCGGCGATGTTTTCTGCGACGGGAGCCAGCCTTCGAGCCAGGCGAGAAAGCGGCGCCGTTCGCTATCGCTTCTCAGCCAATCGAGCCGCAGCTCGGCCGTGCGCGTCAGGCGCAACGCTTGCCGCAGCTGCCTCGCCATATCACCCGCGGCGCTGGCGGCTGCCACGGCACAAATGCGGTCGAGTTCGATTTTGCTTCGCAGTGGCTCGGTCCGTCGGGCAATCCGAAAACTATGCTATTAACATGCGTCATAGGAAAGTGCAAAGGCAGGCGCTTCGGCCCCCGCGCCGGCGCCCCCTGCGGTATCCGCTTCCGTATCCCGTTCGGCGTTCCCTTCCGTACTATTGACCGGCTCCGATGTCGCTATTTAGCCTGCGATGCAGGCACGCCGCCGATGACCCGTATCGCCGCCATTGCTTCCTTCCTGTTCGTTTCGCTGATAGCTCTCCCGCGCTCGCCGCCACGTTGCCGCGCATGCCCACGCGAAGCGAAATCTACTGCTCGGGTACTTACTCGACCCGGACGCCCCGGTCGGCGGGCTCTGTCGTCTCGGGCGAGGACGGCATGGATAAGCTTCTGTTCTCCGAGGGCGATCTGGTCTATCTTCGCCTCGCCGCCCGCTCCGCGGTGAAGACCGGCGAACAGTTCCTCGTGGTTCGCCCCGTGGAAGATCCCACCGGGATTTCCTGGTTTGGCGGCCAGGAGAGACTCGAGAAACGCATGGGGCGTCTGTGGGAGGATATCGGGCGCGTGCGCGTAGTGCGCCTCGCCGGGAACGAGGTGAAAGCCCAGGTCGAAGGCTCCTGCGCCCCGATGGAACGCGGGGATGAGTTGCTGGCCTTCGCTCCGCGAACCATCCCGCCGCTGCCGGGCGCGCAATCGAAAGATGCCTCCACGACCCTTTCCCGCCAACCCCTTTCCAGCAGGGCGATGCGCCGCGTGGTGAGTGCGAAAGGTTTTCGGCAGGTATTGGGGGGGGCCGGCTACATCGCCTATGTGGACCTGGGCAGTCGCCAGGGAGCCAAACCAGGCGATCGCCTGCTCCTGTTCCGCCGCTTGGGGGCCGAGGGTGTGGAGATTAACCGCACCAGCGAGATGGCCACCCATATGGAGGGATTCGGCCAGTCGAGGACTCGAAACGTGTCTGGCCAATCGCCGAGGGAGGTCCTTGGCGAGGGAGTGATCTTGCGTGTATCGCCGACGGCCGCCACCGTTTTCATCATCTCGATCCGCAGGGAAATCGGCCTGGGAGATTATGCCGGGCTGGAATAATACCCATCAACTCTAACTGCGCCAGCCAGTTAACTGATCCGCGAGCCCCCGGACCAGGCCCAGGCCCCTTGCGCAGGCCAATCCATCCTGGGGCGTTCTTACTCAGCCGAATAAGTCCCAGACAGGGTTATCTGCATACAAGTAGGGGGCCGGATGGTTTTTGAAACCTTTTAGCCCTGGCAAGCACCTTAGTACTAACAGCCATTATGAGCACAACAAGAATAGTTGCCGAACTTCCCGCGAAGGAACCTGCCGGGGCGACAGTAACTTTTCCCAAATCACTGATCGATCCCTGGTACTGGTTGATGTACGGGGGGATTTTTTTCGGAATCGCCCTGCTCATTCACGCCCATTTGCATGGAGTCTTTATCGCGCCGATCACCAGGGCGGCCGAATCCCATCACTGGGCCCGGGTCCTCGTATTTCCCAGCGTCCTCTGGCTCGTGATGGGGACGTTACTGCTGATTTTCCGGACCGTCGCCTGGATGTGTTACCGCCCGTTTCCACACGTTGATCCGGAAACGGCCCCTTCGCTCACGGTAGTCATTCCTGCCTACAACGAAGGTCCGATGGTGCTCAAATCGATCGAGTCGGTGGTCCGCGCCCGCTATCCGCGGGACCGCCTGGAAGTGTATGTGGTTGATGACGGAAGCCACGACAACACCTGGGAGTACATCGAACAGGCCGCGCGGCAATGGCCCGACGTGGTCCATCCGGTCCGCTTCACGAAGAACCGCGGAAAGCGCGCCGCGCTGGCGGCCGGATTCGAAGCCGCGCGGGGCGACGTCATCGTGACGATCGATTCCGACAGCACGCTCGAGCCGGAGTCGCTGCTGGCCATTGCCGGACCGTTTCGAGATCCCAAGGTGGGCGCCGTGGCGGGAAAAGTGGCCGCTTACAACCGCAACGAGGGATTGCTGCCGCGCATGCTCCACGTCCGCTACATACTCTCCTTTGACGTGCTCCGGGCCGTGGAATCCACCTACCGCACCGTCTACTGTTGCCCCGGGGCGCTGACCGCCTATCGCGCCGCCGTTGTGCGGGCCGTGGTCGAACCGTGGAAGAAACAGAGGTTTTTGGGCGCCCAATGCACCTTCGGCGAGGACCGCGCCCTGACGAACTGGATTTTGGCGAGCGGCTATCACACGGTCTATCAAAGAGCGGCGGAAGTCAGAACCCTCGTGCCGACAACCTATAAACAGCTCTGCAAGATGTTTCTCCGCTGGGACCGCAGCTATGTTCGGGAAGAAATCCGGTTCATGAAGATCGTTTGGAAGCGGCCGCCGCTCTACGCCGCGCTGGCCCTGTGGGACAGGCTCACCTCGAACCTGCGGTTTCCCGTCAGCTATGCGAGCCTGGTGCTGCTGGCCGTGCTGACCAGGGAAGATCCGTTGATTCTCTTGCGATTCCTTCTGGCGATGGGAATTGCTTCTTTGTTTTACGCGCTCTACTACCTGCGCAGCGAGCGCTCGCCGGCTTTTCTTTACGGAGTGCTGTTCACCTATTTCGACGCGTTCCTGTTGTTTTGGATTCTTCCCTACGCGGCGATGACTGTCCGGGCGCGCTCCTGGCTGACGCGCTAAGCGCGCGCCAGGCCCTGGGGCGGCATCCGCTCGAAATCGCGCTCGCTGAAGACCTCGGCCGTAAAGGCCTCGATCCGCGTTTCCGGCTTTTTCCACGCATACGCGTCCAATCCCGCCTTCAGGCACGTTTCTTCGAGGAAGCGCTCGACGGGCCAATTTTTCTCGTCCGCCACCTGCGGTAGAAGCAGGCCGGTTTTCCCGGAACAGGTGGCGATCAACCCATGCTGCCCAACTTCGATTTCGTCGAAACGCACCACCTTCGGCCGGGACAGCAGGGAAAGCTCGATCTCGAGGTGCGGGACCTCGTCGGCGGCGACAGGGGCAAAACGCGGGTCGTCGGTCGCGGCGGCAACGGCGCACTGCACGACCACGCGCACGAGCGGGTCGACCGGCGCCACCTGGCCGATGCAGCCGCGAAGGTGGCCATGGCGCGTCAGCGTCACGAAGGCCCCTCGTGGCTCGGTGAAATCGGGGAGGGCCGGCAGGTCCTCGAGCGGGCGGGACACCACGGCCGATTCGATGGCCTGGCGGGCCAGGCGAAGCAGAACTGCGCGGGTTTCATGGGCGAGCGGCGACATCTTCGGTTTTCTTCTCCTGTTCGATAATCAAAGCGTTGCGTTGCCGCTGTTTGATCCGGACATCGATCTGGCGCCAGAAGACCGTGAAGTAGTGCACCGCGGAAATCACCGCGCTGATCACAACCAGCCACAGCAACAACGTTCCCAGCAGGCGAAAGGCGGCATGTTTCGCCGCCAGAATCAGAATGCACACTGTCGCCACTTCGAGCGCCATTTTCGTTTTTCCCAGCGCCGAGGCGGGGATCGCCAATCCTTCCGTGGCGGCGATGTTCCGGAGTCCCATCACGGTGAAGTCGCGCCCGATGATGATCACGACCATCCAGGCGGGCGCCAGTCCCATTTCCACCAGGGAAATGAAGGCCGCCGAGATCAGCAGCTTGTCGGCAATGGGGTCGAGAAGGATGCCCAGAGTGGTTATTTCGCGGCGCTTTCGCGCTAGATAACCGTCGGCTACGTCGGTGCCCGCGGCCATGAGAAGGATCAGAACGCCCCACATCTCGAAGTGGAAGGGAAGGCCGAAAACGGTGAAGTTCGGCTCTCTTGTCAGCAACACGACGACCAGCAGAGGGACAAAAAAGATCCGGAGGATCGTCAGCCCGTTCGGCAGGTTCATTTCAGCCAAGTTGCGCCTGCAGTACCCCGGAACATCAATTTGAACTCACTATAAGTCTCCCTCAGGGACCCGTCAATCATACGCGATACCGATCGCCCCATCTCGGATAAATGCCCGAAACGATAACCCGTCCGGACGCATGCGCGAACCCTCGGCGGCCAATGTGTCCGCCCGCCTCTTTCCCCACGGCACGAGTTTCCGCCACTCATGAATCGCGGCGCTGACAATTTCACTCCCGCTTTTGTCTCTGACGGGTTCTGTCTTTGCCTCTGCCTGCGCCCCCGGAGCCCGTGCTGAACAGGACTATATGGCTGCCACGAGCACCCATTTTTCGTTCATCGCCCTACCCCCTTGCGGCGAAAATGCATGTCAAATTACTACACCCGGGGTTCCATTGGAACCCGCAACCCTGTGCAAAACTGCCAGTTACGGGAAATGGGGCGGAATTTCCAGCTAAATGGACTGCTCGTAAACCAAGGCTCTGTAAGTGCTTTAATAGCAATGCGTTGCGTCTGGTCATCCTTTGGCGGGCCGATCGGCCGGTTCGAAAAGTAACTTATTAGTCGTGCTTCGATTTTTGATTTCCACAATATTTGCACATGGCGCCCCCGGTGCGTTTCGGGCTGAAACAATACGGTTTTTCAGGACTTGGCGTTCGGCTCCGGTTCCTCTGAGCCATGGCCCTGCAACCGGCGAGCGGCCGATTCGGGCAACTCCACATCCATCCATAGCTCCGAGTCGTGGACCTGGCTTTCGAGTACGCGCCCGCTGGCGCGTATGGCGGCGACTCTTCGGCCATCACGAACCGGGACGCGGAGATGAAGTTTCACGATGGGATCGACGGGCAGAGCCCGATCGATTGCTTCGATGAGATCGCCAAGACCGGTTCCGGTCAGCGCGGAAACGGAGATGCCCCCCGCGACGGCCGCCGGTGACGGGGCTTGTGTCTGGTCCAGCCGGTCGATCTTGTTGAACACACGGAGCCGCGGGCGGGCTTCGAGGTCAAGGTTGGTGAGGACCTTATCGACCTGAACCTCCTGCTCGGCCTGCCGGGGGCTGGAAATGTCGATGACGTGCAGGATCAGCGCCGCTTGCTGAAGTTCTTCGAGCGTGGCGCGGAAGGATGTCATCAGGCCCGGCGGGAGATCGCGGATGAACCCGACCGTATCGGATACCAGCACGCGGCGCTTCGATGGCAACGTCAGGCTCCGCACGGTGGGATCGAGCGTGGCGAACATGCGCGGCGAAGCCGTGACGTTCGCGCGCGTCAGGGCGTTGAAAAGGGTCGATTTCCCGGCGTTGGTATAGCCCACCAGCGCGATTGTGGCCAGAGGCACGTCTTGCCGGGCGCGGCGGCGCAGAGCGCGCTCCCGCCGGACGGTTTCGAGCGAGCCTTCCAGGTGCGCGATTCTCCGGCGAATGCGCCGCCGGTCGGTTTCGAGTTTCTGCTCGCCGGGTCCGCGCGTTCCGATGCCGCCGCCCAGCCGTGAGAGCGAGGCGCTGCTGCCGGCAAGACGTGGCAGCATGTAGTTCAATTGCGCCAGTTCCACCTGCAGCTGGCCTTCGCGGCTGCGCGCGTGGCGGGCGAATATGTCCAGGATCAATTGGACGCGGTCGATCGTCCGCAACCCGACCGCCTTTTCGATATTCCGTTGCTGGCCCGGATTCAGACTTGCGTCGACGATCAGCAGTGTCGCGTGATGCGCTTCGGCCTCCTGCTTGATCTCCTCCAGCTTTCCCTTTCCGAACAGGGTCGCGGGATCGGGGGCGTCGCGGATCTGGATCATGCGGCCGACCTGCTCGGCGCCGGCGCTTCGCGCCAGTTCGGTCAATTCCTCCATCGACTCGCGCGCCTCCGTCTCGGCTTCGATGCCGGGCACGTGGACATGGCGCCGCAGGCCAAAGCCAGCCAGGAATACCGTTTCACGGATGTGCGTGGATTGTGTGGTTTTCATGCGGTTGGACGGGGGATCGCCGGAACCCTCGTCTCTTGCCTTCGCTTTGGAGAAGCCGGACCCTGGCGCTGAAACCGAACGAGTGAAGAGTTCATCTGTTCACGATTATAAGCTGTTGCCGCGGCATGGGCACGCGCTACCTGTGCGGACTCACCCGGCCGGGACGGTTTCCCGCATCGCGGCCGTCACGATGGCCAGGGCGGATTGGGCAATTGCCGCATCATCCCCGAATCCTTCGAGCCAGTGCACGCCGGGTTCGCGCCGGAACCAGGTGATTTGCCGCTTTGCGTACCGCCGCGTTTCGCGCCGGATGCGCAAAACGGCCTCGTCGAGCGCCACCGAACCCCTCAGATGGTTCCGCAACTCCGCGTATCCGATGAACCCGAAGGGCTTGGCGTCCTCGGCAACGCCGGTAGCCACGAGGCCGCGCACCTCCTCGACCCAGCCGGCATCGAGCATCTCCTGGGCGCGGCGGTCGATGCGCGCGTAGAGCCCCGGCCGGGGCGGCATCAATCCGATCTTGATGGGCCGGTAGCCCTGAAGCCCTTGCTGTCCGGCCCGTTGCAGGGCGGAGAGCGGTTTGCCGGAGAGCAGGCGAACTTCGATCGCGCGAATCAGTTTCGGCGTGTCGCGCGGCGCGATTCGCCCGGCGGAAACCGGATCGAGCCTGGCCAGCAGGCGATGCAGCTGTCCGGGACCGGAAAGCTCCGCGCGGCGCCGCAAGCGCTTACGCAAATCCTCCGAGCGAGCGGGGGCGTCGCACAAGCCTTCGAGCAGGGCGCGCAGATATAGCCCCGTGCCCACGGTCAGAATCGGCAGTTTTTTCCGGCCGGCCAATTCGTCGAGAACGATGGTGGCGCGCTGGCGGAATTCACCCGCGTGGAAGGTCTGGTCCGGGGCCGCGATATCGATCATGTGATGGGGGATGCCGCCCCGCTCGCCGGGCGGCAATTTGGCCGTTCCGATGTCAAAGCCGCGATAGACCTGCGTGGAATCGCAAGCCAGAATCTCGGCCCCCAGTTCCTCCGCCAGCCGCAGAGCCAGGGCCGATTTGCCCGAAGCCGTGGGGCCTACGATGGCCACGAGAAAAAGGGGACGGCTCATCGCAGCACCGCCCAGTAGCGGATAGCCAGGTAGATGATCGCGGCGAGCGCCAGGAGCAGCGCCCCGGCGACCTGTGCGCGAATCGGTTTCACCGGGTGTTTATGGGCAAATTATACAAGAACATGAATCGCAGCTCGATATAGGGTCCGGTAAAGGCTCGCGGTAGGGGATCGAACGGATTCGAGGCCGTGATCGCTGCTTCGGCCGCGCGGTCGAGCGGCTGTTTGCCCGAAGTGATCTCGAGGATCGGTTCGCCCGACGGCAAACCGCCGTTGCGCATGATCTTGAAGCGGAGCATGACCCGTCCCTTGTCGCCGAGCATGGCCGATTCCGGCATTACGGCGTACCAGTTGCGCCGAACCATCGCCAGCAGCCGTTGAATGTAATTTGTGAAGTCGACCCCTTGCGTCGGGGTAAGGAGCTGGACGCTGCCGGCCAGATCGCCCGGTCCAGGTCCGCCCTGCTGTCCCGGCCCTCCCGGCAGGGAGGGGGGAGGAATTTGATCCTGGAATCCGATGCTGCCCGGCGACCGGTTTTGCGCGGCAGCCCGCAGCGATTGCTCAATCGCGCTGCCGGGAGCCATGTTGAGCGGAGCGATGAGCGGGTGCGTCGTGGTGGGATTGATGGGCTCGATCCGCGGCTTTGGCTGGGGCTGGGGCTGTGGCTGCGGCCGAGGGGGCTCGGGGCGCGGCTGCGGCCTGGCTTCGGCCGACTGCACCGGTGGCGCAGGCCGTGGCAGAACGACCCGCGGGGTGGGACGCAGCGCCGGGCCTTGCTGCGGAGAAACCGTCGGCTTGGGGGGAGCGAGCCGGTTCAAAGCGCCGATGTCGATGCGCATTTTGTCGTTGGGTTTTTCCGGTTTCGGCTTGGTCCTGGGAAGCTCCTTCAAGTTCTTGGGAAGGTAGATGTAGCCGAGGTTCTGCTGGTTGAGCGCTTCCACCGCCGGATTCCGCTTGTAGCGGGATAGCACCCCGGGGATCGCCAGAAGAAGAATAATCAATCCAACGTGGAAGGCCACCGAAAATACCGCCGCCAGCATGTCCCAATCGATGCGGCCATGGCGTTCGGGCAACAGGCGCGGCTCGCCGGTCACGAGCAGATCGTTATCGACCAGATCCTTCAACGCCGCCGCGGAGAACGGTTCGGTTTCGATGACCGGGTCCAGACGCGCCGTTTGCGGCACGACCACGCGCTCATCGAGCGGGGTGACGGGCGGCTCGACGTCATCGGCCAGCGCGCTGGGGAAGGGAATCACCGGAAAATCCCGTCCGATCAGGACGCGGTTGTTCAGCACATCGAGCGGAACGTGAGTGGGAATATTCGAAATGCCGGAGAAAGGAAGGACTGGCATTTCCGGCGGGATCAGGGTGCGGATATCGAGCCATGTCTTCAGGCGCCGGGGCGCCCGCGCCGGCGGCCCGGCGGCCACCGGGCAATTGTCCGGCACGATCGTGCGGGGAAGCATCATGGCGTGTCCTGCGAGGCCGGCACGGATACCCGGACCTTGCGCCCGTGCTCGCCGATCGAGCCCATCACCCGGTCGGCCAGTTCCAGGGCGCTGCGTCCGGCGGCCCCGTCCACCTTCGGGGTGCTTCGTGCGCGCACCGCGCCGAGGAACGCTCGCAGCTCGGCGCGCAGCGGCTCCTCGGTTTCCACCGACAGCTTTTCAAATTCGAATCGAGGCTCCGGGCCGGGCTGCGCCACCCGGATGCGAAGGGCGTCGCGCCGGGCGTAGTCCACCGAAACGTATTCGTGCCGCTGGAAGAAGCGCAGCTTGCGGACGCGTTCGGTGGAAATCCGGCTGGCCGTTAAATTGGCGACGGCCCCGGTCGCGAATTCGAGGCGCGCATGGGCGATGTCCACCTTTTCCGTCACCACCGGTATTCCAACCGCCTTCACTTCCCCGACCGGGCCGGCCAGCGACAGCAAAATATCCAGATCGTGAATCATCAGGTCGTAGACGACGTCCACGTCCAGACTGCGCGGCGTGAATACCCCCAGCCGATGCACTTCGAAGAAGAGCGGTTCGTCGACAATCCTGGCCGCCGACACCACGGCCGGGTTGAATCGTTCGACGTGCCCGACTTGCAGGATGCGTCCGCCGCGCCGGGCCGCCGCGGCCAGCCGGTCGGCTTCGGCCAGGCTCGATGCGATCGGCTTTTCAACCAGCACGTCCACGCCCTGCTCGAGCAGCCGGCAGCCGATCCCGGCATGGCCGACCGTGGGAACGGCCACGCTGGCCGCCTCGGCCCGCCGAGCAACGGTTTCGATATCGTCCAGCGCCTCGGTGCCGAATTCCTGCGCCACTTGCGCCGCGCGTTCCCGGTTCGTATCGAAAACGCCCACCAGCTCGGCTTCCTCGATTCCGGCATAGACGCGGGCGTGTTGCCGCCCGAAATCACCCACCCCGACGACCGCGACTCGGATCCGGTCCGTCACTTTGCGTTCCCATCCTCATCCTCGGGCGGTAACGCCTGGATGGTAATGCCGGCCTCATCGGCCAGCGCAACAAGCCGTTGCCGGTCGAAGAGCAGCGTCCGTCCGGCGTCGATGGCGAGTGCCGTGGCGCGCGAGCGCTGCATCACTTCGATGGTGCGCGGGCCGACGACGGGAACGTCGAAGCGCATATCCTGTTTCGGCTTGCTCACCTTCACCACGGTCAGCGGCTGCCCGCCCGCCAGGCGCGCGGCGCGTTCGATGGTCTCATCGGTTCCTTCCATCGCCTCGATGGCCACGCAGGCGCATTGGGCGACCACGACGGTCTGGCCGAGGTCGAGCCCGGCGATTTTCCGCGCGATTCCGCGCCCGTAGGCCATGTCTTCGGTTTCCCGCTGGTCCGGCGCCCGCGCGGAGAGCAGGCCGGCCGGCGGCAGCAGCGGCTCGAGGAACATCGTCGAATCGACCAGTTCGATTCCTTCCTGTTTGAGGACGTAGGCGACGGCGCCGATCAGCGCGTCGGTGTTGCGAGCCGCCAGGCGCGCCAGAAGCGGCGCCATGCGGCCGTCGGGAGGGATATCGCTGAAGATCTGCCGGTGCTGCACCTGCCCGGCCATTACCGCCTTCTTGACCTGCTCCTGGTGCAGAAGCTCGATCGCCCGATTCAGCTCGCCGAGGCTCACCCAGTGAATGCGCCGCGCCACCCGGTCCAGTTCCGGGGTGGCCTCTTCCCGGATGGCGATGACGGCCATTTCGATCCCGCGCCGGCGCGCGCCTTCGAGTACCAGCAGCGGAAAATCCCCATTGCCCGCGATCAGTCCCCAGCCTTGCGTGTTGACGGTTTCGCCCATGTACCCGGAATTCCGGTTATCCCCCGACCCGCTACTTTGTTATACCCCTCTCGGCACCCTCAATGAAACGTACCATCTCTTCGACGTCGGCCGAGCCGGTCAGCGTTTCCTTCATTGTGTCGAGCGCCTGCGTGGTGTTCATCTTCGATCGCAGCAGCAGCCGGTAGGCCTGTTGGATCGCGGCGACTCGTTCGGGGCTGAATCCCTGCCTCTCGATCCCGATGGCATTGGCCCCGTAGCACCGCGTTTCCCGCGGCGCCACCACCTTGGCGAAGGGCGGTACATCCTGCGTGATCACGGTATGCGCGGCGATATAGGCGTGGCGCCCGATCCGGCAATACTGGTGCACCGGACAGAAAGCCCCGAGCGTGGCGTAATCGTCGATGGTCACGTGGCCGGCCAGGGTGGCCGCGTTCACCAGCACCACGTGGTCGCCGAGCGTGCAGTCGTGGGCCACGTGGCTGTAGCACATCAACAGATTGCGGCTGCCCAGACGCGTCACCCCGTGGCCTTGCGCCGTTCCGCGGTTCACGGTCACGAACTCGCGAAATTCGTTCTCGTCGCCGGCTTCGAGGCGGGTCGGTTCGCCGCGGTATTTGAGGTCCTGCGGGTTGCCGCCCAGGGCGCAGAACGGGAAGAAAACGTTCCCGCGGCCGAAGCTCGCCGGTCCGGAAAGGGAGACGTGGGCGTGCACGATGGAGTCGTCGCCCAGCTCCACCTCGTCGCCAATGACCGCAAAAGGTCCCACGCGCACGTTCCGGCCGAGCCTGGCGCGGGGCGATACCGCCGCCCGCGGGTCGATTTCGCTCATGGTCAGCGATCCACCATCTTGCACATCAGCGTCGCCTCGGCCGCCAGTTGCCCATCGACGCTGGCCCGCCCGGCCAGCTTGCAGAAATTGCCCCTCCAGTTCAGGACGTTCACTTCGACGCGCAATTGCTCGCCGGGGACCACCGGCCGACGGAAGCGGGCGTCGTCGATGGCCACGAAATAGAGCAGTTTGTTGTCGCGCTCGGCCACCTCCTGCAGGAGCAGCAGCCCTCCGGTTTGCGCCATCGATTCGACGATCAACACGCCTGGCATCACCGGTTTGCCCGGGAAATGCCCGGCGAAAAAGTCCTCGTGAATCGTGACGTTCTTGATCCCGACGATTCGCTTGAGCCGTTCCATCTCGATGATGGCGTCGATCATCAGGAACGGGTAGCGGTGGGGCAGTATCTTCTGTATGGCTGTGCTGTCCAAGATCATGGCGTCGGCCTCGTTGAGTGCGCGGATGCGGCTTTTCGCTCAGGTAGTCCACCGATTATAAGCAAAAAAACGAGTGGCATGAAAAGCGGTTCTGCGAAGGCGGTTGCGCCTGTTTTTCGCGGGCGGGTGAAGGGGCGCGCAACGCATCTTCCCGCAGGCCCGCCGGTCGGGTATGATCTAGCCGTCAAATCCCTGCGCTGCGGGAGGAATCCTTGCCGAAACAGTATCGCGGCATGGCGGCCGATGTCCGGGCGCTCACCGCCTACGTCAAGCTCTTGCGCGCCGGAGAAGGCGTCCTTCGCGAAGCCTCTCGCCTGCTGACCGTCTACGATCTCACCGCCGCTCAGTTCGGCGTGCTCGAACTCCTCTACCGGTCCGGCCCGCAAGAGGTGTCCGAGCTTGCGGCGGGGATACTGCGCACCGGCGGCAATCATGCCTCGGTTGTGGAAAGCCTTCGCAAGCGGGGACTGGTCCGCCGCAGTGCCGGTGGCCGGGGGCGGCGCATGGGTGTTGTGGCGCTCACGCCGAAAGGACGAAACCTGGCTCTCTCGGTCCTGCCCGGGCACGGGGCAGCCATCGTTTCCATCATGGCGCGGCTCACCCCGCGGGAGCAGGAGACGCTCGGGGAGCTTTGCCGCAAGCTGGGCCGTCCTTCCGCCTCGCCGGCCGCGAAACCGGCCCGGCAAGCGCCGCGCCGCGCCCGCTCGCCCCGCCGCTGAAGCGATTTCCCCGAATGAATGGGTTGTTGAAACGGGTCCCGGCCGGTTTCGGCCGCCCGGCGGTGGGAGCTAGGCTTCCAGATGGCCTTCGAAGACCCGCACGGCCGAGCCGCTGATCCTTGGCGTCAGTTCCGAGCCGGTTTGCGCGACATTGACGTAGATCTCGCAGGATCGGCCCTTTTCGATGTCTTGCAGGATTTGCATAGGGTGTCCCGCTTCTTTCTCCCCATGCCGCACCAGGTAGGCGCCGATCGTCCCGGCCGCCGTGCTTTCCTCGGCCAGTTCCCATGGCAGTACGACCCGGGCCCGAACCTGGCGGTCGCCAATGGCGCAGCAACTGGCCATCCCGCTTCCCCCTCCGAGCAGTTTCCGCAGGAGCGAGGGGTTGGGTTCGATGCGCGCGAAAGACGACGGGCTCGCCAGCGGAATCACAAGGTTGGATATAAAAGTCGTTACGTATTCGACCGGCAGCCTGGCATGTATGTCGCGTGCCCGCAGCCCGAGCGAGGCGGTCAGCTCTTTGCGGTCCAGCCGGGCCGGCCGGAAGCGGGCTGGCCTCTGCGTAATCGTCACAAGTCGCGGACGGCCCTCCTCGAAGAAGATCTCCACAGGGAGAACCCCTGCGCCGGTTTGCTGGAGCACGCGGACGGCGCCCTCCTGCGCCGGCACGACGCCCAGTTCGGCCAGCAGGAACCAGGTGCCCACAATCGACCGGCTGGCGAGCGGCAGTTCCTGCCGCTGCGGGGTGAAGATCCGCAGCCGCGCCAGGGGGTGATTGGTCGTCGGCTTCTGCACGAAGACGGTTTCCGGTAGGTTCATCTCGCGGGCGATGGCCTGCATCTGGGATGGCCGCAACCCGTCGGCGTCGGTGACGACCGCGAGCGGACTGCCGTGGTAGGGGCGGCGGGTAAAAACGTCAAGTTGATAGAAACGGCGTTTCATGATCGTACCTGCTCCGCGGCGGCGATCCGCCGGGCAATCGAAGGGTGGTTGTGAAAGAGAATCTCGACCGCGCGGCCGGGCTCGGTTTCCGCCAGATTCTGTTCGGCCAGTTTCTGCATGGCGCTGATGAATGCCCCGGGATTTCGGGTGAGCCGCAAGGCGTACCGGTCCGCCAGGCGCTCCCGCCAGCGCGAGTAGGCGTTTACCGCGGGCAACGTCAGCAGGGACACAACGGCGAAGATGAGCAGGACCAGCGGCAGATTGGCGAAATCCGCCAGACCCCGGAATCCCAGGCGCGGGGTCGCCCATACGAGCGCCTGATTGACGATCCACAGCGCGAGGACCGCTAGCGCCGATTCGACGGCGATGGCGAGCGGTATGTCGCGGTGAACCTGATGGCCGAGTTCATGCGCGACGATCGTTTCGATTTCGTCCCCGTTGTGCCGGTCGAGCAGCGTATCGGCCAGTAAAATCCGCCGCGTGGCGCCCCAGCCGGTGAGGGCCGCATTGGCCTTGTTCGATTTTTCTCCCAGTTTCCATTCGAGCACCGTGGCCACGTTCGCGCCCGCCCGGGCGGCCAGCCCTCGCAGGCGCGCGGCCAGATCCTCGCTTTCGAGCGGCCGGAACTTGAAAAACAACGGGAAAAGCAGGACCGGGGCCAGTTGCGCCATCACCACCGCGAAAAGGATCAGCACTCCCGCTACCCACAGCCACCAGGTCGCCGGGTGCCGCTCGAGCGCCCAGTAGAACAGCTCGCCAAGGGCAATTCCGAGAAGAGCGCCCAGCCCCGTCGATTTCAAACGGTCCTTGGCCCAGGTTCCCACGGTCATTCGCGAAAGCCCGTAGCGGTGTTCGATCACGTAGTCGGAATAAAAATCCAGCGGCAAACTGATCGCTTCGAAAATCGCGCCGACCATCAACAGATAGACCGGGAGCGCCAGCGGCCATTGCGCCGCGGCCTGTTCGGCGATGTTGCGCAGCCCGGCCGAAAGGCCCGTCGCGAGCAGCAGCACGAGCGCCAGCGCATCGAGAATCCAGCCCGCCAGGGCAATCCGCCGGCGAATGCGCGCGTAGTGCTTCGCCTGCTCCTGGCGGAAAGCGTCCTGCGCCGGTGCTGTCGTGTCGGTCGCCATCGTCGCCCGCTCGTCAGATCCCTCGCACCTTTGCCGCGGCAGTCTCGAGAATGCGGCGCATGGTTTCGCCGCTGCCCGTTTCCGCGTAGACGCGGAGCATCGGCTCGGTGCCCGACGCCCGCACCATCACCCAGCCGATTTCTCCCAGGTAGACCTTGAGCCCGTCCATGTCTTCCCGGCCGGAGATCGGCCAGCCGAACAGGCCTTCGAGCCGGTCGTCCTGAAACAGTTCGATGGCCCGTTCCTTTTGCCCGGGGCGCAGTTCTAGGTCCATCCGGCCGTAATGGTGCTCGCCGAACTCCTCGTGGAGCATGGCCACCAGTTGACCGAGCCGCAAACCGTGCCAGGCCATCACCTCGGCCAGCAGCAGCGCGCAGACCGAAGCGTCGCGTTCGGGCAGATGAAACCGGAACCCGATGCCGCCGCTCTCCTCGCCGCCCATCAGCAGGTCGTGCTCGAGCATCAGCTCGCAGATATATTTGAAGCCGATCGGGGTTTCGAAAAGCTGGCGGCCGAATTTGTGGGCGATCTTGTCGACCAGTTTCGTCACGGAAAACGTTTTCGCGACGTCGCCCTCGAGGCCTCGCGCGCCCGCCAGATGCCAGAGGAGAATGGCAAAGCACTGGTGCGCGTTGATGAAGCGGCCGCCCGGGTCCATCGCCCCGACGCGGTCTCCGTCGCCGTCGGCCAGGAACGCCGCGTCGTAGCGGCCGCTTTCCATGGCCAGCCGGGCGGGCTCGACGTTTGCGCCCTCGATCGGCTCGGGATTTCTGCCTCCGAACAGGGGATCGCGCTTGCCGCGAATCTCCTCGCAACTCACCCCGTTGCGCCGGAACAGCTCGGGAACGATTCCCATCGCCGAGCCGTGCATCGGATCGAACAGGAACCGCAGCCCGCTCGAACGCAGCCGTTCCCAATCGACCAGCTTTTCGAGCGCTTCCCTATACGGCGTGACGATATCGATGGAGGCGACCGCGCCGGGCCGTACGGGCAATGCCGGAATGCCTTCGTCGTACACGCGGGCCAGTTCCCGCTCGATTCCGCCGATGATGGCGGGCGAAGCCGAACTCCCGTAGCTCGCTTTGAACTTTACGCCGTTCCACCGGTACGGATTGTGGCTGGCGGTGATCATGATCCCGCCAGCGGCCTGGCGCTGGCGCACCAGCAGCGAGAGGGCCGGGGTGGGGCAGGCGGCGCTCGAGAGCCAGACGGGAATACCCGCGGCGGCAACCGTTTCCGCGGCCGTTCGGGCGAACCGCTCCGATCCGAACCGGTTGTCGTAGCCGACCAGCACGCCCGCATCGGGCCGCTCGGCCCGCGCGATGTGCCTCGCAAAGGCCCGCGCGGCCAGGCGCACGTTCGGCGCGGTAAAATCCTCGGCGATGATGCCGCGCCATCCGTCGGTGCCAAAATGGATTCTTTTCATCGCGCCAGCAGTATACGGCAGGCCGTTCGGCTGCGAAACCCGGCCGAATGACCATTGTGGGGCAATGGACGATTCCAGGCTATAGCAGGGATTTGCGCTTCAGCCGTTCGAGTTCCTTGACGATGCGGCCGACGTCCTGGGCCCTCTGGCGGGGGCAGATCAGGATGGCGTCGCCCGTCTCGACCAGCACCAGGTCGCGCACCCCGATGGCTGCCACCAGTTTCCCCGGCGCCCAGAGATAATTCCCTTCGGCGTCGAGCGAAATGAAGGGGCCGGCGGAAACCGTCTCTCCCGGCTGTTTCGCTTCGAGTTCGTACACGGCCGCCCACGATCCGATGTCGCTCCAGCCGACGCTGGCCGGCAGCACCGAGACGCTCGCCCCGCTTCCGGGCCGGCTGGCGGGTTCGAGCACCGCATAGTCGACGGAGATGTTTTCGAGACGGCGGTAAACGCGGCCGAGCCGGGATTTGTAGCGCGCCGTCCCGATCGATTTGTCGAGGCCCCCCAGGGCCTTCTCGGTCGCCGGCAGGTGCCTCGAGAGCTGATCGAGAAATGTGGATACGCGCCAGAAAAACATGCCCGCGTTCCAGAAATAGCGGCCCGAAGCGACATAGCGCCGCGCCAGCGCCGGCGCCGGTTTCTCGGTGAAACGCTTCACGCGAAACGCGGGCATTCCACGAAAGCGGCCGGCCTCGGCGCCGCGTTCGATGTAACCGTAGCCGGTTTCCGGCTGGCTGGCCGTAATGCCCAAAACGACAAGCGTGCCGGGCTGCGCGGCCGCCTGCAAAGCCGCCCGCAGGATGGCCCGGTAACGCTGCTCTTGCCGGATCACATGATCGGCCGGCAGCACCGCCATCAGCGCGTCGCGCTGTTCCCGGCGAATGTGCACGGCGGCGAGGGCAATGGCGGCGGCGGTATTGCGCCCTTCGGGCTCGACGAGCAGATGCGAGCGGGGAAGGCCTGGCAACTGCCGTCGCACGGCCTCGGCCTGTTCGGCTTGCGTCACCACCCAGAGCCGGGAAGCGGGAAAGAGAGGCGCGATGCGTCGGGCCGTCTGCTGAATCATCGTCTCGCCGCCGGCCCCACTGGCACCCGCATTCGCAATAATGCTCAGAAGCTGCTTGGGCGTGCGCGTGCGGCTGCGCGGCCAGAACCTCGTGCCGCGTCCGCCGGCCAGAATGACTGCGTGCGCCTCCGGTTTCATTCGAAAAAGAACCCGGCCATTTCCTGGGGCGTAACGTTGTCCTCGCGCAAGCTTCTTTTGAGCGATGCCAGATCGGGCAGGTAGGCTCGCAGCAGCGTCGTGTCCACGCGCGGCTCCAGCCGGCAGCCGTCGCTGTCGGCGGGAACGAACCAGACCTCGCCGTGATGAAATTCACGCCGGTTTTCTCCGGCCACCAGTTCTCCTTCGCCGCCGATAAAGATCAGCAGATCGAAATGCTCTTTCGCGGGGGGCAGGTCGAAGGGCTCGACGAACCGCCATCGCTCGGCGGCGAAATGGCGGCACGCGGCGAGATAGGTGACCTCGACTGGGCCGCGGTTTCGCACGACGGGCCGGGTTTTCCCTCCCGATGATCCGCCAAACTGAATCACGTCGAGCGCCTTCTCCACATGCAGCTCCCGTGGGTTTCCCTGGGCATCGACGCGGTTGTAGTCGAAGACGCGGTAGGTCAGGTCGGAATACTCCTGGATTTCGCACAACACCTGCCCCGGCCCGATCGCGTGAACCGTCCCCGAGGGCAAATAGATCGTTTCCCCTTCGCTCACCGGCAGCTTGTTCAGCGTCTGCTCCGCGGTTCCGGCTTCGATCGCCTGGCGAAACGATGCCTTGTCCATGCCTTCTTCGAGGCCCACCATCACCGCCGCCTGGGGCTCGGCCGCCACCACGTACCACATCTCCGTTTTTCCCCGCCCGCCCGCTGCCGCTTCATGCCGGGCGGCATAGGAACCGTCAGGATGCACCTGGACGGAAAGGCTGAGCTCGGGAAACAGAAATTTCGCCAGAATGGGGAATTCCCGCTCGCCCGCCAACCGGGTTCCCCTCCAGCCTATGGGCATTGTTCGCCATGCCTCGCCGAGCGTTTTGCCGGCGAAGCGGCCCTCCAGGAACCGGCAGTCTCTTCCCGTCAGCCACACCTCACCGACCGGCTCGGGCAGCTCATCGGTCGCCGGGTATACGGGATCGAGCCGGCGCCGGCCCCATATCCGGGGCACCTGGCGAGGCTCGATTCGCGCGGGGAGTGCGTCGCCTCTCATGCGCTCAGAAAATCTCTCATGCGCCCCAGACCCTCCCGCAATCGGTCGACCGCAATCGAGTAGGAAATTCGCAGGTGTCCCGGGGCGCCGAATGCCTCGCCCGCGACGGCCGCGACGTGAACCTCGGAAAGCATCTCGGCGGCCAGTTGCCCGGTATCCACCACGCCCTTTTGCTCCCGCAGGGCGCGCCCCCGCGCCGACCCGGCGACATTCGGGAAGACGTAGAAGGCGCCCTCGGGCGCCGGGCAGGTAATGCTTGCAATCCTGGACAGTTCTTCGATCGCCACCGCGCGCCGCCGCGCATATTCCACCAGCATCCGCTCGACGGCGTCCATCGGGCCGGTCAGCGCTTCGAGCGCCGCGTATTGCGCGATCGAGGTGGGGTTCGAAGTCGTCTGGCTCTGCAATTTGATCATCGCGTCGATGACCGCCTTGGGCCCGAGCGCGAAACCGATGCGCCATCCCGTCATCGCGAACGTCTTCGAGCACGACCCGACGACGATCACCTGATCTTTCGCCCCGGCCAACGCCGCGACGGAAAACGGCTCCCGGCCGCCGTACAAAAAGTGCGAATAGCACTCGTCGGTGACCAGCCAGATGCCGCGCCTCCGGCACACATCGAGGATCCGTTCCATCTCGTCGTTCGGCACGACGGACCCGGCCGGGTTGTTCGGGGAATTGACGATCAGCATCCGCGTCCTCGGGCCGATGGCCGCTTCGACGTGCGCGGCGCGCAGACGGAATCCGTCGCTCGCCGCGGTCTGGACGATTCGCGGCTCGGCCCCGACGAAGCGGATCATGTCGGGAAAGCTGACCCAGTAGGGCGCCGGTAGGATCACCTCTTCGCCCTCATTCACCAGAACGTTCAGCGCGTCGAAGATCGCCTGCTTGCCTCCCACCGTGATCACCGATTCCGCCGTCTGGTAGCTCGTGCCGAACTCCCGCTTGTGCCACTGGCAAACCGCCTCGCGCAGCGGGTCAATGCCGGGAACCGGCGTGTATTTGGTCAGGTTCCGCTCGATCGCGCGGACGGCGGCCTGCTTGATGTGGTCGGGGGTGGGGAAGTCGGGCTCGCCGATGCCGAAATTCACGACGTCGACCCCGGACGCGCGGAGCCGTTCGGCCTCGGCCAGCACCTCGCCGGTGGCCGAGGGCGAAATCCGCTCCATGCGGCCGGCTAGAGGCGAAATCGGTTTTGAAATCGATGGCATAGCTGTTTTTTCGCTTCCTGCCACCGGGACTGGCCGCACAGGCCAATTCCCGGCGGAGAATGTCTGACGATCAGCGCACCTTCGCTTTGAGCCGCTGCGCTACCATCGGTGGCACCAGCCCTTCGACCGAGCCGCCCAGCCCCGAAATCTCTTTCACCAGGCTCGAACTCAAAAAACTGAATGTTTCCGCCGGCAGCATAAACACGGTCTCCAGGCGCGGCTCCATCTTCCGGTTCATCATGGCCATCTGCAATTCGTACTCGTAGTCGGAAACCGCGCGGATTCCACGCAAGATCACCCGGGCATTCTGGCTCCGCGCATATCCCACCAGCAACCCCTCGAAAACGTCGATTTCGACGTTTTCCATCCCCCGCGTCGATTCCTTCAGCATTTCCACGCGCTCATCGAGGCCGAATAAGGGGTTCTTTTGGATATTCCGCAGCACGGCCACGATCAGCCGGTCGAACACACGGGCGCCTCGTTCGATCAGATCCAGGTGACCGTAGGTCACCGGATCGTAGGAGCCGGGACAGATGGCAATGACGGGTTTCATGATGGGTTCGGTCCCGCCGTCATTCTAAATGGTTAGCCGATCATTGGTACAGCCTGTTGATGCGGCGCTCATGCGGAATGTTCAACGCTTCCGGGGCGGACTGTGGAGGAGGAGTGCAGGGGCGCGGCAGGGGGGCGCCGATGCGCTGGAAACAGCCGGGCCGGCCGGAAGTGAAGAACGGCGTATGACCTCCCGTGGAGGTCATACGCCGTTCATTGCAACAAGGTTATCGAGCTTGTCTCGGTTACTTCGTCGGGGCGAATACGCGGATGCAACCGCAGCCGGCCGCGCCTTCGGGCGCGAATACCTTGCCCGTCACGTCGCTTGCGGCAACCGAATGCGCGTTCCCGCCGGTCGGGATCGTCTGGACCAGCTTGTTGGTGAGCGCGTCGATGACAAACAGAGCGCTCGGGTGCGCATCGCCTCCCGCCGAGTAATACTGATGGTTTTTGGCGCTGTAGGCGACCTCATCGGTTCCGCCTACCCCGGGGATCGTGGCGACCAGTTTGCCGGTTTTGGCATTCATGACCACCGCGATGGGGGGCATGCCCTTTTCGCCGTTGGCTGTGCACCCGAGCAGGAAGTTCTGGCCCGGCCCAAAGACGATGCCGGCGGGATGGCAGTTTTCCACGGGCAAAATCTTCAGGAGTTTTCCCTTCGGGGTGATCACTGCAACGCCGTTCTTTTTGGGGTTGTGGTCGAGTTCCGGAATGGAAAGGTAGAACAATCCGTCGGCCGGATTATAGGCCGGCGCTTCGATCCCGTCGGTCGCGTTCGCGAAGGGAATCTTGGCGATAACCTTGCGTTCGGTGGTCGAAATCAGGGATAGAAACGGCGGATTCTCGTCGCCGTTCCCGCAGGCCAGGACATGGTTGGTTGGATCGTAAGCGAGCTCGTCGCAGCGGTGCGTGCCGCCGGTCGGGATCGTGGCGACAATTTTCATCGTCTTGAGATCGATTTCCTTCACAGTGCTGTCGCCGTCGCCGGCCCATGCGACGTCGCCTTCGACCAGAACGCCGTCCGGACCCGAAGCGCCATAATTCGGCTTCCCGTTCTTCATTTTGACGCCGACGAAACCGGCAATGCTGCCGATATATTTATCGGTTCTGGCGTTGAAGACGTCGACGGAGGAGTTGGTGCGGTCGGACAGGAAATAGCGCTGGGTTTTCTGATCGACCCAGCTGATGTCGAATATGTTGATTTTCTTGCCGGGTATGGCCATGGTAGCGACTTGCTTCAGCTTTCCATTTCCGGCAGCTCGTGACGTGCGGGCAATCGCCGGCACCGCCAAGGCGGCGAGCAGGGACCCCAGAATCAGGATGTTGCGACGCATACTAGGTATGCCTCCATGTGAGCCTTGAAATTTCAATCCAAATGATTTGCAGTCTGCGTTTCCTAAGGGAGGGCAGTATAAACCCAATAGCTGTCGTGAACTACATTAATATTGATTAATCTTGACGCGCCGGGCGGGCAGGGGCGCCTTGCCGGTTTTTTCCGGCCGCGTCTGCCGGGCGCGTCCGGGCATTCTTGACACTCTTGGGCACGCAGCGTAGATTGAAGAACTGAGACCGTTTCAGTCTTATATCCCGATGCTTCGCGTTTCCCGCAAAGCCGACTACGCGCTCATCGCCTTGAAGCATCTGGCCCAGCATGGCCATGACCAGGCCTTGAGCGCGGCGGATATTTCCCATTCCTACGGAATTTCCGCCACTCTGCTGGCGAAAGTGCTGCAGCGGCTGGCCAAAAAAGGGCTGCTGCAGGCGCGGCACGGCTCGAGCGGGGGCTACACGCTGGCGCGCGATCCCGGGTTGATCACAGCTCTGGAAGTTGTCCAGGCGATCGACGGGCCGATATCGATCACCTCGTGCCAGTCGCGCCGTGGCACGTGCGACCAGCTGTCGAGCTGCACGGTGCGAGATCCGCTGCGCCGCGTGAACGACTCGGTGTTGCAGGTGCTCAATCAAGTGACGCTATTGCAGTTGGCCGACGAGGAGCCGGCTTCGCCCGTCGTCGGGCTTACGGTTTAATACCGGGGAATTATGCCGATCCAGCTTCCGATTTACATGGACAATCACGCGACCACGCCGGTCGATCCGCGGGTGCTCGAAGCGATGATGCCGTACTTCGGCGCCCGGTTCGGCAACGCCGCCAGCCGCAGCCACTCGTTCGGCTGGGCCGCCGAAGAGGCCGTCGAAAATGCCCGGGCGCAGATTGCCGCGCTCATCGGGGCGAGTCCCAAGGAGATCATTTTCACCAGCGGCGCCACCGAATCGAACAACCTGGCGATCAAGGGCGTCGCCGAAATGTACCGGGAGAAGGGGAATCACGTCATCACGCAGGCGACCGAGCACAAGGCCGTGCTCGACACGTGCAAGCGGCTGGAAAAATCGGGTTTCGAGGTCACCTGCCTTCCGGTTCAGCGCGACGGCCGCATCGATCCCGATGATCTGGAACGCGCCATCACGCCGAAAACCATTCTGATTTCCATCATGTACGCCAACAACGAAATCGGCGTCATCCAGCCGATTCCGGAAATCGGCCGGATGGCCAAGCGGCGCGGCGTCGTGTTTCACGTCGATGCCGCGCAGGCGGCCGGCAAGATTCCCATCGGCGTGGAGGGCGACGGGATCGATCTGCTGTCGATCGCCGCGCACAAAATGTACGGGCCCAAGGGAGTGGGCGTGCTTTTCATTCGCCGGAAAAATCCCCGTGTGGAAGTGGCGCCAATCATCGACGGCGGCGGCCACGAGCGCGGCATGCGCTCGGGCACGCTGAACGTTCCCGGCATCGTCGGCCTGGGTAAGGCATGCGAGCTGTGCCTCCGGGAGATGCCCGCGGAATCCGCGCGGACCGCGGCCCTGCGCGACCGTCTGATGCAGGGAATCCGGAGCCGCCTCGACCGGGTGACGGTCAACGGCTCGATCGAGCATCGCCTGCCGAACAATTTGAATGTCAGTTTCGCCGGGGTCGAGGGGGAATCGTTGATGATGGGCATCAGCGACGTGGCCGTATCGAGCGGCTCGGCCTGCACCTCGGCCAAAATCGAGCCCAGCTACGTGCTCCGGGCCGTCGGCATCGGCGAGGATCTGGCCCACGCCTCGATCCGTTTTGGCCTGGGCCGCTTCAATACCGGAGAGGAAGTCGATTACGTCGTCGGCCGCGTGGCGGAGACGGTCAGCCGCCTGCGGGAGCTTGCGCCGCTCCCGGCGCCCGCGTGCGGCAAAATAAAGTAGAATAGAGACAAGAGGCGCGGGGCTCGGGCGCTGCGGGTTCCGCGAAAAACCAGATGATTCAAGTGACGGAAAAAGCGGCGGAGAAGATTCGCGAACTGCTCGACAAGCAGGGCGTTCCACCCGAGACGGGCGGGCTGCGCATCGGCGTGCAGGGAGGGGGCTGCTCGGGCCTTTCCTATGCCATGCGCCTCGAAACGAAATCGCGCGAACGCGACAGCGTTGTCGAAGCGTTCGGGGCTCGCGTCTTCGTCGATCCGAAAAGCCTGGACTACTTGAAGGACATTACCCTCGACTATCGCGAGGAACTCATGCGGAAAGGGTTCGTCTTCGAGAATCCGCAGGCGGCGCGCACTTGCGGCTGCGGGACCTCGTTCACCGTCTGACGTTCCGAATTATTGCCCGATGGCCTCCTGAACTCTTCCCTGGAAAATTGCACCCGCGCTGCTCGCCTCTTTGATCGTGGGGCGGCCCCGCTGCCTTTTCCGACCATCGGGATGCGATCACCCCTTGCAGCTTGGCCCCAAGCACTGTAGTCTGTTGGGCTGATTTGGCCGGGGACCGCTCCCTCCCCACCAGCCGGAATGGAAGGAGTTCGCACTCTGCGATGAGAGTCGCTCCCGACAAGGCGCGCAAGGAGCCGGACCTCTGGGTCCGTATTGAGTTGGGTTGCGGCGCAGGCAAAAACTGCGCGCACCCGGGTTGCCAGCCGTTTTTCCCTTTCCTATGTCCCTGGAATGTTCTCAGCCGGGCCGGTGTGTAGCCGGCAGCGGCGATTGTCCATCGAGGTGAACAGATGGTAATCGGTGTTCCAAAAGAGATTTATCCCGGCGAGCGCCGCGTGGCCCTGGTTCCCGCCGTGCTCCCCAATCTGAAGAAGGCGGGCCTGGAAGTGGTGATCGAGGCCGGCGCCGGCGCCGAGGCCGGCTATCCCGACGCGGAATACGAGGCCAAGGGCGCCAAAATCCTCGCGGGCCGCGCCCAGGTTTTCTCCACGGCCGACGTCATCATCCAGGTGCTTTGCCATGGCGCGAACGACCGAACCGGCGCTTCCGACATGCCGTTGCTGCGTCCGGGGCAGGCCCTGATGGGCTTCCTGCGCCCGCTCGGGTCGCTCGAAACGGTGCGGCAGGTGGCGGCGACGGGCGCGTCGGCGTTCTCCTTCGAACTGATGCCGCGAATCACGCGTGCCCAGAACATGGACGCGCTCTCTTCCATGGCGACCGTCGCGGGATACAAGGCGGTGATCCTGGCCGCCGACACGCTGCCGCGCATGTTTCCGATGATGACCACCGCGGCCGGCACCATCACGCCCGCCCGCGTTTTCGTCATCGGCGCGGGCGTCGCCGGGCTCAACGCCATTGCCACGTCTCACCGGCTCGGCGCCATCACTTCCGGCTACGACGTTCGTCCGGCGGCGCGCGAGCAGATCCAGAGCCTGGGCGGGCGCATCGTCGAGCTGGAACTGGAGACGGAACAGTCCGAGGATCAGCGCGGCTACGCCAAGGCGCAGGACGAAGCCTTCTATCAAAAACAGCGGGAACAACTGGGCAACGTCGTCGCCCAAAGCGACGTTGTCATCACGACGGCCGTCGTTCCGGGCCGCCGGCCGCCGCTGCTCATCACGGCCGACGCCGTCGGCCGCATGGCCCCGGGATCGGTCGTCGTCGACATGGCGGCCGAGCGCGGCGGCAACTGCGAGCTGACCCGCGCGGGCGAGACCCTCGACCATCACGGCGTCCGCGTGGTGGGCCACTTCAATCTGGCTTCGAGCGTTCCCTACCACGCCAGCCAGATGTACGCCCGGAACGCGACGACGTTCCTGCTCCATCTGGTCAAGGACGGCCAAATCCCCCTCGACCGGGACGACGAGATTCTTCGGGACACCCTGCTGACGCGCGGCGGCGAAATCGTGCAGCCGCGCGTGCGCGAATTCTTCAAACTTCCGGCCCTCGCAACAAATTAGGCAAGGAGGAAGGCGAATGCCAGCGGACTTCATTCTCAGCTTGTACGTTTTCGTTCTGGCCGGGTTCATCGGATTTCAGGTGATCGGTCGAGTCTCCCGGCTCCTTCACACGCCCCTGATGTCTCTGACCAACGCGCTCGATGCCGTCGTGGTGGTCGCCGCCATGATCATCGCGGGCCGGCGGGAATCGTCGCTGGCCGTGATTCTGGGAACGATCGCGGTGGCCGCCTCCTTCAGCAACGTCGTGGGCGGTTTCATCATCACCGAGCGGATGCTGGGCATGTTCAAATCGGGCGGTTCGAAAAAATCATGAACCCCATCGTGCAGCAGAACCTTACCGATTTCGCCTACCTTGCCTCGATCGTGCTGTTCATTCTGTCGCTTCGCTGGCTCAGTTCGCCCTCGAGCGCGCGCCGCGGCGTGCGCGCGGGCGAAATTGGCATGGCGATCGCGATCCTGGCCACGCTCGCCGGCTCGGGCATCATCCAGTACAAATGGATTCTGATCGGGCTCGTGATTGGCGGCATGATCGGCGTCCCGCTCGGCTTCGTCAAGACGACCGCCGTGCCGCAGCGGACCGCCCTCAGCCACGCCTTCGGCGCGCTATCGGCCGCGCTGATCGGCATCTCCGAGTATTACGTCCAAACGCCGCACATCACGAAATTCGGGATGATCGAGATCGCGCTCGAAGTGATCATCGGCTCGCTGACCGTTACCGGGAGCCTGATCGCGGCGGGCAAGCTGCAGGAGATCCTGCCGCAGCGCCCGATCACCTACAGGGGCCAGAACATCGTCAGCCTGTCGGCGCTCGGTTCGGCGATTGGGTTGGGTATTGTTTTGATGTTCCGGCCGGGCTTCTCCGGATTGTTTCCGGTCATGGTGATCGTCTCGCTGCTCTTCGGCGTGTTGCTGGTGACGCCGATCGGCGGGGCCGACATGCCGACGGTCATCTCCCTGCTGAACTCCTACGCCGGCCTGGCCGACGCCCTGCTCGGCTTCGTCCTGAACAGCCGGGTGCTGATCGTCGCCGGCGCGCTCGACGGCGCCAGCGGCCTCATCCTGTCGGTCATCATGTGCAAGGCGATGAACCGCTCGTTCACCAACGTCCTCTTCGGCGCCTTCGGGCAAGTGCAGGCCGGCAAGGCGGGCGCCGCCGAGGAGCGCACGGTCCGTTCGGCGACGCCCGAGGATGCCGCCGAGATTCTCACGGCGTCGAGCAAAGTCGTCATTGTGCCGGGCTACGGCATGGCCGTCGCGCAGGCGCAGCACAAGGTCCGCGAGCTGTACGACATCCTCACCCATCGCGGCATCAACGTCACCTTCGGCGTCCATCCCGTCGCGGGGCGCATGCCCGGCCACATGAACGTGCTGCTGGCCGAGGCCGATATTCCCTACGACAAGCTGCTCGAAATGGACGACGTGAACTCCGACATGCCGCAGGTCGACGTGGCCCTGATCATCGGCGCCAACGACGTGACCAATCCCGCCGCGCGCACCGACCCGTCCAGTCCGATCTACGGCATGCCGATCATCGACGTGGACAAGGCGCGCACGGTAATGGTGATCAAGCGCAGCCTGAATCCCGGCTTTGCCGGCATCGACAACCCGCTCTACTACATGGACAAAACGCTCATGCTGTTCGGCGACGCGAAAAATTTCGTCGGCGAAATCGTTCGCGAGCTTGGCCAGGGCCAGGGGCAGCACTGAGCGCGGGACAAAACAGAGGGTAATCGCCGGCCGGCGGGGAGGCGGTGATGGGCTCGGCGCTGACGATCGATCGCCTGCAATTCGCGTTCACCGTCACCTTCCACTACATCTTTCCCCAGATCACGATGGGCCTGGCCCTGCTCATCCTGATCCTGAAAACGCGGGTCCTGCGCGCGGGCCAGGATCGCTATAACCGCGCCGCCCGCTTCTGGCTGCGCGTATTCGGCATCAGCTTCGCCCTCGGCGTCGTCACCGGCATCCCGATGGAATTCCAGTTCGGCACGAATTGGGCCGAATTTTCGCGGGCGGCGGGCGGCGTGATCGGCCAGACGCTCGCCATGGAGGGCGTATTCGCCTTCTTCCTCGAATCGGGATCCCTGGGCCTGCTGCTCTTTGGCGAAAAGCGCCTGAGCCCGCGCGCGCATTGGGCCTCGTCACTGGCCCTCTTTTTCGGCTCCTGGCTTTCGGGCTATTTCATCATTGCCACGAACGCCTGGATGCAGCACCCGGTCGCCTATCGGATGGCCGCCGGCGGCCAGTTTGGCCTCGCCAGCATTTTCGGACTTCTCGGCAACCCGTGGGTCTGGTGGGAATACGCGCACAACATGATCGGGGCCGTCATCACGGCCTCGGTGTTGATGGCCGCGGTCGGCGCGTTTTACCTGCTCTCGTCGCGCGAACAGGAGCAAGCGAAACTGTTCGTGCGCGTCGGCGTCACCGCCGGCTTGATTGCGGCGCTCCTGATGGCGTTTCCCACCGGCGACGGGCAAAGCAAAATGGTTGCCGCGAACCAACCCGCCACGTTCGCCGCGATGGAGGGCCTGTTCCACTCGCAGGCCGGGGCCCCGATCGCCATTCTCGGACAGCCCGATATGTCCAGGCGGCGCCTGGATAATCCGCTGACGATTCCGCGCGTTTTGAGCTTTCTGACCTATCGCCGCTGGGCGGCCCAGGTGAACGGCCTCGACAAAATCCCCGAAGCCCGTTGGCCCGACGATGTCCCGCTCGTCTATTACAGCTACCACGTCATGGTCGGCCTCGGTACGATCTTCATCGCGGTGCTGGCCGTGGCCGGTTTCCTGCTCTGGCGCGGGCGCCTGTTCGATTCGCGCCCGATGCTCTGGACGCTGATGCTCGCCCTGCCGTTTCCCTTCATCGCCAATACCGCCGGCTGGGTGACGGCCGAAGCGGGCCGGCAGCCGTGGCTGATCTATTCCCTGATGCGCACCGGAGCGGGCTACTCGACACAGGTGTCCTCGGGCAACGCCGTGTTCACCTTCGTCGGATTCCTGGGGCTCTATGCGTTGCTCAGCTTGCTTTTCCTTTTTCTGATGTGGCGGGAAATCGAGCGCGGTCCGGAGGCGCCCTAGCCATGGCGACGATCTGGTTCTGCCTGGTCAGCCTGATGCTTGCCGTTTACGTCGTTTTGGACGGCTTCGATCTGGGCGCCGGCATCCTGCACCTGCTGGTGGCCAGGACCCCCGAAGAACGCCGCAGCGTGATCGCCTCGATCGGGCCGGTCTGGGATGGGAACGAGGTCTGGCTGCTGGCGGCCGGCGGAACGCTCTATCTGGCTTTTCCCGTTCTCTACGCTTCGAGCTTTAGTGGATTTTATCTGCCGCTCATCATCGTTCTCTGGCTTCTGGTTTTGCGCGGCACCTCCATCGAATTCCGCGGCGCGATCGAAAGCCCCGTCTGGATTCCTTTTTGGGATGTCATTTTCGGCCTGTCCAGCTTTCTGCTGGCGTTGTTTTTCGGAGCGGCGCTCGGCAACGTCGTGCGCGGCGTTCCGCTCGACGCGGGCCATCGCTTTTTCGAGCCGCTCTGGACGAATTTCCGCGTCGGCGCGGTGACGGGCATCCTCGATTGGTACACTGTTCTGGTTGGCCTCGCCGCCGTGGCCGCCCTGGCGCTGCACGGCTCGTTTTGGGTCGCGCTGAAAACCGAAGGCGCGATCGAGCAGAGGGCGCTGGCGCTGGCGCGGCCGCTCTGGGGCGTGGTTGTTTTACTGACGGCGACAATCACGGTCGCGACGCTCGAAATTCAGCCGCAGGTCGGCGCGAATCTTGGAAACCACCCCTGGGGCTACGTTTTCCCTGCCGTCGCCGTTCTGGGGCTCATGCTGGAGATGGTTTTTCTCGGCCGCAGCCGGATGAAGGCCTTTCTGGCTTCCTGCGCCTACCTGGGCGGCATGCTCACGAGCGCCGCTTTCGGCCTCTATCCCTACGTGCTTCCTTCACGCACCAGCCCGGCTTTCGCCCTCACGATCGAAAACGCCGAAGCCCCGGCCTATGGCCTGCACGTGGCGCTCGCGTGGTGGATTGTCGGCATGATTCTGGTTGCCGCGTACTTCACCTACAGCTACCGCCAATTTGCCGGCAAGGTTCGCTCCGGCGAGGGCTACGGGCACGACTGAGTTTTTTTCGGAATGCCGGGCGGCTTCGGGCGGCTATCCCATGCGGCCCGGAGCTTATGGAGGTCCGTCATTCCGGGGAGTCCCGGTCTCACCGGGTCGACGAGGAATCTCTCCGGGCTTGTGCGATCCTGGCGCCGCCGTGGAGACGCGCTTCGCGGAGATCCCTTTCGCCCCGTATTCGGGAAGGCATCGGGGGCATGATAGGGGGCAATTGGGATACAATGGCCGTTTATATTCTGGCGAAAGAAGGAGACCGACCGATGGGAACGGCAACAGACGCGGGGCGTGGCGAGTTTCACAATGAGCCGATCGCGGACTTTTCCAAGCCGGACAATCGCAAGGCGATGGAGCAGGCTCTGGAAAAAGTGGCGACCGAGCTGGGTCGCGAATACGCGCTCATCATCGGCGGAGAGGAAGTCCGGGTCGCCGAGAAGATCAAATCCATCAATCCCTCGCACCCCGAGCAGGTGGTCGGCATTTTCCAGAAGGGAACGCCGGAGCTGGCCCATCGCGCCGTCGAAGCGGCCGCCCGCGCCTTCGAGAGCTGGAAGCGGGTGCCTGCCGAAGAGCGCGCCCAGTGCCTGTTCCGCGCGGCCGATAACATTCGCAAGCGCCGGTTCGAGATCGACGCGTGGATGGTCTACGAGGTCGGCAAAACGTGGATCGAAGCCGACGCGGATTTGTGCGAAGCCATCGACTTCTGCGAATTCTACGGGCGCGAGATGCTGCGCCTGGCCGGGCCGCAACCGGTGGTTCCGGTCGCCGGCGAAAAGGACTATCTGTTCTACATTCCGCTGGGCGTAGGCGCCATCATTCCGCCGTGGAATTTCCCCGCCGCCATCGCCCTGGGGATGACGACCGCGGCCGTCGTCACCGGCAATACGGTCGTGCTGAAGCCTTCGGGCGATTCGCCCGCGATTGCCTGGCAGTTGGCGAAAACGCTGTACGAGTCGGGCGTGCCGAAGGATGTCGTGAGTTTTTTCACCGGCCCGGGCTCGAGCGCCGGCGAAGCGCTTGTCACCGATCCGAAGACGCGCTTTATCTCGTTCACCGGCTCGAAAGAGGCCGGCCTGCGCATCAGCGAGTTGGGAGCGAAAGCGCCCAAGGGCCAGGTCTGGATCAAGAGAACGGTTCTGGAGATGGGCGGCAAGGACGCCATTATTGTGGACGAGGAAGCCGATATCGATTCGGCGGTCGATGGGGTTCTGGTTTCCGCGTTCGGCTTTCAGGGGCAGAAATGCTCGGCCTGCTCGCGCGCGATCGTGAGCGAAAAGATTTACCCGGAGTTCGTCGATAAACTCGCCCGGCGCGTCGGGACTCTCAAGGTGGGCCCGTCGGAGAATTTCGACAACTACATGGGCCCGGTCGTGAACGAGAAGGCGATGAAGGGAATTCTGGATTACATCGAGGTCGGCAAGAAAGAGGGTCGGCTGGTGGCGGGCGGAAAGCGCGCCGCGGGCGACGGCTATTTCATCGAGCCGACCGTCATCGCCGACGTGAAACCCGATGCGCGCATTGCGCAGGAAGAGATTTTCGGCCCGGTGCTGGCGGTGATTCCGGCCAAGGATTTCGACGACGCGCTCGCCATCGCCAACGGCACCGAATTCGGCTTGACCGGCGCCGTCTATTCGCGCAATGCGCACAAGCTCCAGCGCGCCGCCGAGGATTTCCACGTCGGCAATCTCTATTTCAACCGGAAATGCACGGGCGCCCTGGTCGGCGCTCACCCGTTCGGCGGTTTCAATATGTCCGGAACCGATTCCAAGGCCGGCGGCCGCGATTACCTGCTGCTGTTCCTGCAGGCCAAATCCGTCGCGGAGAAAATCGTGAAAAATTAGTAGGGATGCAGTTTAGCCCCGTTGCCCCGGGTCCCTTGCGCGGGAGGCTGACGGGGACTAGCATTAGCGCCCATGGCGACCTCGCTGGAGGCACGCGGCGGTGACCCTTAACGAAATCGCCGACCTGATCTGCTCCCCTGCCGCGCAACTCCTGATGAACGGTAATTATCTGAACCGCCGCGGAGTGAGAGGCGACTTCGCGCAATTCAAGTGCGGCAATCACTGGTGCAGCGTGTCGGTGTCCCACGCCGATCAGCATTCAGCGCGTATAAGCCTGCAGGAGCTGGACGACTTGGCGGTGACGGCCCTGTCGCCCACGGTCACGATTCCTCTCGGCTCTATTGTTGCCGCTCTAAAGTCTTCCGAGGCCGAGGCCGCGCCCGTCGGATCATACTTTGGCAGCTTAGGTGTCGAAGGAAATTGGGCGGAGTTCTGCTTCCGGGGCAACTGGAACATGGTTGCAGTTTCCCATGTTGACGAATCCGCGCTGGGGGCAGGGGCTGACCTCGAGAGGACCGCTGATGAGCTTCTTCGGCAGCAGGGACAAAGAGGTCTCAACCCGGATTTCCATTTCGGGCGCCGGCGGGGGGACGAGGCGAGTCTCTTTTATGCCCGTACAAAATGAGAGATTGGCTTCTTCACCATGGCAAAATGGATTCGTGGGGCGAAAGCAACCCTTGGTTGATAAGGAAGGTTCTCACCGAGACATGAGACCGGGAGGCTAAAGAACAATGCGCCTGGAGAGCGACAAATATTTCAGGAAAATGGCATGGCAAATTGGCGCGTTGTCGCTGTTGCTGTCGGCGGAGCTGGCGTTTTCTCTGCCGTTGATAGCGCAGGAACCGCAGGGGCCGCTCTCGTTGCCCCCCGACCTCCCAACAGACCAGATACCGCCTTATCGGCCGACGCCTACCCCTCAGCCCACTCCAAAGCCGGCGCCGAGGGCTCCAGAAGTACCGCGCGTCTCATACCCCATCGTCCACGAGCCGCCGTCCATGCCCGTGGACCAGATCATTCAGGAATTTGCCAGGCACGAGGTCCAGTTCAAAATTGCGCGCAACGATTTTACGTACACGCGAACGTTCCTTGTGGAAACCATCGACGACGAAGGCCAGCCCGACGGCGAATACACCATGACCAGCGACATCACCTACACGCCGTCGGGGAGGCGATTCGTAAAAATCACCAATGCCCCCCTGCCGACCCTGAGGGGCATTAGCCTAAGCGAGCAAGACCTGGAAGACCTCAGGCACGTTCAGCCATTCGTCCTCACCACCGACCAACTGCCACAGTACAACGTTACCTACGTCGGCCGGCAAAGAGTGGATTATCTCCATACCTACGTTTTCGACGTGGCGCCCAAGAAAATCGAAAAACATCACAGGTATTTTCAGGGACGCATCTGGGTGGATATCCACGATCTGGAAATCGTCAAAACCGACGGCAAGGCGGTTCCGAACATCATTAAACGCAATTATGAAAATTTATTCCCCCGCTTCACAACGTACCGCGAAAATATTGATGGACACTACTGGTTCCCCGTCTACACCTACGGCAATGACATCCTGCATTTCCGGACGGGCGCTGTTCACATCCGAATGTTCATCTGGTGGAAGCACTACAAGCGTTTCCGGGTAACGGTCAAACTTATCCGGCCGCCACAGCCGAAGCAATAAGGTCGTTGCAAACTCCGGGAAAGGCAATCCTGTCTGGGCAGTTAAGCCGGAATTTCCATTGTGGACCCCGGCCCGACCGACAACATACACCTCGCGGCCCCCGAGGGCAATGGCCAGCCGAGTTTTCAGAGTTCGGAGCCTCCAGCGCCGACCGAAGGGGCACTTTTGCCGCCCCGGAGAATGCCCAAGTCCGAAACGGCCTCTCTCTCGACC
>Ga0307373_10002362_pt1 | contig 34118 bp, 37 predicted proteins | sample OX2MG_FD_202534 | JGI IMG/M metagenome (GOLD analysis project Ga0307373, IMG submission 202534) | Soil microbial communities from Risofladan, Vaasa, Finland - OX-2 | ecosystem: Environmental > Terrestrial > Soil > Coastal area > Acid sulfate soil | place: Finland: Risofladan, Vaasa | collected...
CCAGGTTGCTCTCAGTTATCAGTATGCCCGCGTTGTCCGCGAACCTTATCCTCATCCCGTTGGCTCTCCTCATAGGCTGCTTCTGCCTGATTATGACGACCCTGACCTTCTTCTTCACGTACTGGGGGGTTCCTACCTTAACGCTCGCCGTTACTATGTCGCCTATGCCGGACTTGGAGTTCCTTCCCTTCCTGTTGCCTCCCTTTCCCACCCTGTTTATTATCATCAGTATCTTGGCCCCGCTGTTGTCAGCGCATGTGAGCCTTGATCCCGGAATGAGCGTCTTTGTTACCCTTGTTGATAATCCTTTCATGTCATTCAGCCCTCTTTATTACCTTTGTCACTACGAAGGACTTTGTCTTGCTCAGCCTTCTTGATCCTGCGATGACCACCTGATCGCCCTTCTTCGCCTTTATGCAGTCCGGGTTGTATGCGGCTATCCTGGAGGTCTTTCTGAGCGACCTCTCATACTTCGTCAGGAACGTCGTGTATCCGTGCTCTATTATCACTGTCTTCTTGGCCTTGTCGCTGACCACCAACCCCTCTATCTCGTTACCGTGGGTCTTCAGGTGGCCGTGCACAGGGCATTTGACGTCGTTGCAATCCAAACAATCACACTTGGTTTTTTCCTTCCTTCAAATCGAGCCCTACAGGCTCCTTCTCTTATAAAACTTCATCGCCTTCTCGGTCCGTTCCGATGGCCTGAAGTTTATCTCTATGCCTTTAACAACAAAGCGCTTTCTTCCCTTGCTGAACTTGAACGTAGATATCTTTTTCACAAGCATCTTTATAGAACCTTGTGTTTCGATGTAGAGCAGGTTCTTGGTCTCGTTGACCACCTTTCCTTTCAGGCCGACCTGCTCCCTGTCGCTGCTTTCAACGACCTCGACGCCAAGTCCTATCAGTTCATGAAGGACTATGTTCTTATTATTATACTCGCTCATACATTTAAACCTTTCTTTCTCGATTAAACCAATCAGTAAAGAGGAGAAGCGGCTATCTTATCATTACCCTGTCGGATACGCTTGTTATCCTGTCTATGTCGTATCTTATCACGCTTCCGTAATCGGTCTTGACGAATATTATTCCCCTCTTCGGGTCCACTTGGGTTATCTTGCCTATGAATGCCCCTATGTCATTGATGACGAACTTGTCCTTTATCCTAGACTTCCTTATCGCCCTCTTCCTGAGGAAGGCCGAGAAGGTAGATATGCCGTAGCCTATCACGAGCGCTATCATGCTGCCAAGCAGGAACTGCCAGAAGTATATCTGTCCTATCACCCACGAGGAGACTATGTAGAGCAGGATCATCGCTATTATGGCGTAGCCCACGTAGGTGCCTTCGGTTATGGCCTTGTACTTCAGCCTCTTGTTCTCCAAATCTATTATCTTGCCTATCAGGTAGAGCACCATGCTAACTGGGAAGAGCAGCAGGAAGCCCTCTATGCCGTACCCGATGAGCGAGAGCTGGTTGGGTGTGGTCTTCGCCGCGGTGCCGTAGTTGCCCGCGGCTATTACAAGGCTCATTATGAAGAACAGTATGGCCCCTATGTAGAATATGAAGCTAAGCCGGTCTATGCTGAAGCCCAGCCCCTTGAACGAGCTCACTAGCGCCTCCTCAAGGCCGAAGCCCTTCATGACCAGGTAGACCCCGATAAGCGCGATGGGGAGCTCCCATCCAAAGTTGAAGTAGTAGCTGATTGCGAAAAGTATGAACAGAACTGCTGGTATGCCGAACACTATCCTTGCGTAGTGCGGCTCCTTGAGCTTCTCCAGTATGGTGAAATAGGTGTTCTCGAGCTGCTCGGCCTGCTTCATCCTCAGTATGTCTACGCTGGTGACCTTTATCCTGCTCTTCAGCAACGGCAGCACTCGGGTGTCGCTCTGGCCGTCGGTGACCAGCACAAGCGAGTCGCTCTTGAACCTGTCGAGGAGTATGTCCATCTGCCTCGACAGCTCCCTGTCCGCCACGTAGCCCTCCTTCTCTGCCCCTGTTATCGTGGCAACGGTGACGGAGTAGCCGGACTTCCTCAGCTCGTCGTACTTCTTGACTGCCTCGAACATAGTGTTGGAGTCTGGGTCGGAGGGATCGGCCAGCGCCAGCTTGGCGGCTGCCCTCAGGTTGTCTGTCCTTCCGATGACGGGACCGGTTATCCTCGTCTTACGATAGAGGTCGTTGTCGGAATCGACTGCAAGTACAAGTATCCTCTCCGCCATGCTCTCGTGTAGGACTTCACAGCGATAGCATAAAAAGCTTATCTCTGCGCTTTTATACTGGCTTAAATTTTCTCACGCCTGTCAAGTCTAAACCGCGCTATATTGTATGACTACAAATATTAGGAAATAGAAAGTTATTTAGGTTTGTAGTCATACATATACTAGATGCCAATCGTCAAGAAACTGTCTCGTGGTACTAAGGTCTACTATTATCTTGAGCACAGTCTGAGGGAGGGCGGAAAGGTATACAAAAAGAGGATATATCTAGGCAAATCCATCCCTTACAATATAGCTAAATTAAAGATGAAGTTGGTCGAAGAGCTATACGAAGAAAAATGGTATGGCAAATTCAGGAAGATTAAGGCAAACTACCTATTAGCACTAAAGAAGACCCCTAAAGTAATACAACAAAAGAACCTCGAGGCGTTCATGATCCGATTCACTTACGATACTCAAAAGATAGAGGGGTCGAAGTTGACCATGAATGATACTACAAACCTCTTAATCCAAAAGATAACCCCCAAAGGCTCATCTGTTAACGACATAAAGGAGGCCGAACGCCACATGGAAGTTTTTTATTCGATGCTAAAAGAAAAACGCGATTTGTCTATGGAACTGATTCTAGAATGGCATAAGCATCTCTTTTCCGAAACAAAGCCCGACATTGCCGCAAAAATAAGGGATTATCCGGTGCTTATATCGAACACCGAGTTCATACCCCCGAAGGCGGATAGGGTACTCGATATGCTCGAGGAATTTTTCGATTGGTATAACCAAGCAAAAAGAACCACTCATCCAGTTGAATTAGCTGCATTGACACATTTAAAATTCGTTACTATACACCCATTTGGCGATGGCAACGGTAGGATATCGAGGTTGATAATGAATTTTGTACTTAACAAATCCCACTACCCTATGCTCGACATACGATACATCAATCGACACCCTTACTATAATGCGCTGATGAATTCGCAGCTTGAAAAGGATCCCAACGTGTTTATAGTTTGGCTGTTTAGGAAATATCTAGCAGCGAACTTCCTGTATATCTAATCCTAAAAACCATCGGCATAAACAACCCACTAGTTTTTACGGCCAGTTATAAGGTTTAAGTGCGCACAACCCCTATCCTTAAATATGTATCTATATACAAATATATTTACTAAAGTAAATAAAACTATATGTGAGTATATGATTTCTATAGACACCCACACGAAATTTAGGTGTATGCACATCGCGAGGCTCCTGACACTACCCTTACTAATCGCCCTGGTGCTATCCACAACAACGCACGCCGCGGGCCCGATCCAGGAGCTCGACTCAATAAAATCCATTTTATCTCAAGTAGGGCCGGCACTCAGCGGTATCCTATTCGTGCTTGCTGGTATCTTCTACGCCATCGGGCAGATACTTCCCCCTGACAAAAAGGCTAATTTCCATACTGCTTCTGTCAACATAATAATAGGTGCGGTGGTAGTAGGCGCACTGAGCGTAGCATCAACATCCCTTGCAATAGCATCAACGCACGTTCTGGGTAACTTCACTGCAGTGAATTCAACTATCTAGGTAGCCGATATGGCTTTAGCAGCTGGGATGTATGGGATTGCGGTCAGTGTGATAGCGATAATGCTATCCGTTTCAGGCATAATCCTTGGGATTGGCTACTCCCTTGACGATAAGAGGCTGAAAGAGTTCGGACGGGAGGAACTGGTCCAATCGCTTATAAATGGGGCTATAGTCGGTGCCTTGGTGGTGGCTTTCGTGCCAGGTGGCTTCTTCAACCAGCTGATAAACAGCACGGTTGGGAGCGCATCGGTAACTGCCACCTGCCAAGGATTCATGCAAGCCAATTATGCGATATGCTTTGCATACAACTATCTGGTAGGGATATCTCCAGTCACCATAAACGGGACATCATATCCCTCTCTTGCCGACCTGACCTTCGGTATGCTTGCCACCCTGTCCACGAGCTATACTGCGCTAGCACTTTTAAGCTCAATCAAGATAGGCGCAGGGGTTGTAAGCATAACCCTGTCTGGAGTGCTCAATCCGCTGCTAACCCAGCTTGGATACCTTGTCAATGCGGTTACTGCCATGGTGGTAAGCATAGAGGTGCAGGGCATGCTACTCAGTTTCATAGCCGCCATCGCCATACCTGTCCTACTCCCTGTAGGGCTGGTGCTGAGGTCAGCGGTAGTCACACGCAGACTGGGTGGAACAATCATAGCCATGGCCATAGGCCTATTTGCCATCTTCCCAACTACATATCTGTTCAACGCCGAGTTGCTTAACAGCTACTCATCAACTATAACCGACCCCTCGCTATCATTAATAGGTTCCATAGCTACAGGCTCGCAAGATGGCATAACGGCACAGATGGCTGCAGCCAATCAAAGTAGCAGCACAGGTATGTTTTTGCTCTTGGGCGCCCTTTCCAGCTCGCTTGGAGGCATTGTATCGGCATTTCAAGATGCCCTGAAATCCGTTGCCAACGAGGTGGCAATGCTGATAATAGAAGTGTTCTTTCTGCCGGTGTTTAGCGTCATATTGACGGTAGTCTCAATTAGGGAGATTGCGAGGATGCTGGGCTCGGAGGTCAATTTCGGGAAATTGCACATATGAGTGATAACTTGAATGAATCCATCATTTTTTATGTGGGCATGGCCATCGCCGCCATAAACCTAGTGCTTAGCATAACAACCCTAAATCCGTACTTAATCTCCCTTGGGATAGTTGCCTCAGCTTGCATTTTTGCCCTTTACAAGCTCTGGTATATACTGGAACCCGTGCTGATACGTAAAACCAACATAATACAGGTCATAGGTGATTATGAGCTCAGTGGCACTAGGGGCGCTGCGGTTAGGGCACAAGGCGGCAATTTTTATGCTACTGCAGTAGCTGCGCTTGAGCCCTCAAGGTCTGATGTGGAGCGGTCAAGGATCGAGGAAATAATAAGCCGATCCAACATACCCTTCAAGTTTGTGCTACAGTTGGAAAAGCTCAATCCAAAGCGCATATCTGAGAAGCTGCAGACCAAGAGAAACATGAAAGAGATTGCATTGTCCCGAATAAGTGGGGGCAATTCGATACGCAACACGCAGAAGATAAATGCACTCAAGAGGGAGATTGAGCAGCTCGAACAGGATATACGCTCCATATCCACGGGTAGCAGTCCTGTAAGGCTAGCTCAATACATCATGTGTAGCACATCTGCGGAGAGCCGGTATCTGGCGGAGGAGCGGGCAAGGGCGCAAGCCAGAGAGATAGCGGGCCAGTTCGGTGCTCTCATTGGTTCTCAGTCAAGGATATTGGAGGGGCGCGAATTGCTTGATTTGCTAAGTCTAGACTCTATGGTGGCCAAATGATCGATTTCATATCAAGCGCTTCAAATGCGAGCAGGGCAATCTACCTATCCCGCATGTCGGAGCCACCCTTAAGATCTTACGATGGCATATACTTGGGCAAAAGTGTGGTTTACAAGAGTCCAGTATTCCTTGACGCCAGTACGCTAGCCAATCCACATATAGCGGCTATAGGCACATCGGGTTCTGGCAAAACATACCTCATCAAGTCCGTAATCGCAAAGAGAGTGATGTATGAAAATTATTCGGTATTTGTAATTGACTGGAATGGGGAATACTCCGACCTTATCCCTCTCTTGGGCGGTAAAGTTATCGCATTAGGCAGAGGTGACACCATAAACCTATATCAGATGCTATGGAAGTCTGATAGGCGGAGCTTGGGCAATGCGGCTGATATCGTAAGATCTGCGGCTAAGCTTGACAAGGCGGAAGAGGACGAATACGCAGCGGCAGTTGCCCCATTGGAGCAGGAAACGGGATTCCAAGCACTAACGCTACGGAAGATAATATTGCGTATAGAGTCAGATAATGGCCCTAAAAGCCGGAGCTTATCTACCAAGTTACGTCCATTGTTGGACAACCCCATATTCGGCGAATCTACGTCGTTTGACCTTGCGTCTGTACTCTCCGGCGTAATCAGCATGGACCTTTCATCTCTCAAATCAGACACACAAAGGGATTTTGTCTCACAGTCCCTGCTGCACCTCATAGCCAACATAATGCACTCGATAGAGCCCAACCCTAAGTCTAGGTGCATGCTTGTAGTAGACGAAGCATGGCGAATGTTCCCAAATAGGGCCGATATCGGAGCTCTTTTTAGGGAGGGCAGAAAGTACGGACTCAATGTAGTAGTCGCAAGCCAGATGGTGGCTGACTTAAACAACGAGGTACTGGCAAATTGCGCCACAATATTCGTTTTCAGGCTCCATAGCTCCTCAGATTATGAGTTGTTGGTAAGTATGGGGATAGCCACGGATACCGAAAAGCAAAAGTTATCGGTTCTAAATGTGGGCAGTTGTTTGGCGGTACTGGGCTATTCAAATCAGGCAATGCAGCAATCAAGATTTTTCATAGAAAAGGTGGACGGGGCCAATCTGAAACTAGTTTCGATCCGAGGTGTAAAAATGAGCATTGAACTATCAAGCAAACGGTTTTTCAAGGTGACCGAGGCGCAGTTCGGGGGTGGTGCGGCACTCGCAAAACTTCATGTCTTAGTAGAAGAAAGTGGTGGCAAGCTCGATGCCTGTCCCATAATATCGGCACTTATCAGCCTAGGCTTCAATCGAGCAGACATAGTTCCTTATCTGAAGGAGCTGGGGCTTCCTGATATCGAAATTATTTGGGCATTTGAAATATCTAAGAATTTGCACATGGTTGTAAGTGGTGAACATGGTTGAATCAAGCGGTACACTACACTCCTCTTTCACTGCAACAGCTACTCTAAGGGCTAGCTACCTCCACGTAAAGCAATCTCTTTCTGCACTTTGTTACCTAACCCCACTCACTGAAGGAACTGATATCGAATATTCTGTTCGAACTTCTGGGAAAAATGGGATGGACCCAGTGCTCAGATTACGGAGGAACTCAATATCGTTCAAATTCTTTTTTGACCGACCTAATGTCTTGGTGTACAATAGGAATTTTGCCATATTCGTCTCGATATTGGCTTATTTAGGGGATCTCTACGATATCCCTATGGGGTCTCTATATCGCTATATAATTGAATTAGCAACACGGTCCGGTCACATTGAAAACTTGTATGGCCAGCAGAAACTGATGCTTCTAGAAAAGAAGCTGTCCTCAATATCCGCAATAAACTCCTCACTGTCCCATGAGTTGGTACGCCTTTCCAAGGAAAAGCTTCAACTCACTGAAGACCTTAGGGCGTTAACCCGGTTCTGTACGGAGATTATGCAGTCTGCCAAAGTGGTTGGAGCAAACGGGCTGGGTTCGGCAAATGTACTATCCTCAGCGTTCGGTCTTAGTGAGAGCGTGATAGCTAGCGCCCTTGAAGTCATAAACACACTTAAGTGACCCTATATGGCCTATCCTGGATACTACAACTTCCTCCCCATTCTTATTGGGTGCACCATATACTTACTGTCACGGCGTCACGCTGATGCCAATTTCCTCGAGAAACGGCTAACCATACACTCTGGCGGACTAAATACAAAAGATATCCTTACATTGAATCTTCAGAAGGACGTAGTTCAGCAGCTTCGTTCTACTGTTTTAGGGCTCAAATCCAATCAAGCTGTCAGCAACATTACCCCGACGCAGGCAGATATAGCAAAAGCCGTCAAGAGAAGGTTCTCGATAGAGGCTCACGTAACCGCCATCAGCGATGAACTAATCGGGCTCGGCTTCACTAAGTATTGGTCTATCGACACTTACAACCTGGACCGCATTGCACAGCATTTCTATCTTATCTGCCTCAACATTGGGGGGCTCAAAATACACGCACTCATGTCCCCAAGGGAGTTTTTGGCCGCTAATAAAATAGTCGATTCAAGTACCATAGCCCAAAAGGCTGTATTATCACTTATTCGCACCCCCACCCACCTTAGTGTAGCATGCAGCTCTTTGCTCTTTCCCTCTTTCAACCGAATGATTACAAACTACTCCAAAACTTCGGCATTTCTATTGACAATGTACCTTATCGGGAAAATAGAGGTGGTTTTGTATCCATGATAGAGCTATTTGCAGTAAGAACAGGGCTACTAGTATCGTTGATAGTGTTGAACCTTGGTATCTTATCAAAATTCCTTGGGCAAAGATGGAACAGTGAACAGCTGTCACACGCAGCTAGGGGCTCATTAATCGGCGGTTTCGTACTCATTCTCCTTGTAGCTGTAGCATCAGTAGTGTGGTATAATGTTTGACAATGTAACAAGGGCGCATTCTATCAAAAAACCTAGTGCCAAAGCTGCTCTAATCATCTTTGCCATGGCATTCTCTCTTCTACTGTATTCACTTTATCTACTTCTGTCGGAGTTCTATCTATTCAAGCTAAACATATACCCGTTGGCTATGGCTTTTCCCGTCTCATTAGGGATTGGGCACCTACTTTTCGGAGGCAAGGCAGGTCTGGAGCGGGTTGACATCCTAAAGTTCTCCATAGTACTGGCCATTTCCGTGTCCTTACTTTTAGTGATATTATGAGTCGATTTAAATTTTTTGCCATAACGTCCATGCCTAACATAGGCGTAAACAAGCAAATGTTTATGGAAACTATTGGAAAGCGGGAATTCGTATTAATCTATGATTTCAGTAGGGGGATAACCCTCATAGGCATAGAGAATACCTCAAATCCGCTAGCTTTTAGCGAAGGCTTCATAAACTCAATCCCAGGATTTTCAATAGCGGAATCTGAGTTCAATATTGCGGGCACTCCGATAGAGTTATTCTGCTGCTACAAACAGCCCTCTTTAGAAAATCTTCTGGTGCCCTTCAGCGATATCTTCTCCACTGAATTCAATAGCGGATTTGTGTGTGTAGTGTTTCTGCCTGTAACACTCACAGAACTTGAGCGGTCTAAGCGAAAGATAGAGCGTCTTTTGAGTTCCAAGAACGTGAAAGAGACAAGTGCAAGCACAAATGGCATGTTCAACTCAAAGGTGAGCCTCTCGGTACACCGGGAGCTGTTTGACGGCTCTGAAGAAAGGCTTCTTCTTGAGCAGATGCTTGGTTCAATCAATAATTCTCTCCTCAACAATGGGATGGCCTATAAGATCTTTGTAGCAGGTCAAACCGAGCGAAGCATAGCTGAGTACCTAGAGTCCCGAGTTCTTGTACTGAAAAATTATGGGGCTATAAAACCCAAAGGATCCCAAGACATGCTAGTTTTTATTCGGAATCTGGATGCGCTTCCGGTAGGCTCAGCAGTTGCCGAGCTCTTCCTCAACTTTTATGGCTCATACAGGTTAGGGTACACTATACGCACACAAGTTCCCTATTCTAATGGCGACCTAGAGGTGGGTAGCTTTCTAAAAGACGGTGTATCTCCCTCAAACATCAAGGTCTTAATAGCTAAATCTTCATTGAATTTAGGTTTTATCCTTACCGGCCTCCCTGGATCTGGAAAGACTAGAGAGGCAATGGCGATAATGGACTCAATAACTGCAAATAAGGCGTCTAGCAAGCAGACTGCCGTGATTGTTATATCCCCGACATCAGAATGGAATGCTTTTGCCGGATGCCATGGAATGTACAAGATAACCATAGGGGATGGTACACTGCCGATAAACTTCTTCTCATGCCCTCCAGGCGTAGAAAAAAGGGTATTCTACGAAAATCTTGCTATGATACTTTCCTCTGCTTCTAATGCCGGCCCATACCAGAATCCGATGGAGAAGTGCATGCTCAATGCTTTCAGGGTGGCATACTGTGATACAAATACGCCGAATCCCATAAGCGTCTACGATCAGCTTGAAAGTTCTATAATCAAATTTCACGCAAAGAAGACAAATTCAGGCATAAAATACACTAAGCATGGAGAGAATATACGATCCGCACTTGAGAATCTGAGAGCTATACTATCACTGCCCGAGTACTCAGTAAGTGAGGGGGTAGCTATGCACGATATGGCTTCTAAAGGGGTTGTCTTCGACCTTTCCAAGGTGAGCTCTGGCTCGAAGGCTTATCTGTACGCGCTTCTACTCAACCAGATATACGCGCTTTCTTCCCGCTTCGATTTGTCTGGCGATGACGAACTGCGGATGCTAGTTTGTGTTGAGGAAGCCCAACTGATATTTGGAAACAAGGATAGCGCTGCATTACAGGACATAAAGCAAAGGATACAGGACTTTAGGAAGCAAGGCATAGGGATGATGCTACTTACGCATAACGTGACCGATATAGATCCATCGCTAAGGCGATTATGTCAGACAAAATTGTACCTCAAACAGGCCCCTGATGTTGCTCCAATCGCAGCGAAGGACATGGTCTTCACGCATGCTGAGGATGAAGATGTGGTGCTTAAGCTCAAGTTGTTGGAATCCGGGACTGGCGCACTTAGTTACGTTACTAAGCTCGGCCAGCAGAAATTGCCTAACGACACCATATTTCTCTCAACAAGAATGTACGAAGATTGCACCAAACCGCAGTTTGCAGATCTTAATCAATATCTAACCAACAGAAATCTTAGGGTTCCAGCATTGATAAAATCTGACATATCCATAAAATGTTACAGTGAAGAGGACTTAAAACTTCTCTCAGAGGCCAAATCGATAAGGTTTATGTACCTTAACGAAATTGTTTTTGAATGCAACATAGAAAAAGGCGACAAAGTTGCCGAGTTATTAGAAGGAAAAGAATATCACCTTCAAATTCTATCCAGAAAAGGTAAGCTTTTGGTAGAATCTAAGATAACAGCAAAGCCAGAAATAGTGATTGAGCTTTCCGGTAGCAATGTTTTTCAAAAATGATTTAGACAGCACCAAGTAGAATATGGGTTCATTATCCCGCAAGATAACCCTTATATTAATTCACTCCGATAGCTAACCGCTGGTGATTTTCTGCTCAAAAAGGTATTCGAAGGTGCTGTCAACTACCTGCAGGTCATCGACGAGAACGGTGTCGTTGATCCGGATCAGTTCCCAAAGGAGCTGACCGACCAGAAAATAGCAGAAATGCTAAGGTACATGCTCTTCACCCGTGCGCTTGACGCGAAGACCCTAAGTCTGCAGAGGCAGGGCAGGGCAGCTACCTATGCGCCATCGATAGGCGAGGAGGCCACGCAGATCGGCAGCGCTATGGCCATGGGTGATGGCGACTTCTTCGTTCCCAATTTCAGGCAGCACGGTGTCTATCTCGCAAGGGGACTTCCCCTTGAGCTGTTCTTCCTCTACTGGAAGGGCTTTGAGGAGGGTGGCGCAATACCAAAGTCCGTGGCAGGGTTCCCCTACATAGTGCCTGTTTCCTCCCAGCTGCCTCACGCTGCAGGGATTGCGCTCGCGCAGAAGTACCTGAAGACCGGCAAGTCTGTGGTCGGTTACGTCGGAGACGGCGGCACATCCGAGGGCAACTTCTACGAAACGATGAACTTTGCCGGCGTGATGGCTATACCGCTCGTGATAATCATAGAGAACAACCAGTGGGCGATATCCGTCCCCAGAAGCAGCCAGAGCGTGGCACCCACGTTGGCTCAGAAGGGCATAGCGGCGGGGATAAAGGTGCTCCAGGTTGACGGCAACGACGTCGTCGCGGTATACAAGGCCGTAAGGGAGGCACTCAATGACGCGGTCAATGGCATACCTTCCTTGCTAGAGTGCGTCACATACAGGATGAGCATGCACACGACTGCAGACGACCCAACCAAGTACAGAGACCCTGCCGACGTGGAGGTCTGGAAGAAGAGGGATCCAATAGACCGCATAAGGAAGTATCTTGTCGGCAAGGGGTTATGGGACGACAAGAAGGAGGCTGACGCCGCTGAGGAGTTCAAGAAGGCGATAGACGAGGCGGTCGAGAAGGCTGAGAAGTTTACCCCCAACCCGGAGACGATGTTCACCAACGTCTACAGCTACATGCCGGAGGTCCTGCAGGAGGAACTGGACGACGCGAAGGCCAACGGCTTTTACCAGAAGTGAGGATTGACGATATGATGACAAACATGGTCGGTGCACTGAACAACGCGCTGGACATAATACTCAACGAGAACAAGAACTCGGTGGTGCTGGGGGAGGACGTAGGGAAGGACGGCGGAGTCTTCAGGGTTACCGAGGGACTGCAGGCGAAGTACGGCAGTGAGCGCGTCTTCGATACCCCGCTTGCCGAGTCCGTTATACTGGGTGCATCAATAGGCATGGCGATGTCTGGCATGCTGCCGATACCGGAGGTACAGTTCGCGGGATTCATGTACATGGGATTCGATCAGCTGATAAACCACGCCGCAAGGTACAGGAGCAGGTCAAGGTCGAGGTTCACAGTGCCGATGATAGTCAGGACACCGGTAAGCGGTGGCGTGAGGACGCTAGAGCACCACTCGGACAGCCCGGAGGTCTATTACTCTCACGTAGGGGGCCTGATAGTGGTCGAGCCATCGAACCCCTACGACGCGAAGGGACTGATGATAAAGGCTTCTCACATGAATGACCCGGTCATATTCCTTGAGCCCACCAAGCTCTACAGGCTGTTCAAGCAGGAGGTGCCTGAGGAGTCCTACGAAGTGGAAATAGGGAAGGCCAAAGTAGTGAAGGAGGGTGAGAAGCTAAGCATAATCACATACGGCACCATGGTGCCGCTGGTCAAGGAGGTGGTCGAGAAGAAAGCTATCGACGCGGAGATAATAGACCTGAGGACTATAAGCCCGCTGGACGAGAAGACCATACTGGAGAGCGTAAGGAAGACTGGGAGGGCAATGATAGTCCACGAGGCGCAGCTTAGCTTTGGTGCGGGTGCCGAGATTGCGGCAAGGATAGCGGAAAAGGCGATATTCGAGCTCGATGCGCCGATTATGAGGGTCGCCTCAGACAGCCTTCCCTACCCCTTCCCGGGATACGAGAACTTTTACATACCTAATGCGATAAAGGTATCTGCAGCAATCGACAGGATGATGAGCCAGTAGTGGTGTCCATGAAAGAGATAAAGTTTGTTGACGTTGGCGAGGGCATAACCGAGGGTCACGTCCAGAAGTGGTTGGTCAAGGACGGAGACACTGTCAAGGAGGATCAGGCTGTGGTCCAGGTCGAGACCGACAAGGCGGTCGTCAATGTTCCATCCCCTGTGGACGGGATAGTCAAGATAATGGCGCCTGAGAACAGCACGGTGCACGTGGGCGACATGATTGCCTACATAGGCACTGCGGCTGAACTCGGAAGCGCGGGCAAGGCTCCGGCAGTAGCGCCCCAGAAACCGGTCGCATCGCAGCCAGCTAAGGTGGTTGTGCAGGCGGCTGCATCTGCCAATAAGGGAAAGACCATACTAGCCACCCCATCCGTAAGGAAGATGGCGCACGAGCTTAACGTTGACATATCACAGGTCATCGGAACCGGACCTAATGGCAGGGTAATCGAGAACGACTTGAGATCCTTCGCAAGCAAGGGCACGGTCCAGGAGAAGCCGGTAGTCAAGTTCTCGGAGTCGCTTGAGGCTCAGCACAAGGAGGACATCGAGCGCATACCTATGAGCATGACCAGGAAGGCCATCGCGAGGAACATGGAGCTCTCTTGGACGATACCAAGGGCTGTGAGCATGGAGCTGATAGATGCCACCGATCTGTTCAACCGCGTGCAGAAAGAGAAGGAGGCGGTGATGAAGGAGCACAAGGTGAAGCTCACCTTCCTTCCGTTCATAATAAAGGCCACGATAGAGGCACTGAAGGAGAACCCCAACTTCAACGCCAGCTACGACCACGAGAAGCTGGAGATAATAAGGAAGAACTATTACAACATCGGGATAGCCGCGGAGGCTCCAGACGGGCTGAAGGTGATGGTGATAAGGGACGCGGATAAGAAGAGCATCATCGCAATAGCGAAGGAGCTTGCAGAGCTCGGCCAGAAGGTAAGGGACCAGACGATAACGATTGAGGAGATGAAGGACAGCAGCTTTACGATATCGAACATAGGCAGCCTTGGGGGAGGTTTCCTCTCCGTGCCGATGATAAACTACCCGGACGTGGCAATACTCGGGGTTCACCTGATAAAGGACACGCCAGTGGTCAAGGACGGAAAGGTGGTCGTGGCAAAGGTTCTTCCAATCTCGATAAGCTTCGACCACAGGGTGGTTGACGGTGCGGAGGCCGTACACTTCGGCAACGCGCTAAAGAAGTACATCGAAGACTTAGATTACCTTGAAATGAGCGGATGATTCAGGACAGCCTTTTAACCGCCTGTGGTATCCTGCCAAAAGAGTGGAGGACTATGTCTGCGCCCTCTGTATTGCTCCCTGAATAAAATATGATTTTCATTCCCGCTGCATTTGCTGCGGCAACGTCAACATCGCTGTCACCAATGTAAATGCATTCTCCGGGCTTCAGCCCCAGCCTCCTTGCCGCTATGAGCAGCGGCTCAGGCGATGGTTTTGCCTTTTTGTAATCGCCAAAGGCCACTATAACCTCAAAGAGATTATCAACCTTGGCCAGGTCAAAGAACTCCTTCATGGTAGACCCTATCCTGCTCGTCACTATCGCCAGTTTGTACTGCTTTCTCAATTGCTTCAGTACTCTCACCACCCCTTTAGGTACTGTCACCAACTCTATGGGGTACTTTGCATAATTATCGGCATTCTTGAATATCTCCTTTATGCGCCTCTCCGAGCGCTCGCCCGTAAGCTCCCTTATGCAATCAAGCAGGGTCAAGGTGTGCGCTTTCTCAAGCTTCTTTGCGCTGGGGATTTCGTAACCGGTGGCCTTGAGCAACCTCTTGAACCACAATATGTTCGCCTTCCTTGAGTCCAGAAGCACACCGTCAACATCAAAAATAACTGCCTTTATCATTCGCCCACCAATACGCTAATAAATAAAGCTATAATAGCCTAATAAGTTTAATTGATTTCTAGGTAGGTATAATGGTCATGGGTTCATTGCCTCAGCAGGTTGACGTCGCAGTAGTGGGTGCGGGAGTTGGGGGCTATGTAGCCGCCATCCGTGCCGCGCAGCTGGGCAAGAGCGTGGCCATTGTGGAAAAGGGCAAGCTGGGCGGACACTGCCTCAACTACGCCTGCATACCCTCAAAGACCATGATAAAGATATCCGACGTTTTCTACGAGGCTCAGCACTCGCAGGAGTTCGGCATAACTGGCAGCGTTTCTCTCGACGCCAAGAAGATGCTGGAGTGGCGGATGTCAGTGTCCAAGAAACTGGAGGACGGGGTCGCATACCTTTGCAAGGCAAACCAGATAGATGTGTTCAACGGCACCGCAACATTCATATCGGGAAACACCCTTCAGCTCACTGATGGGATATCGCTCGACTTCAAGAAGGCGATAATAGCCACTGGGTCGGAGCCGTATACAATTCCCGGATTCGAGTTCGGAGGCAACGTCATAGATTACAAGCAGGCGCTGATGCTGGACACCATACCAAAGTCGATGGCCATAGTCGGCGCGGGGTACGTAGCCGTGGAGATAGGAACTCTATACGCAAAGCTGGGGACCAAGGTCAGCATAATAGCGAGGTCCGAGCTCCTTTCCAAGTTCGACAGGGATGCGATAAAGCTGGTCAATGACAGGCTGACACAGTTAGGAGCCAGGGTCTACACCAACTCAACCCCCAAATCTCACGACGCCAACTCGGTGACGCTTGAGAGCGGCGAAAAGATAGACTCTGAACTCATAGTGGTTGCAATCGGCCTGAAGCCCTACACCGAAAACCTAGGGCTGGAGAACACAAAGGTGCAGCTTGACGAAAAGGGTTTCATAACAATCGACGGGACGCTGGTGACCAGCGATCCCAACATACTTGCAATAGGTGACGTTGTAGGTGAGCCCATGCTCGCCCACAAGGCGATGCGTCAGGGCGTGATTGCCGGCGAGGTTGCATCGGGCATGAACTCCTCATATGACAACGTCGTCGTCCCCGCAGTCATATTCTCCGATCCTGAAATTGCGATAGCTGGGGTATTGGACGAAAGCCAAGGACTCAAAGTGGCAAAGTTCCCGCTCACCGCATTGGGAAGGAGCGTCGCGCTAAACACGATCAACGGCTTCGTCAAGGTCGCATACGATACTGACAATCTGGTCAAGGGTGTGGAGATAGTCTCCGATGAAGCCAGCTCGATGATATCCGAGGCTGCCCTAGCCATAGAGATGGGCGCTACGCTTGAGGACATAGCTGACACCATACATCCGCACCCAACATACAGCGAGGCTATCCAGGAGGCAGCAGAGCTTGCGCTGGGCAGGGGTATCCACTTCTTTTCAGCGAAGCCAAAGGCGTGAGTTCGTGGACTACGACAACGACTTTGAGGACGGTTACCAAGAGACGTCATTTGGGGCTATGCACTTCAAGCACCACAAGGGCTCGAGCAACACTATAATGTTCCTCCACGGGCTTGGCGGGAATACAAAGGCTTTTGCAAGGCTCATGGGATACCTGCCCTCGGATCTCGATATCTACATTATTGATCTTCTGGGGCACGGGCTCTCAGAAGCGCCGCAAATAGACTACACCGTAACCGTGCAGGTAAAGGCACTGAGGGAGTTCATATCTGCGAAAAACCTGGACTGCTACATTTTTGGCCACTCGTACGGCGGATGGATATCCGTTCTTTACGCGGCTGGCGGCTATCCGTGCAAAGGTATAATCGTTGAGGACTCGGCAGGTTCCGCGAAGCGGCTCGAGGACTCCAAGAGCTCAGGCACCTCAGATATAGAAGGGGCGCAGCTGATAAAGGACGCACTGGCAATCAACGGCAATAAGGATTACGTGATACGAAGCCTTGTGGGCAACAGCGGTATATCAACCCTATCTACTCAGGAGTTCGGCGCAGTTTCCGTCCCCACCCTAATAATCTGGGGCAGCGACGATCCTGTAGTTAACATAAGATACGCAAGCGAGTTTGGCAGGATAAGGGGAAGCAGAACTGAGATCATAGTAGGCGGAAAGCACTATCCGCACTACACCAAGCCTGAAGAGGTCGCAAAGGCGATAATGGGCTTCATCTCATGAACGCATATTCTGGATTCCTATTCGGCATTTGCTGCAACATATTTTTATAGCTGAAGTTTCAAGTCTCTCTTTGTAGATTGATGATATCATGGTAGAGAAGAGGCCATTTGCGGTTACCGAAAAGATAGACGAGACTCCGGAGGTCCTGCTCATCAGGTTCAAGGCACAGGACTCCAAGCCTCTCTCATTCGACCCCGGTATGTTCGTCATGACCTTCGGAATAGACACCGCAACAAACAAGGAATTCACCGGCAGGGCGTTCTCCATAGCATCAGAGCCCGAGATAGACACATTTGAGCTGTTCGTCGTGAAGGCTCACGACGGCCACACATCCTACTTCGTAAACTCCAAGATAGGGGAGGTCTTCAACGTCACCGGTCCCCACGGTCAGTTCAAGTTCGACGCGAAGTCGGACAAGAAGATTCTATGCCTTGCGGGCGGCACTGGATTCGCCCCGTTCATGTCAATGCTGAGGCACATAAAGAACACCGCAGCGGGAACCGACACCAGCCTGATATACAGCATCAAGTATCCCACCGAGATAATACGGAAGCAGGAGCTCAAGGACTTTGAGGGCCAGATTAAGCTCAACACGCTCATTACAGTCACAAGGCCGGCAGAGGGGGACGGCTGGACTGGCAAGACCGGGCACATAGATGCCGAGATGATAAGGGGCTTCGCTCCCGACTATATGGAGAGGTCGCCGTACATATGCGGACCGCTCGCTTTCGTGAAGGCAATCAAGGACGCCCTGATATCGCTAGGAATCCCGCAGGAAAAGATAAAGGCAGACGTCTGGGGTTGACGCCTGCCAAAGTTATTTTTATTATTTCTTGCTTCTGCCCTTCTTGTTCTTTGAAGCCGCTGGCTTCTTCCCGTGTCCCATCACGTGTTCCGCGATTAGCATTACTACCGCGACTACCACTATCCAGACTATAATGTCTATGACCAGGTTTCCCCACTGAACCTTCCATGGGTTGTACTGGGGTGCGATTACCAGCTTGTAAAGCCAGCTCACAGGCCATCCGTACCACGTCGCTCCGACAAGACCGCCTGGCGTGCTGTTCACGAGGCCGGTAAGCAAGGCTATTATCACGCCTCCTATCACTGATTCTATTGAGATTATCAAGTTTTTCATGCTCTCACATTATAATATCGTAAGCTACGGATTAAAAAGGCTTCCAATGTCGAAAAAGGGTCAGAGCTTGTCGAGCCTCTTGTAGACTTCCTCTATGTCCAGCTTTGTGGTGAGAAGCGGTATCCTCTCCACCTGCGCTATCTTGATGGCCAGCTTGTCAACCGTCGTTACGTTGTGCAGGACTATCACCTTCGGCTTGATCGGCGCGACCCTGATGACCACAAGGGGCGACCTCCCCGTGGAGACCTTTTCGAATATGAAGACCCTCTCCGTGGTGGATCCGAACAGCTTCGGGTACTCCGCAGGGGACATCTCAAGTATCACCCTAAGGCTGTCCATCTTGGTGTAGCCGAAGAGCTTGACGCTGTCAAGGTAGTTGGGATTGGCCACCACCTTGCCCTCTATTATCCTGTTGAAGTCCACGCCACTTATCGGCGAACTGAAATCGTGAATCAGGTAGAACGGGGTCTTCTGCTCCTGGTTGGTGAACTTGTTGAGTCCGCTTATCACGGTGCCTCCCCTTGATGTGTCGATGACGAAGAGCGCCTCAACGAACCTCTTTATCACACCAACGCCTGGGCTGAGCCTCCTGTTGCTCTCGTAGTCGCTTATCGTGGAGGTCGATATCCTTATCTGCTTGGACAGCTCTATCTGCGTGACACCAAAGAGCTCCCTCCACTTCTTCATGGCGCTGCCCGGGCTCTCCGATAGGGTTATCTCTCCAGCTATCTTCTCCCTGAGCTCATCCATCTAATCGCCTCACTTGGCAGCCTTTTTCGCCTTTCTCTTCCCCTCGGCGCCGCCCTTTTTCCCTTCTATATCTTTATAAAGCGAATCTATATATTCTTTGCTTGTCGTATCCGACTTCGTCTTTTGGACAACTGCTGCAACAGCCCCATCGGCCTTCTTTTTGAAGAAACCGTAGATGATTACAACCACTCCGGCTATTATCAGCACAAGCGCCCCGCCTACCCCGTAGGTAAGCCCCTTGAGGTAGCTCGATACTGTGTTTGCGTTGAGCACAACGTAGGCCGCCCTAGCCGATATGGCTGTTGGCTCGGCGGCGCTGCTGTTCGTGTTGTCTATCACAAGGTAGTAGTTTCCATCGAACACTCTCGAGAAGTTGTAACTGGAGTTCCTCGCCATGTCCGGAAGCGTGAGCTGCACGAAGCTTGAGTTGCCGTATGTGTAAAGGAGCCCCTTGCTGTTTACCTGTGCGGCATAAGCCTCACCGTTGGCCGTGGCGTTGCTCGCCTCAGTGCTCCATGTACTAAATGCGCTGGAGTTAAAGAGGTATATGTTCGAGGAGTTGGAAGTTGCCACGGTGATGAATATCATCGAACTCGCGTTAACCTTTATGTCCGTGTAAGCGAAGCTGTGCGGCTGGGCCGTCATGTTCACCGAGGCTAGCTGCCTCTCGAGCTGCTTGTTCGCAGCGGCACCTGAGGCGAACAGCACAATCACCCCTACAATCACCAGCAGAATCCCTATCTTGGTAGTAGTCTTCATAAAACCAGCTTGTTTTTTGTTATGTCCTTCCTCATCTGAATCTCCCTGTCTGTTCGAGCCTTATGCTCCCACCTTACCATTATGCCTATCAGGCTTTCCCCATTTGCATCACGCGTCTCCGCAAGCTGGTGCATAACCGTCTCCTTTGCAATCTTGTGGTGGGCTTTTGCAACCTCATGTATAAGGTAATTGTACCCCTTCTTGTTCTCGTTCCACAGTTTTATCCCAGTAAATCTTGGGTCTTCAGCATAATATCGTGCGGCTGATTCTATAGCCTTCCCTATATTCACAAGGGCGTTGAAATGCTCTGGATTGCCCAACTTGGCTTCGCGGTACATCAGCTCTATGGTGCCTATTATATGTACCCTGCCATTCCGCATGGCCTCAATGATCCTGCGGTCGCCGTTGTTTATTCTTGCAGCCATGCTGCTAGGCGTCTCCTCATCCCACTTGATTGCACGCTGGAACAACAAGCCCATCTTTATCAACTAAAATTGGCAGTAAAGTTATTTAAAGAATCTGTGCCGTTTTAGTCCGAAATTTCGACTTTTTGCATCTTCACGAACTCTTCCTTCAGCACCCCGAAGGAGAGGGAGTCTACCGGTTTTCCTTCGATTGTGTCGTGGGCTCTGAGTCTGCCCTCCTCAACGAAGCCCAGCGACCTGAGCAGCGCTATCGACCTTGCGTTAGATTCGAATGCATTGCAGTATACACGGTTGAGCTCCAGTGCCTTGAACCCGTATGAAAGCATAACTGCAACAGCATTCTTGCCGTATCCCTTCCCCCAGTGCGGTTTGCCTATCCAATAGCCAATCTCTGCCCTCTTGTTCCTCAGGTCAATCCCTCTGAGCGCGCACGCCCCGACAAGCGCGTTCTCTGAGGTCGCCCAGACTCCAAGGTGCAGGTCTGTCATCAGCGGATAAAGGCTAACCGCCCTTTGTATAAATTCGAGCGCGTCAGCCATTGTGTAAGGATGTGGGAAATGGCCTGCTGAAGCGACGTCCCTCGCGAGCTCAGGGTCGTCGGCGTTGCGCTGTATCGCGTCAGCGTCCTCCATCGCCAGGCTCTTCAGATAGACCGATGAGCCGCTCGCTGTTATCATCATGGGTTGCACCGGCGCCAAGCGCGTCAGAATACTTTATAGTCTTTCACTTAATATAATTATCGCGGTGCTCAGATGGCTAACGGTAACGAGTCCAATTCAAATTCAAGTGGAGAGGCGGGAAGGGCAAGGATAAAGACGGGAATAGCGGGCCTTGACTCCATGCTCTACGGCGGCATACCCGAGATGAGCCAGTTCATAATTGCGGGCGGGCCGGGAGCAGGAAAGACGCTTCTTTCTTTCGACATACTTTACAGGAACGCGAAGAAGGGGATTCCCTGCGCATTCATAGCGCTAGAAGAAAAGCCTGCGGAGGTCATAAGGAACGCGAAGGCGGCATTCCCCGACTACACCGACATAGACGCGCTTATACAGAGCAACATGCTGGTTGTTGATGGTGAGGATCCCGCCACAAGGATATCCGAACAGGAGGACTCCGAGACATACTCGTTCGGCAACATAATGTCCGACATCGAGTCAATAGCCAAGATGAACAACGCCAAGCTGGTTGCCATAGACTCCTTTTCTGTCCTTCGCATGCTCATCGGCGACAACCTAAAGTACAGGAAATCAATACTTGCCATGATAACCAACATGAAGAGGCTGGGCATAACCTCCATCATAACAACAGAGATAAAGTCCTCAGAGAGGAAGGACATAAAGTTCGGCATCGAGTCATTCGTGTTCGACGGTATAATAACGCTTTATCAGAACGGTCAGGAAGACAAGAGGACCCTGACGCTCGAGATAATTAAGACAAGGGGCACAGCCCACAGCTGGACACTCTCGCCATACGACATAACGCCGCAGGGCTTCAGGGTATTCAGTCTGGAGCAGTAATCTAAGATTGACTGATTTGATGTTCGGGCTAAGGCTTCATCGCAAAAAGGAGGAGGCTCCCTCAAAGGCTAAGCCAAGGCTGAACCTGGGGCACCACGAGAGGATTCGCCTTTACGCGCTTGTTACTGTAGTGCTTCTGGCGCTCGCGCTTGTCAGCCTTGCATTGCAAATACATCCATCAGGCCAGAAGGGGTGCAGCGGCATAGTGCTATCGCAGCCGAGGGACAACTGCTATCTCTCAATGGCCAACTACACGGATAACGCTACAGTATGCCGCAGCATATCCAGCATAAACTCACAGGCTGGATGCATAACCTCCATAGCACTGAGCAAGGACAACGCAACCATATGTGCCGGACTAGCCAACTCTACAACATATTACTACCAGTGCGTTACCCAGATAAGCCAGAAGCAGCAAAATCCAACTGACTGCGTACTGCTTTCCGAGCCGTACTCCTCCCAGTGCGCATACGCGCTTGCAACAAACCAGAGTTTCTCCGACAACTCGACCTGCGCATACGTCTCCAACAGCTCTCAGGCCTCCCTGTGCAACAGCATGTATTACTACAACACCGCGATATCGAAGAGCAACCCGGGATACTGCTCCCAGCTCCCCAACTACACTGATCGGCTGATAGTAGACAGCATACTCCAGCAGAACACTGGCAACTACACGCTGCAGCTTCAGCAGGTGCAGCTTGCCGAGCTCAACCTGACCCCGCGGGGATATTGCTACTACAGGCTGGCGTCACTCACGTCCAATTACTCACTTTGCGCCGGGCAGCCCGGCGTGCTGGGCCAGCTGTGCTCGTATGGCGAGTCATCGACCAACCAAACTGCGCTTCCGCTCAACGCAAGCGTATGTTCCTCCGCACCATCCCAGATTGCGAATGTGTGTACATACGCGGTGCTAATCAGCACCGCACTCACATCCGAGAACTTGTCGGCGTGCTCCCAGATATCCGACATCAACTACAAATACGCCTGCATAACCGCATACGCATCGAAGTATAACTCAACTGCATGTACACAGATATCGAACCTGACCTACAGGCAGAGCTGCTACGCATCCGCCACCAGCAATGCAACGGTGAACTCAACGCCATAAGGTGGAAGAGTGCCGATCAAGTCGAGAAAGAGAGAAGATATAATGAACCTGCTCAGGACAACCGGAATAGTCACATCTATCAAAAGGGTCAGCGGCGGCGCAGACCTATATACAATCATAAACGAGCGCTCATCGGTCTTGGTCAGCTCCAACCTGGAGATGTCGTTGATGGAGCGGGTTGATTTGCAATACGACGAAAGCTTCAAGGTTAGCGGAATAGAGCCTAACGGCAACGCGGATCCGGAGCTATACGGCCGCACGCTCTCCGCGCTGGTGAATGGGATTGGGGTAAAGGCCAAGGCAGCCGGCATAGATTTCGGAGTAATTGAGATAACTGAGAAGGACAAGCTGAAATCCGCGCTCGCAGATGCCGCAGAGTCGCTGCTCACAGCCTACATCACTGGCGCACCGCTCATAGTAAGGTTTCACAACGACGGCGACGGCTCTTCAGGCGCGCTAGCGCTTTACCGCGCACTCACAAAGATCGGTGCGGGCACATTTGAAGGTGGTAGGTCAGCATCATGGTTCATGAACAAGAGCATAGCCTACACTCCAGACTCCGCATACTCCGACAGCGCACTGATAAGCCAGTACTCCAGTAAGGAGAAACCTGTGCTGCTCATTACGGACTTCGGCACATCGGAGGAAAGCTCGGGAGGCATGGAGATAATAAAGGCCAAGGCTGACGTGATATGGCTGGATCACCATATGCCATACAAGGGCTTCAGCTCGGAAGGGGCAAGGTACATAAACAGCTGGAACTTCGGAAGCGACTCAAACATGACCGCAGGAGCGCTCACGTCCTTCCTGTCACAGGCGCTCAGTGGCGAACGCTTTGACGAGCTCATCAAGGCATCGTTCATAAGCGACTACAGCAAATACGCCAATCCCAATGATGCAGACGCCGTTCGCCTAGCCACTGTTCTGGACTACATGACCGCCAAGAACAAGAACGGACTGAGCCCCAAGCAGATTGAGACTGTGATATCCGATCCGGATAAGTACATATCGACTCATGCTACGGCAACTGAGCAGATGGAGGAGGCGATATCCCTAGGCGTCAACACCGCCAACAAGTACCTGACCGACAGGGGCGTACAGGTTTTCATAGTGGATTTCACGCCGATAGCAGACAAGGAGCAGGGCTTCCCGCTTCCTGGAAGGTACAGCTCAAGACTGCAGGGCAGGTTGGAGGAGCTCAATGGCGAGCGGGTGATTACTGCCGTGCACTTCGGCAACTTCATCTCCATGAGGGTAAGCAAGGCGATATCCGCTGAGGTGGAGATACTGCAAGTCATAGAACGGCTGAAGCGCTCCAACCCCGAGATAGGTGGAGGGGGTCACGCTGAGGCTGCAAGCATAAGGGTGGTCAACAAGAACATAAAGGAGGCGCTGACGCTGCTCCTCATAGAGCTCGGTGCAAGACAGTGACTGCCGCCCCCAGCATAATCAATTAGCATTTAACAGCGGGCAGATTACCCGTACCTTTCGACTATGGCCTTGACCTCGTCCTTCTCCAGCCTGTACACTCTCATCATCTGGTCGTTTACCTCGCCAGCGTCTCCATCCTTCATCTCGCTCTTTATCATCTTGGCGAGCATCCTCATCTCGTTCCTTATTATCCTTGATGTGCTCGCATGGAAGCTGAGCTGGAGTTTCTTCGCGATGGCGACATCCTCTCTCCTTGAGCCCTTTGATGTGCTGAGAGACCTTATCACCTTAGGGAAGGCGTACCTTTGCATTGTGTCGGGGTACCTGCTCTTCGCAAGCGCGACCCCGCTTGACATAAGCACGTTCATGTACCTCCAATAAGTGTAATACTGCGACCTCATCGCCCTCCTTGCAAACATCGTGGCTGAGGAGAGCGAGTCAAAGGCCTGCTTCATATCTCCCGGCATCACGTATCTCTTTGGTATGTTCTCGTCCAGCCACTTTATCAGCATGTCATTGTCCAGGTCGGTGCCCGATATCGACCTCAGTGGAGCTGCCAGCGTGTTGGCGAAGAATATCTTGTCCAGCAGGTTGAAGACGTCTATCTTCCTGTCCCTGAGCCCTATCACCTCAGTCGTCTCAGCCGACTCAGAGCCCATTATGGCATACATGTCGTTGATGGCGCTCCTCACGTCGCCGTTCGACCTGCTTGAAATGAGCTCGACGCTCTCCTTGCTCGCCTTAACCGACATGCGGTCGCATATCCTGTAAAGCAGCTTCGATATCGCGACTGGGTCCACCCGCTTGAACTCCACAGGCTCGGTCTTGCCCCTGAGGAACGAGATCTTCTGGTCCCACATGTCGTTTGCTATGAATATTACCGGGTTCTTCGCCGATGAGATGAGCTGCGATATGGCGCCCGACGCCCCCTTGTCGAACCTTGCCGCCAGCTCGTCTATCTCGTCCAGTAAGACAAGGTTCCTCTTGCCAAACAGGGTCCTTGACGTAGCTGCGGAGATGAGCCTCTTCTCTATCGTCTCTTTGTCCCTGTAGTCGCTGGCATTCAGTTCCACCACGTTCCATCCCTTCTCCTCGGCGAGCAGGTGTATTGCGGTGGTCTTTCCCACGCCAGATGGGCCGAAGACCAACAGGGGGGTTCTCCTGCTCCCGTTCTCGACCTCATTGGCGAAGTGGGTGAGCTTCTTGATGGACTCCTCGTTGCCTATCATCTCGTCAAGCGCGTTTACCCGGTACACCTCCATTCCGAACTCCAAAAGCAGCACCAGCATCAGATTGGCAGGCAAATTCTTTATAACCCCCCTACGTGACACGCCTCAAAACCCCGCATCCATCTCTCGGATAGCCAAGAACAAGCTATAAAAACCTTTTAAAAGAATAGTATAGGGACAGTCCAGCGCTGTGATACTCATGGTTTCTAAATCAAGATCAACTAAGGTGAGCATAAATCAGGTCCCGGCGCATCTCGCGCTCATACCCGACGGCAACAGGCGATGGTCAAAGCTGCACAGGTTCGCGCTTTTCAGGGGGTACGAGGCCGGTGTGCGGAAGTTCGTGGACTTCGGCGTCTGGGCAAAGGGCTTCGGCGTCAAGACCCTTACTGTCTGGGCTCTGTCGACCGACAACATGACCGGAAGGAGCAAGATGGAGATAGGCACGCTCTACTCTCTTTACATAAAGGCGGCAAGGGACCCCAAGATACTCGAGATACTGCAGAAGAACCACACCAGGATAAAGGTCGTGGGCAACCTCACCGACCTGCCAAAGAAGGTCAAGGAGGCGTTCAGGTACCTTGAGGGCAAGACCCGAACTTACAAGGAGTTTACGATAAACCTGCTGGTGGGCTACGGCGGAAGGGACGATATGATATACGCGCTTAGGAAGATACACACCGAGTCGGCTACCCACCCCAACATGAAGATAGATGAGCAGACGATGAGGCGCAACATAAGGACCGCCTCTGTGCCTGACGTTGATTTGCTTATAAGGACCTCCGGCGAGATGCGACTGTCGGGCTTCCTGCCATGGCAGTCCGACTACTCCGAGCTTTACTTCACCAAGAAGTTCTGGCCCGATTTCGAGAAGACCGATCTCGAGAAGGCGCTGAAGGTCTTCTCCCAGAGAAAGAGGAGGTTCGGCAAGTAGCCGCCTCCATCCAGCAAGTGTTCTGATGGCCTCCAAGAGCTACGACAACCTGCTTTCAGACCTCAATCCGTTCTCAAAGGGCACGCCAAGGGCTACGGTCTTGTTCATGGCGCTCCTTGCAGTGAGCATAGTGATGGGCATAGCGGCGGTAGCTCTGATGAACTACAGCTCGATACACGGCAACCTATCATACATACTTGTCAAGGGCGGCATAACCGGCATACTCGTAATCATGGTGCCCGCCCTGCTTACCCTAGTCGTTATCAAGGCCGTGAAGAGATATGTGGTGACAAGGTACCTGCTCTTCATACTGATGGTCAGCACCATCTCATACTCCGTGTTCATACTGCTCGGCAGCATCGTATATGTGGTCACCGGTGCGTACGCCATAGCGAGCGCAATCATACTGGTGGGCAACGCCAGCATATTCGGCTGGTGGTTCTTCATCAACAAGGTCCTTCTTGGCCAGAGGAAGAGGGCGGTCTTCCTTGCGGTGGTCCAGCCGACGCTCAACATCCTGCTCTACATCCCATACAGCAGCTCGATACTCTCCTTCCAGACCCCGTTCTCGGTGCTGCTCATCAAGCTCTACGCTGGGATATTCGTCTTCCTCCTCATAAGCTACACCATACTCTACGTGCTCGACAGGCCGGTGAGGAAGAGCTTCGGCCTGCAGGGCGTTGACGCCCTGTCGCAGATGCTGCAGAACTGGCTGTTCGACATCAACACCGCAACCCCGTTCGGGGGCAAGTTCGGCACGCCGCTGGACATAGGCACGGACACTATAGTGGCCCGCACAGTTAAGAACCAGCTCAAGGCGGTTTTCTTCGCCCCTGACATCCACTACGGGCCATCCGGCACGCTCGCGGGCAGCGATTTCCCTCACATGCTCGAGAGGCACGTCAATACCAGGTACGGGGTGCCGGGCTTCATAATGCACTCGTGCGTGAACATAGACCACAACCCGGTATCAGTAACGCAGTTCAACACGCTGAGGGCAACGGTGGACAGGTGCATAGCGGAATCCGCATCCGGAAAATCATACAAGTCCGCATCTTTCTACAAGAGCAGGTTCAGGACCGCCAACATAATCGCGATTGACCTCGGGCCCGTGGCGATAACCACCCTGACAAGGGCTCCGAGGGTAACAGAGGACGTCTCGCCAGACACGGCGATGCTGTTCAAGGGGCTACTGGGGGACAAGTTCAAGGGAGTGGTTCTCATAGACGCCCACAACTCCAGGTACGAGAGCGCGCCCAAGGACGAGCTGGATGGCATCAAGCCCAACTCCAAGTTCATGGCGGAGTACATATCCGCGATAAAGCAGATGCATAAGCCGCTCCACAAGACAGAGGCGGTGAGGCTGGGAGTCGCAAGTGTGGACCTGTACTACAACCTAAGGGGGCCTGTAGACCTGGCAAGGGGCAACCTCAACGTCGCGGTGTTCGGTTTCAACGGGTTCAAGTTCGCCATCGTGCAGTTCAACTGCAACAACATGCTCCCAAAGATAAGGGACGAGATAGTCACGCATCTGAGGCACAAGTACGGAATAACGGCGGAGGCATACACCACCGACACCCACGCCGTCAACTCTTTCGGCTTCGACGCGGACAACGTTCTGGGCACCACCACCAAGTTCGCCTCAATGAAGGAGACGCTTGACAAGGTGGTGACCGATGCTCTGGGCAACATGGAGCCGGTCAGGTTCTCGCACACATCATCCGTTATGAAGAGGTTCGTGGTCTGGGGGCCCAACTCGATGGAGAAGCTGCTAGCCGTGGCGCACTCTGTCTACGAGCTTGCAAGGTTCCTGGTTCCTGTTATAATAGGCGGCGGGTTCGTTCTTGCCACGCTGGCCATACTGCTGGTCTGAGGCCCTCGCATGATTTCGCAATACTACGGCATCGCATTTCTCCTCTTCTCGTTCGCGGCATCGCTCGCCTCACTCTATTATTCATCAAGGAGGAAGTCGTCAATCATCCCGCTTGTCGCATCAATGGCGGTCTCGTTCATCGCAGCTTACACCGTCTACGGCAGCTACCACATCATAATCGCATACGTTGGTGTTGGCATGGCCGCGTTGTCTACGGCATTGGCACAGGCGTACGTCCGCAAGCCAAAGCTGTTCATAGCCCTGCTTCCCATCATAGCGGCAGGCTTCAGCTACGGGCTGCTTTCATCCACCGCCACCATAGCCCTCGCGGCCATGTTCGCCATAGGCACCATGTTCGGCCTTCTCTATGTTGACTTCTTCGAATCAAAGAACAAGATACGCTCATCGCTTAACAGCAGGCTGCAGGTTGAGGTGAACAGGGATGTGATACACATCCTGATAGGTGTGCTGGTCGCCGCTATGGTACTGCTGCTTCCATTGAACCTGGCTTCAGACACCATCTTCTTCCTGATACTCGCGGGCTACCTGGTCAATAACATCTCGGGCCTCAAGCAGGCAAGCAGAGCCGGGACCCTGCTCCACAGTTTCTATAGGTATACTGCATCAAGAATGGAGCGAATGAGCACCACCTTTGGCATAGGGGCGGTATACCTTGCCGCTGGGATTGCCCTCCTCATAGGCGTAATCCACAACTCCAACTTCCTGCTTTTCTCAGTGATTGCACTTCTGTTTGCCGACCCCGCAGCTACCATAGTGGGGATAAGGGTTGGAGGGCCAAAGCTGCCCTACAACCGCAGGAAGAGCGCGGCAGGCACCATGGCATTCTTCATCATAGCCGGGTTCCTCGGCTACCTCGCCATAGGGTACAACGCCTTCATAGCAGCGGCGATCTTGGCTGGCGTCGAGAGCCTTGACCTCTTCGTGGATGACAACATAAGGATAGCGGTCATCTGTGCAGCCATATACCTTCTGGCCTATGCCTAACCCCGACGTCAAGACCCCATTTTCACCGCGGGAACGGTGGTGGACTGCCGCTATTCGGCGCAAAGAGGGGCTATTTAAAAGGCTTGGTTTTGTTATACAAGACAGGGGGGTTTCATTGAACAAAAGGAGAGGATTCAGTCTTTACGATATAGAGCAATTCATACGTGAGGCGGGTGCCGAGCGGGTTGACGAAAGGGCCGTAGTGAGCATGGAAAGGGAGCTCCAGGAGACGGTCAGGGAGCTGGTGGAGGACGCCTCCATATATGCCAGCTACGCTGGGAGGAGCAAGCTGATCAAGCACACGGATGTGCTGCTTGCGGCAAGGAGTCCCGGAGGCCAGAGGATGGCAACCAGGGGCGCGGCGATAAGGAACAGGATAAAGAGAAAGAAGGAGATGGGTGCGGCTGCGGTGAGGAAGAGGGCGCTGGACCATATGGTCTCTGTCTCTATCTCAAGGCCTAGACAAGCCTGAGGGCCTTCATCGCGAACGCAAGCGCAACGAATCCTATCTCAACCGCCCACATGGCGGCCGAGACCTGCCATTCCTTCATCGGGCGTAGATTCATTATAACGTGGGTCCAGCTGTAGATCTTCTTCCCGTACGGGGCGGAGAAGGTGCCGTCCTTGTTCAGCTTGCCAAGGTCGGTGGTGTGGAACTTCTTCCTGAGGTGGAGGAAGAACTCGATCAGCCATGGGAAGAACACTATGAAGCCGAAGGCTTCCGCGCTGCCAAGTACCATCACAGTGAGCAGGCCGGTGCCTACCGCATAGGTGTAGCTGTCACCCGGAATTATACGTGCGGGATACATGTTGAAGAAGAAAAAGGCGAGCAGGGTGGCGAAGAGCACGCCCGATATTATCGAGCCTATATAGGTGCCCCATATCAGGCTGTAGAGCAGAAGTCCCCCTGCAGCAATCAGGCCTGTGCCTGTTGCTATGCCATCAAAGCCTCCCAGAAGGTTGAATGCGTTTGACGTGAAGATGACAGCAAGCGGTATGATTATCAGCGGGTAGAAGAGGCCGAAGTTGACTGCGCCGAGAAGAGGTATGTTGACCGTGGCTACGCCGGCGTTCACGGCCATCAGTGGTATCGCCCCGATCAGGGTGAGGAGGGGCTTCTGCCACTGCTTGAGGCCCTTTCTCGTGTCCATCATGTCCGTTGTCTTGACCAGCTTCCTCTGGACGTTTATGTCGTCTATGAATCCCACAAATGATATGAGCGAGACCGCTATGACTGTGGCGAACAGGTAAGGCAAAGAGGAGGCCGGCGAGTAGAACGAGAAGCTGCCCCCGAAGACGTAGGTGAGTATGCCAACAGTGAATCCGAACGAGACCGCGACCCCGCCGCCGCTGGCCAGGATTGGCCTACCCTTCTTGTTATGGTCTATTGCGGTCACACCTGCGTCCTTCATGTAGGACATCAGGAAGAGCGTCCCTGCCACTGTCACGATAAAGGCAACAATCGCGGGTACCGCAATGGTGAAATAGGAATGGTAGACCATCGTATCGCTAATCAAGTGTCAAAAAGCATATTTAACTGTTTCTGCCCTCGGAGCTTTGCTAATAAAGTCCACTCTGCTAAGAAACCTTGAAGGTTGCTAATAAAGGCGAACTTCAAGCACTAATGCTTAAAGATGTAGTTAGAAAAATGCTTTATGGTTTCAGAATTTATTCCAAAACAATAAGATGAAACAGCTATAAACGCAAGGATGAGTATATAACCCCAGTCATTAAGGTTGTCTATCTTATACCCCAAACTTGATACGACCATAAATATGAAGGCTGTTGCTGCAATGATTAGGAAGATAGACATCCCTATTTGCCCTAATAAATAAGGATTATCCGTAATCACTTTTCTGGACGCCATTTTTACCAACGTATTACCGTTTTACATCTGGGGCAAGGAGTAGTTCCTTGTTTCAAGACCAACCCACATACGGGGCAGCGATGAACTTTTGTATCCCTATCAAAAAGTGATTTTAGGAGGAGAGCTCCGAGTATTATAGCGCCTCCTACTATGGCTGCTTTTGCTAAATCATCATCGGCCAAATATATCAACTGCTAAAAGAGCTTTGGCTGGAAGGCCCTGTTGTTTATGTCTGTATTGAAGATGTGCTTAAACGGCTCAGCCATGAACTCCTTCTTCCTCAATCTGTTAAGTAAGGTATTCCCTTCCTGCAATATCGCTTGCCTATCAAAACCGAATTCAAAGTTAGCTGCATAAGGTAAGTGCGACCTGAAGATTGGATACCTCTCTTCGGGAGAATAATCCTGTTGCATATCCTCCATAGTCTTACCAGCACATACATAGCAACCACAGAATAAGTCATGGCCGTATCTCTGGCTGTGTTCCTGTGCCGTTAGAGTGCCAAGCGTTCCTATGTCCAACCTCTTAGGTGTTATAGGAGGTATATTCTCTGGAGGTTTCTTCCCCGTTCTAAGGCCAAACGAGTCTATGGATAGAAGTTGTGCTATGTGCATCAATGACGTTCTATCGTTCCCAGTCCATACTCCCCTCATGTCATACATGTGCGTCCATCCGCCATGTTCGCCAAACGACCTTATAACTCTATACTGCCTTTTGGCACGCCCAAAGGCAGCATGCTTAAGAGCAACACCATTGGTCTCGGAGAAGGCGATGGCTATCTTTTCCCTGAGTATCTCTGGCTTTTGCAGTATGGTAGGTATCCTGACATTTACCCTTTTGGGCTTAATCCCAAGCTCGGCCATCATCTTTACAGAGGCCTTTATCTGCTCTCTTAACGCAGCTGGGGTTAAGTTGTATCCATCATATATCCCGACAATCTCAAAGCCTTCTTGGAGTTTTAGTATCCTGTCGTTCAAGGCTGGAGTCATCTTTGTGTCCTCCTTGAATGAAAGTGCGAGCATCCTTGCACATTTTTGCCTTCTGTTAGCGTTCCTTTGTATTCCCTTCTTTACCTTGCCAAAGTAGGCATTACTGCGAACAAGGAGTGTCAGGTCTTCCTCGTATAATTTCCTTTTTACCTCGTATATGATAGAAGACGGGCTACCAAAGTTTAGTTGGGTATCTATCGTTTTTGCCTTATCATAGTAGTTCAAGTCTGTATTTGTCTCTACTCGCTGTGGAAACTCTGCACCTATGCCTTTGTCTCTGCTGGCTCTCGCACCAAGCAGGTCTACTCTTTCAATTTCGAAGTCGTTCGACATTCTTATCACTTTGTTAGTATATGTATGTGGCTCACTTTCATTTCCACATACTCGGCAATAGGGACTAAGGTGTAAAATCTCTTTCTGGTGTCCTCCTCGTTTGTCTCTACTGAAAGCCATCCTGCCCTTCGCATCTCTGACAAGGCTATACTCACTATAGGCTTCTTATCATCCTTGCATATCCTTACAGCATCCTCAAATCCAAATTTTTTATCTGCCTTCGCCTTCCAGAGAAGCACATAACGTTTCTCTATCCAGTTGGGCAAAGTCTTACGCTCCATAATATTACCTATAAATTGTATAAGTATTTTATGAAGCGTAAAATATATAAACATATAGTATATACTTCGCTTTCAGAAATCTCATTATTTCTTAGCCATAGAGGCCAAATCGGCTATTAGAGCGTCTGCATCCTTTCCAAATTTCCTTTGCTGAGCATTAACAAGATGAGTGCAGTATCCTGTCTCTATATATCTCCTACAGGGTTTAGTGTGCTTATACTGGCCCTCAAAGAGTTCCATTTCTCTATCCAGTTCCGCGTCTCTCTTTTCCCAGCTCTCCATTTTCTGTTCTAAATCAGTCATCTTTCAACACCACTAACACGCTCTTCCCCTCCCATTCTTTCGGAAGGTATATCTTGCCGTTTGTATCGCTGTGTGGCGAAACTATCCGTTCGGCGAAAAGTCTGTTCTTAAGGTCAAATCTTAGCTTCTTTACAACTTTTACTTTTATTGCCTTCGGCATAATGGTCATCTATAGCCATTATAAGAGGTTAATCTTTATAAAAGTATCTATTTTTAATAGGAAGGTATTTATACCTATAAAATCTATATATATTATATAAATCACATAACAAGATGGTTTAAATGGACGCACAAAAGCTCTTACAGATGCGGAGACAACGGGGTTATGAGATAGCCCAGAAGGGGAGGGTATCCCAGAAAGAGGGGGTTTGGCTTGTTCCTTCACAGACTATACCCACTAAGGCCTATAAAGTGGTCTTGAAGCTTGAAGGCTCAGAATGCACTTGCGAGGACTTCAGGGCAAGGGGTATCAGGTGCAAGCACATCTTTGCAGTAGAGATAACGATAGGGAAGAGCTACGATAAGAATGGAAACCTGACTATTACCCAGACCAAGAGGATAACTTACTCCCAGAACTGGAACGCCTACACAAAGGCGCAGACAGAGGAGGTAAGGCTCTTTGACCAACTCCTAAAGAACTTGGTGGAGAATGTGGATGAATCTACCCAAGCGATAGGTAGGCCAAGAACGCCACTCAAGGAGGGACTGTTCTGCTCAATTCAGAAGGTCTATTCTCAGCTATCCAGTAGGAGGGCATATTCGTTGTATAGGAACGCCGAGGGCAAGGCGCAGATAGCTAAAGCTCCGAATTACAACGTAATTAACGTTCTGCTGAACAATCCAGAGATAACCCCTATACTGCATACCCTCCTTGAAACTACCGCCCTGCCTCTCAAGAGCGTGGAAAGCCAGTTCGCAATAGACAGCACAGGATTCAGGACTTCAAAGTTCGGCGAATACTGCAACGCAAAGTATGGTCAGGGAAAGAACCA
>Ga0307373_10002363_pt1 | contig 34107 bp, 34 predicted proteins | sample OX2MG_FD_202534 | JGI IMG/M metagenome (GOLD analysis project Ga0307373, IMG submission 202534) | Soil microbial communities from Risofladan, Vaasa, Finland - OX-2 | ecosystem: Environmental > Terrestrial > Soil > Coastal area > Acid sulfate soil | place: Finland: Risofladan, Vaasa | collected...
TCGCATGGTGGGCGACAAAGGACTTCCAGACTCTCGGCGTTCGCTGCATGCCTTTTGCGCGAGCTTGAATGCGCAGGTCTTACCTCTTCCCCGGGAAGGCGGGTTTGAATTCATTGCGCTCAACACGCCCGCAGACTGGGTGGCCTTTGGCGATGACCACTCAGGCGCGCATGTGTCATGAACCTGCGCCTATCGCCCGGGTCGGTGCGTGTGCGCCTCAGCCGTTCGGAACTTGACGTATTGCTGAGCACAGGCGAAATCAGCTCTGGTACCCGGCTGGCGCCGCATCACGAATTCACCTATCGGGTAACGCTGGACGACAATGCACCGGAATTGCTGTTGGATACCACAGAAAATGGCTTACAGTTGCGGCTTTCGGGTACGCATGTGCGCGAACTCGCCGCTCGCCTGCCCAGCAAACAAGGCATCGAAATGCAACAGGCTGACGGCCGCGGGGGCATGTTGGCCCTAAGTCTTGAAGTTGATCTTCATGGCAGACGCAATACAACCCGCTAGTCGCATCCACGCTTGAACGCGGTTTTCAGTGAAGCACACCGGAAGTGTACCTCTCCATCTCGATACTCCGCGCCAACACCGACTTCACCGGCAGCAAGGCATTCAGCAACCCCAGTTTCGGAATGTCGTGGACTTTGATACCTCGGGTGCCGGGATAGTCTGGGCATGGATAATAATGAAGCCGCCGGAGCCATGGCATGACTTCGGCGGCTTCGTTCTGATGCTCAAACCTACAACATATGTATACGGATTGACCGTTATCGCGCCAACACCGGCGGTTTACAAGGGCAGATGGAACCCGCTGGCGATATCCAGTGTGGCTGCAAACATCAGATAGATGAGCCAGAAACCCGTGATCATGTGAAAGAACCCCAGCGCCCGCTCGCTGAAGGGGTGCATGGCCTTGAGGCTTGCCGGGATATCGGCGAGATACACACCGCACAGCCCAAGGAACAACAAGCCGACCGGCCAGTCCCCGGCGTGAAAGAACACGATGGCGCCCAGCGCCGATATGGCCAGAAAACCGATGGCCATGAAGGCATTGGGGCGCGGATCTGCACCCTTCATGCGGTTATATCCCAAAGCAAACCAGTGGATGCCGTAGGCCGAGAAGGCCAGCGCCGCCATATAGAGTGGCGGGCCCTTAAAGACTTGGAACAGCGTGAGCCCGAGGAACAGAATAGTACCGGTCACAAATTGACAGAAGCCTGGGAGCCATATGCCCCACATGCCAGTGCCGAGATTTACCGCTTCATCCCGTTTGGGATACCCAAACAATTCCTGCGGAAAGTAGATCAGGTAGCCCGTCCCTAGGCCGAAAAATCCCAACGCGATTGGAACATATGCAGAGGTTGAAAAGACAATAGGATATACAGTCGGATTCATACTTTTTCTCCTTCGCTTTGTCTGGACGGACTTCGACCGTATATGGCTTTTTTATTCAGCCCTAGGTAACGGTCACTGAATGGCGGGGAAACCATTAGCCAAACCTGAAACTTCCCCTCTCATCAAAACACAGAATCAAATCCCGCTCCGCACCCTGACGATACTCGGGGCGATGACTTTGGTGGCCAGACGGATTAAGTGGGGAGTCCGTTCGCCGCACTAGGTCCTAGTCGGGGCCAAGTACGCATTTTTAAGTGCTCAACAGTCAAGGAGTCACGGAACTCGCGTACCACTTCTGCTGACGCATCGGCAAAAACTGGGTATGTTGCTGCAGCCAACGGTTGTAGTCATGCAATGACCCAACCTCACTACCTGACAGATAGAACTGAATATGGTTCTTCTTTATAGCAGATGTAGTCGGAAAATCAAGTTTCCGGCGCCAACGTCCGTGCCGGCAGGCCGCTCCATGATCTGGTGTGCCTCGTCTTGCACGACTACGGGCGGTACTGCTCTCCGACATCGAACCATCTGATATGAAGCAGACTATAGGAAGCTGTGCAAAAACCTCACAGAGCCTCGAAATGCTTTTGTACAACAGGAGCGAGGGCGAGTGATGGTTATTCTAAATCATCGTGACCCGTCAAGCAGGCACGTCGAAAGGCATGACTTCGATCTCCATGCCCGCTGGTATGGTGGCCGCTTCCGTAGGTAGCAACACGAAACAATCAGCGCGGCTCATGACGCTTAGTGCGCTTGAATCTTGGCTGCCAGCCGAGCCCACAAACCATGCTCCGTCTTTACGGCTCAATATGCCTCGTGGGAATTCGGCGCGCCCTTGACGCTTGTCGAAAGCACAGAGTGTTTGCGCACGCAGCGTCAACGGCTCACGGTAGGATTCGCCCGCGAGCGCGTGCAGCGCCGGCGCGACAAACAGCTGGAACGTTACCAGGGCCGATACCGGGTTACCCGGCAATCCGAAAAACCAGGCATCTCCGAGGCGTCCGAAAGCCAGGGGTTTACCGGGTTTCATGGCGACACGCCAGAAGCTAATCTCGCCAAGTTCCGCCAAAACCTGGCGCACATAATCCGTATCGCCGACTGAAACTCCACCACTTGTTAGTACTATGTCCGCCTGCGATGCGGACTTCATGGCGGCACGAATTGCTTCGGGCTGATCCGGCACCACGCCCAAATCGACAAAGTCTGCGCCCAAGCCGGCGAGCGTCGCTGACAACGTGTAGCGGTTACGCTCATAGATCTGCCCCGGCGCAAGCTTTACGCCAGGTTCGCGCAATTCATCGCCGGTGCTGAAAAATGCGGTGCGCACCCGGCGGCGCACGTTCACCTCCGGCAGCCCCAGTGAGGCGATCACCCCCAGATCGCCGGGACGCAGACGTCGCCCATGTTCGAGTACCCGGCTGCCCGTAGGTACATCGCTACCTGGAAGCCGTACGTTTTCCCCGATTCGATGTCCGACTCCGATTACGATGTCCGCACCAGCAGTCCGCACCTCTTCCTGCATCACCACTGTATCTGTTCCTGACGGTAGCATCGCACCGGTCATGATGCGCACACATGCGCCCATGCCGACATCACCCATAAATGGATGCCCGGCCAACGAGCTGCCGATTACCCGCAGACGCCGCTCGCCATTGACCGGCAAATCTCGGCCAGCCAGCGCGTAACCATCCATGGCGGAATTGGCAAATGCTGGGACCGGCAGACGGGCGATTAGGTCCTCCGCCAGGATCCGGCCAGCTGCCGCAGACAATTTGACATTCTCCACCGCGTCCACTGGACGCAAGCCGGAGAGGATGCGTTCGCGGGCTTGTTCGACACTGAGTGCGGGTTTCGTCGTGGTGTCTGTTGGCATTTCAAGTGTGTCCTCGCATGTCGCGGCCATGCCGACTGCCGCCCAGCACCTCAAACACATGCATCAGGCCGGGCAGTGTCGCTTCGAGGCATTCCAACGCCCCGCGTGTACTGCCCGGCAAGGTAAACAACAGTGTTCCCCCGGACAGGCCCGCCACCGCCCGCGAGAGCATGGCGTAGGGCATGCGCCGTTGTCCGTAAGCGCGGGCGGTCTCGACGATGCCGGCCAAGGGGACCTTGATCAGGGGTTCCACCGTTTCAACCGTGCGGTCACGTGGCCCAACACCGGTTCCGCCGACGGTCAGCAAAATATCCACGCGCTGTGCGAGCCAGTAAGCCAGACGCCCGGACAACTGCGACGGCTCATCCGCAAGCACCTCGTACCCCGCGATCTCGATCTCCGCCTGCTCAAGTCGTTCTGTCACCGCGATCCCGGCCTGATCCTTGGCAGTACCTGCAGCCACCGTATCAGACAGCACGATCACCGTCGCGCTCAAATTGCGCTGCGCCTTGCGCTGGTACTGGGATTTACCACCGCGCTTTTCCAGCAACCGGATGTCAGTGATCTGCAGCGCCTTACCTGCATGGGGTTTGAGCATGTCATACAGCGTAAGCCCAGCCACCGCGACTGCCGTCAAGGCCTCCATCTCCACACCGGTGGCAGCAATCACTTCCACTTCCACTTCGATATGCACCTGTCCCGTGTCCTCGAGACGGTAATCCACGCGGACACCGGTGAGCGGCAGCTGGTGACAAAGTGGCAGCAATTCCCAGGTGCGCTTCGCACCCAGAATAGCCGCCGCGCGCGCGATCTCCAGGGCATCACCCTTCTGCGTACGCCGCTCACGCAGCAAAGTGATGCATTCCGCCGGCATATGCAGGGTGCCACTGGCGCGTGCGCTGCGCAGGGACTCGGGTTTAGCCGTGATGTTCTTCATGTAATTCGCATCCCATAACGAAACTGTGAGTGCCGTCGCTGTATTCCTCGCGTTTCCAGATGGGCACTGTGTGTTTGACTGCTTCGATGGCGTAGCGGGCCGCGGCAAATGCTTCGGCGCGATGTTCGGCGCGTACCACCACCAGTACCGACAAATCCCCGATGAGCAGATCGCCGAGCCGATGGCGCACCAGGCACAAGCGTGCACCGCATTGTTGCATCGCCCCCCGTTCGATCTCCGCTAGTTGTCGCTCGGCCACTGGAGCGTAGACGGAATAATTGATGGCGCGTACCTCTTTACCGTTGTTGAAACGCCTGACCGTGCCACCGAACACCGCAAGTGCACCGTCTTCCGGTGTCTGACTCTGGGCCAGCAATTGTGCGGTATCCAGCGGCAAGAGAGACAGATGACTGCAGCCGGCCAGATCATCGGCCATATCTAGCCCCCGCTCACCGGCGGCAGCAGCACCAGCCGTTCCTGGAGTTGCAACAGCCGTTCCCGGCTGACAATGCGGTCGCCCACGGCACAGGCGCTGCGTTGCAGCATATCGCGGGCAACGGGATGTTCGTTCGCGAGCCGATCAATCACTGCGGAGATGGGGACGGGCAGATCCAGGGACGTCAGCCGGCATTCGGGGCCACCACACAGTTCCTCCAGCACACCGCAACATTCCACCGTGATCGCTGTATTCTCTTTCGCTATCCGATCCATTTCAGCCACCAATATAAGACATTTCGATCTTGGAGTCGGGCTTGCTGACACGGGTCCGAAGTTCCGAGTAACGGTCCTCGCGCTGCAGCCAGCCGCTGTGGATCGCTTCAACGAGGATCCCGTCGTCACATCCGGCGCGCAACAATGCGCGCAAGTCCAAACCATTGGCCGCGAACAAACACGTAAATAATTTGCCGTCGCTCGACAGACGCGCTCGGTTGCAGTTCCCACAAAATGGCTGGGTCACGGATGCGATGACTCCGATTTCACCAGCACCATCCAAGTAACGCCAGGTATTAGCAACTTCGCCGGGGTAACGCGCGGCCAGCGGCTGCATCGGCCATTGCGACTGCAACTGCTCAATAATGCTGCGCGCTGAAACTACCTCCTCCAGTCGCCAACCGTTACTTTGACCCACATCCATATACTCGATGAAGCGGACAATCACGCCCGTATTGCGAAAATGCGCGGCCATCGGAATGACGCACGAGTCATTAATCCCACGGCGTACCACCATATTTACCTTAACCGGAGTAAGCCCTGCATCATGGGCAGCGACGATGGCATCGAGAACCCGTGACACCGGCAGCTGGGAATCGCTCATGGAGGCAAACGTCCGGTCATCCAGCGCGTCTAGACTCACGGTTACGCGCCCGAGCCCCGCAGCCTTGAGCGCCCGTGCTTTCGACGCATCAAGTAATGACCCATTGGTTGTTAGGCTTAGATCATCGATACCCCTGATGAGTGCAAGCTTCGCGATCAGCGTCTCAAGATCGCGCCTGAGCAAAGGCTCCCCGCCGGTAAGGCGGATTTTTACCACGCCAAGCAGGGCAAAAATGCCTGCTAGGCGCGCGATCTCCTCGTAACTCAGGACCATGGTACGCGGCAGGAATTGGTGTCCAGGACCGAATATTTCCCGTGGCATGCAATAACCGCAACGAAAATTGCAACGGTCAGTTACCGATATGCGCAAATCCCGCAGCGGACGGGACAATTTGTCCAGCGTTGGTGCGATTCTGAGCGCCTCCGGTTTTGTGGGTTGAAACATGGACTTATTCTAAGCTCCCTTCATACCGGTAGCCATACATAAATCAAGGTCTGTGTTTTAATAATCTGCAGGATCGACCGACAAGCGCAAATTTCTGCTTAATCTTAGGTGGTACTAGCGAAAAACGCTATATAACCAGGTTAATCGCGCATTGGAACCAATCGACTGAATGTATGTAAGCCAGAATCTTGGTTGTTACCACACCGGAATTCTTACTAACAGTCGCTGCCTTGAACAGCTGGGGTATAAATTTATTTTGTATACGACTTTATTGTTTGCCAACAACAGCACCAGAGATGCCGCGTGAATTATTCAACCGTCACAGATTTTGCGAGATTGCGTGGCTTGTCCACATCGGTGCCACGCTGTAGGGCAGTGTGATAGGCCAGCAGTTGCACGGGAATAGCATGCACGATGGGTGACAGGATACCCACGTGCCGTGGTGTGCGGATGACATGCACACCTGCGCTTTCGGCAAAGTGACTATCTAGGTCCGCGAATACGAACAGCACTCCACCGCGGGCGTGGACTTCCTGCATGTTGGATTTAACTTTCTCCAGAAGCGCATCGTTCGGTGCGATAACCACCACCGGCATATTGCTGTCCACCAGCGCCAATGGACCGTGCTTGAGTTCGCCCGCCGGATAGGCTTCGGCATGAATATAGGAAATCTCTTTAAGCTTGAGTGCGCCTTCAAGCGCGATTGGGTAATGGATGCCACGCCCCAGGAACAGCGCATTTTGTTTACCCGCAAATAGCTTGGCCCATTCAAGGATTTGTGGCTCCAGATTCAATGCATATTGCACGCTGCCTGGAGTATGCCGTAGTGACTCCAGGAATTCTTTCTCACGTTTGGCATCCAGCAGCCCGCGTTGTTTGGCAAGTGTCGTGGCGAACACAAACAACGCTATCAGCTGGGTGGTGAATGCCTTGGTCGAAGCCACGCCGATTTCAGCGCCGGCACGAGTATAGAACACCAGCTTGGATGCGCGCGGAATGGCGCTTTCATGCACGTTGCAGATGGAAAGTGTGTGATCGTGGCCCAGCGATTTGGCGTATTTCAATGCTTCCAGTGTATCCAGGGTTTCGCCGGATTGTGAAATGGTAATGATTAATTGACGCGGGTTGGGAACGGATGCACGGTAACGGTACTCGCTGGCGATCTCCACGCTCACCGGTACCTTGGCCGACGACTCGATCCAGTACTTCGCGGTAAGTCCAGCATAGTAGCTGGTGCCCGCTGCCAGTATCAGCACCGAATCCGTGTCGCGGAATACCGCCGCCGCACCTTGGCCGAAGATCTTGGGATCGAAACCATCCAAGACCACAGCTTCGATGGTATCTGTGAGCGCCTTGGGCTGTTCGTGGATCTCTTTCTGCATGTAATGTTTGTAAGGGCCAAGTTCCATGTCCGAAAGTGACGCCTGGCTGTGGTATGGCTTGCGCTCCACTGGCCGGTCATCCCGGTCCACCACACGCACGCCGCTCCGGCTGATCTCCGCCACGTCGCCGTCTTCCAGGAAGATCACCTTGCGGGTGGACGAGAGCACCGCGGAGACATCGGATGCCAGGAAATTTTCCCCATCCCCCAAACCTACCAGCAGCGGGCAACCCATGCGCGCGCCCGTGACCACGCCCGGTGACTTGAGGCAAAGCACGCCAATGGCATAGGCGCCCACCAGCTGCCGCACCGCCTCGCGGGTGGCACGGAACAGATCCGCATGCTGCTGGAAATAATGATGGATGAGGTGGGCGATGACCTCCGTGTCGGTCTGTGACTCGAATACATAGCCAATCTTTACGAGTTTGGCGCGCTGTTCCTCATGGTTTTCGATGATGCCGTTGTGCACCACCGCGATCTCGTCACGGGAGACATGCGGATGGGCGTTGGGTTCCGTGACCCCGCCGTGAGTGGCCCAGCGGGTGTGGCCGATGCCGGTGTGGCCGCTGAGTCTTTCGGCCTCCGCTTTGCCTTGCATCTCGGCCACGCGGCCGACACTGCGCACGCGCTTGATGACACCGTCCATCACCGCGATGCCAGCGGAATCGTAGCCTCGGTATTCCAGCCGCTGCAATCCTTCGATCAGCAGTGGCACTACGTCGCGCCCGGCCACTGCCCCTATGATTCCACACATACAAATGATCTCCCGTTCCTTATTGCCTCTCCCCTAGTGGGTGAGGGAGGTGAGGGGTACCCTCGCATCCTGCTTTCTCCCACTTCGAAGGCAGAGAAAGGACAATGTCATGAAGTTTTTTTCGGTCGCTTCCATCCTGCTATGGTTTTCTGTTCGGCGCGCGCCAAACTAAGCGTGTCCGCTGGTGCATCCTTGGTGATCACAGAACCGGCGCCGATCGTGGCCCCCGGACCCACCATCACTGGTGCCACCAGCGAGGTATTGGAACCAATAAAAGCACCATCACCAATGACGCAGCGGTGCTTGTTCACGCCATCGTAGTTGCAGGTAATGGTACCGGCGCCGATATTCACATCGCGCCCTATCTCCGCGTCACCCAGATAGCTCAGATGATTCGCCTTGCTGCCGTGCCCGAGGTGGCTGTTTTTCACTTCCACGAAATTGCCCACGTGGGTTTCATCCGCCAGCTGGCTTTCCGGACGGATGCGTGCGAACGGCCCGATGCGCACGCGCGCACCGATGTGGACGCCATCCAGCACACAGTTGGCAAATACCCGGGTGTCGTCACCGATTTCGCAATCCCGGATAACAGTGTTGGGACCGACCTGCGCCCGGTTACCAAGACGCACGCTGCCCTCGAATAGGCAATTGACGTCGATGCACACATCCCGGCCGCACTCCAATCGGCCGCGCACATCGATGCGCTTCGGATCCCGCAGGGTCACACCTTGCTGCATGAGGTCATTGGCGATGCGCCAACGTAGACTGGACTCTGCAACTGCCAGCTGCTGGCGGTCATTGACGCCGGCCACTTCGCTTGCATCGGCTGCCTCTATGCCATCCACCAACACGCCCTCGGCCGCCGCCATGGCGATGATATCCGGCAGGTAATATTCTTTCTGGGCGTTGTGGTTACGCAGTTTCGCCAGCCAGCGTCGCAGCACAGCTGTCCTGCAAGCCATAAGGCCAGTGTTGATTTCGTCGATGCGGCGCTCTGCGGGCGTCGCATCCTTATGCTCCACGATACGCTGTACCTGGTATTCGGCATCGCGCAACACACGACCATAGCCGCTTGCATCTTTTAGTCGCGCAGTCAGCACCGCCAGTTCGCCACGTGCTGCCGAGTCCACAAGCTTCCGCAAGGTTTGTGTGTGCACCAGTGGCACATCACCGTACAGCACCAATGTCAGGTGTTCATCGGGGATGCCGGGCAGCGCCTGCAAGACTGCATGGCCGGTGCCCAGCTGTTCAGCCTGCAATACCCAGCTGACTGACAGATGCTTGAGTACGGCAGGCACCTGTCCTCCGCCATGGCCATAGACCACGTGGATAGCTTCGGGTTTGAGCGTCTTTGCTGTCTGCACCACATGTTCGAGCAAGGTCATCCCACCCAGAGGCTGCAATACCTTGGGAAGGTCGGAATGCATACGCTTACCCTGGCCGGCGGCCAGGATGATGATGCTCAACGGCATGTAATGCCCTGAAAGTCGCGAGGAAAGTCTTAGTATAATAATTGAAAGCAGCCAGCCTGACGAACCCGGCCATCAGGAGGCTGCATGACTGAACCTGGCGCTCACGGTCAGCAGCAGTGCGGCACTTGGTTCCGTTTTAGATACGCGGACGGCTGAAGCGGGCCCGGGCTTTATGTAGCGGCAAGAGCCCGTATCGTCCTAAAAACATACTGAGTTAATGCCCGCCGAGTTTCTTGCGGATATGCTCCAGGGTACGAAGCCGTGCCAGGGCTTCCGCCAGCTCCGCCTGGGCGCGGACGATATCCACCTCGGCGGTCTGGTTGGTGAGCGCCTCCTCGGCGCGGCGCTTGGCTTCGAGCGCGGCCGCTTCGTCTATGTCACGCGCGCGCAGCGCAGTGTCTGAAAGCACTGTCACCACATGTGGCTGGATCTCCAGGATACCGCCGGACACGTAGAAAACCTGCTCATCGGTTTCAGTCTTCACGCGCACACTGCCGGGCTTCAGGCGTGTCAACAGCGGTGCATGCCGCGGCGTGATGCCGAGCTCGCCCATCTCCGCCGGTGCGAACACCATCTGCGCGCTACCCGAGAAGATCTCATGCTCGGCGCTTACGATGTCAACATGGAATGTGGTGCTCATATATTCGCGTGTCCGCTCCGTTTACAGGGTCTTGGCTTTTACCACCGCTTCCTCAATCGCACCCACCATATAGAAAGCCTGCTCCGGCAGCTGGTCGTAGTCGCCATTGACGATGCCCTTGAAACCGCGGATGGTCTCCTTGAGCGGCACATATTTTCCGGGCGAACCGGTGAATACCTCGGCCACAGAGAATGGTTGTGACAGGAAACGCTGGATCTTGCGCGCGCGTTGCACCGCCAGTTTGTCTTCCTCCGACAGCTCATCCATGCCCAGGATCGCGATGATGTCCTTGAGTTCCTTGTAACGCTGCAGCACGGCCTGTACGCCGCGCGCCGTATCGTAATGCTCCTGGCCGATGACGTTCGGATCCAGCTGGCGTGAAGTGGAATCCAGTGGATCCACCGCCGGGTAGATGCCCAGCGAGGCGATGTCGCGCGACAGCACCACCGTGGCGTCCAGGTGCGCGAAGGTGGTTGCGGGTGACGGATCGGTAAGATCGTCCGCCGGCACATACACCGCCTGCACCGAGGTGATGGAACCTTTCTTGGTTGAAGTGATGCGCTCCTGCAGCACGCCCATCTCCTCGGCCAAGGTCGGCTGATAGCCCACCGCCGAGGGCATGCGCCCCAGCAACGCCGAAACCTCGGTACCTGCCAGGGTGTAGCGATAGATGTTGTCCACGAAGAACAGGATGTCGCGGCCTTCGTCGCGAAAATACTCGGCCATAGTGAGGCCGGTCAATGCCACACGCAGGCGGTTGCCCGGCGGTTCGTTCATCTGGCCGTACACCATCGCGACTTTGGATTCGCTCAGATTCTTCAGATTGATGACGCCGGACTCCGCCATCTCATGATAGAAGTCGTTGCCTTCGCGTGTGCGCTCGCCCACACCGGCGAACACTGACAGGCCGGAATGCTCCTTGGCAATGTTGTTGATGAGTTCCAGCATGTTGACGGTCTTGCCGACGCCGGCGCCGCCGAACAGTCCGACCTTGCCGCCCTTGGCGAACGGGCAAAGCAGGTCGATGACCTTGATGCCGGTTTCCAATAAATCCGTGGAACCGGACTGTTCCTCGTAGCTCGGCGCCTTGCGATGGATGGGCCAATGCTCCTTGGCTATCACCGGGCCAGCCTCGTCCACCGGCTCGCCCAGAACATTCATGATCCGGCCCAGGGTACCCTGACCCACCGGCACCGTGATCGGCACCCCGGTGTTCTGCACTTTCAAGCCGCGCTTCAAACCTTCGGAAGAACCCATGGCGATGGTGCGCACTACGCCGTCGCCGAGCTGCTGCTGCACTTCCAGCGTCAGGCCACCGTCTTCCAGCTTGAGCGCGTCATACACCTCGGGAATCGCATCCCGCGGGAACTCCACATCCACCACCGCACCGATGACCTGTACGATTTTTCCAAAACTCATAATTTCATCCTCGATTCAAAATACTTTTATTAAAACGTACAGTGTGCTGTACGATTCTTTAAACCGCCGCCGCTCCGCCGACGATCTCCGCCAGCTCCTTGGTGATGGCCGCCTGCCGCGCTTTGTTGTAAGCCAGCTGCAATGAATTGATCAGGTCGCCGGCATTGTCCGAAGCGGACTTCATGGCCACCATGCGCGCCGACTGTTCGCAAGCGATATTTTCAACCACGCTCTGGTAGACCTGCGACTCCACATAGCGCGTGAGCACGCTATCCAGCAGTTCGCGTGCTTCCGGTTCATAGATATAATCCCAGTGGGCCTGCAGACTCGCATCCTCGATGCTCTGTACCGGCAGCAACTGTGAGACGCTGGGCTTCTGGCTCATGGTGTTCACGAACACGTTGTTTACCAGGAATACACGATCCACTTCACACGCGCGATAGGCATCCAGCATGACTTTCACGGTGCCGATTAAATCTTGCGTATGCGGCGTATCCCCCAGATGCGTCGCCTGGGCCAGCACCTTGCCGCCCATGCGACGGAAGAACACCATGGCCTTGGCGCCGAAGATGCAGAAATCTGCTTGCACCTGCTTGCCGCGCCAGTCACGCAGCGCCAGTATCGCGGTCTTGAACATGTTCACGTTCAGGCCACCGCACAGGCCGCGGTCGGTGGCGATGATGATGAAACCCACGCGCTGCACCGGCCGCTCGAGCATGAACGGATGGCGATACTCGGGATTGGCCTTGGCCAGGTGGCCGATCACCTTGCGCATCTTCTCCGCATACGGGCGCGATGCCGCCATACGCGTCTGCACCTTGCGCATCTTGCTGGCCGCGACCATCTCCATAGCCTTGGTGATCTTCTGGGTGCTGCGGATGCTCTTGATCTGCGTCCGGATTTCTTTTGCGCCTGCCATATAATTAGCCGTCTTTTTTTCCTTGTCTCCTGACCCCTTGTGAAGGGGAGAGAGAACGATGAAGGGTAACCATTAACATCACCATGCTTGTGTCTTTTTGAACTCTTCCACCGCCTTCTTCAGGCTCGCCTCGATCTCGCTGTTGTAATCACCGCTGGCATTGATCTTGTCGCGCAGCGCCGCGAAGTGGCTGTGGAAATAACTGTGCATGGCAGCTTCGAAGGCCACGATCTTCTTGACGTCGATATCGTCGAGAAAACCTTCGTTGGCGGCATACAGGGATAGCGCCATGTCGGCGATGGACAGTGGCGAGTACTGCTTCTGCTTCATGAGTTCTGTGATGCGCTGGCCGCGCTCCAGCTGTTTGCGGGTGGATTCGTCCAAGTCCGAAGCGAACTGAGCAAAGGCCGCCAGCTCACGGTACTGGGCCAGGGCCAGGCGCACACCGCCTCCCAGCTTCTTGATGATCTTGGTCTGGGCGGCGCCGCCCACGCGTGACACCGAGATGCCAGCGTTGATGGCCGGACGGATGCCGGCGTTAAACAGGTCGGTCTCCAGAAAGATCTGGCCATCAGTGATGGAGATCACGTTGGTGGGAATGAAGGCCGAGACGTCGCCCGCCTGGGTCTCGATGATCGGCAGTGCCGTGAGCGAGCCGGTCTTGCCCTTGACCTGCCCCTGGGTGAATTTCTCCACGTATTCAGCGTTCACGCGCGCCGCGCGTTCCAGCAGGCGCGAGTGCAGATAGAACACATCGCCCGGATAAGCCTCGCGTCCCGGTGGACGACGCAGCAGCAATGAGACCTGGCGGTAGGCCCAGGCCTGTTTGGTGAGGTCGTCATAGATGATGAGTGCATCCTGACCTCGATCACGGAAATATTCGCCCATGGCGCAACCCGAATACGGCGCGATGTACTGCAGCGCGGCAGATTCGGACGCCGACACCGCCACCACAATCGTGAATTGCATGGCGCCATGCTCCTCCAGCCTGCGCACCACGCTGGCGATGGAAGAATTCTTCTGGCCGATCGCCACATACACACAGAAAAGATCCTTGCCTTTCTGGTTGATGATGGTGTCTACCGCCACGGCGGTCTTGCCGGTCTGACGGTCGCCGATAATCAGCTCGCGCTGGCCGCGGCCGATGGGTACCATGGAGTCAATGGCCTTGAGACCGGTCTGCACCGGTTGCGATACGGACTGGCGCTGGATCACACCCGGCGCCACTTTCTCGATGGGCGAAGTCAGTTTGGTCTTGATGGGCCCCTTGCCATCGATGGGCAAGCCGAGCGAATTCACCACACGTCCCAACAATTCTGGTCCCACCGGTACTTCCAGGATGCGGCCGGTGGTCTTGACCGTGTTGCCCTCTGAAATATGTTCGTAGTCGCCCAGGATCACAGCACCCACCGAATCACGTTCCAGGTTAAGGGCCAGACCGAAGGTGCTCTTGGGAAACTCCAGCATCTCGCCGTACTGTGCGGCCTGCAGGCCGTGGATGCGCACGATGCCGTCGGTAACGCTCACCACCGTGCCCACGTTGCGGGTTTCCGCATCTGCATCGAAGTGCTGGATGCGTTCCTTGATGAGCTGGCTGATTTCAGAAGGATTGAGTTGCATGATCGTAATCCTTGGAGTCCTTGAATTTTGTTATCGAATGATGGCCGCCGCCAGGCGGGACAATTTTTCACGCACCGAACCGTCGATCACCAGATCGCCGGCGTGGATAATGGCGCCGCCGATGAGCGTGGGATCGGTCACACAGGTAAGTTTTATATCGTGATGGAGTTTCTGCTTGAGCGCTGCACTGATGCGCGCCTGTTCACCTGCATCCACGCTGGTGGCGGCGCGTAACTCCACATTTACCACGCCTTCCGCCTGTTCACGCAAGGCGGCATACTCCACGGCGATCTCCGGCAGGATTGGCAGACGCCGGTATTCAGCCAGGAGTTTCACGAAGTTGCGGGCGTGCACATCGGGCTTTTGGACGGCCTTGCTGCAAAGTTCCAGCAATACCTCGGCGCGTACCGCTGCCGGGACCCGCGGATCGCCGAGCATCACCTGCACCTCGTGGTTGAGCGTAAAACCAGCCAGCAGTTTCAGAAAGCTGCCCCAGTGTTCTGTTGCTTTGCGTTCATGGGCAAGTTCAAACACTGCTTTGGCGTAAGGACGTGCGAGGGTGAGGGTTTCAGCCATGGGATATTTGATTTTTTAGTGAATCTGCCGCGCCAGATCATCCAGCAGTGCTTTGTGCGCTTTAGGATCGATCTCACGTGTGAGGATGCGCGCGGCGGCAGCTACTGCCACGTTCGCCACTTCGGCACGCAATGCAGTCTTGGCGCGATTCAGTTCCTGCTGGATTTCAGCCTTGGCAGCTTCAACCTGGCGCTGGCGCTCCGCCTGGGCTTCCTTACGGGCTTCCTCCAGGATGGACGCCGCTTGCTGGTTTGCTACTTCCACGGCTTCCGCGCCCTTGTCGCGCGCTGCATGCAGGATCTCCGTAGCCTGTACCTGCGCATGCTCCAGCTCTTGCTTGCCGCGCTCGCCGGCCGCCAGACCTTCGGCAATCTTGCTGGCGCGATCATCCATTGCCTTGATGATACGCGGCCATATGAGCTTCATGGTCAGCCAGATGAACAAGCCGAACGCAATAGTTTCCGCGATCAGCGATGCATTAATATTCACTGTCGTTCAACCTCGATGTATACGAAAGGCAACACATCAATGTCCGACTGCTGCTTTAGCCGCTGCTTTCACTGCGCTTACGAACGGGTTCAGGAATACAAAGTACAGGGCGAACGCGATGCCGATCATGGCCACCGCATCCAGCAATCCGGCCATAAGGAACATGCGCGCGGCCAACATGCCGGACAATTCCGGCTGGCGTGCACAACCTTCCAGAAACTTGCCGCCCAGAATGCCGAATCCGATGGCGGTACCAAGGGCAGCGAGGCCCAATACGATACACACAGCTAAAACGGTCATACCTTGAACATTTGCAATCAAACTTACGATATCCATCGGGGCTCTCCTGTGAAATATTTCAAAATAAAAAATCAATGTGAATCGTGCGATTCATGCGCCATGCTCAGATACACAATCGTCAACATCATGAAAAGGAATGCTTGAATGGTGATGATAAGCAGATGAAACACGGTCCAGACGAATGATAATGGCCACTGAATCAAAGCCGGCAGAAGCGCAATCAAAATAAAAAGCAATTCACCCGCAAACATATTGCCGAATAGTCGCAATGACAGCGAAACAGGTTTGGCGATATCTTCCACTATCCGCAGCAACACATTGGCTGGTATCAGCGTCCAGTGATTGAAGGGGTGAAAAAGAATTTCTCTGGCATAACCGCCAGCACCCTTCACCTTGAAATTGAAGAAGATCATCAAACCAAAAACCGTAAGGGACATGGCAAAGGTCATATTCAGGTCATTTGTAGGAACGACTTTTAGATACACATGTTCGGGGTTCACACCAAATGGCATCCCCAGCCAAACAGCGATACGCGGCAACAAGTCCACCGGCAGCATGTCCATGAAGTTCATGAGCCAGACCCATACTAAAATGGTGAGAGCCATAGGGCCGATGAGTTTGTTGCGGCCGTGGAAGGTTTCTTGCACCTGCTTGTCCACAAAACTCACCATGATCTCGACAAAATTCTGCCACTTACCGGGTACTCCGGAGGTAGCCCTACGGGCAGCAATCCAGAATGAAAAAAAGAACACGAAACCCAGCGAAACAGATACCAACAAAGTATCAAGGTCTAACGACCAGAATCCATGCCCCACCGTCCAATAGGTCAGGTGATGGTGGATGTACTCATTTGGAGTTATTGCTACGGTCTGACTCATACTGCCTGTCCAAAACTGATCCTTGCCAAACCGACCCAATAGGCCACGTAAGTGACGATATAGGCCAGAATCAACGGCAGAAACGCCGCCTTCAATACCACAATAGCGAAGATAAACAACGCCACCGTGATCACGAATTTCAAGGCCTCACCCACCAGGAAGCGCCCAAACCATTGCTGCGGTCCCACACCCAGACCGCCGACGAACAGCTTCAATGCCATATACAAGCTGGCCACTACATTGATAAGGCCGCCGGCCAGCGCTGACCAGGCCGCGTAGCGTCCGGCCACCAGGGCCGCTACCAAACCCGCCAGCACCGTTACCGTCAGCTGCAGGCCGACGATGATGAAGGTGCCCTGCCGGGCCTTGGCGTATGAGCCGGCCATGAGCTGCGCTTCCTGAATACAAAAAAGCCACGTCGTTACCGGATTGGCAGCGGGTGGCAGCTCCAAAAGCCCCAGCTTGTGGAGAGCCGTGTATTTTAACGGGCTGGGCGGGTATCTTCAATGAATTTGGAATTTGAATCGGTAAAAGCCGTTAATACGGCTATACAACAACGGCTCGCTTCAGCGGATGCGTGTCAGGATGCCGTCCAGTTCATCGAGGCTGGAATAATGGATGATGAGCCGGCCCTTGCCGCCGCTTGTGGTTTCCACATTGACCTTGGCGCCCAATTTCTGGGTGAGCTCGGTTTCCAGCTGGCGGATGTTGGGATCCACTCGCCGTGGTCCCTTGGCGGGTCCGCCGTTTTCTTTGAGCTGGCGTCGCACCAAGTTTTCTGTTTCGCGTACCGACAGGTGCCGGGCCACTACCCGCCGGGCGGCATCGGTCTGGGCAGCGCCCTTGAGCGCCAGCAATGCGCGTGCATGGCCCATCTCCAGGTCGCCACGCTCCACATGGTCCTTGACCGCGTCAGTGAGTTCCAGCAACCGGAGCAGGTTACTGACCGCGGCACGCGAACGGCCCACGGCTTCCGAGGCCTGTTGGTGGGTCATGTCGAATTCGCTGATAAGCCGTTGCAGAGCCTGGGCTTCTTCCAGAGGATTGAGGTTTTCGCGCTGGATGTTCTCGATGAGCGCCATGGCAATGGCGGTACGATCCGGCACATCGCGCACCACCGCGGGGATCTGGTGCAACCCGGCCATCTGTGCTGCCCGCCAGCGGCGTTCGCCTGCGATGATCTCGTAGCGGCGCGGGCCTGCAGATTGAACCCCGTCCGGATGTGTGTTGGTGGGCCGCACTACGATGGGTTGCACCAGTCCCTGGGCCTTGATGGAGTCCGCCAAGTCCTGGAGGCCTTCCGGATGCATGTGCATACGCGGCTGGAATTTGCCAGGCTGGATCAGATCCACGGGTATATCGCGCATCTCCTCGGAACCGACTTCCGTGTCTAATGCAGGCAGGGCGCCGCCCAGAAGCGCATCCAATCCACGGCCCAAGCCTTTGCGTTTCGCCCCCACCTTCACGCCTCCCTCGAAGAACTGGAGATTGTAGCAGCAACGCCGGAAACCACAGCACGCTGTTTTTCCCTACGCAGCATCTCGCCGGCCAGCGCCAGATAGGCGAGTGCACCACGGGAAGTGCCGTCGTGCTTCAAAGCCGGCAAGCCGAAACTCGGGGCTTCGGCCAGACGCACGTTGCGCGGGATAATGGTGTTGTATACCTGCTGGCCGAAATGCAGGATCAGCTGCGAGGAGACCTCGTTGGCCAGATTATTACGCGGATCGAACATGGTGCGCAGTAGGCCCTCGATCTGCAACTGTGAATTCACGTGCTTCAGCCGCTCGATGGTGGCCATCAGGGCCGACAGCCCTTCCAGGGCGTAGTACTCGCACTGCATGGGAATCAGCACGCTATCCGCCGCCACCAGTGCATTGACCGTAAGCAGGTTGAGCGAGGGTGGGCAATCGATGAGTATGTAATCGAAATCAGCGCGGATTTCCGCGAGCGCTTCCCGCAAGCGGCTCTCGCGGCGCTCTGCGTTTATGAGTTCCACTTCTGCAGCGGTCAGATCGCCATTGGCAGGCAACAGTTTGAAGCCGGCCGCATCCAGGCTGATAAGCGCGTTGCGGATGCGGGTCTCGCCCATGATCACTTCATAAGCGCCATGGGTGAGCGTGTGCTTGTCGACGCCGCAGCCCATGGTGGCATTACCCTGAGGATCCACGTCCACCAGCAAAACACGGCGTTTGGTGGCAGCTAGCGAAGCAGCGAGATTCACGGCGGTGGTGGTCTTACCGACGCCGCCTTTCTGATTGGTGATGGCAATAATGCGGGCCATTTAAATCAATCTATGGCAAGGTGTGAAGGCTATAAATAAAACATATAAGCATTCTGATCATCTGACTTCCTCATTCTTATGGATTTCCACCACGCAGCGGCGCGCCTTCAGTCCCGGCACCGTGAGCGGATGCACTGTGGCATGGCACGCGACCGGCAAGGCCTGCAATTCACCTGCTGGTGGCTGACCTTTCATGGCCAGAAAAACCGCATGCGGCGCGCCAAGATGGCCGGCGAGCTGCATGAAATCAAGCAGGGACGCGAATGCGCGGCTGATCACGGTAGCAAACAGCTCCACGGGACGATAGTCCTCGGCGCGCGAGTGCACCACTTCCACGTTCCGCAGGCCGAGTGTGGTGATTGCGTGGGTTACAAAACGGGTCTTCTTGGCCTGACTGTCAAGCAGCACAAACCGCCGGTCCGGACAGGCCAGTGCCAGTGGGATGCCAGGTAGGCCCGCGCCGCAAGCCACATCCACGATCTGTTTTCCCTGCAGAAACGACAGCACGCTCAGGCTGTCCAGCAGATGCTTGCTCACCATGTCCGTGGGTACACGAATCGCGGTGAGATTATAGGCAGCGTTCCACTTGGTCAGCAATGCGATGTAATCCAGCAGCGTATGTTCCGCGCCGGGCGGTAGATCCACATGCAGTTGCTCACAGCCACGCACAAGCTGCGCCTTGAGATCGGCGGGTGTCATGAGCAGGGCATTGGAAAATAAAGTTTAATAATGGGTGGTGGGCGGCGGCACAACGCGCAGCACTTCTTCCACCGTAGTCACGCCTTCCGCTACTTTCTGTGCGCCGCGCAGACGCAACGGTTTCATGCCGGTACGCATGGCTTCCTTGCGCAGGGCATCCATATCGAAATCAGCGGTGATGAGTTTCTTGATGGCCGGCGTAAACCCCAGCATTTCGTAAAGACCGATGCGCCCCTTGTAACCGGTGTTGCGGCACTCCAGGCAGCCGATGGCGTTATATACGCGCTTGGGATTCTGCGCCTTCCAGGGTGTCACCAGACTGTCCCACTCCTCGTCGCTGAGCTGTGTCTCTTTCTTGCAATGCGGACACAAGGTGCGCACCAGACGCTGGGCGATGACCGCCAGCAACGTTGATTGCAGCAGAAATGGCGGCACCCCCAGATCCAGCAGGCGGCTGATGGATGTCGGCGCATCGTTGGTATGCAGCGTAGATAACACCAGATGGCCGGTGAGCGAAGCTTGCACCGCCATCTCGGCGGTCTCCGCGTCGCGGATCTCACCAATCATGATGATATCCGGGTCCTGGCGCAGCAGGGTGCGCACTCCGTTGGCAAAAGTGAGATCGATATTGGGCTGGACCTGCATCTGGTTGAGTGCGGGGTCCACCATTTCGATGGGATCTTCCACCGTACACACGTTCACGTCTGGTTTGGAGAGCTGCTTGAGAGTGGTATACAGCGTGGTGGTCTTACCGGAGCCCGTGGGTCCGGTCACCAGAATGATGCCGTGGGGGTTATCGATCATCCCCTGCCAGAATTTCTCATCCGTCTCCGATATGCCGAGCTCGCGGTAACTCCGTAGTAACACCGTCGGATCAAAGATGCGCATCACCAGTTTCTCGCCGAACGCGGTCGGCATGCTGGAGATGCGCAGTTCCACTTCCTGGCCGTTGGGATTGCGGGTCTTGATGCGTCCATCCTGGGGACGACGTTTCTCGGAAATGTCCATGCGCGCCAGGATCTTGATGCGACTGGTGACCGGCGTCAGCACCGCGACTGGAAACTGATAGACCTGGTGCAGTACGCCGTCGATGCGGAAGCGAATCAGCCCGGCTTCACGGCGCGGCTCGATATGAATGTCGCTGGCGCGCTGGTCGAAGGCGTATTGCAGCAACCAGTCCACGATGCTGACCACATGCTGATCGTTGACGTCGAGCTTGCCGGCACGGCTCAGCTCTATGAGCTGTTCGAAATTCTGGATGCCAGTGGCGGCGGTGCCGAGATTCTGGCTCTCGGCGCCGATCACCGAACGGGAGATTGAATAGAACTCCACCAGATAACGATTGATATCATCCGGATTGGAAACCACACGCCGGATTTTCTTGTTCTGGACTTGGTTTATCTCCCGTTCCCATTCGCGCTCGTAGGGTTCGGCAGTGGCCACCACGATCTCATCCACTGTGACTTCCACCGGTAGTACTTTGAAGCGCGAGGCATAACCCTGGGAAATCACCCCAGTGATGCGGCGCATGTCGAGTTTCAGGGGATCGATGCGGAAATACGGGAGCTTCACCTTTTCGGCAAGCCACACGGTAAGGCTCTCGACGGTGAGCGGTGTATTCGGTTGACGGGCGTCCGGCCAACCGCGTTTGCCAATCACCGACAGCGGATGTTGATCATCATAGGCACCACGCTGCGCAAGACCGCGCAACAGGGCGACGCGCTCAGCGGTGAGCAGGCCATCGACTTCCAGCCAGGCGAGCACCTCCAGTAACGGCAGCTTGCGATCGGGCTCGTTTTTAAGCGGGTAGGGACTGGACATGTCTCCAGTGTAGTCAAAAGCTCCGGGGCCTGCACGGCCGGCCTGTAATCTCAGGGCTGCGCCAGCAGATGCTGCGGATCGTCGAGCTTCAGGCTGGTGATTCTGCCGGTTTTGATATTCACCACCGCGATGCGGTTATGGTCGGTATCGGCTACATATAGATTTTCACCGGTCGCGCTCAAACCGCCCGGTTCATCGAACTCATCATTGCCGCCGGCGAAGGTGGTCACGCGCCGAGTCTTCGGATCCAATACTTTGATCTTACTGTTATAGGTGTCCGCTATATATAGATAACCAGCCTGCCAGACGATGCCGAGATCGTGTTGCAGACGCACCGCATCGCCGACGCCGTCCACGTCGCCGAAGTCGAACAACCCGGTGCCCACCAGCGTTTGCACTCGCGCATCCGGGCCGAAGCCGACTTGCCGCACAGCGCTGGCTTCCGGATCAGCCACGTACAAAAACTTGCCATCGGTGGTCAGTCCGCTGGACTGCGCGAAACTTGCCTGCGGCAGTGGACCATCATCGATACCTTCCTGGCCGCTGCCGGCGTACAGATCGATGGTTTTCGCCAGTGGATCGTAGCTCCACAACTGATGCTGGCCGGCCATGGCGATGTACAGCAAGCCGTCATGGAACAGCACCGCCCAGGGGGTGTTCAGTTCCGCCGTGCGTGCCGGCATCGCCGTTTCGGTCATATAGATCCGCTTGCCGTCACCGGCCACGGTACTGACCGTGTGCTTGGCAAGATCAATCTTGCGGATCGCGTTGTTGTCGGTGTCCGCCACATACAGGCTGTCTGCGCCTGCCAAGGCCATGCCTTGGGGGTAATGAAATTGCGCGTGTGCATAGTTGCCATCCCGCAAACCGGGCTGGCCATCGCCGATCACCGCCAGCACTTTGCCGCTGAGCGAGGTGACCACGATGCGGTTGTGGTTGGAATCCGCGATGAACAACCGATCGTGGTCCGCATCCGCCAGCACTTTTCCTGGGTACAACAATTCGGTCTTGGGCATTTCCAGGTGGATGCCACTGAACCACAGAGGTTTTGGATTTATCAAACCCTTGGCGCTGAATTCCTTGACCAGCAAGCCGATGACCTTGTTCAGCAATTCATACTGCCCCTCACCGGACACCTGGCCGACGACATTGCCGACGGGATCAATAACCGTGAGCGTGGGCCAGCCTTGGGCACCGTATGCATTCCAGATCTGCATGTCCCTGTCGTTCACCACCGGATGATCGATGCCGTAGCGCAACACCACCGCTTCAATATGTGCAGTCTTGCGCTCGGTGGCGAACTTGGCGGAATGCACGCCGATGATGACCAGTTTGTTGCCGTAGGTCTTTTGCAGCTTTTCCAGATCGGGAATAATGTGGAAACAGTTGATGCAGCCATAGGTCCAGAAATCCAGCAGCACTACTTTGCCGCGCAGATCATTGATGGTGACCGGTTTGCCGCCGGTATTAATCCAGTCGAGTCCCGTAGGAAACGCCGGTGCCGGCGTTTTGCCGGCCAGCGACGGCATATCCGCAGCCACCGCCAGTGGCAGTGCATCGAGGCCCGTGACCCAGCGCAACCCGGTGACCATGACACCCGTGAGCACCATCAAAGTAGCAGCAATCGCGATTCCGCGAACGATTTTCACTTTTAGGCTCCCGGTAAAAGTCAGATGCATAGCACTTAGACACGCGCCATGCACTATTTATTGCACGTTTGACCAGAAAATTGTTTCAGGCATCCGGAATCAACACCGCCGCGCCGTTCAGCGTTACGGCACGTAGCACTGCTAGTGCCTCATTGGCGTCGGTCAGTGTATAGGTCGTGACCGATGTGTGCACCGGCCAGCGTGCCAAGTTGGCCACCGAATGCAGTTCGCGCTCACCCCACAGAATCGCATACGGAAATGCGGGAATCTCGCTCATATGGATCCCGGCGCACACCACTGAGCCCCCTTGGCCACGGCGCGCAATGCGGTAGGCACCAGCGCGCCGAGCGGCGCGAAGATGAGTGCGGATGGGCAAACAGCGAGGCAATCTGATGGAGAGACTTCCCTTTTTGCCAGTGCGCCCAGAGCACCGTCTTCTGGCTTTCCGTGCAATAGATCCGCGTTCTTTGCTTCATTTTCAACACCTCCTTCTGCTCGCGCAGAATCTAGCGTGTTGCATCGATCAGTTGAAATCACAAGCGAGTGTCAAGGTGATCGCTGCACGATGACGCACTGCTGGTCTGATCCCACCGCGCTTGGCCAGTACTTTGAATATCGTCGGATGTCGGCGGTGATCGAGCGCGCGGCCAATCTCCTCCATCGACTGTCCCAATCCCCAACGCCGCCAGATCTCATCCGTGTGCGCCGGCAACAGTCCTGGTCGTCTTCCCATGTTAATCACCTCTACAGGTAAACTTACCGCATCTGGTGTTGCGTCGGCCTATTGAGCTCGCCGCCGAAAGACAGACGTTCGCACCAACATGTTATACCTCGAAAATCAGGCTGCAACAGGTCACGCCACCTTCTGCCTTGGCGAGTTCTGAAGCATCCAAAGTTCGTACACCAATGCCTTGAGCTTCAAGTTTTTGTCGTGTCTTTGGGAAAGCCTCAGGATAGATCAGGGGTTTCCCAATTAGCACTGCATTAGCGGCAAATGGTTCTTGAGGAGCCACCTCGATGAATTGCATGTTTCCAAAAGTTTTGTCATCGACCCATTGCCGGTTAATCAGCAGCGTGTCTTCGGCAACATGAGTCACAGCACTTTTCAGATGCAGGCAATCATGCAATGTTACCGCTTCCACCTTATATCCGAATGCCGAGAGAATTTTGCGCAACTGCTCGATGCCTGACTGATTGCTGCGTCGAGACAACCCCACATAAATAGATTTACCGACCTGCAATACATCACCGCCATCCAACGTACCGGGAGGCTCAATATGGAGCAGCTTACGGTATTGCTTGAGAATGGTGGCAATCGAAGCCGTTTCAGGGCGCCGGGATTCCGCGCCTGGGCGAGTGATCACCGCCAGCTCATCCAGCACCACCGCTGTATCCTCGACGAACACGGAATCTGGCAACTCAGGCTCAGCGGGCAATTTAATAAGTTTGCAGCCCAGCTTCGCTAACAGATTTTCATACTGCCGATGCTGCACACGTGCCCGCTGGAGGCTGATGGGTTCGCGTGCCAGATGTGTGAGCTCACATTCGGTGATGCGTGCACTGACCCCGCGTGTAATGGCAATCAACATAAATACCGCCCGATTTGCAGCTGCCCTGCGCACCTCGCGGATGCTAGTATCTCAGCAAGTCCGCGAAGTCGCAGTGATAATTACAACCACGGATATAGCAATGGTTAAGTGTATGGGATGCGGCGGTTCCTTCGCCGACATCGAGGGCCCGACACACCGTTATATGGAATCCTACCCGGGCTGCTGGGCAGCCTATGGTGAGGTGCTGGCACGGGAATACAGTGACCAGACTTATTTCCAGGTGCACAGGCTCACGGTCGATGCCTACGCCGTGCAGCATCCCGGCCAGCCCTCGCCCCAGAGCATCCAGTCGGTCGCCGTACATCTCATCCGCTTGTATCTGGTATTGGAGACTGGTCTCGGGATGCAGCGAGCCAACGATGCCATAAAGGCAGCAACCGACTCACGCACCTATACCTGGCTCACGCCGCCGTCCTCACTGGGGAACATAACCGTCGCCGATGTACACAAAGCCAAGGATGTGCAAGAACACAGGCAACTTGTGCATACCTGGGCCGAATCAGCATGGGCCGCCTGGTCATCCCATCATGCGACCATCCGCGCATGGCGGCCAGTCGGATTCTAGGTGGCCGTATCCCGATACAATTTCCTGATCAGCTCCTGGAAATGATGCACGCCAGCTTCGCGCTTGGGTGACAGACGCCCCATCTGGTAAGAACCGGATTCCAGCCCCTGCTGCACGCGCTCACAGATACCGACGTCTTCTTTTTGCACCTCGTCGCTGAAACGCAGATCCTGCGCGATCATGTCGCGCACCGCGGTGGATTCGATATCCGCATAGTGGTAATCGAACACCACCCGGCATTGGCGTTGTGACACTGACAGCACCCGGTTGACCTGCAGACGGCCCGGCAGGATGTTAAGCATCATGTTGGGGAAGATGAAATAGTAATGTGCTTCACCGGACTGGTAGGGGCCCTTTGATCCGTCCAGCGGGCTGTGCTGCCAGGAGTACCAATCCGCCGTGTGTGTGGTGTAGCTGCAATAATCCAGTAACTTGTTCAGCCCGGGATGCACATGCGGCAGATGGTATCCCTCCAGATAATTGTCCACATACACCTTCCAGTTGCAGGCCATGTCATAACTTATCTGTGTGTGGAATTGCAGCGATGATAGTTCAATGGGCGCGAAACGTTCTTTTATTCCAGCCAACAACTGTTCAAGTTTCACAACGGGCTCATGCACCGCAACGAATACCAGGCCTTGCCATTCGCCCACCTGCACCGGATCCAGATGGATGCAGGCGATGTCGAAGTCTTTGGCTTCCTGCATCTCGTGGGCCGCTCGCAGCTGGCCTTCGAGGGTGTAGGTCCAGCCGTGGTACCTGCACTGCAACTGCCTGGCATTGCCGCTGGTGAGCGCCAATGGTCCGGCGCGATGCTTGCACACATTGAAGAAGCCACGCAGCACACCATCGTTGCCGCGCACCACGATCACAGGTCTACCGCCAATCTCGGTGACCACATGATCGCCCACATTGCCAAGTTGATCGGCGCGTCCGGCCAGTTGCCAGCTATGCGCGAAAATGGCTTGTTGATCGAATGCATGGAATTCAGGATTTGCATAGACATAAGCCGGCAGTGTCCATGCATCGGCCAGCGGTTTCGACAACATATCTTCCGCACGCAAACTGGCAGGCGCGTGAATGTCAGCTTTTTTTCGGGAGACCGGTGTCATTTGCGCGATGCTTTATTGCAGATACTTCTGCATCCATCCCACCCAGCGTCTGTCCACGTCAGTGGTACGCACGATGTCGTGCGGGAAGTGTGTATTGGCTGGATAGGCATAGAACTCCACGGTCACGCCGTTGTCACGCAGCGCGTGGTACCACTCATAGCTGTTCACTAGCGGTACGTTGGGATCACCCACGTCACCCATGATGAGTGTTGGCGCCGTCACCGTGCGAGCGTATTGGATCGGTGATTGTTCACGCCAAATGTTCCAGTATTTGGCAGTCCAGGGCGAACCACCGAAAAAATATGTATCGCCCATCTGATAGAAGGCGATGGTGTAGTCCATGACCCAATCGGTCAGCGCCGCGCCGGATACCGCGGCTTTCCAGACGTTGTAATGTCCAGTAAGCCAGGTGGTCATGTAACCACCGTAGGACCAACCGGATACGCCGATGTGGTCTTTGTCCACGATGCCGAGCTTCTCAACCGCTGCGAGTCCCGCCATCACATCCTTGCCGGGCCCCGCGCCGGTATCGCGGTAGATTGCATGCTGGTATCGATCCCCCAGGTTGGTACTGCCGCGGTAATTAGGCTGAAACACCAGGAACCCGGCTGCAGACAGCAGCTGTGGTAGCGGCGAGAAGGCTGTAGTGGACGCGCTTTCCGGGCCCCCATGGATCAGCAGTACCAACGGATATTTATGGCCCTTTTGATAATCAACCGGGTAGATCAGCGCGCCATCTTCGCGGAATCCATTCGGACCATCCCAGTCGATCGACACGACGCGGCCGAGGGTCAGTGCATCTACAAAGCCATTTACGTTCGTGAGCCGTTTCGGTTTCGCATACATCGAATCCATGACATACAGTTCATCCGGATGACTGGAAGTGCTGCCAATAAATGCTAGGGCGCCCGTTTTGGAAACACTGACTTCAGGGTTGGCATTCACATCACCGAGATCGAGTAGCCGCGCGCGGCCTTCAAACGGCTGCTCCCACAACGATGCATGTGTACCATAGACACCCGCCAACAGCAGGCTCTTGCTGTCCGGCATCCATGCGTAGAAATTGAAATTGCGCGCCAGCGTTCCGGTAGCATCGCGAGTCTTGCCGTCCATGTTCACATACACCGCGTTGCCATTGTTCTGGTCGCCGTCGCGCGGCCGCATGAAGGCGAAGCCATCGCCACCAGGCGCATACGCAAAATTCATGGAACCCTGCGCGCTTACCAGCGTGCGCGGCTCGCCACCCTTCACATCCACTTCCGTGATCACCGAGCGATACGATGGCCCCCAGTAGGGATTGGGAAACTGTGTGAAGATGATGTGCTGACCATCGTGACTCCAGACCAGCGGCGTGGCGCTGTCCTGGTCGGTCTGCAGGCTAAAAGCCCCCTGGGTCAGCCGCTTCGCCTCCCCGCCGGAGCTCGCTACCAGCCACAGATGCCAGGGCGCCACCGCCGCGCGCAACTGGAAATTGCCGTCCGTCACCTGGAACACATCGTCGTGTTCTTTGATGGCCTTCTCGTTGATGGCCGGATCCTGGGTAACAAAGGCAATCCGGCTGCCGTCCGGGCTCCAGGTAAATTCCACCACGCCCTGCTTGGTATCCGTGATGCGTAGCGCGTCGCCGCCATCCATGGGCATGACGAATATCTGTGGCTTCTTGGTGGCCGCATCCTTGGCAAGAAACGCTAGGCGAGCGCCATCCGGTGACCAGCGCGGCGAAGACAGGTCCTCGCGATTCCAGGTGAGTGCGCGGCGTATGCCGCTGGCCGTATCTACCAGATCGAGCTCGTGTTTGTTTTTATTCGTCTTCCAGTCCGGTGTGGACAGGATCACAGCAATCAGTTTGCCATCCGGCGAGATCTGCGGATCGCTTAAAGAAATGAGCTTCTGCAATTCACTCAATTGGAATGATGGTGCCGGTGCCGCGACAACGGCCTGGCACAAAAGCATGCTAAACAGGCAATACAAAACTGAGTTAAATAATTTCATGGGTCAGTTCCAGGTAAATGATTCAAACTATCCAAAGTTTCATGAAGTCAGTAACCGGCGTGGCCTCCAGTTTCTTCTGGTCAGCACACACAACTTTGATGGCTTCGCATTGTTTGGCCGGCAAGCGGCCGACGATGGCTTCTTCGAATTTTTTCACCAGCAGGGGAATGCCCTGGGCGCGGCGTTTGCGATGGCCGATGGGATATTCGACGGCCACGCGCTGTATGCTCGAGCCGTCCTTGAAAAATACCTGTACCGCATTACCGATGTAGCGTCTCGCTGCATCGTAATAGTCGCGGGTAAAATCCGGGTTCTCCCGCACTTGCATCCTGGCACGCAGCGCATCGATGCGCGGATCGGTGGCTATCTGGTCTTCGTAATCCTCCGCCGTAAGCCGGCCGAAGATCAGCGGCACCGCTGTCATATATTGGATGCAGTGGTCGCGATCCGCCGGATTGTTGAGCGGGCCGGTCTTGTCGATGATGCGCGCGCCCGGCTCCTGGGTCTCGATGAGGATCTTTTCGATGTGATCCAGTCTGTCCTTCACCTGCGGGTGCAGCTGCATGGCGCATTCCACCGCGGTCTGGGCGTGAAACTCGGCCGGAAAGCTGATCTTGAAGAGCACGTTCTCCATCACGTAGCTGCCGTAACCGCGCTGGAACCTGAAGGGCTGTCCCTTGAACAGCACATCGTAGAAGCCCCAGGTCTTGGCGGATAGCGCGGTCGGATAACCCATCTCACCGGTAAGCGCGATCAATGCGAGACGCACGGCACGGCTGGTGGCGTCACCCGCCGCCCAGCTCTTGCGCGAGCCGGTGTTGGGCGCATGCCGGTAGGTGCGCAGCGCGCCGCCATCGATGAATGCCTGGGACACGGCGTTGACGATGTGCTCGCGGCTGCCACCCAGTAGTCCGGTCACCACAGCGGTGGAGGCCACGCGCACCAGCAGTACGTGATCCAGTCCCACGCGGTTGAAGGAATTCTCCAGCGCCAGCACACCCTGGATCTCATGGGCCTTGATCATGGCCGTGAGCACATCATGCAGCGTGAGCGCCGGCTTGCCACCGGCCAGATTCTTGCGCGACAGCCAATCGGCCACCGCCAGGATGGCGCCGAGATTATCCGAAGGATGGCCCCACTCCGCCGCCAGCCAGGTATCGTTAAAATCCAGCCAGCGGATCATGGCGCCGATGTTGAAAGCCGCTTGCACTGGCTCCAGTTCGAACGACGTGCCGGGCACACGCGCGCCGTCCTTGATTGTGGCGCCGGGAACCACCGGGCCCAGCAGCTTGGTGCATGCCGGATAGTTAAGCGCCAGCATGCCACAGGCGAGTGAGTCCATGAGGCAGTAACGCGCGGTCTCGTAAGCTTCGCGGCTGCTGATTTTGTAATCGAGGATGTAATCGGCGATACCCGTCAGCACCTTCTCAGGATCGGGGCGCTTGGCAGATTTCGAATCATGGCTGTTCATCGATGGCTCCCTCAGTATCTTAATTATTAACTTGCTTGTACATGCATACCGCAGTGGCAGGACACAGGTATTTGAACTCGGCCGTGGCTGCGATTTCCTGTGGCACGCGCTTGCGCTCAAACTGCCGATAACCGTGTGTTGCAAAAAATTTTTCTGGCGTAGTGGTCAACAAGTACAAAGTTTCAGCGCCCAGGTTTTTTGCATGACATTCAAGATTTAATGTGAGTTGTGCGCCCGCCCCGCGCTTACGCTCATCCGGTTTCACCACCAAAGAACGCAACAGACCTGACTTACCATAGACTTCAAGACCGACCGCGCCGATGACCCTATCAGCATCACGCGCTATCAAAAACCGGGCTTTACTGGACCCCTCCAAGTCATTGATGGGCAGCCCGGCTTCTGCAAGCATGCCACGGATAACAGTGATATCAGCTGGTTCAGCTGCCGCTATGCGCATGAGTCTTTGTGGGTAGTCGTGCTGCGCTCCACAAGCGTGTTTTCTATCGACAAGGCGCCCGTGATCAATCCCTTTTACCGATGGGGATAAATTTGCGGTTTTCTGGTCCAGTGTAATTCGCACTCGGGCGGATGATCTTGCCGTCGGCACGCTGCTCCATGACGTGCGCGCTCCAGCCGGTGATGCGCGCGATCACGAACAGCGGCGTGAACATGGCGGTGGGCACACCCATCATGTGATAGGAGACCGCTGAGAACCAGTCCAGGTTCGGAAACATGTTCTTGACGTCGCGCATGATTTTCTCGAGGCGCTCGGCGACGCTGAACAACTGCATGTCGCCGGCCTCATTCGACAGATGCTGCGCCATGGCTTTGACCACCTGGTTGCGCGGGTCGCTGATGGTGTACACCGGATGCCCGAAACCGATGATGATCTCCTTGGCCTCAAGCCTGCGGCGGATATCCGCTTCGGCCGCGTCGGGCGACTCATAACGGCTCTGGATCTCGTAGGCCACCTCGTTAGCGCCACCGTGCTTGGGACCGCGCAGCGCGCCGATGGCGCCTGTGATGCAGGAATACATGTCGGAGCCGGTGCCGGCGATGACCCGCGCCGTGAAGGTCGAGGCATTGAACTCGTGCTCGGCATACAGGATCAGCGAGGTGTGCATAGCGCGCACCCAGTCATCCGGAGGCTCGCGGCCGTGGAGCATATGCAGAAAATGTCCGCCGATGGAATCGTCCTCGGTCTCCACATCAATCATGCGGCCGTTATGGCTCCAGTGATACCAGTAACAGAGCATGGAGCCGAGCGAAGCCAGCAGGCGATCGGCAATGTCACGCGCACCGGCTGCGTTGTGGTCGGTTTGCTCCGGCAGCACGCAGCCGAGTGCCGACACGCCACTGCGCATCACGTCCATGGGATGGGTGGAGGCCGGCAATTGCTCCAGGACTGCGCGCACCACTTCCGGCAGGCCGCGCAGTTCTTTGAGCTTGGATTTGTAGGCACGCAATTCAGCACGGTTCGGCAGCTTGCCGTGGATCAGCAGGTATGCCACCTCCTCGAAATCACATTTGTCGGCGATGTCGAGAATATCGTAGCCGCGGTAATGCAGATCGTTTCCACTACGACCGACCGTGGACAACGCGGTGTTACCGGCGGTGATGCCGGACAGTGCTACGGATTTTTTTGCTTTGAAGCCTGGATTCGACTCACTCATGGCAAGCGTCTCCTTAAATAGGGTGAGGAGAATATGGACAGCTATTTTTTGAACAGCTCATCCAATTTCTTCTCGTAACTCAGATAATCCAGCACCAGGTACAGTTCCTGCCGGGTCTGCATAAGTTCCAGCATGTTCTTCTGGGTGCCATCACGGCGCAATGCGCTGTACACCGTCTCCGCCGCCTTGCTCATGGCGCGGAACGCGGACAACGGATAGAGCGCAAGACGCACGCCGGCCGAGCCCAGCTCCTGGGTGGTGAACAGCGGCGTCTTGCCGAACTCGGTGATATTCGCCAGCACCGGGACTTTCACAGCCTGAGTGAATTGTCTGTATTCATCCAGGGTGGTCAGGGCTTCAGCGAAGATCATGTCGGCCCCGGCCGCCACATATTTGTGCGCACGTTCGATCGCGGCTTTCTGGCCCTCGACCGCATGCGCGTCGGTGCGCGCCATGATGACGAACCTGGAATCACTGCGGCCATCGACCGCGGATCTGATGCGGTCACACATCTCGGGCGCGTCCACCAGTTCTTTGCCGGGACGATGGCCGCAGCGCTTGGCCGCCACCTGGTCTTCGATATGCAGGCCGGCGGCGCCGGCGCGTAACATCTCCTTCACGGTGCGTTGGATGTTGAATGCGCTACCCCAACCGGTGTCCGCATCCACCAGCACCGGCAGCTCGGTAGCGCCGGTGATGCGGCGGATATCCTCGCAGACATCGTTGCGGCTGGTGATGCCCAGATCGGGAAGACCGAAAGATGCGTTGGCCACGCCTGCACCGGAAAGATACAGGGCCCTGAAGCCGGCGCGTTCCGCCAACAGGGCGCTGTAGGCATTGATGGCGCCCACTACCTGCAGTGGGCGTTCGACATCGAGTGCGGACCAGAGCCTGGCGCCGGCAGAAAGGGGCACAGCCATGGACATCCTTGAATTGTTATTGGCCGGGAGCGGATCATTTTAACGGTTTGCGCTGCGAGCCGCTAACCGTCGTCTGGCCTTGTTCAGGCAATCTTGACCAGCATGCGCCCGCGATGGCGACCTTCCAGGATCCTCGGAAATGCCGCGGGCAAATCATCGAGGGGGATTACGCTGGCCGCGATCAGCTTGAGTTTCGGGGGCTTGAGGTCTGTGGCCAGGCGCTGCCAGATTCTGAGCCGCAGTGTGCGCGGCGTGGCCATGGAATTGATACCCAGGAGGTTGATGCCCCTGAGGATAAAGGGCATCACCGTGGTATGCAGTTCGTGGCCACCGGTCAGACCGATACTGGCGATGCTACCCCACCAGCCGGTGGTACGTGTCAGCCAGGCGAGCATCTCGCCGCCCACATTATCGATGGCACCCTGCCACTGCATGCGCTCCAGCGGTTTGCTGCCGTAATCGATATCGCTGCGCAATAATATCGAACTGGACCCCAGTTGTTTCAGATAGTTCTGGGCGTCGGGTTTGCCGGTGATCGCCACCACCTCATATCCGCGCTTCGCCAGCATGTTCACCGCGAGGCCGCCGACGCCGCCGCTGGCGCCGGTGACCACCACCGGCCCGCCTTTGGGCTGCAGGCCATTGTGCTCTAGCCGATGGATGGCGAGCGCCGCAGTGAAGCCGGCGGTACCCAGCATCATGGCGATCATGGTCGTGAAACCTTTCGGCAGCGGGATTACCCACTCGCCTTTGACGCGCACGTATTCCGCATAACCGCCATCGTGATCTTCACCAAGACCGCAGCCAGTCACCAGCACCTTGTCGCCCTTTATATAGCGGCGGTCGCTGGATGAAACCACGGTGCCTGCGACGTCGATACCACCTACCAGCGGAAAATGCCGCAGAATTTTCCCGGTGCCGGTAGCGGCCAGCGCATCTTTGTAGTTGATACTCGAATACTGTGCCCTGATGACCACATCGCCTGCTGAAAGATCATCCAATGTGATCTGCTCGAAGTTAGCAACGATCTGCTTGTTACGCTCGTGGATACGGTAGGCGGTGAATTTACTTTTCATTACAGCCCCGGAGGTGCAGTGGCACGCCGGACATTATCCCATGACACATGAAAAAAGGTGCTCCGTTGCCGAAGCGGCTGTCTAGAAAACATGTACAGGCCAGTTAATTTGTCGGCCCTTATTATTCGAAACCCGGCCTTGATATCCAACTCAGCGGATCATCATTCAGATCGACTGGAAATACCAGCGCCCAATCAGTATCCAATCAGCGGCACTCTGCTGAGAGCTGCGCACATAATTCAGTCCGATAGCAAACTGGTCGGTAAAATTATAGACAGCACCTACCGAACCAGTGCTCTCGGAATTGTTATGGTCATGGCTCACCAAACCCGTATCGTTATGGCCTATAAATGCGTTGAGTTCCAACTGATCCAGCACCATGGCACGGATGCCGACGGTTATGTTATAGCCTGACTTAGTATCACTGGTGGCAACGGTAAAGCCAGGGAATAAATTAGTGCTCGGTCCTTGTTTCCAGTGATCGTTGGCATAAGCAACTGTGCCCACAAAATCCATCGAGTCGGTGATAGGCATGTGCGCACCGACGGTGAGGGTATAACTCGTGGTGAAAAACCCGCCGGTCTGGTATCCGCCGTTGTAGCTGTTGTGCCCATAATCGACAGCGAAGAACCAATTGGGATTGAACTCATAGCTGCCACCAAATGTGTAACCTTTGCCACCGCTCAATTCATTGATGCTGCTTTTGGAATAACCCGCATATAAGTCATTGTAGGATGGTCCGTCCGCATTCGCGGTCAGAGGGGCGGCTATCGCCAATGCTGCAACAAGCAGAAGAATCTTTTTCATTTATATACTCTCT
>Ga0307373_10002364_pt1 | contig 34106 bp, 30 predicted proteins | sample OX2MG_FD_202534 | JGI IMG/M metagenome (GOLD analysis project Ga0307373, IMG submission 202534) | Soil microbial communities from Risofladan, Vaasa, Finland - OX-2 | ecosystem: Environmental > Terrestrial > Soil > Coastal area > Acid sulfate soil | place: Finland: Risofladan, Vaasa | collected...
CTCTCCCGCTCTCCCGCTCTCCCGCTCTCCCGCTCTCCCGCTCTCCCGCTCTCCCGCTCTCCCGCTCTCCCGCTCTCCCGCTCTCCCGCTCTCCCGCTCTCCCGCTCTCGCTGCGCGCAATCTCTTTGGGGTGCGTGCGATTCATCGCCGCTTTCCTTCGTCGCGTAACGACTTTTTTTCGCGAGCGTGTGGTTTTCCGGTTCGGCGTTTCACCCGCACGATTGCGCTTCCGTTGCCAAAAGGCGGAGACGTGCTCCTTTTGCCAGCGGCCAGCGGAACCAGTCCAAGGCGGAGACGTGCTCCTTTTGCCGCGGCAACCGCCGCGCGGCGCGCCGCGGACCATCGGTCTCACATCCCAACCCCAAGTGAAGCAACATGTTAGAGTTTGACGCCAGGTTCGATGATGGTTACGCAAGCGAATCCGCAATCGCGCTGGCCGAGCCAAATGGAGGCGTCCGCACGGACGTTCCCGACGACAGGTGGACTCGTGAAGAACTTTCAGATCGTGCCCGCTGGGAAAACGACCAGATCGGGCAGAGCCGATTCTGCGCGCCGCGCTATTGGTATCTCGGCAAAATCCTCTTGGTCGTCCAGGCCGACGTTCAACACGGGCACTGGGAAGCGTGGTGCGAGCAGCACGAGATTCAGCCCGACCGCTGGAAGTGCGGACGCGTACTTGCCCTGGCCTTCGCCTCGGCCGACGACGTGGCCCGCCTCACGGTCAAAGCCGCGGAGGCGGCGGCCCGCGAGATCCTCGGCCTCGAGCCGCGCCAGAGCAGTGCCGACGCCAAACTCCGCCGCTGGCTGACGGCGATGGAGAAAGCCGCAAATGTTCGGCTCGACGAGTTCGACCACGTGACCAGGCCCGACGGCGTGCGGCCCCGCATCGCCGAATTAAAGCGCCGACTCACGGAGATCGAGCACCGCTGCGCCGCCCTCGAAAAACGGCAAGCGACCGCTGCCCGAAAACGCCCCAAAAAGCCGCGTTAATCCAAAATCCAAAATCGAAAATCCAAAATCGCCCAGACCCAAGCCCCAAGTTACAAGTCCCAAAACGAAACCCTCAACCCCGCTCTACCCAATGAACATCGACCTCTTCAAGAAACGCCCGCAAACATCCGCTCGCCACCGCTCACTCTCGCTCGCCGATCTTCTCGCTCTGGGCCTGCAGGCGATCTGGCCGATGGCGACACCCAACGAGCGCCGTCGCACGGCGCGCCGCAAGCGTCGCAAGGCCCGCCCAGCCTTCGCGCCCATCGCCCTCGAAGCGCTCGAGCGGCGCGAACTGCTCTACGGCTACATCGACGTCCAGAACCAACCCCAGTCCGGCCAGGCTACCGCCCTCAACACCTCGACCTACAGCGTCGCCGCTCCGGGCGTGCTCTCCGGCGCCTTCGGCAGCAACCCGCCGTTCACCGCTCAGCTTGTCACTCAAGCGGCCGACGGCACCGCCACCGTCAACGCCGACGGAAGCTGGAGCTATACCGCCGACGCCGGCTATACCGGCCCAGACTTCTTCACCTTCGACGCCACCGACGGCCAGGGCGATACCAGCAACACGGCCACCGTCAGCCTGAACGTCATCTTCGGCGCTCTCTCGACCGTCGACCAGACGAAGCTGCCCGCCGACACCTTGCAGGAGCCGATGCAGATTCTCGGCACCTCTTCCGGCCAGCCCGGCACGGCCGCCAATCTCTCGCTCGTCTAGCACTCGAGCACCGCCGCGCCCAGCCAGGTGCTGGCAGAAGATTTTCAGCCCTCCATGCAGCCGGTCGTGTCGGACGTGCTGCAGGTTTCCGACACCTTCAACGGCACGCAGGGCGGCACAACCTTCGTCAGCACGGGCAACCTCAGCGGCGACAACCCGGTCATCCGCCTCTCGCAGCAAGTCGGGACCGCGTCGCTGGCCACCGGCCGCTATGCCTATGTCCAGAACGTCAGCAGCATGTACTCGCAAGGGGCCACGCTCTTAAGCTCGACCAGCGGCGCGGCCAACGTGGTGAACGACCAGTCGAGCCCCTTCGGGGCCGGCTGGGAGATGCCCGGCATCGACCACATCTACCAGAATTCGGCCCCCAACGTGCCCGCCGGCGTGCTGCTTACGACCGCCGATGGCAACGGCTGGTACTTCACCCAAGGGACCGGGAATTCGTACACCAGCCCCAACGGACCCGAGGCCTTCAGCACTCTTGTCAGCGTTTCCGGGGGCGGCTGGCAGCTTACCGACCAGCACGGCACCGTCTACACCTTCGATTCGTCGGGCGACCTGACCAGCACCGAGCTGCGGACCACCGCCACCACCACCTACGGCTGGACCAACGGCGACCTGACCTCGATCACCGACCCGTTCTCGAGGGTCGTCAACCTGGCCTATACGAATGGCCTGCTCAGCTCGATCACCAGCATTGCGGGCAGCGTCTGGTCGTTCGCCGACACCGCCGGCAACCTCAGCAGCATCACGGAGCCCAATCCGGGAAATGGCGCGCCGGTCTGGTCGTTCGGCTATAACGGCTATCTGCTGACGAGCGTGACCGACCCTAACACCAGCGCCACCCAGTACGCCTTCAACTCCTACGGCAATTTGGCGTCCGACACCCTGCCCGGCGGGGCCGGCGAGAGCTACGACAGCGAGCAAAACTACGGGTACGGCTCGACGAACCAGTCGCAGCCGACGAATGCCGTGCTCGCGTCGACCGTCCAGAACAGCACTACCGATCCCAACGGCAACACCAGCTATTTCACCACGGACCGGCTGGGAAATACACTAACGTACACGGATCCCTACGGTAATGTAACTGCGTACACCAGAGACGCGAACGGGCTCGTCACGCAGCTTACCGAGCCGCCGCCGGCGCCAGGCGACGCTTCGCCGGTCACCACGTACACCTACGATACGCTGGGCAACGAGACCTCGGCCAGCGGTGCGCGTCCCACCTACGGCACCTACGTCTTCAATAGCTTCAGCGAGCCGACCAGTTTCACGGATAGCCTGACCAACACCTGGACCTGGCAATACGACAGCCACGGCAACCTTATCTCCGAAACGCTCCCCAGCGGCGACACGACCTCGTATACGGTCGATTCGCTCGGCAACGTCTTGACCATGACCCAGCCCGCCCCCAACAACGGCACGGGCACGGTCACCACCGCCTACACGCGGGACGGCTACGAGCGGCTCACCAAGATCACCTGGCCCGACAACACCACGCGCACCTTTGCCTATAACACCATCGACCTGCCCACTTCCGTCACGGATGAGGACAATCATACCACCACGACGAACTACGATGTCCTGGGCCGAGCCACCAGCGTGGTCGACGCGCTGAATGGCACCCTCTCGACGACCTACGATGCTGATTCCAACGTACTCACAACGACGGACAAAATGGGTAATGTTACCAGTTATCAATACAATGCGAGGAACGAGGTCACGCAAGAAACATTGCCTGCCCCGGCCACCGGGCAGTCGCAGCCAACCCTCTCGTGGACCTATGATGCCAACGGAAATATACTAACGTCTACCGACAGTCTCGGCCGGCAAACAAGCTACAGTTGGGACAATCTGAACCTGATGGCGACCGAGACATTGCCCGTGCCGGCCACGTGGCAATCGGCGCCGGTGATCACCTTCGGCTACGACAATCTCGGGCGCAACGTGAGCGAGCAAAACCCGCTCGGCGGCACGACCACCTGGGCCTACGCCAACACCGACGTGAGCCAGTTGACCAGCGTCACGCTGCCGCCGCAAAGCGGCTCCGGGCAGGGACCGACCACCACGTACGGCTATGACGCGGACGGACGCCAAGACAGCGTCACCAATGCCATGAATCACACGACCACCACGGCCTTCACGGCCGACGGGCAGGTCGCCTCCGTCACGGATAACCTCAATCACACCACCAGCTACGCTTATGGGCATGGCGGTGAACTTTTATCGATCACCGATGCCAATTCGCACACGACCAGCTACCAGTACGACTCAAGGTATCGCCTTATCGAGACTACGGACGCCAACGGCGGAGTGACCTCGATCACGCTGGACGGGGTGGGCAACGAGACCAAGCTGGTCGATCCGGCCAATAACAGCACGACCTGGGTTTTCGATGCTCTCAACCGCCCCACTTCCGAAACGAACGCCCTGGGAACGACGACAACGAGCTACGACGCGTCGTCGGACGTCACCAGCATCACCGATGCCGACGGCCGCGTTCGGGATTTCATCTATAACAACGACCAGCAGTTGACGGCCGAGAACTGGATGAGCGGCACGACCATCGTGGCCACGATGGCTTATGGCTACGACCTGGCCGGAGAATTGACCTCGGCCAGCGACCCGAACTCGGCCTACGCCTTCGCCTACAACGGCGACGGCTACGTCACGAGCGTCGACAACAGCGGCACTCCGAACGTGCCGCACGTGGTGCTCACGAACGGCTATGACCTGATGGGCGATCGCACCAGCCAGTCGGCCACGATCGCCGGCACCGCCGATTACCTGAACAGCTACACCTATAACGGCGACCAGCAGTTGACCTCGGTCACGCAGCAGGACCAGAACGGCGGCAACGTGATTTCGCCCAAGGAGATCGAGTACGACTACAACGCCCTGGGCCAATTCACGGACGTCTGGGCTTACAACACGCTTGGCGGCCCGCGCAGCGACGTGCTGCACGGAAAATATTCCTACGACACCGGCGACCGCCTGACCGGCCTCGCCTACACGTCCAACGCCGGCGCCACCACGATCGACACCCTCGGCTGGGGCTACGATGCCGCCAACAACGTCACCAGCTTCTCCAGCATCGACGGCACAGCCAGCTATGGTTATGACCCGACGAACCAACTTACCTCGGCCACCTACACGACAGCGAGCGGCGGGCACCAGCCGGCCAACGAAAGCTATTCTTTCGACTCGAACGGCAACCGAACGAATGCCGGATATTCGACCGGTTCCGACAACCTGATGTCAAGTGACGGCACGTACAACTATCAGTACGATGCCGACGGCAACACGATCAGCCGCACGCAGATTGCGTCGACCTACTCGACGCAGTACAAAACCACCTACAGTTGGGACTATCGCAATCGGCTGACCGACATCGAGTATTACGACAACAACAGCGTGCTCAGCGAGCACGTGCATTATGTTTACGACGTCTTCGATCATCTTCTGGCCACCGAGGCCGACACGACGGGCAGCGGCAGCTACAACCAGGTCGCCTGGTACGCGCTCGACGTCTCGCCCGAAGTGCCGCAGGCCGGCGTGCCCGGCACGCTGTTGGCGCCGCCGGTGTTCGTGTTCAACGGCAGCCAAACCTTGACGCAGCGGAACCTGGTGGCCCTCGACCCGGCCGGCGTCGACCAAGTGATGATTCAGGAGGCGGTTTCCTCGTTGACGCAAGGGGGCGTGAACACCTACATGGCCGACGACAACCTCGGCACCCCGCGCGACGAGGTGAGCAGCACGGGCGTGTTGCTGAACCACAGCGTCTTCGCCGCCTTTGGCCAAGACGTTTACGACAGCAACTCGTCTGTAGCCCACTGGACGGGCTTCGCCGGCGGGCACGAGGATCCCAACACTGGCCTTGTGAACAACTACCATCGCTGGTACGATCCGACCACGGGCCGCTGGTTGAGCGAGGATCCAAAGGGATTGAGCCAAAGAGACACCAATCTCGCGCGTTACGTCCGAAACTCGCCCATCGAACTCGTCGATCCGCTTGGGCTGTTTGACCTGCAACAGGAGATAGCGCAGTACAATCAGAACGTTTTCCAAATGCAGATGTACCGTAAGGCGATTCAGGAGAAGGAGAAGTCGCGAGCGAAGCACGCCAAGCAGCTAGAACACATCGCGCCGAAGGAGATGGAGAAAGCGAGGATCAAGATAGAGGAGTTGGAGGGAACGGCCATCCCCGGTTACGACTTCAACATGAAAATTATGGTTGAAGGAATGGACAACGAATTCAAGAATATATTAAACTACAATAAGAAAAAGAAGGCGCAGGCTAAGTTAGATATGATTAAGGAAGAAACTAAGGAAATCAACAGCATGAAGTGGCAGTGGTCGAACCTTCAAAAGGAAAATATGGAATTGAGGATGAAGTGGTACGAGCAGAACACGTGGCACTAGCTTGGCGGGACAACCGTGGCCGCAGTAGCCGCGCGTGCGCCACGCGGCTGATTGTTCGTGGCACACGGAAGTCGCTGGTGCCACATAGCTTGTTGTGCGTGTCCGTCATGGGGCCTCATGTGCTTCGGCGTGGCGCGCAATTGGTTCACGCGACCGGCGTCAGGGGCCGCAACCTGCCGGCGCGCATGTTCAACGACGATGGACCAGAACGATGAAATGCATTCAATACGGCACGCGGTCGCTGTTTTTACTTGTGACCGCTTGCGCGGTCTTCCTCGGCTTGTACGCGGACCGTGCGCGGCGGCAGGCGGCGGCGGTGACGGCTATTCGCGCTGCTGGTGGAACGGTCGACTATGACTTCCAGGAAAAACCCTCGGGGTCGTTGCAATTTGACGAAATGGCCGAATGCCCCGTCCCTGAATGGCTGCGGTTGAGCGTCGGGGTCGATTTTTTTTGCAACGCGGTGGCTGCAGAAATCGACTTCTCTGACGAGGGGGCGCGGCGCCGATTGGTCCATGAGTCGCCTGATGAAGTGGCCCGTCATCTCCCAGCGCTAGCGGGGATCCGCCAGCTTGTCGTTGTGACGGGACTCTCTGACGAGGCGTTTCTGCACGTTGGCGCGCTCGCTAGACTGCGCGAACTAAATATCGTTGACGCGTCCCATATCACGGACCTAGGCGTCGCGCGGTTGCGTGGGCTCGCACGCCTCAACGTCCTGCGGCTCGGCGACCCCGCGATCGGCGATGAATCGCTCAGAACCCTCGCCGCGCTCCCCTTGCTTGAGGAAATCTGGCTCGATGCTGATTCCGCCGTACCCGCCAGTGGTCTTTCGGACGCGCGGTCGCAGTTCACTCGACGGGCGCGGGCCACCGCCATCACCGATCGCGGCATGCGCTACCTCTCTGGCTCGACGAGGCTTAAGGCGCTGGGGGTCAGCGGGGCGCGCCTCACGTCGGAAGGGCTCAAGCACCTCCGTCGGCTGAGAAATCTGAGGTCGTTGTCCCTTTCCGACAACGCAGGGATCAAGGACGACGGGATGGAGAGCCTGGCTCAATTGGCGTCGCTTGAGGATCTCGGCTTAGACGGAACAGGCGTAACAGCCAATGGCGTCAAGCAATTGCGGTGTCTCGACAAGCTACGATTCCTAGACCTGTCACGGAACCCCGAGATCACCGATGAAGCGTTGAGGCATGTCGCGCACATGGCAAACCTAGAGTCTCTCTACCTGGACGGGACTCGAATCACCTCGCGCGGTCTCGATCACCTGAAGCGCCTTACCCGACTAGCGGATCTAACGATTTCGTCGACCGGAGCCGACAGCACGTCGCTCGAGCGGGCGCTGCCGGGATGTTCAGTGCTACCGAGCGCGCGCGCAACGGACGAACATATAATGCTGCTGCTCGCAGCAGGACCTGCGGGGCCAAGACAACTGCTTGCGCGGATGCTGGCACTCTGCGACGCCCCCGAAATCAACCCAGCATGCGCCGCGCAAAAGCCGCAGTTGCAAGAGCTCGCGGAAGAGCTTGGCTCGCCGCACGATTGGGCGGAAGCGTCCGCAGAGGACGAATACGAGCGACTGAAAAAAGACGAATACGAGCGACTGAAAAAAGTCGTCGCCCGCGGCGACTGGGCTACGCGGCTACGGCTCGGTGCCGGTAGTCTTGAAATCGCCGACCAATGGTTCGAGCGCGACCAAGCCCGCGAAGCCTGGAGCTTCCTGAAGGACGCCAGTGAGTGGCTTGGGCTCGAAGCAGCCGCCTCAGAGGACCGTGGAAAAGACCCAATCCTGCGGATCTTGGAGGGTACGCGCCGAAAGGCGAAAGAGTAGGGTAAGAGGAGAAGGGGGTTCATCCGGAAACTGCGTACCAAGGGGTTGGGCGCACAAAGGGGACAGGTCCGAATGGCATCAAATTAAGCCGCAACCTTCTTTGTGAGCAAGGACTTGCGCAAGACTTTGCGAGGGAGTCTCATCAAAGGGTATTGCTTCGGCCTACGCTTGCGAACTCGCGGCTCCGCGCGCCCGACTCTCACGGGGTTGACGACTAACTTTGGTAACGGGTCGCCCGGCCGCGCGGTGGCCAACCACCGCAGCGCGTCGACGAAACTAATCCGTTCCACCGGTACTTCCTGGCGACGCGCTGCCTCAAGCATCACCATGCGGACCAGGTTGTAAACGAGTAGAAACATCGTTAATTCTTTCAACACTCCCTCGACGGTCTGGCAACGCAGGACGTCCATCTTCATGGTTGTCTTCAAGTGCGCGAAGTTCGTTTCCACGGTCCAGCGCAGACCGTAGGCCGCGGCCAGGTCTTGCACCGTGTAGACCTCCGCATTGAGCAGCGTGGTCACGAGCGTCACTTCACGCACACGGTAGCCGGCGCGCGCGATCTTGTACCGCAGTTCGCGCACCCGCAACGTGGCCGGCAGCGCGGCGAAGGCCTCGGCCGACATCCAAGCGGGACGGTTGGCCGGCCGGAACCATTCCACCAGTTGGTCCATCGGACCGAGCTTGGCGATCCACCGCGAGCGAGGCAGCCCCTTCTGGCGGTCCCGCGCGCGGCGCGACAAGGACCGGGAAAAGGGGATAAGTCCCATTATTGACATGCGGGCCGGGACGGCCGACTTCTTGAACACCTACGCCTACAACGGCGATCCGCAGTTGGCTGCGGTCACGCAGCAGGAGTAACAGTTTAGTCCCCTGAGCGTGGCCTCGCCGCGGTGCGCGGCAGGGGAGCGCCACGACACTGCGCGAGGCGGTGGAACAAATTGCGAAACGGCGGCAGTGATATCGAATGCTTCGCCGCCACGGTCGGCCGCCGGGATGGCCACGGTTCGGCGACCAGGCACAGGTGCAACTCTCCACAAACGCGCAGCAAGCAACGCCTCGGCAATCGTTTCGCGATGCGAGCAGAATCCACGCGGCGCCGGTTACTCATGCGCGGTCGCCGGCTGGAAAAGAAGGGCAGGCCAACGCGGCGACTTCTTGTCGGACGCCACGCCAAACGCCACACGCAACCCTCATGGGCCGCTGTAAAGTCGCCGTAACGACTCCTCCGCTGAATGCGTCTGCAGATAATAGAAATAGTCGCTCGCTTTGTGCCCGTGCCCTTTGGCCGTCTCTTTGACCGTCATGATCTTGGCCATCCGCTTGCCCCCCGCCTCGTTGCGATGGCCGAAGGCAGCTAAAGGGGACAGGTCCAATTATTGACAAGGCGAAGCGGTTGAGTTAGACTTGGGGCATGCCAAGAATCGCACGATTAGCCCCCGGCGGCATGCTGTTCCACGTTCATGGTGCTTTGGCCAGAGCACGACGGAGAACTGGGGGCGTTCATGCAAAAGCTCACGATCACCCACGCCCGTAATTGGCAGGTCTACCGCCGCCGGGTCGGCTACGGACAGCTTTATCAGGGCCGCTACAAATCGTTCCCCATCGAGGGCGACGAGCATTTTTATCGGGTCGTTCGCTATGTCGAGCGCAATCCTCGGCGCGCCGCAATGGTCCGCCGCGCGGAGGAGTGGCGTTACAGCAGTCTCTGGCGGCGGCTGAACGGCACCGCCGACGAGCGACGAATTTTGAGCGATTGGCCCTTGCCACGGCCGCGTTCGTGGCTTCAATATGTCCATCAGCCGCAGAGCGAGGCCGAACTGAACGCGGTCCGGCTCAGCGTGCAGCGCGGTCAGCCTTACGGCGGCGAGCATTGGGCCCGCACCACGGCCGCGCAACTCGGCCTCGAAGCGACCTTCCACCCCCGCGGCCGTCCCAAGAAGCAAGAGCCATCGGCGTTATAATTGGACCTGTCGCGGACCTGTCGCCTTTATTTGCCCCCGCAAGCGGATCGGCGGTCGCGAAGCGGCGGCCCGCGTCACCAGCGTCACCTTCAACGGAAAAAGGAGAATGACAGATCCTGAAGTGGAATTTGGGGCCGGCCCGCCACGTATTGCTGGTAGACGGGAAAAAGAGCGGGTCGATGGTTAGTGGTTAGTGGTCAGTGGTCGGTGGTTGGCAGAGTGTCAGCCGTGCCTAAGAATTGAGCAGTGGCCTAGCGCGACTGCCGACCGCCGCGCGACGGCGCACGGTCGGTGCAAATTTACACCGACCGCTGAAACACGAGGTTTTTGCCCATCGATTAACCTGACAGGAGGGTTTTTTTGACGGCTGCCGAAATGATGTGCATAGTGGTCGCCTGACTGCATGTTCTTTGAGCAATTCTTTTGTCCGTGCGGCGAAGCAGCGTCGCCGGCGTTCGTCGAGCCGCGGCGAGAAGTCGAAAAGATCCGGTCCCAAGCCAGCGGCGCGGTAGAACAACGGGAACGATGCGGGCCAGCGCCCGCCGCGGATCCATGCCAAGCCAGTCAGGAGGTAGAACGACAGATAAACGACAGAAAGATTACCCGACAGAAAAATGAGCGATGGCGACCGTCAATCGAAAATCCAAAATCCAATATCACTCCTCCCCCCCAGATTTACCGTTGCGGGCACGGTTTTGCAGGCCGAGTCGGCATTGCCGCAACCTGTGTGGTGCAATGGCTTTAGGGCAAGGATTCTGCTGAGACGATTTTTGTTTTGACAACGGTAATTGTTTTTCCGCAACGGTAATTCGCCGGCGGCAAGGCGGCCGGACCGCCCGCCGTTCGGCTGCCGAGAACACATCGCCTGGCGATGACGAGCACGAGGGCCGCGGTCCGACGCCGGCGCGTTCGTGACGAGTTGGGCAGCGCGACGCTCAAGCGTCGCCGCGGGTCTTTGACAACTTACTGCTGAATACCTTCCGCGGGACCAGACCGCACAGGTCGCGCAGCGCGCTGCGCGGGCGCGTCGAGCCGGACGCCGAGGCAGAAGGCAGCACGCACGACGCAACGTTGATCGGCGCTTTTGCGCATCTTCGGCGTCGAGTTGCGCGTCTTCGCCGGCGCATCGGTTTTTGGCGTTTCCACGACGGCGGTGGTGGCCCTGGCGCGAATCCGGCAAACGACCGACGAGCGGAAACCGAGCCGGCTTAAAAGCTTTTATAAGCGAACGTTGATGCGTTCGCCCGTGGCTGTAAAGGCATGTCCGGATTGGTGTTACAGCCGGGCAGTGACGCTGAATGCTTTTATTCTTCACAAGTGTCTAAGATCCGGTGATCTTCGTTTGGCTTGCCGGCGGGACGCGGAATGGCTGCGCAACTGGCGGATTCCGCCAGTTGGCCAATGGTCGGGGTTAACGCCGCGTTCTCGACGAGCCGTGCATGCCAACGTTTGCAATTCGTCGGTGTTGATCGCTCGGCTTCGTTTGGCGCGAATTGGCCATCTTCGAAATGCCCGAAGGGGTGAGCTTGTCTAAGCGGATGTCGATACCTTCCGTCGCGGAAGCGTAAAGCCATCAGGCATAAGCGTTTGCGACTTATCCGTTGGAGGGGTGTCATCCGTGATCCTGCTCACTTTGGCCGCGCGCGGCCAAAGTGCCTGCGGCCCGTTCGTCTCCGGCTGCACGCGCCGAGGCGACACGCGTGTCGCATGGGCGCGGAGTCAACGGCTCTCCTCTCGCGGAGCGAAAGGGCTACGGTCGGCAAATGCGCCGCGCGCGGCGCAAGTGAGGACGGTCCGTTCGACTCCGGCGGCACGCGCCGAGGCGACACGCGTGTCGCATGGGGGCGGAGTCAACGGCTTTCCTCTCGCGGAGCGAAAGGGCTACGGTCGGCACTTTGGCCGCGCGCGGCCAAAGTGCCTGCGGCCCGTTCGTCTCCGGCGGCACGCGCCGAGGCGACACGCGTGTCGCATGGGCGCGGAGCAAGCGGCTTTCCTCTCGCGGAGCGAAAGGGCTACGGTCGGCAAATGCGTCGCGCGCGCCGCAAGTGAGGGCGGCCCGTTCGTCTGCGGCGGCACGCGCCGACGCGACACGCGTGTCGCCTGGGCGCGGAGCAAACGGCTTTCCTCTCGCGGAGCGAAAGGGCTACGGTCGGCAAATGCGCCGCGCGCGGCGCAAGTGAGGGCGGCCGGTTCCTCTGCGGCAGCCCCCGCCGAGGCGACACGCGTGTCGCATGGGCGCGGAGTAAACGGCCCGCGAGCGCTTTTCCCATGCCGGCCGATCTTCGCTTGGCTTGCCGGCGCGACGGGGAACGCCCGATCAACTGACAGAATCTGTCAGTTGGCCAATGGTGGGGTTACCTCGGACCGGTTTTTGAGCGACGCGCGCGGATGGATAGGGCCTCGCCGCCCAGGCGGTTGCAACGATGCGGGTATGGCCTTCCGCGGCACCGGCGGTGGTGGCTCGGTCGCGGAACCGGCCGCGGCCTTGCCGCGAGTTGCGCGTCTTCGGGCGCGAGTTGCGCGTCTTCGGCGGCGCAGGCGTCTCGAACCCTGCGGGCCGTGATTCGGCGGGAGCGCGGCCGTCAGGTGGTAGCTTCTGCGACGTGCGGTTCGATTCGATCATTCACGACGGCGACAAGCGACGGTTGCTGGCGATTGCGAGGCGCCCATGATGGTCGCCGGGCCGAGCAAGTACTAGAATCAATCATTACAAAGCGTATGGTCCCTGTTTGCTCGCGGCCGTCCCTTGAAAGCCGATCAGATACTTCGTGCCTTGCCCGCTCACGCCCAGCGCACCGTGGCGGCCTTCTTGCGCCAGGAACTGCCGGGCCGCTCTTGGTCCGACGTCCGCCGGCTGATCCAATCGCGGCAGGTGATGATCGACGGAAATCTTTGTCTGGACGAAGGGCGGCGGTTGCGCGGAACGGAGGTGGTCAAGCTGCTCACGCATCCCACCGCGCCTCCGCCCCGCGAAGAAGACGTCCGCATCCGTTATCTCGACGCGCACCTGGTGGTGGTCGAAAAACCCGCCCGCATGACGTCGGTCCGACATGCCGAAGAGCAAAGCTGGTCGCGGCGGCGGAAGCAAATTCAGCCCACGCTGGAGGACGTGCTGCCGCAGGCCATCGCCAAGAAGCTGAGCCGCGGCCAACGCGGACGGCGGGGCGGGCCGCCGGGCAAGCTGCCGCCCGTCCGGCCCGTTCACCGCATCGACCGCGACACCAGCGGCCTGATGGTCTTTGCCCGCACGCGGGCCGCCGAGCAGCACCTTGCGCAGCAGTTTCGCCGCCACACCACCGGTCGGCGCTACCTGGCGATCGTGCAGGGACAGCTTGCCAGTCAGACGATCGAGTCGAAACTGGTCCGCGACCGTGGCGATGGCCGGCGCGGCGGCACGCTTCTGCCCGACCTCGGCAGGCGGGCGGTGACCCACGTCAAGGCGATCGAGCAACTTGGCGACTATACGCTCGTCGAATGCCGGCTCGAGACCGGGCGGACGCACCAAATCCGCATCCAGCTTGCCGAACTGGGGCACCCGCTGTGCGGCGAAACGGTCTACAACAAGCCGCTCAACGGGCCGGCCGTCAGCGACAAGAGCGGTGCCCCCCGGCTCGCCTTGCACGCCGCCGAGCTGAGCTTCGACCATCCTCTCACCGGCGAGCATCTCCGTTTTGAGATGCCGCTGGCCGCCGATCTGGCGGCCTTTCTCGATCGGCTTCGCCGTCACTCGCGTGAAAGGCACGACACTTGAGCTGGCTATTCGAAGACCCGACGACCGTGATCGTGGCCGGAGTGCTCATCGAGGGCCTGCTGGCGGTCGCGCTGGTGAAGTCGGGCCGTGGCTTGCTCGCGCTGCCTATGCTGCTCGTGGCGCTCGTCATGGGACTTGTCGTGCTCGTCGAACGGCTCGTGGTGACGGACCGCGAGCAGATCGAAGAGGTGCTCGACGGCGTCACCGCGGCCTTGATGGCCAACGACCTCGAGGGCGTGCTGCGTCATATCGATCCGGCGGCGGCCGGGATGCGCGCTCAGGTGAGGGCCGCGGTGTCCGAAGCGCGGATCACCGACGCGCGCATCTACGATCTGCAAGTCGAGGTCGATCACCATGCCCGGCCGCCGGTTGCTCAGGCCGATTTTACAGGACGTGTGAAAGGGAATTACCGCGGCCAGGGTCCGGCGGCGGGCGAAGGGATGTTGCTGCGGCGCTTCACGGTCGACTTCCACCTGGTGGACGGACATTGGCGGATGACCGGCTATGAAGACCGCGGCCCCCTGGGCGGGCACCGAGAGGAGTGACGCGGCCAGTCCCAAAACAGCAACAGCGCCAGGCAGGCCACCAGCGGCAAGAGGCCCACCACAAAAATGCCGTCGGCATAAGATCCGGTCGCTTCGATCTGCCGGCCAACCAGCTTCTGCATCGCCGCGGTGCAAACCCATGTCGTGCAACCGAGTGCCCCGGTCACCTTCCCTTGGTGCCGCGTGGAAAGTTCTTGCGTCAGCGAATAATAGTTTGGGAACAGCCCCAGCGCGCCGAAACCGATCAGCAAGAGTATGCCCAACAGCATTGGCCCGCGCGGCAAGCCGGCGGCCACGGTGCTGAGCGCGGTCAAACACGCGCAAAACGCGAACGTCAGCATCCGCGCTCGATGAAGCGGCCATCCGAAGCGCAACAGGCGTTTGACCGCAAAACCGATGCTCAAACAGCCGACATCGGCGGCGATGTAGTAGGCCGAGGTAAAGCCGTTCACAAAAGTGTCACTGTACTTGTGAAACTCCCGCAGATAATTCGGCAGCCAGGCGCGAAAGAACTGAAAGCACAGATTGATCGTCACCACCGTCAGCAGCAGCAACGCGAACCGCCGGAAGGCGATGTTCCTCGCGGCGGCTTGCGTCGCCGAGTCATGACCCTGGCCACGGTCTGCGGCTCCTGCGACGACCCTCTCGTTAACCGGCCGACGCAGGTCGGCGTCGCGCACCATCAACAACCAGGGGATGATCCACAGCAACCCCAATACGCCGATCAACCGAAACGGGCCTTGCCAGGTGCCATAACCGCTGGTCACCATGACTTGCACGACCAGCGGCGTCACGATCGCTCCCAAAGCGGCACCGCTTTGCAACAGACTGTTTCCCAACGGACGGTCGGCGGGCGCCAGCAGCCGTTGCGACGTTACGAGCGCGCAGGGCCACTGTCCCGCCTCAAAGAACCCGAGGGCCGTTCGGCAGACAAGGAACCCCCAGTAACTCCGCGGAACGTCGTCCGCACAGCCGAGCGATACCAACACCGCGCCGATCTGATCGGCGTAGGCCGTGGCGATCCCGGCAAACGACCATCCGGTGAGCACCAGCGGATAAAGCCATCGCACGTTCGTTCGGTCGGCCAAGACACCGCTCACCAGCCCGCCCAATGCAAAGGCGAGGCCGAAACCCATTTCGAACTCGCCATATTGCTCGCGGCTGAGTCCGAAGTCATGGCGAATGGTCGTGATGGTGACCGACAGCGTCATGCGGTCCATGTAGTTGAGCATGGTCGCCAACAGCAGAATTCCGCAGACGTACCACTTCCAGGCGGGCGAACGGACCTTTTCTGATACGCCGCCTAGCCGTTCCACGAGTTGCCGTCCCAGGCCAGCACGCGGTGCAGCAGCTTCACCAAGTCGTCGGTGAACACGCGGAACAGCGTTTCGCCCTTCTCGGCGCTGGCGAAGCGCGGGTCGCCGATGTGTCCCGGAGCGGTGCGGTCTTTCGTCACCCAGCCGCGGTAGCCCGGCTCGAAGCCGACGCCGAAATCGACCGCCTCGACCTTCGACAGATCGCCCACCAGGTGCGGGGCGATGCGGAGCATCATCGAGGTTTCCCACTCGCAGGCGTGGCCCATGCGCTCTTGCTGGATCGACGTATCGACCTTGTGCGGCTCTCCGCCCAACGTCCAATACGTCGAGAACAGCAGCAACAGGTCTTTCCGCTGGCGGTGTCGCTGCCGCACTTCGAACACCGCCTGCTGGCCGGGCACGATGTTGCCGCCGTGGCCGTTGACGAACACGATGCGTTTGAAGCCGTGAAAGATGAAATTCTCCATCAGGTCGGCGAGCAGGTCGAGATAGGTCCGCGGCGCGGCGGAGAGCGTGCCGCTGAAATCGAGGTGATGGTCGGAGTTGCCCAGCCACAGCAGGGGCGCGAACACCACGCGGTCGCCCACGCGTTCGGCGGCCCGGCGGACCACTTCGCCCAGCAGCATGCTATCGGTGAACACCGGCATGTGCCGGCCGTGCTGCTCCAGCGCGGCGACCGGGAACACGATCGGCGTATCCTTCATCAGGTCGGCGACCTGCGGCCATTTGAGATCGCTAAGTTGCATGGCGGGGGTAGGTTCGGGGAGGGACCGACAAGCAGGGCGGCGAGGTGCAGTATCGCCCGAGACGCTTCGATCGGCAAGTCAACTTGACCGCGCCTGGCCGGTGCGATTAAATGAGTTCGGCACTTCAAGTCCCCGTAGCCCAATTGGATAGAGCGTCGGCCTCCGGAGCCGAAGGTTACAGGTTCGAGCCCTGTCGGGGATAGTCAAGCGGGCAAACGACTTGACGCGCGTTGAGCGTAAAGCTTCGCCGAACCCGGTACGCAGGTGCCGTACACCAACCCGAAGCGCTAGCGAGGAACGTGAAAAAGGCGACAAAACCTCGCTTGCGCTTCGGGTTAGTGTGAAATGGGAACGGGTTCGGCGAAGCTTTACCGTTGAGCATCGGCTTCGTACGCCGATGCTCAAAAACGGAAAACATCGCCACGTCGGCCCGCAATGGCCGTCGGCTGGTATTGACCGTTTCGGCCAGGGCGGCTTTGCCGCATGAATCTACCAAATTGTCAAAGACCTTGTGAAAAACAAAAATCAAGCGCGCCGCCTGGGCCGTCTAAGCTGGTAGGGCTCCGCGGTTTGCGGCGATGCGAGGAAGCATCGAGGCCGAGTTGTACAAGCGCGGAACCACCTGGCGGCCCGGTAACGCAACGCCCTCTCCCGGCGCGCCGCGATTTCCGAGGTCGTGCGAGCTTGGCACCGGCCCCCCCCTACGCGGAACGCCACGGAGGGCGTTGCGTACCGAGCGCTCCTCGTTCGTGCAAATTTGCACAAACGAGAAAAACCCGAGGGATTTTAGGATCTCGTAGTTCCGAAGAGGGATAAGCGATGAGGGAGAGGGCGTCGCGAATCGTCGATTCGACTCCTGCGTCTACCGTCTGCTGTCTACCGTCGACCTCTTTGTTCTACCGGCCAACTGGCTTGCATCGCTCGTTCCCTGTCGCCCGTCGATCGGTCTGCGCGACCTTGTACCGCGCGGCGATCTTGGTGCTTTCCGGCGGCCGCGCGGCAGGAACAACGAGGGAGCCATGGATGGGCACGGATCAACATCCGGCCGGCATCCTACCACGCCGCTGGCTTGGCCGACCGCCGGCCCGCTCTTTTCCCGTATACCAGCAAAACGCTTGGCGACCGCCAAAACTCCACCGCCACCGAAAAAGGGATGAGGCAAGTGGAATGAACCGTGAGGCATGGAGAGCTGTGGTTTCAGACGTGATTCGCCACGATCGGGGCTTGCCCCCGTCGAGCGCTGACTGTCGGGCTAGCGGCGAACTCACCGCAGCCCTTGCCCGCCTCCGCCCCGCGTGCCGCCTTGCGAAAAAGGAGGATGGCCTTCCCAGGCCGTCTCGTCGTGTCGCGCCAGTTCCGTGGGGCGGCCTTCCCAGGCCGTCTCGCCTCGAACACTCGGCAAGCGAGCCGACTAGAACAGCAGGTCGTCGCGCGTCAGCTCGACCTCGTCGGTGTCGGCGGCATTGTCCGCCGACCCGACTTCAAGCTTCGTGGCGAAGAATTCATCCCAGGTTCTGGCCGCAGCCGGACGCACATGAATGCCGTCGCCGGTTCGTTCCAGGCTCACCGACCCGCACAGGCCGAGCGACTTGACCCACTCCGCGGGCAGTTGAACGCGGTTGCCCGGCTCCAACACGGCGATTTCAGTAGCGGCCATTCTGTTTCGTCGGTCCTAAACAGCGATCTCTTCCACAAACCCGCCTTCGGGCGGCAGCGGCTCGTCGTCCGGCTCAAGAAGCCCAGTCGCTGCAAGGCCGCCACAATTCTGTCGTAGTTCTCGGAAGGTACTTTGGCCATCGGCTGCTTCCTGCATCGTCGGCGCGTGCGAGCCCGCCGCCGTTGCTTCGACGGGTCGCAGCACGCCATAGCCGGTGGAAATGGGGCCGCGTCTGTTCAGCCGCGGAAAGCCGAGCATTTACGGCAATGCTGCCACCAAGCGACGGTCAGCAGCCGCTGACCGCTATTCTGTTTGTCCAGCGACATTTCCCTGGCCGAAAGTGACGGAGGCGGCTCGGACGTCTCTGCTTGGCGGGCTGGTGACCTTTGCCACGGTCAGTTGCGCGATCACGTCGTTCGCTTCGAGCACGATATCAAAGGGGCCGAAGTTGGCCAATTCCAAGGTGATCTTGCCGTTCCATGTTGTGTGGATTGTCGGGGCCGTCAAGTGAACGACGATGCCCGCTCTCGCTCTAGTGCTCTTACCGTCGACGAAGCAGATCAAATCGGCGTTCTTGTCGGGGTTCGTGCCGACCACCTCAAACGTTTGCCAAAGCATGAAGCCGCTATGCTTGAGAACGATTTGATCGCCGCGGCGCCCTAACGAGTTGGCCAGGATCGGGGGAATAGGTAGGCGGCGCGACCAGGAATTCGCCACCGAAGTCGCCGAGATTGTATTGGCCGATACGCAACTCCGGACGGTTGCGGCCGACGGCGCGCTCTCGCTTGGAGAATTTTTCGATGTCCCAAACTTTCGCGTGCTCGATCGAATCGAGATGTAGGTCGATCGATGTGGCGTCGATCTTCTCCGGCGGCGGCCGAAAAATGAGCTTGCCGCACTCAATGGCCCATTGCAGATCGCGGTCCGACAGAAACATCAGCGACGGCGTCTCTCATTGAGGGCTTCTTGGGGAACGTGGAAAACCTCGGTTCCGGGAAACTCGATCAATGCGGAATCGCCTTGCCTTTTCACGATGCGGCATTTCACGAAGCCGTCGGAGGTTTGCCCGTAGGGAGGCACTTGGTCGGTCAAGACATTGCCGCTGGAATCTTGCAGGTATTCCACGTAAGCCGTGCCGACAATCTTTCCGCCGTCTTCCGGCAAATCGACTTCGAATCGGCGCTCGCTGTTAAAACCCGTGTTTTCGATCGTGCAGGGCATCCAAACGTATTCCATGATCGGTCCTCTCGGTTCCTGACAGAGACGGTGGCAGCTCATTGCGCCGGCGGTAATTTTGCCGTGGTGAACGGAGTTCCGCAAGGGCGTCGCGTCGGCCATTGGTCCCCCTGTAGTGCGATCGGCGTGCCAAGCGTGTGTTCATGAGTTCATAGTAAAACGCAAGCCATTGCTGTCAAGCGGCTTGGCGCGAAGGGACCGGTTTGGGCGGTTTGGGCCAGTCCCTCTTTCAGAAAATCGAAGTATTCGGTCAGTCCCGACTCCATAGTTGGCTCCCAACCGTCGCAGATCGCTAAAAAGCGTCTGGGGCGGGCCCGCGGGCCTGCGCGAGGCGCGTAGCGTCTCTCTCCCAGTCGCGCCGTTATTATCGCTCTGGCATCGCCGCGGCTGCAAGCGCACTTTGCGCCACGGGAGCGCGACGCTCGCCGGCAACATCCGCTTCAATGGGGCCGCGGCCACGCGGCCGCGGAAAGAGCTCAAACTCTGACCGCAATCACGACGCAACTATCGCTTCCTTCAATGGGGCCGCGGCTGCTCCGGGCCGCGGAAAGCGTCAGCCGGTCTACTCTGGAAGCCGGACGTTGCCGAGCGAGACATCGTAGTAATAGATGCCCCAAGCCTGATACCATCACGTCCAGAGCCAAGTTGCGGCCCGAGCGTCAGGCCGCGTTCTTCGGCATATTTTTGCGCTCTTGCCTCGACATTTTCTGCTGGCTCGTCCATGATCGATTTCTCAAGTCGCGGCTATTCGGCCGACGTGCAACTGCACTTGGTTGTCGGCGAGTTACTCATCCCCGTGGCCAAGCTGGGGCCAAGCCGTTGCGTGCTGCGCGAGCCGACGGTATTGCCCAGCGGTCCCGCCGAGCTTGTCGTTCGGATTGACGAGCACGAGCAGCGCTGGCCGATCTTCTTGCCGCGCGGCGCGGCCCTCGACAGCTCGCACGTCGAGTTCTCCGCAACGTAGCCGCTTGACAGCCGAACCTCCGACATCCGCGTCTGTAGCCTTACGCTGCCAGCGGCGCGTGCGAGCCCGCCGCCGTTGCTTCGACGGTCCCATCGCGCCGCAACCTTTGGAAATGGGGCCGCGACTGTTCAGTCGCGGAAAGCAACGTGCCGGGTCGGCGCGTGCTCACGACTTCGCCGCTTCAATGGGGCCGCGACTGTGAAGTCGCGGAAAATCGCTGGGGTCTAATCCAGCACACAAACAAACGCAACACTTCAATGGGGCCGCGGCTGTTCAGCCGCGGAAAGTCGCAAATTGAACCCTGGGCATCTCTTTTAAGCGGGCATCTCCTGATTCAAGGCGGAGCAGAAGTCGCCGACGCCTGGGCACACACCCGGCATCGGCAAGACGGATCGGCGTAATGACGAATGCCGCTGTCGAGAGTGCCAACCGCGCCAAATCGCGGATAGATCTGATCGAACAGAGTTGTCTCTTGGTTTTCGAAAAAACGGCGCGTGGCATAGGCGCACAGGTCGGCGATCTGCACCATGCGCGTCAGTTCGCTATCGACGAACAGCGGTGTTTCGACAACGTGGTGAAAACTCGTGCGGGTCGAGCCCTGACGATGAAAGTGCCGCATGACTTCCGTTAAGCGTTTCTGCACGGTTGGATTGTTATCCTGCACGATCAAGCCTGTGATCGCTGCCTCCAACGACCTGCCGCGCTCGTCCAGATAGCGCTCATATCGCTCGACAAGCTCCGTGAACGCGAACTCCATCATCGCGACGCGTTGGGCGAACTCCTGGAAGAAGAACTGTTTGTTAACCACTTCTGCAAAGAGTTGCGCCTCGCCCCATTTGCCGACGGCCGCCGCCAATGATTCGAGCACCATCATGCGTTCGGCGTGCGTGAGGTGCAGGTACGCGGCCGTCGGCCGGTACGATTTGATCGTACTGCGTCGCTGTTTGTGTCGCTGTTCGGCCGCTAGCTTGCGCAGGCGGCTTTCGCGATGCCGTTCCGCTGCGGCGCGACGAGCGGCCCAGGGGAGCTTGTCGAACCCCTTCACTTTTTCTTGCTCGACATATCGCCGAGCCATCCACGCTGCGTGAACCTCCTCGTCGGCCAATCCGAAGGGTTGTAGGCAGAGCGTCACTTCGTCGTCGAATCGCTTCCACGCCGAGCTTGGTATCGCCAGGCCGAGGAGCACGAAGTGACTTGTGTCTCCAGGGGCCGCGTTTCCCGATTCGTCCAGGTAGATCACGTACATGCTTTTAATGCCGACGAAAGCTTGACCGCTCGGCTTGGTCTGCCGATAATGAAACCGTGACTGGGAGAGACGCTATGCGCCTCGTGCAGGCCCACGGGCCTGCCCCAGCCGCTGTCTGATTGCTTCATTTTCCCTGCACGGCAGCCTCAATGGTTGCCGTGTTTGGGTCACTCGAAATAATAATGTTAGTTGCATTTGTCTGTGTCACCATAAGCTACATCGACCGGCCACGCAAGCCGTCGAATTGTTTTTTTTCAAAATGGGCGTCGCCGTTTCGGCACGGCCGTCGGCCAATACAGCGGAGGTGCTCCTGACATGACGCGAGTGCGCGAACCGGTTCAGCTTATCAACGGGGGCCTTGCAATCACCGCGCAATCGGATATGAAGACGGCTATCGCCGCCACGCAGGCGGCATCGCCACGCAAACAAAGGGGGCACTCATGTCCCGCCTGAGCTTTCGCTCGTTCTTCTCCGCCGCCTGCAGCGACGGTCGACTTTCGCATGGAAATGAGGAGCGGGCAGCTCTCGACCGGCCTCGCTTCGGGCACACCCATGGCCGGATCGCAGCCCTCTCGGGGCCTGCCATCGTTTGTTTCGGTTTCGCCAATGACTAAGCCACTAGGAGGATAGCGATGACTGCCGAACTAAAGGCGTTTACTTTTCGTGACCTACAAGAGGCGGTCAAAAAAGGCGCGGCTCTCCGCGCCCGAATTCGATTGCAAGCAGATGGTGGCGACGGTGGCAAGGTCTTTCCGCCGACCTACGCTGGCGGTGTTTATGCGGTTGAGGATCGGCGAATCGACGGTCGTGTTGTCCGGTGTGTGCTGCTCGACAGCGTGCAGAGCCAAGCAAATCGAATGGAGGAAGCGATCCAGGACGCGTTTTTGCCAAACTGGCGCGAACTGCCGTACATCGGGGACGAAGGCAATTGGGCTGAGTTGCCTTGCGATTTGCCCGTGCTGGCGGTTCGTGTCGGCAGTCACGACTGGGTTACGTCACTAACTGCGCCGCACCGCGTCCATGATGCAATTCTGCGCGACAGTGAGGTCGAGGAGACGATGGAGGATCGAACGGATAATTCTAAAACGGACGAGCAGGGGAAGAAAAGGCAAAGGAAGCGATTCCGCGAGTCCGACATCGGGCAGGCGCTCGTGAAAGCACGGGTATGGAACGCCACGGCATTCTACCAGTATTGCCCGACGGCCCTTTTGTTCGGAACGTGGGATTCGACCGCTGGCGAAGGGCTGGATTCGGCAAAAGTTCCGCGGGCGATTGTCTCCGAGATCGTCGGCGTGGATATCACTCCGGGCGTTCGCACCGCCAGCCGCATCGACCCATTGGGAATCGGGGCCGGCGCGGCAACAGTGTACCGGCGGACGGACGGCGACTGGGCTGCAAAAATCAAAACGGAAAACGGCGACGATCAGTTGATCGGTGCCGCCACTGAAGATGAGCTCGAACGAGACAAAAAGGGGAACCCTAAGAAGTTCGGCAAAGGTAAGCCGTCAGACGTTAACCACAGCAATGTTACACCTAACCTGCCGCGATTCGAGCGTAAGGAGATCAACGACAACGATCTTAATCGCCTCGCGGACATCCTTGAATCGAACCCACTCGAATTTCGTTGCGACGTTCGTTCTCAGGATAGTCGCCTAGAAAGCTACAGCGCGTTCCGGAGCGATCATCTACGCATCCGCGAAGGCGCCGTGAAACCAGGAGGCACCACGATGGCCTACGCTCTTCATACGTGGACGCTGTCGCTGACACAACTTCGCCGGCTGCGATTTCCACGCGATGATCAAGGCAAGAAGCAGGCCGACCAGGAGGCGGAAGCAAAGACCGCGAAGCAGCATGAGCGAGATGAGGCAGCGAGAACCGTGCTCGCGACGCTGGCGCTCTTTGCATTGGCTTTATTGCGAGAGCGAGGCTACTGGCTGCGGTCGCGATGCGAGCTTATTCCTCAGATGAACGGCGAGGCCTGCCCAGCAACGCTAGAACTGATCAACGTCGATGGCAAAGACGAGAAGTTTATGATCCCCGACGTAGCGACGACCAGACAAATGCTGCGGCAAGCCTGCGAGGCAGCGGGAAAGATTCTAAACGCGAATTCGCACGACTCAAACACCGCGCCGGAGCATGCCAACGCGGAGAGTCTGCCCGATCCTGGCTGGATGCGAAAGGTGATTCAGCTGAAACCGACCGAGAAACTTGCGCAACTCGTGCAAGCAAGTGACCGCAGGATGGCTATCGAGCAAATCGACGAACGAGAGGCGGCCAGTGCTGATAATCAAGGTTGAATATCTGACCGACGTCTGCATGGCAACACGGCACAACGATCCCAGCCGCTCGACGGCCGAGTGGCCGCCTCACCCGGATCGGCTGTACTCGGCGCTCGTCGCGGCGGCGAATCCAACGGACGCCGATGATGAGAGCGCCGTTGCCCTGCGCTGGCTCGCGAAGCAAGGTGCGCCTCAGTTGGCGGTTTCCGAGGCGCGCCGGCGATCGGCTCCTGATGTGCATGTGCCTACAAATCCGCATGAAGAGGAGGTGTGGCAGAAACACAAGAAAGGCAAGCCGCGCACACCACAGAAAAGCTTTGACTTGAAGACGCTTTTGCCGATCCATCGCAAGAAGGCCGGTCTGCCGATTCCGGCGGTGATACCCGATGATGCGAGCGTGTACTTCATTTGGTTCGAGGCTCAGCCTGATGAGACCGCGACGTGCATCCTCAAAACCATCTGCGAACAGGTGGCGTATCTTGGTCGATCACGATCGCTCGTGCGCGTGAGCGTGGCCGATTGCGCGCCGCCAGCGACATACGTGCCGGACCCGTTGGGGCAGGTGCAGCTCCGCGTCCCTGGCGCAAATCGGCTAGGTTATCTGATCGAGAAGTACGGACGGGACGGCGGTAAACCGGAGCCTAGCCCACCACGACGATACCGGAGCGTCAAGGAGAAGGAGCAACATAAGCACCTCCGACCTACCTTCGACCGGATGTTCATTTTCCGCCCGCAACCGGGTTGCCAGGCGCTGCCAGCCGAAGCCACGTTAAACGTAACCAAAGCGTTGCGACAGGCGTTGCTGAAACGTGTGCATGACGCGGTTTGCGACTGCGGTGGCTGGAGCCATGGCGTTCTGAGTGTCTCGGAGGCGCTAGATTGTTATCGTAAGATCCCGCCGCTCATAAGCGGTTATGACTGTGACGAGAATGGATGTACTCCAACCAAGGTTCCTCATCTGGCGTTCGCGGCTCTTCCGTTCGTCGACCCCGACGTTCGCCATGCCGATGGATCGATCAAGGGCCTCGCGGTGCTGGTCCCGAATGATCCCGATCAAGGAGCACTTGAGTTAATAGCCACCGGGTTGACTGGTCTGTTGGAGGCTGCTGGCATAAGGATCCCCGGCGTTGGCACTTGGCGTCTCGACGAAGTCACAGCGGACAGTTCGCCTATCCAAACGCTTAACGTTCGGTCGTGGACGGCCTCGTCGCGGGTCTGGAGCACGGTTACGCCGATGATGTTCGGACGAGTCCCTAAAGACAAACAGGGCGGGGAACCGGCGGTAATTCTCGCTAGCCTAGGCATGATCGGCGTTGATCCAGACTCGGTACTCGAGATCGCCGTCGGCAGACATTCGCCCTTGAATGGCGTGCCGCCGAGTTGGGAGTTCAATCCACGACTGCAAGGCGCATTTGGCCAAAGTCAGCCTTGGATGCTCCGCCATGTGACGGTGCGTTTCAATCAGCAGGTATACGGGCCGTTGATCCTGGGGCGGATGCGATATTTCGGGCTTGGGCTGATGCGCCCCTGGGAGGAGCCAGCATGACAGAGTTGACTGCCGCTCATTTTGCCGATTTCTTCCAGGCTGTCCACAGCAAGCCGGACCAGCCGAGGCGGGCATTTGAATGGCAGAAGCGCCTGGCTAAGCAGGTTCTCGGTGGAAACGGCTGGCCCGACGTCATCCGCGTGCCGACTAGCTGTGGCAAGACCAGCGTGCTCGACATCGCCTTGTTCGAGTTGGCGATGCAGGCGAGCCGCGAGCCAAGCCAGCAATTGGCCGCGCGCCGTATTTGCTTCGTGATCGACCGTAAGCTCGTCGTGGATGAGGTCAGCGACCACGCGCGCAGCCTTTACGATGCAATCTTATCAGCGACTTTGGGAAAGCGGGGGGAGCCGGCGCTGAAATCGGTTGCCCAGGCGCTTGCATCTCTTGCTGTGGACAAGCATGAGCCGTTGCGGGTCGTTCGGCTGCGCGGGGCGGTGTACCGCGATGACGGGTGGGCCGCAGACCCTTTGACCCCTACCATCCTCATCTCAACCGTGGATCAAATCGGCTCACGGCTGCTGTTTCGCGGCTACGGTGTGAGTCGTCGCAGTCGGCCAGTTCAAGCGGGGCTGCTGGCGTTCGATACTCGCATCATCCTCGACGAGGCCCATCTTTCGACCGTATTCGCCGAAACGCTCAATCGGATTCGACAATACCAGCAGTGGGCCAAACAGTCGCCGTTGCCAAGCAATCGCCTCGTCAGCGTCGTTCGCATGTCGGCGACTGCGGGCGAGGGCGAACACGTGTTCGAGTTGACTGGCGATGAACGACGGGACGAAGGACTAATGCCGCGGCTTGAGGTGAGCAAACCTGCGGAATTGATTTCCGTACCGGTGGAATCCATCGCGAAGGACGTGCGAGAGAAGCAGCGACGAAAGGCGCGAGCGTTGGAAAATGAGAACCGCGAAAAACTGGTCACAAAACTGGTGGAAAAGGCGAAAGAATTCGCCGGCCCAACCGTGAGTCGCGCCGGCGATAACCCGCGGGTGATCGGTGTGGTGGTGAACCGTGTTGCCACCGCTCGGCGTGTTTTTGAGGGCGTTAGGCAGCACGGTGAGAACCAACCTGAGCGCCAGGCAGTGCTGCTGACTGGCCGCATTCGTCCCTACGACCGTGACCGCTTACTACGAGAGTGGTTACCGAAGATAAGGGCCGGGCGCGAAGCAAGTCCAAATCACACGCTGTTTGTCGTCGCCACGCAAACCGTGGAGGTGGGTGCCAACGTCGACTTCGATGCGCTGGTGACCGAGGCGTCGCCGCTTGATGCCCTGCGCCAGCGTTTCGGCCGGCTGCACCGCATCCCAGATAAGCCCGCGGGCCGAGGCGCAGCGATGGCAGCGATCCTTATCCGCAGCGATAAGGCGAAGAATAGCGAGGACGATCTCATTTACGGTGAATCTGTCGCCGAGACCTGGAAGTGGCTGAACGCAGAGAACAAGAAAGGCTCGAGAAAAAGGAAGTCAAAAAGGCAGTTAGTAATGGTTGATTTCGGCATCAACCATCTCGACCCAGAGCTGCCGAAAACACCCGAAGCCTTGCATCCACTGTTGGCTTCCCGGCCGGACGCGCCGCTGCTATTCCCCGCTCACCTCGACGCGTGGGTGCAGACCAACCCGATGCCCGACCCTGACCCGGATGTTGGCCCGTTCCTGCATGGCGCATCGGCAGATACAGCCGACGTACAGCTCATCTGGCGCGCGGATCTCGCTGAAAAAGACCGCAAAGCCTGGCCTGGCATCGTTCGACTTATGCCCCCGCGTATCCGCGAGGCCCTTCCTGTTCCTTTGCACGAGCTTCGCGCGTGGCTCGGCGATTCAGAAAACTGGCCGGGTGATGTGACAGACATCGAAGGGACCAAAGCCCCCTTGGAAGGCGGCCGACGAGCCAGGATTCGTCACGTGCTCCGCTGGCGCGGTGCGAAAAGAGTGAGGGTAGTCGCCGCTAGCCACGTCAGGCCGGGCGACGTTGTGATAGTTCCCGCCAGCCGTGGAGGCGCAGACAGATTTGGCTGGAACCCTGAATCGCAACAGCCCGTAGCCGATATCGCAGAATCGTGCTTGGCACAATTGATCGATTCCTATCCCGAAAAAGCATTTCGGAGACCAAGGCTACGCTTCCGCTTACACCCCTCGCTGGTTCTTAGGTTCAAAGACGGCCCGGTCATAGAGGAAAGGTTCAACCTGATGCTCCGTTCCGCTGTGAACATAGCGAAGGCAGACGACGCTGATCCGCGCGCAGCGGTACGAAGGGTCTTGGAGACTGCGCGGCAGCAACTTACAGATGGCGCAGAAGGTGCGGCCATCGATGCTCTGCTTCAATCAAGGAGGCCGAGAATCACAGTCTACCCCGACCATAAGGGTGTGGTAATTACCGCCGATGTGCGTGTGGAGATGCACGGCTTAGACAGAATACCGATTGAAGATGCTGAATACGAGGATCCCGAAGGGGACGAGGCCTCGCTCACATCGACTCGCACGTCTGCTGCTCCGGGCCGTGGCGGCATGTTGCTAACAGCCCACACGAAAAGCGTCAAGGATCGCGTGGAACAATTCGCCTCTCGCTGTGGGATAGTTGAACTCAAGAACGCACTGGCTCTTGCGGCGGAATGGCATGACCAAGGCAAGAGAGACTTTCGATTCCAGAGCTGGCTACAAGGTAGCGAGTTGAAGGCTTTGGCCGCTCTGGCGAACGACGGACCTCTCGCCAAGTCGGGTCGCGAACTCGATCAATGGGGCCGTTCCGGCGAGTTCGGTTACCCACGCGGAATGCGGCATGAGTTTGTGTCGGTGCGCCTATTCGATGCTGCTCATGGCAGCCGCAAGCATTCCGAATGTCACGATCTGGCAAGGTTGCTAATCGGCACACATCATGGTTTCGGACGCGCATTTGCTCCTGCCGTGAACGATCGCAAACCCGTCGATGTGACCTATAACGGGGGCGGTCTCGCTGTCACAGTATCCAGCGATCATCGCCTGTACCGGCTTGACTGCGGTTGGGTTGAGCAGTTCTGGCGAATGGTGGGCAGATATGGCTGGTGGGGGTTGGCGTACCTCGAATCCTTGCTGATTAGTGCCGACCATTTGGCGTCGGCGATCGATCAGCCGGCAACGGGCAGCGTGCCTGAGGAGCCTGCCGCATGAAAACGCTTCAACTACCGGGACTACAAGGCCACCATCCCCTTGGTTTCCTTGCGGCTTGCGGCCTGCTACGGTGCTGTCATGAATGGGAAGATTTTGGCTCGGTAGAACTAAGCTGGGAACAGAGCAGCCGCGATGGTGGGTTCACGGCTGTACTACACAGTTCGACCAAGATCAACCTCCCAACGCTAACACAGGCATTAGTGTGCCGAGGCAAGCAGCAGAGACAGTCAGCCGCACTCAACTGGTCGAGCAAGATCGACGACCGCGCAACGTTCCGCGAGGCGGCTCTTGCCGTCCTGCAGCGGTCCGATTCTTCCGAGGTGCGCGATACACTTGGCACGTTCGCCGCGCTCGCCTCGGATATAGTTGTAACGGACAAGGGCACGCTTCGGCCGACGCTTCTGGACCTAACGTCCGGCAACCAGCGTCTACTCACAAACATACGTGCTCTTGCCGGCGAGCCAAAAGGAGGTGAGGGTAAGCCGCGATCCTTCACAGAGGAAGCCGTGCGCGAAGCACTCGTCGGGCCATGGCGATACTGCGACGACGATCACGCTCTTGGCTGGGACCCTCAAACGCAGAGATTACATGCGCTGCGCCACAAACTGCCAGAGCAAGACAAGGCGAACCGGTCCGTCCGCGCTGCCGTCTTTCTAGGCAGCCAGGCGTTGCCACTCTTCCCCTGCTTTGCCGTAGGGCGACAACTTCGCACTACTGGCTTTCACCGCGATCGGAACGGCGATTTCTTCGCATGGCCTATTTGGCACCGGGCAATCTCGCTCCACACCCTTAGGTCGCTGCTTGCTCACACGTTAAACCGTGACTTGAAACGTCGCGGCGTCCGTGTTGTTTACCGGTGCCAGCGCGTTCGAACCGGCGGATCGGAAGGCAATTACCAAATTTTCAGCCAGCCAACGCAGTGGCTACCGTCACGAGGTGTTCGCTAGAATGCTTACCCAAAAACCGATTCTCGCTCGCTCAGGACGATTTGCGGTTGACGCCATTGCGCCTTCGGTCGTGGGCGCATTCGTCACGCCTGGGTCGATTCGTCGCGATGGCGCGGCCTTACAAATTGCACCACATGAAAGCACGCCACCAGGGCACTTCGTCGCCTTCCAATTGCTCAGGCACGACGGCAGCGGATTGCGCGCGTATGATACGCTTCGGCAAGGCAGCTTGGTGGCCGGCATGCTGCGGAACGCGACAAGTCGAATCGCCAGGGCGGCAGGCTGGACGGACGAAAAGATCGCCGCATTTGTCTTGGGCCACCGTGAAGCCAACGGGGAAGCACATCGTCCTGTCGGGCCAGATCGCTTTTCGTACATTCCTCTGCCCAGTATTGAATCGCGCGGCCAAGGACGCGCCGCGGTCGTCGATAGAGTGCGGCGGGCTCTCGTGGCCGTCATGGCCGGCGATCACGACGAAGAGACGGAGTGGGCCGCCGCCGCGATGTCCGGCATGGAACTGATCGACGAGCATTCTGGAAAGGTCAGCGCCGTCCTGTCGCTCATTCCACGCAATGAGGAAATGGTCCAGCGTTATCTAAGGCAGTCCGCGGTTTGGTCGACCGTCACCCCAATGGTTTTGCCCGGCTATGACGATCCGAATCACTACCGCCGACGACTGAAGCAAGGAACCACGGCTGATGAAAAGAAACGGCTGCTGGCCCACCTGGAGTCGCGCACCGACGGCTTGATTCGCAAGGCCATTGTGCAGGCCGGCTTTTCCGGTGAGCTTGCGCAGCATGCCGAGGTTGATTGGCGCGGCGTTGGCTTTTGGCCCGGCTGCGATTTGGCGATGCGTTACACCGTGCCCGCCAAGCTGCGGCGCTTTCCGCGGTTGCACGTAAGAATCCATTGGAAGGATGCTCGCGGAGACGCGGTGGGAATCTCCGGGCCGATTTGCATCGGCGGTGGGCGCTTTGTCGGGCTGGGATTGTTGGCGCCGGAGTAGACACGGACGAGCGAGCGTACCGTAGGCATCTCGCTCCGCCGAGATGAAACCCGTTTTTTAGGGCACGGGCACAGGAACGGCGCTAGAGAGTCGCAGGACGCCGCTCCTCACAGGGGAGCGTGAACGCTACTGTACGGCGGCGGGACAGGGCGCAGAGGGGAGAGGACACAGAGGCGAAGTGTTCGGCGAATATGCCGGTGAGGTGATCGAGGATCGTGCGATGAGGATCTGCATGAACGCGATTGACGCCAATGTTGTGGCCTTCGCCTGAACAGGAGAGAGGGCAGGGTGCCCCAACTCTCTCCCGACGGGAGAGGGAGCAAGGAGGCTCCGGCAAATCGGTCTTTGGCAAGTTGGTGAAGCAATACGTTCGTGGCCAACGCGTCCGTTCCGCGGCCGGACGCGTTGGCCCAGTGGGGAGGGGCACAGGGAACAGGGCACAGGACGTTGGGAAAAGAGGGAGAGCGAGGCGACTGCCCGTTGCCTGAACCCTGAACCCTGAACCCTATTTCCCTCACAGTTCGGGCGGGATGAGCAGCGGAATCTTTTGCCGGCGGTGCCGCCGATAAACGCGAAAATCGCGGTCGAGCGCCAAAACCACGCTGTCGGCCATCAGCTCCGACATCCGAACCAGGCAGGCGTCGGCCAGCGACATCGGCACGTTGGAATACCGACGCATCAAAGCCGCCACTTCGCCGAATTGTTCTTTCAAGCTAAAGTCGAGTTCGATCACGCCGCGCTCCGCCAAACCCAAGATGGCGTCCACTCCCCCGGGCGCGCGTCGGGCGACGAAGCACGCTTCCGAAAGCACCGATTCGCAGGTCAGCAGCGGCGGAACGATCTCGCCAAATTGGGACCGCGTCCATTCGTGCCACTCGTCGCGCGGGTTCACGAACGCGGCTAAGGGGCCAGCGTCCAGAAGAACCTTTTCGATCACTTGCCATACCCTTCCATGTACTGCGGATTGGTCGATAGGTCACCCGGCCCTTCCGCGCAGCCGACAAGGTCCCCTGCCAGCTCGAGCGCCGACATCGGCCGTTCGCCGTTCAAGAATTGCTCGAGAGCCGCCCGCACGACCTCCGATTTGCTCTGGCCCCGCTGTTTCGCGGCGCGCTCCAGTTTGAAACGCAGATCGGGCGGTAATTTCAGCGAAAGTGTCGGCATGGAACATCCTCCTGGTAATACCAAATCATAGATCATGATAATACCGACCGCCGCCGCCGACAAGCTGAGGGCAAACGGAACAGGGAATGGGTTAGTGGTTGGTGGTTGGTGTTCAGGGATTAGCGGCGGAGGGCAGAGGCGGCATCAAGCGGGCCAGGATTTCGGCGCGCGCCGCGCGTCGGCGGCGTTGTCGGCGTTGTCGGGCTCGAGCCTGGCGGCGTGCTCGAAGAATAGCGCGGCTGTTTCGGCATCGCCCGCCTCATGCCAGATGACGCCGCGAAGATAACTGAGCCGCGCCGGTGCAAGATAGGCCGCGCAGCGGCGCAAAAGGTCCAGCGCCGCGTCCCAGTCGCTTCGCTCGCGCGCTCGACCGAACTCGTCCAGTTTTGAGCGCACCTCGTCGGTCATCGGCCGACGGGCGGCGGGCGGCCCGGTCAGCGAAAAAAGGTCTTCCGACAGGTTTCGCACTCGTTGCCGCTCGGCTTCCGATAGTGCTTGCCAAGGAGCATCGGTCGCATCGCGGATGGCGTCGGCTTCGGGCGAGTCGTCGGCTTTGCCCGCTGCCGTAAGCCGATGCAGTTCGCGGACGCCGCGTACCATCGCCACGAAATCCGGTGTTGGAGGCGATTGCAATTCTGGCATGGTTACGTCTCATCCTCCCGCCACAGTGGTCGAGTGGCGGCAATGTGGGCTTCGTACGTGGCGATCGGCACAACTCTCTCCGGTGCCACGTTTCCGTGGTTCGACGAGTCAGGTTCCAACGTCAGCCCCGGAGCAAACGGCCCTTGCTGAAAAGGCCCGGCGCCGAAACGGAAGCAGTATGTGCTATTGCTGCCGTTCGCTCCGGGAACGTGGCACATTCGACCCCGAGAAGCCAGGTTCGCCGCATTGTAGCGTCTCGCCTCATGCTGTTCCCTATGCCCTGTGCCCTGTTCCCTCAGTAAAGGCTTGTTTCGCAAACTGCGCGAATTAGAGTGGCGTGCTGGGGTAGGGAACAGGGCATAGGTTGTGCCATGTCAGGGCGACGGAACGCCGCGGAGTGCGTTCCCTACAGAGAAGGGAAGTCCTGAACCCTGAACCCTGAGCCCTGAACCCTCTCCATGCGAAGCACCTACCTGGTCTGCTACGACATCTGCGACGATAAGCGGCTGCGCAAGGTGTTCAAAACCATGCGCGACTTCGGCGACCACCTGCAATACTCGATCTTCGAGTGCCAGTTCACGCCGGTCGATCTGGCCCGTTGCCGGCACGTGCTGGCCGACATCATCAAGCATAACGAAGACCAGGTGCTGTTCGTCGATCTCGGACCGACCGAAGGCCGCGGCGATCGCGTCATCACCGCCCTCGGCCTGGCCTATTCGCCCTTGGATGCGCCGTGCATTGTCGTTTAGGAAGGGTTCGGGGTTCAGGGTTCAGGAAGCATAAGAAACTACCGGGAAGCTCACGCATCCCGCTCGCCACACTCATCCCTCATCCTGAACCCTGGACCCTGAACCCTGAACCCTTCATGAGCACCGACACGATCCCGGACTACCTGCCCGCACGGATGCTCAATGAATTCGTCTATTGCCCGCGACTGTTCTATTATGAATGGGTCGAGGGGGTGTTCGTCGATAACCGCGAGACGGTGGAGGGCTCGCTGCGGCACGCCAAGATGGACCAGAAGAGCGACGCGTTGCCGGCCGCCGGCGAGCTGGCCGAGGGCGAGGCGATTCACTCCCGCAGCGTCAGCCTGTCGAGCGAAACGCACCGGCTGATCGCCAAAATGGACCTGATCGAGGGCGACGCCGGGCAGGTCACGCCGGTCGATTACAAACGCGGCACTCCCCGGGAAGGCCGCGACGGCGAGCTGACCGCCTGGGACACCGATCGCGCCCAGCTCGCCGCGCAGGCCCTGGTGTTGCGCGAAAACGGTTATCGCTGCCAGGAGGGCGTCATCTATTATGTGAGCACCAAGCAGCGGGTGCGGGTGGTCATCGACGACGCGCTGGTGGGCGAGACGCTCGACGCGCTGCGGCGTGCCCGGCAGTTGGCCGAAGATCCGCACCTTCCGCCGCCGCTGGTCGATAGCCCCAAGTGCCCGCGTTGCTCGCTGGTGTCGGTTTGTTTGCCGGATGAAACGCGGGCGTTGGGCGATCGTAGCCCTCTCGCTCCGCGAGAGGAAAGCCGTAACGGCGAGTTGCGGCAGGCGACGCTGTTCGATGTCGAGCCGCGGGTGCGGGCGGTGGTGGGTGTTGGCGCGGTCGATGAGGAGGTGCGGCGGCTGGTGCCGGCGCGTGACGATTTGCGGCCGCTGTATCTCAACACGCAGGGTCTGCGGGTGGGCAAGACCGGCCACGTGCTCAAGGTGCAAGAAAAAGAAAAAGTGGTGCAGGAGGTGCGGATCGGCGAGATTTGCCAGCTCAACCTGCTGGGCAACATCCAGCTTACCACGCAGGCGGTGCAGGCGTTGTGCGAGGCGGAGGTGCCGATCGCCTATTTCTCGATGGGCGGCTGGTTTTACGGCGTGACGCACGGGCTGGGCGTGAAGAACATCTATCTGCGGCGCGAGCAGTTTCGCCTGGCCGACGTGCCGGCGTTTTGCCTGCGGCTGGCACGGGCACTGGTGGCCGGCAAAATTCGCAACCAGCGGACGATGTTCCAG
>Ga0307373_10002365_pt1 | contig 34102 bp, 48 predicted proteins | sample OX2MG_FD_202534 | JGI IMG/M metagenome (GOLD analysis project Ga0307373, IMG submission 202534) | Soil microbial communities from Risofladan, Vaasa, Finland - OX-2 | ecosystem: Environmental > Terrestrial > Soil > Coastal area > Acid sulfate soil | place: Finland: Risofladan, Vaasa | collected...
CTGCCCAGCGACAGCCCTGAACTCAATCCCGAGGAGCGTCTGAATGCTGATCTCAAGCATGTCATCCGGAGCCAGGTGCCGGCACGCAGCAAGGCCAAGCTTCGCTCTGCCACCGAACAGCATATGGTAGTGATCGGCAGTGAACCCGAACGGGTCAACGCCTACTTTCGCGACCCTCGCGTCAAGTCTGCTGCTTGCTACTGTCTATGGGCCGAATCAATAAGTGAGCCCTAACGGCGAAAAGCAGGAGGGGCGGCGCACCAACATTTCGAGTGGGCAATCTCGAATGCTTATGAACGCAGAAACCAACTTCGGATGATGACCAAGATCTTGATCATCATCAGCCCGAGCCAACAGTTAAATCCGGATACTCAAAAGAAACCCCCGCGCGAGGCGGGGTGATGGGTGCAGCGAGGGTGCTCAGAACAGCCCGGACAGGGTGTTCACCAAGCCTTGCCGGATGGCCGGCTCGGCGTCCTGCCAGTCCAGATTCGCCTGATTGGCGTAGCTGACGACGCGGGTCTGGTGGATCTTGTACTGCGACGGCTCGGTGTAGCTTTCGCCGGTGTTACTGGCGACGTTGCTGCCGGTGCTGGTCCCGGCGTTGCCCTGGCCCAGCAGCGCCCCCAGCAAGCGCATGCGGGGGGCGCCCGACTGGCTGGCCGCGCCACTGTTGGCCGAGGTGTTGTGCGTGACGGCGAAGGTCTGACCCGGTGCGCCGCGCTGCAACACCCGGACATCGGTGATGACCGAGTAGGTCACGTCCTTGACCAGCAGGCCGCCGACCCAATCGGCTGCCCCTACCGCCAGACCCGCACCACCGATGGCAGTCGCACCGCCGCCAGACAGTGCCGCGATGCCGGCGCCGGCAACACCCGATCCCAGCACGCCGCCGTAACCGCCCCCAAGGGCCGCTTGCAGCGCATTCTGCTGGATCTTGCCGGCCTGCAGCACGTTGACCTGCAACACGACCTTGGCTTGCGCCGGATCCGTCACGATCCTCCAGCCTTTGGCCTGAATCGCTGCGGTTAGCGCCGGGGTCAGGCCGATGCTGCCCTTGTCGGTAGTGTTATGCACCTGCAGGAACACCCGGTGATCGGCGTTGGCGATCGGATCCAGAAAAATGCTGGACGACATTTTGGTCGAGGCTTGCAGGCTGTGATGCTCAATCAGCGTGGTGGTGGTGGCGCAGCCGGCGAGGGTGGCGATACCGATCATTACAGCGATGGTCCGCAAAATGCGGGGGGATGGTGGTGTGGCTCATAAGATTCTCCTTCATGTGTACTCCCCGCGCCATAAACGCGGATCTGTTTTTTCAGTTCAGGTCGACGGGCCGCATGGGTCTGGAAAAGACCGCCATCTGATACCCGGCAGACAACGGGTATGAGAAACTGCACGCATGTGTGTACACGCAACCCATTCAGAGTCCCGCCTCGTCCATCAGGCGGCGGCGCAGCGCTTGCGCCTGCAGGCCGTTGCGCCGGCCCATCAGGGCTTCGTAGGTACAGGAACGGTTGACGCCGTAGCGGCGGCACCACTCGCTGAGCGACGTGTCGCGGGCCACCAGCCCGGCGCGCACCGCCACCACTAGCGCCCGGCTGCCTTGAACGATCTGTCCGCTCATTTCATCCCTGACGCTGTTGGCGAGATTGCGACGCCATCATGGTTCAAAATGTTGCACCTGTCAACATTGGCGAGTTTACATGTCTGAACTCATAACCCGCTTAAAGGAAGTGCGCGAGCGCATGGGCCTGACGCAGACCGTGTTCGGCGCGCTGGGCGGGGTGTCCAAGGGATCGCAGATCGCCTACGAGCGGGGCCGGGCGCAGCCGGCCGTGACCTACCTGGAGCGGCTGGCCGAATCCGGCGTCAACGTGATCTACCTGCTGACCGGGCAGAAGATGATCCCGCTCGACCCCAAGGATGATTTTTACGCCCTGCTACGGGTCTACGAGCAGCTGGGCGAGACCCACCGCCGCGAGATCCTGCAGCACGCCCAGGCGTTGTACGGCTCGTTGATGCTCGACACGCTGACCGACGACGAGACCGAGGTGCGCTGGGACGGCATCCTGCGCGCACTGCGCGAGGGAAAACCCGAACCGGAAGCCCTGGCGGCGGCTCCGAAGAAGGCGCGACGCAAACGCAAGCCAGTGGGTTAATTTCCGTCATACGGTATTTTGCCCTTCCACCTGCTCTGCCCGCAGCGTGATCTGTTGATGACGTTCCAGTCCCGCTGGCGTGAGGCGCCAGCCATCCACCATGAACGCCCGTCCGATCGGCACAAACCGCTCGGTCCTCTTGACCCAATCCATCTTGAACAGCCAGCGCAGCGTCGCATTGGAGTTGCTGATCTGCAGCCCGGTCTTTTCGGCAATCTCCCCGGCGCACAGGATGTCTCCAGACGCCAGCACAAACAGCATCCGTTGCCGCTTGACGATCGCCCTGGCAACCCGCTCCGCCATCGGCAGGCGCGACAGGTTCTGTCCATCGGTCGGGCGGGGTGAAGTCCGTCGCGGCTTCCGGTGTTCCCTCAGCTTCGGGACGCGCATCGGCAGGTCTTTGCCGTCCCCGACCTTGGGCGCGTACCGCGTCAGGATCTCGGCCGCCTGCGTGCTCCAGCTCGACCCCAGCGACTTCCAGCAAAACACAACATGCGGATCCAGCCTCACCGTGAGCGGTTGCAACGGATGCGGCACCGGCGGACGGTTCCTCCGCTTGCGTCGGGATTGTGATTTCATCGAGACTTCCTCGCTAATACCCATAGGTTATCGGCCATGTGGTTGCATATAACGTACATGCACGGTGCAGAGACATAACCCCTAAATACCGGATGCTGGACCTCGGAGACCGCCAGAGCGGCCGTATGGCGCACGATCATGCTCCACTCTATGTGTTGGTATGCTCCAGGTCCTGATCGTGTCACCAGCGAGCGCTGCGGGGCTGGTTTGGGTGCTGTCGTGGTGGAAATAAACAGGCGTTGCATCAATCCGCCTCCGGCAGCAGTGCCAGAGCCTCCGCTAGGTCGTTGTGACCCCGCCCGCTCATACCACGCCCTCCGCTGTCTGCAACATCGGTACCGGACGCTCACCCGGATTCCCGACGTACTGCTGGCTGGCGCGGTCGAACCACAGCCGGATTATCGGTTCGCTCTCGCCGTTACGCTGCTTGTGCGTCACCAGCAGGCAGCCGGGTTCAGCCAACAGGTCAGGCGTTGCAAAGCCGCCCTCGATGGCGTGCTCCCTGGGCTTGTTGCGCCAGATCGCCACCACCGTGTCAGCCAGGTCAGTGAGGGCGCTAGCACCCCGCACGTCGCCCATCTTCGGCGGCGAACGCTCGTCCTGCCAGGGCGTGCGGGTGTGTGCCACGACCATGACGTGGACGTTAAGGTCGCGAGCGAAACGGGAGATCCGACCCATAAGCTGCTGGTGGGCCAGGTAGTCGTCCCCGACGATGGAGAGCTTGGTGTAACTGTCGATCAGGAACAGCCGCGCGCCGTGGTGTTTGGCGGCGTCGGTGAACACGTCGAGGATCAAATCGATCTTGGCGGCACCAGGGCCGGAATACAGCCACAGGCGATCACCCATGGCCTGTATCGTGTTGCGGACACAAGCCCCAGTCTGACGTTCCGCCGTGGAGGCTTGCCGCACCAGCCGGCACATCCAGTCTTGCGGCCGGTACTCCAGGGCGGTGGCGCAGCAGCGATGGCCGTCCGACAGGGCGCCCAGCAGGACGTGCCGGGCCACCATCGACTTACCGCAGCCGCTGGTGCCAAACCACAGGCTGGTCTCGCCAGGGCGCAGCAGCAGGCGGTCCTGCACCTTGTGCCAGGGCAAGCGGATGTCGGTCTGATTTCGAGGGATCATGTGAATCTCCTGTTGAGGGTTATGGTTTTCATTAGGTCTTCCCAGTAGTGTGTGGACGCATGCGAGGGCGGCTGCGGCATGGTGTTGGCCGGGGCCAGTTCATAAAACCGCTGGGTGGCGCCGTCGAACTCAAAGCGTTCCTTAAACCACAGAGAGGGGCCCAGGCGGTTCTTGACGATGCCGATCTGCACCGGACGCTGCGGCTGGGCGCGATCTTCCTGGCCGGTGTGCAACATGACGATCACGTCGGCGTCCTGCTCGATGTTTCCGGAGTCGCGAAGATCGTCGGCGCGGGGACGGCGCCCATCCTGCTCGGATCGGCGGGAGAGTTGAGACAGCGCGATGATCGGGATGCCCAGTCGCTTGGCGAGACGCTTCAAGGTCCACGAGATATGCCCCATCTGCTCGTTGCGCGAGTTGAAGCGCTCGGTGCGGATCAGCCCGATATGGTTGATCGCCGCCCACTCGATCCCGTTGCGGCGCTGGTACAACGCGATGCGGGCGCAGATCGCGTCGAGATCGCAGGTCGTATCGTCGATCCACGCGGGTAGATCGCCAAGGGCGGTCAGCGCTCCCATTGCCGTAATCGCTTCCGGTTTGCCGCGGGAGATCAGCGAGAGGCTGATACCGGTCAGCGACGCTGCTGCGCGTTGAGCCAGCTGGGCTTCGCTCATTTCGATGGACAGGAACAAGCCAGGATGACCATGGCGGGCGGCGTGATAGAGGACCTGGGTGACCAGAGCGGTTTTCCCCAGACCGGGACGCCCGGCCAGCACGAACAGGTTGGGACCGGATACCGCCCAGAACGTGATCCAGCGAGGGCAGGGTGGTGGACACGCCCAGCACCCCCTCGCGGCTGCGCTGGCGGGCTTCCTCGACCGCCTGTGTGCCAGAGACCGCACACTGGGCGAGGGAGTGGGCCTGTCTATCGGCGCCCGAGGCCATATCCGACATCCGGGCGATGAGTCGGTCCACCAGCTCGTCAGCAGGCGTGTAGGGCGCATCGACCTGGAGTTGGTGGCAAAAACCAACGATGGCCCGCCGCCGGCCCAGTTCAGCCAGGTGCCGGGCATGGTGGTCGATGTTCGGCAACGCGGTTTCCGCGAGGTCGGCCAAGTATTCCATGCCGCCCGCGTCTTCGAGTTGGCCGGTGGCCCGCAGATCCTCGGCCATCGCCAGCGCGTCGGTCGGCTGCCCCGCCGATGCACGGCGGCACAGGCAGCGCCACAGCAGCCTGTGAGCGTGCTGGAAGAAATGATCCTCGTGCAGCAACGGTGCGACGCGGTGCCAGTTTTCCGGGTAGGCCATGCAGCCGGCCAGCACCCAGCACTCGGTATCCGGCGAAGCCAGCGGGTGATGTTCTTGCTGTGCCATCAGTGCGCCCCCCGATGCCGGCCATCACGTCCTTGACGCGGGCGTTACGGGTTCCGTCGGACACCGGCGCCCTCCGGGAACCGCCCGGTGGCCGTGGCTCGTACAGTCCCGGCCAGCCCGAGTTGATGCTGTCACGGATCGACTGCAGGGCATCCAGTCCACGAGTGTGCCGACGGTGCAGGCTTTTGACCTGCTCGTGTGCCGCGGCCAGGGTCAGCGACTTGCCGGCGCCAGCGCGCTCGGCGCACCACAGACGCCACACGTCGCGGTGGAGGTCGAGCCACGGAGGCAACTCGATGGCAACCGGATCGAACGCGACGGAGCCACCAGGTTCGCCGGATTCGTCTGGCTGAACCTGGTCCTCCCAGCGTCGGCCGTTGAGCCAAGTTGCCGGATACGGGATGAATTCGCCGTTGTCCTTGCGCCACTGCGGCAATTGCGTGTGCAGAAGCAGTGCCGCATGGATCTGCTCGCGCAGCGTCGCGTCGGGCGCCAGCTTGGACCAGGCCCGCACCGCATCCTGCTTGGACGCCTTGCGGGGGTAGCAGGCGTAGAACTCGGCAAACCCCTCCGGCACGGACTTGACCGCCGACCCGCTGCGCTTGCCCGATGGTTTGCCGGTCGCAGCAGAAATTTGTCCCCCTCTGCACTCCCCCCTTGGGGGGTAGGGGAGGTTTCTTTTTCTTTAATACTAAAAGACCTAAAAGAAGAAGACCTAAAAGACCTAAGGGAGGCCGTTTCACCGGGCGGGTGCGGAACCTCCAGTTCCTGGTTCCACCGGGCGGGTGCGGAACGCTTTTGGTCTCCGCCGGGCGGCTGTGGAACTTTTTTTTCGTCAAACAGCCGTCGGCGAGGTGGATGCCGAGCGCGTCAAGCGCCTCCGCTTCCTCCCGCAGATTGAAGCGACACTTCTTCTTTGCCTTCGCGCCGAAGCAGCCCAGGTGGTCCAGTACGGCATCGACTGAGTGCCTGGTGCCATTCTTGTGTGAGAGCATCAGCCGGGCGATTGCCTTGGTAATGCCGTATTTCAGCCGCGCCACGGCGGCCACGTCGTAGCGCACTGCGATGTCGCCGGCAGCCGAAGCCGTCCACGCTGCGCCGAAGGCGACGTGGCACAACGGGCGGCGCTCGCCGGTCAGCAGATTGTGTGCTGTCCTGTGAGAGTCGCTGATGTGATCGATAATGTGGCCGACGCCACGGACTCTGACGTATCGGTAAGATTCCCACCTCATCAGCGCGTGCATGATTTCGTTCTGCATACATCTAACTGCTCGTAGCTGTACCGGTGGTCAGACATGGTGCGTCTGATCTCCGCCAGATCGACCAACAAGTGCAGTTGCCCAAAGCGGTCAATGCAGCACTCGGTGGCGGACACCACGATGGCGTCGTGCAAATCGGCGTGACGCTGGCCCAGGCGACCCTCCACCCGCAGGCGCCCAAAACAATTCTCCTGCCACTCGCCGGTCAACATCTGAGGCCGGGCGCTCGGCTGGAAAAACCGCAGCCGAGCGGCGTGGGCCGGTGACATGCCGACCGCCAGCGGGTTCGTTTTCAAATCCGCATCTGCCGGGATGTATTCGGCGATTATCGTGGATTCAACCACAGCAACTTGCTGTAACTGCCTGTCAGGGCTTTCAGTGCAGCTTTGATCCAGGGACATCCGATACATCTCCACATGGGTTCCGGGGAGAATCGAACGCCCAAGCTGAGAGGGGGCTTGTCCCCCGGAGATCAGGCCGGGGTAAGGGCGTCGATGGTTCACCAGTTCCGCCCCTGTCGGAGTGGCCCTGATACACCCTATAGAGCACCCCAAAGTTTTTTCCCTTGTCCTTGGTACATGAAAGCCTGCAGAAACGGGCCTTCCAGAGACTCCAGCGGATTCAGGTGCGGGGTCAGCCTCGTGCGGGCTGGAACAGCGGCGTGGGGCGAAACAGCGGCCTGAGCGGAAAGATTTTGCCCCGCTCGGCCCCGTCGCCCGGAAGCGCGGTTGCCCGATAGATCGGTATCAACTTCGAAACCGCTCCGATGCCAAGTCCGGCGTCGTGTGCGTCCGCCGGCCGGACTAAAAAACTTTGGGTGGCGCTATAGGGGGTAAGCCAAGGAGGCTCTATGAACACCCCCGATTCACCCCCGCATGGCGCCCGGTCGCCCCAACCCCTACGGGATCTGTCCCCGTCCGAGCAACAGATCCGTATCCAGGAGCTGACGCGCTGGACGATCTGGCTGTGCGCGACGCTCAGGGTGGGCTTGCCAAACAGCCGCCACCCGGACGACGCCATGCGGTATCTGGAACTCCACGGTCTGGTGAAGCGTTCGCCCGCTTTGTCGCCCAGGACCACGCGCGTGGCGGGAAACCGGACGATTCAATAAAAATCTTCGCCCAACGCTACAGACACGACGGTGGTCTGCAACAACCCCTGAACACAAGGAGAAACATCCATGAATCCACTGAACAACACCCCGGATGACTTCAATGTGGCGGCGCTGGAAGCCGCCAGGAATATCAACTCGGACATCCCCGAGGACGCGCTACCGGTGATCTTTATGAACGCCATCGAGATCTATCCGGACATCAACTAGATGGCCGGACTGAGCGATGATTATGACGGTATGACTGCCCGCGAGATGGCGGACGAGATGGAGAACTGCATCTCGTTCATGCAGATGCCGGTAGGCTATCAATGCCTGGGCTTTGCGATTCACAACGGCACTAAATGGGACAAACAACGCTGGTTCGTGGCGCTCAAGGTAGACGGATTACCCAAACCATACGAAGAAGACGCGATGACATCTGAGGCCCCAGCGACATGAGGCGAGGCGAACTCGCCCTAGGGACGGTGACGTGAGCGTCGTGCCCTGCAACGGCTGTACGCGCTGCTGTCACGGCGACGCGGTGCGTCTACTACCCGGAGACGATCCCGACCCGTACCGGACCGAACCCCATCCGGCGATGCCGGGCGAAAGGATGCTGGCCCATCGCGCAGACGGGGACTGCATCTATCTCGGCAAGGGCGGCTGCACCATCCACGACCGCAGTCCGCAGATGTGCCGGGAGATGGACTGCCGGGTCATCGCACAGCGTGTCCCCTGGACCCAAGCCCGCAAGCTGGATGCCAACGGCAGGCTGCTGATGGCGATCTGGCGGCGGGGTCGTGAGCTACTGCAAGCGGGCGGTAGCGGACGGAACTGACGACCCAGCAAAAACCCTCGGCCTGGAGTGGCCAGTGGCACACTACACCGTTGACATACTACACCAGCAGCGTAGTATCACAACATGATCTTTATCGAAACGGCGGTGTTCACTGAGGACATCACTGAGATGATGCCGGACGAGATGTACGCCAAATTGCAACTTCATCTCGCGGAGAACCCCGACTCCGGAGATGTTTTGGAGGGGTGCGGAGGGATACGCAAGATTCGATGGAGACTACCATCCACCGGTAAACGGGGTGGTGTTCGAGTGATTTACTTTCGACGAGTCGTTGAGGATCAGATTTTGATGCTGCTGGCGTACAAGAAGGCCAGCCAGGATGACCTGACCCCTTCACAAAAGCGCGCTCTGAGACAGATGGTGGAGAGTTTATGATGGATGAAAACCTGTTTGCCCGATTGATGGAAAGCACTCGTGAAGCGGGTGAGATTGTGCGCGGAGAGCGTGCACCCTCTCGCGAGTTCACGGTGGATGCCGTGCAGGTTCGCGCCATTCGGGACGCGACCGGCTTGTCGCAAGCCAAGTTCGCTCAGTTAATTGAGATCAACGTGGGTACGCTGCGCAATTGGGAGCAGGGACTTCGTACGCCAACAGGCCCGGCCAGGGCATTGCTCCGGGCACTCAAGACTCGACCTGCTGAGGTTATCAAAGCGTTGCGGGCCTGATCCGCAGGTGATGAAAGCCGCCGTGGATCAGGTCGGCCGGAACAGTGGCAGGCTGATTACCGGGATGGCGATCTGATCGTGCGTCGCTGAAGGCGAGATAAACCCAAGGAAACCCCAATTCAGGGACCAGGGGTTTGAGTGATGCCGGGCGTCAGGCGGCGTGTGCTGCCAGATGGCGGTCGCGCAGGCGTTGACGGGTTTCGTTGGCCTGATCGGCGTCGGCAAGCCTTTCAAAGTCGCGCTCACTGCGATCATGCGAGAACCCCTGACTACCATCAATGCCATGATGCATGATCAAAATTCTTGGAATGCGTACCCTGTCACCACTTGACTGTGAACACAGTTGCTCTCCCATGACAGTCAGCTCAGTAACGTCTTCCCCCGCGATCGGTTGCGCGCCGCAACCTGGTTTCGAAGCGCAGCGTGAATACGCCTCCGGAACAATCTTGAAGCCCTCTTGATCCAGCATCTCCATTTTATTCTGACGAGCGCACAGGCTCTCCAAAACCTACTCCAAAGCGGCCGCTCGTGAACGGCGGCTCCGGGCTGAGACCGACTGGCGTCGCTGTGTGCCGACACCCTACGCCGGCTCATCGACCCGATTGCGCGGCCAAGCGGTTTTCCGGGTCTTGTCGATAGAACAATACGAGCTGTTCGTAGACGGACGGGAAATGCTGTCGCAGCGTCGTGGGTGCTGCGAAGAAGTACTCGCTCGACACCGCAAAGAACTCCGCAGGCGATGTTGCGGCATAAGCATCGATTCCGAGATGGTGATGATGATCCAGCCTCCGGCGTAGCTCGTCAAATGCCTCTGTAAAGGCTTGTGTCCAATGCTGGCGGATCATGGTGGAATGCAAGGGTGGCATGCCGTTGGTGCTGCCGTTTAGCGAGTCCAGTTTGTGGGCAAATTCATGCACCACCACGTTGTGCCCGGAACGAAGCCCGGCAAGGTCGGAGGCGGCGGTATCCCAGGACAGAACCACCGGTCCCTGCAGCCACGACTCTCCGCCCAAAGCATGATCTTCATGCGACACCACTCTGGCACCGTCCCTGATCTCCCTGCTCACCCTGAATGCACTGGGATAGAGGATGATTTCGACCCAGCCGTCGTAGTAATCCAGTGCCAGTTTCAGGATCAGCAAGCAGGCTTGGGCGGCCACGGCCAGCGCGATTTCCGTCGTCACTTCCAGCCCCTGAGATCCGCTGAATGATTTTCGATGCAGGAACAAAGTGCTCAACTCGCGTAGATGTGCTCGCTCAACTGCACTGAGGCCACGAAAGACGCCGGCCTCGTGCATGAGTCTGTTCCAGATCGCATGCGGAATTGGATGGTGGCTCAACGTAAAGCGAACACGCTGGCGTTCAAACCATTTCATGGATAGGCGCGGGCTGAACGCATGGTTGTGACCCGCCTGGTGACCCTGCTACGCCATGTATGACCGTGGACCGTGGACCGTGGACCGTGACGGTGAGGGTCGGCCGAGGACCCGAACCCAGGGCCTTCGTGACATCTGCGGGAATCTCCATGTCAGTGGCATTACCGGAAGGAATGACCTCAGCTCGAACTTTCATGCTTGCCTCTCCATGGAATTCCGCGAAGGTTGTTGACGATGTCTATCCGTCAAACGTCAGAGGTGCCCGGCTGGTTTGGCGCGTGTGTTATGCCACACCCGAAATTATACCGACTTAGATTCCCGATACCGGCCGCTCGCCACCGGCCGTTTAGGGCTGCTTCGGCAGCCGCAGCTGTGCCGGCAGATGGACTGCCGGGTCATCGCACAGCGTGTCCCCTGGACGCAGGCCCGCAAGCTGGATGCCAACGGGCGACTGCCGATGGCGATCTGGCGGCGGGGTCGTGAGCTATTGAAAGCGGGAATGAGAAAACCCCTAATTCGAAGATCGGGGGTTTGAGTGATGCCAAACGTCAGGCGGCGTGCGCCACCAGGCGGTGAAGACATAGCGGGCCGAACCCCGCGACCCGATGGAAGTGTTTTACCTGTTCAGCTACAGCCCCGATCACAATCCCGACGAGCGGCTCAACGCCAGTTTCAGGCATGCGCTGAGGCCGCGCGCGGCGTTACGAACAAAAGCCGAACTCAGACACGCCACCGAAGCGCACATGACCAGACTCCAGACACAACCCGAGGGGGTGCGAGCCTTCTTCGGCGATCCCCGCGTCAGCTACGCCGCTTGATGGATCATTCATGCCGGTTCAATAGTATGCCGCGATCCTGCTGTACTTGCGCGATCTTGGCGTCCACTACCGCTTTCTTGCGCTGCATGCGAGCGAGGTGGCGTTGTTCGCGCATGTCGGATCAGGCCGAAGTCTGTTTTGTTGCCGTTCCCGTCCGCATGTGATTCAACTGCAGCACCAGCAGGTGCAGCACGGCGGCGATGCCGACGTAGGCGAAGGTCACCTGCAGGAAATACGGATACCAGGCGGTGAGGTTCTGCATCCACCCTGCGAAGTCGGGATTCGCCACGTGGCTGCCCAACCAGTAGAAACTGCCGTTGGTGATCAGGTAACAGACGCTGGTGACGACGAACAGGCTGGCGACCAGCAGGCCGCCTGCACGCAGATTTATGGCGTAGCGCTTACGGAACCGGGACCCGCGCCGGCCCATAACGCCGCGTAGCCGGGCAGGATGAAGCCGTAAGCCGCGGTGACGCAATAATTGCTGACACCGGAATAACGGATGGCGCAGTAGTCGATCACCACAGCTTCCAGTATCAGCAGCGGAAGCGCCCAGCGGGTTTGTGCGCGCAGATAAAAACCGGCGAGGAAAAACACGGCCCAGGAGGCGTCAGGCAGTGAAAAATTGAGAACCGAAATGATGGAAGCGCGTGAGCGCCATCACCGTGGCGAGAATCACAAACAATTCGATACGTCGTGTTGGAGCAGTGTTCAAGATTTGACTCCTGGTTGATGCGCTCGCATGCCGGTTCATGACCACACCGGGTGGTAGCACAGAGTGATGAAGAAGGTACGACCGATCTGAGCGGGATGGCAGCGGAAGTCGCACCGCCATTATGACCCCGCGACAGGGAACCGGGATGGACAGCTTCGCTGGAAGTACCTGCTGTATGCCGCCGATGGTTTCATCAACGTCCAGCACGAAAATCGCTCCTGAATCCGGTGGACGCAGGATACCGGAGCGCCGGAACTTTGTGCGCCATGCCGCTGCGGCGCGGCACGAAACGACTCGACTACAGGCCGCTCACAACAAAAACTTTGCCCTGCGCTATAGCCATCTGAGAGGACGTGCCGCGCGGTGCGGGGCCGTCCTGATTCGAGACGTCTTCCTGATTCCACCCGCTGATTCGATGTCGCTGATTCGTGGGGCTGATTCGGGGAGGGGGTTCAAGACTTTATCAGGAGTAGCCGGTGGCAGAGCAGCAGCAGGATGGCAAGGAACAACTCCGGGGGATGCGACCCAACCCCACGGCCAAGATGCTCAGGTGGGCGCGCACGGTCGCTGAACGGCTGGGACTGACGCTCACCCCCGAGCAGGAAGAAAACTTCGAGGCGTGCAAGGCGTTCCTCGACGAACATCAGGACGACACGCCGCCGAGCGAGGCGCAGGTCAACTACGCGAAGCGAATCGCCGAGCAGAGCGGCATCGAGCTGCCGGCCGACACGCTGACCGACTACCGCAAGACGTCTGCGTGGCTCGCTGAACATGCCAGCCGGGATTGAGCGATGAAACACGGCCCGTTCGGTTACCTGTTTGGCGTGGCGATGGCGGTCTACATCGGCTGGATCGTGTTTGCCACCAACCCGATGGACCGGATCAGCCGCGGCTGTGCCCCGATCAACTGGGCCGGCAACCTGTCGGTGTCGATCGTTGCGTTCCTGAACCAGTCCTGGGAGCGGAACACGCAGCACGGTTTCGACCGCACGGATTACGTCTGCACCTACACGGTGTGGCGCCTGATCTACGGGCAGGCGTGGCAGAAAGCACACCCCGGTGAGCCGGTGCCGGCGGAACGCCCTAATAAGGCGGTGTCGCATGAACAGGCTTGATCTCCGGGGCCGGCTGAAACGCACGGTCGCCCGGTTGGACTCAATCCCGGCAGTGTCGAACTCGAAAGTCGAGGAAATCATCGCCGGAATCTGGACGCTGGTTGCCGTGGCCTGCTTCGGGTTCCATTTCAGATGGTGGGGGCTGTTCTTCGCGCTCAAGGCCGCGATGGATACAGCGTCGTCGATTTATTACGCCGTCCGTGGAATCCGCAGTCGAGGTGAGTCGTGAAGCTCCGGGCGTTGGTCGTTGCTCTGGGTCTGGCTTTGGGTACAGCCGCTCACGCTGCCCCGCCGGTGCTGGTGGAAATGGTGGATCTGTCCTGTGCCCACTGCGCGGCCTTTGCCGGCACCGCAGGGACCATCGCTCAACGGGTGCGCCGAGCCGGTGGAATCTTCCGTATCGCACCGGTCGGCCCGGTGATCGGCAAGGACAGTCCCGCGCTATCGGTGCTGGTGGTGTACTGGTCCGAGTCGCATCAGGACGATGCCAGTGGTGAGGACATCGTCGCCGCCTTCTATGCCGGCTACCAGAACAACGCCGATCTCGCCGGGCCGGCCGGTATCGCGTCCTGGCTGGCGACACGCGGGATCACCTGGCCCCAATTGGCTGATCTGCAGGATCCACGGCTGTACAGACGGTTCTTCCGCGCCGTGCAGATGGCCGGCGATGCCGGGGTCAGCGATTTGCCGGCGGTGCTGTTCATCAACCCTGACAGCGGCGCGGTTACCCACGTCGAAACCTGGTCCGGCTCTGCCGCGGACCTGGGCAACCGCATCAACAAATATCTCCAGCAGGAGCACTGAGCATGTCCGTCTATACCGCTGTCCCCATTCAGGAACCCCCGACCTATGAACAGCGCACCCTGACGCTGCCGGCCCGGAATCTTAGTCAGCCGGAAGATCCCGTGACTCCACTGCGCTACTTGGGGTCGGGTAATCCGCCGCCGCCACCTCCGTCGCAGGCCGCTCCCATCAAGACCGTGCCGTTGCCAGCACAGACGGCGCCCTCGCACGTTGTGGCAGTGCCGGCGCCAGTCATGGCAGTGAGTGCCGCACCCGCGCCACGCAATCCGGTAGACACGGTGTTTTTCCCGGTGTCGGACAATCTTGTCGCCGAGCACTCCATCGCCAGGCTCAGGCATCTGGCGCCAGATCTCTGCTATCTGGTGGTCGGCCACAGCGACCCGACGGGATCGAAACCATTGATCCTGGGCCTGTCGCTGGAACGTGCCGCGTCGGTCGCTACGGTCATGCGCTCCGCCGGACTGCGTGTAGACCTGTCCGGTGTCGGCAGCTACGGCGCTTCAAACGAGTCGCAGGACTACCCCAAGGATCGGCGTGCCGAAGTCTGGCGTCACCCCTGTCCGGGGACTCCGGTGCCGGCCAATCCGCCGCCGCCACCCAAGCCGGACTTGGGCGGGATCTCGGTGCAGGTCACTCAGGACGCCGACGGAAAGTGGCAGACCGTCGTCACTCGTAGTTTCAAGACCAGGGCCGCGGCACAAGCCTGGGCCATCCAGATGCAGGAACAGCCGCCCATGCAGGCCGATCTCGGTCTGCCGAGCGTGGATTTCGCTTCCATCAGATCGTCCATCGGAACACTGCCCGAGGTGACGGTTTCTCCGGCGACGTGGAGACAGACGCCATGAACACCCTCGCGGAAATACAGGGCGACATCAAGCCATAGGAGGTTTTTCCATATGGCAAAAACTGGGTGCGGCAGGGAGTCGTCCGTGGACAACGCATTACCTGAACGAGGCTCGCACGTTGATCGACCGGATGCTGGCACGCGGGCAGATCAAGCCTGACGGAGTTTTCGCCAAAACGTAAAAACCCATTGGCGGCGGGCGTCCGTGGACAACTTATTACCTGAACGAGGCTCACCGATGAACAACATCATGGAAGTACAAGGCTACACCCTGCACCGCCACAACAACGAGTTGATGATCGAGGACTTGGAGCTGGGCCGGCGGTTGGGTTACGAACGTCCGCATAGCATCCGAAAAGTGATCAGAAAGATGCTCGAAATTGGTCAGATTAAGCCACAGGAGGTTTTTTCCATACGGCAAAAACCTGGTATGGCAGGGGGACGGCCCGGAGAGACATTCTTCTTGAACCAGAAAGGTGCTCTCAAAGCCGTAGCCAGGTCGGAAGCGCCGAAAGCCATCGAGATCACTGAGGAAGTGATTGACGTGTATTTGGCAGCCCGCAAAGGTGAATCGCAGCCCCGCCACCAGGATGGAGTGACCGTGCCGTTCAAGCGTGCCGAGACGGTGACCCGCTCGACGCTGGCCTTGTGCAAGATGTTCGGCACCGCACTGGGCATGGCCCGCGCCATCGCGGTTGAGGAAGTGCGGCGAGCGACCGGACTGGACCTCAGCCGCTTGATCGCCGGTAACCAGGTGGAGGAAGTGCCGTTGACTCCGACCCGGCTGGGTGAGGAAGCCGGACTCAGCGGTGCGGACATGAATCGCGTCCTGCTCCACAACGGGCTGCAGGTCAAAACCGGGCCGTCCAAGTACGAGCCGACCGCGAAAGGCCGGCCGTTCTGCACCCTGAATCCGTTTAAGTCGCCGTACAGCGAGCATACGGACTACCGGCCGCTGTGGTTCAGGCGTGTGCTCGACGTGCTGGACTTGAGCCACTTCGATGCCGATACCGGCTCGGATGATCCCCCCATTCCGCAGCACAGAGCAAAACCGCTGCCAGATTCCTGGGACGGATTCGTACCGGACCAGGAATAGACCCGGTGCGTCTTGTCTCCAGAAAGATCGGCGCCTGTGCCCTGCTGCTGCTGTGGTTGCCGCTGGCGGCGTCTGCACACGATCTCGGTGTGCGGGGCACGGTGTTCGCGATTGCGGAACCGTCCCTACTGGTGCAAATCATCGAGAAGCTGTCGGCGGTGGACTGGAAGCAGAAGTCAGCCGACCTGCTGGCGAAGGCCAAGCACGGCCTGCACCACTACGTACAGGATGGCCTGACGCCGGCTGACGAGACGGCAACCCGCTACATCGACCAGTCGGTGACGCTGCAAAAGCCGATCTCCGCACCCGTCAAGGAACCGGACGGTCAATCGGTGTGGCGGGTGATTGACCCGGCCGGCACACGATTCAATCCGCTGGACAAGCTGCAGCCGGTGACGCGGATGCTGGTGTTCGACCCACGAGTGGCGTCACAGACGGCTTTTGCGCTGGCAGCGATGCACGCCTGGCCGGACCTGATCGAGCTGGTCGCCACCGGCGGCGACATCAAGGCCGTCAGCAAGCAAATCCAGCGCCCGCTGTTCTACGCCAGCACTTCGTTCGTGCAGCGCTTCCAGCTTCGTCACACGCCCACCCTGATCGGCGTGGGCAAAGGCCCGCTGGACAATCGTCTGGCGGTCACGGAGTTCGGGCCGGCGCAGGCCACCGCCAAGGCGGCGGTCACGGCCGTGCGGGCGGCCTGGTACGGGTTGCCGCGGGTCAAAAAAGGAAAAACTTCGGGGGGCGCTATAGGGGGTATCACCAATACCGGTGACAACGCTCATTTTCAAGGAAGGCACTCATGAAAACACGTAATGCAAAGGGACACGGGGCACTGCGCCTGGGTGTCATCCTCGCCACCCTGCTCGCGCCAGGCCTGGCCATGGCCGGCACGGTCAACGCCGCCGATCCGTTCGCGCAGTTCCTGACGGCGGTACAGGGCTATGCACAGGGCGCGCTCGGCATCTCGATCGCGATCGTCGCCCTGATCTTCGGCGCCATCGTCGGTATCGGCCGTAACGCGCCGACCTCGGCGCTGTCGGGGGTGGCTTTCGCCATCTTCATCTACTTCGGGCCGGGAATCATCCTCTCGATCTTCAACGCCGGAGCGGTGCTGGTTTAAGGCAAAACGCAGGGAGGGGCGGTACGCCGCCCCTGAACTGTTTACCCGCAGGTCACTGGAATACTGATGCCACAGCAAATGCAGCAACAAGGCTCTCAAGGTGAGCGCCACATCCCCACCCGCGCCGATGATCCGGTGCCGATGCTGTTCTGGGATCCGTTTGAATTCGTCCTGGCGATCACCGCTTTCGGCCTATTGATGATCCTCGCCAATCCCATCATCGGCGCGCTGGTCGGTGGCGGCGTCCTGTGGGTCTCCAAGCGCCCCAAGCGCGGTGCCAAGCGCGGTGCGGCCCAGCACGCGGTATGGGCCTTCGGGATGCTCGCCGACAAGGCGCTCAATCATTTTCCGCCTCCGCAGATCCGGGAGTTTATCGAATGACGACGCCCTACGCCGGCGCGGTGCAGACGTCGGTGCGTGCCGTCGCCGCCTGGAGGCTGGCTTGTTTTGTGCTCGCCGTCGCGGTAGTCGCTATCGCCGCTGTGGCCATGCACGCCTCCGGGGTGCAGCGCACGGTGCTGGTGCCCTACGGCCTGTATTCGGCCAACGGTGCGGTCAAGGTCGAGGGACGTCCAGACCAGGACGGGGCCTACCTGGCGCTGCTGGCGCGCGCCGACATCGCCACGATGCTCAACTGGCAGCCCACGACCATCTCCACTCAACTCGATGTCTTCCTGACCCGGCTGTCGCCCGCCGCCTACGCCCGCTACAACCTCGATCTGCGCAACACCGCCACCCGGTACGCGCAACTCAACGTCTCCGAAGCCTTCTACCTGCAAAAATGTCGAGTACGACTCACCCGACCGCGTCGTGCTGTCCGGCGAACTCGACCGCTACACCGGCGAGACGCGCTCTACGCACATCCCCCGCTACTTACACCTTTCACTACACCCAGGCCAATGGCGTCTACGCCATCGACCGTGTGGAGACTCAACAGTGAGACTTTTCATCCCCCTCGTCATCGCCTCCGGCGTGTTCGCGGTGTCCGTTGCCGCTGCTGCCGGGGACGGTTCGGTGTCGCAGACGGCGCTGATCGTCCCGACCGGCCACTACAGCGTGCTGCATTTCAGTCAACCCGTGGTCAAGGCGGTGCTGCCGCCAGGTGCACCGGTGGTGGGCAAGCCCTATTTCATGTCGGGCGACACGGTGCTGCTGCTGATGTTCAAGCCATCGAAGCATCCGGTGCAGGCGGTGGTGCAGCTTGAGGATGGCAGCACGCACATCCTCAGCCTGCAGCCCCAACGGGGGGCGGACGCGCAGATCAACGTGCCGAATACTGGCCCGCAACGGTCCGTCTCGGCGCTGCCCGCAGTGCCGCCGTCGCGCAACCCCGCCGCCGGGGTGGTGCCGGTGCTCTCCGCGCTGGTGTCGGGGACCGTGCCGCAGGGCTGGTCGCCGCAGTCCCTGGACGGTGTTCCCAAACTGAGCTATGACCGCCTGACGGCCACTCCGGTGGCGGCCTGGGACGGCGGTAGCGCCCGCGTCGTGCAGTACCAGGTGACGGCCACGGGCCAGCAAGCCTCGGTGGTCGATCCCTCGCAGTTCTACCTGCCGGGAGTGGAGGCCGCGCTGCTCGACGGCAGCCGGATTGCGCCCGGTCGTTCCGGCACGCTGTATCTGCTGATGACGACGGCGCAGCCGGCAGCATCAATGGAACGCAGTGGACTGACGACGACCGGAGGCCAGTAATGGCTGACGAGAAGAAACTTTCCGCGATCGCCGCGGCGCTGGCGAAGCTGAGCAAGGGCAAGGGCGATCCCAAGGCTGATGCGCCCGCTGATGCCAAGGCTGATGCGCCCAGGACCGAGAAGATCCGGGTGCGGATCTCGCCCGAGCACCAGAAGAAAGCCTCGCGCAACCGCTGGCTGCTGGTGTCCGGGGCCGTCGTCGGCCTCATTATCCTGGCGTCACTGGTGTTGGGCGGCAAACACAAGGCACCGCCCGCCCACCGGCAGAACACCAGCAGCATCGACCTGACGCCCGCCGGCACGCTGCGGCAGGACTTCGAGACCAGCACGCAAGCGGACTTGCTGCTGCTCAAGCGCGAAGCCGGGACCAGCCAGAAGCAGCAGGCGCAGACCGACAAGACGCTGCTGGACATCCAGCACTCGCAGATCGACTTGAAGCACGTGATCGACAGCCTGAAAGGACAGGTCGTATCGGCGCCTACACATCCCACGCTGCCGCCGCCCGCGCAGGCCGAGATTCCGAAGCCACCGGGGATCACCAACGCGCAGGCATTGCCGCAGACCCCCCCGCCGCTGCCGCCTCCGCCCGGAACCCCTGGGGAGGCTCCCCCGCTAGCGGTGCCGTCCGCGCCGCCGGAACCAGAACCCATCGTCATTACCCCGGAATCCAGCACCCCAACTGCGGGCGGCAGCAAGGTCGGTGCGCACACCAAGTTTGCGAAAAACCCGATGGCCGGCTACCTCCCGTCGGGGTCGTTCATGCCGGCGGTGATGCTCACCGGCATCGAGGCCGGCACGGCGTCTTCCTCGCAGGGCGACCCACAACCCGTGCTGCTGCGCATCGAGCGCGGCGCCATCCTGCCGGGTTACGCCCGCTACCAGGTAACGGCGTGTTTTGCGCTGGGGTCGGCCCACGGCTCGATGTCTACTGAACGCGCCTACATCCGGCTGGCCCGGATCTCCTGCATCGACAAGAACAAGCATCTGGTCATCGACGCGCCGCTGAAGGGCTATGCGGTGGACTCCGATGGTATGTTCGGGCTGCGCGGCAAGCTGGTGGAACGACAGGGCGCGCTGCTGGCGAAGTCTTTGCTGGCCGGCTTTGCCTCTGGCCTGTCGAACGCCTTGGGCCAAGCCCAGGGCACCGCCTACAGCGGCACCTTCGGCGCCGGTTCGACGATCTCCGGTTCATCGGCGCTGAAAGGCGCGGCGTTTGGCGGCGGTTCGAAAGCGGCCGATCAGTTGGCGCAGTTCTACCTGAAGCAAGCACAGGCCATCTTCCCTGTCGTCATCGTCAAGCCGCGCCGCAAGGTGACGCTGGTACTGACCGACGGCGCTTCGCTCAAGTGGAACGACTACGGCCCGCTCTACATCAAGACAACCACTCCCGAGAAATAGCCATGTGCTGGAAGAAACACTTTGCTCAACTCAGTGAAATGTCGCCCCGCAACCGACTGCGGTTGGGCCTGTTCGCCGCCGCTTGCCTGATCCTCGGCTTCGGTATCGGCCATGCCTGCCGCACAACCGCAAAGGCTGCGCCGGCCGCCGTCACCCAGAAGCAGGCGGACGCGGCGCTGCACTGGCTGTCCGGGAAGATGCCTAACACGGTGTTCACTGCGGCGCGCCCGGATGTCGACGCCCCGGCGCTGGTGCAAATGACCGCCAGGGACAGCCCGGCGTCACTGTATTTCGATCCGGTCCACCACTACCTGACTATCGGTCTGGTGGTGAATCTGGACAATCCCAACCAGCGTATCGCCGCCGGTCATCTGGGAGGTGTTCGATGAAGATTCCCCTGTGGCTGGTGCTTGCGCTGGCGGTTGCGACGCTGGCCTGTAACCCGGTGCATGGCAATTATCAGAAAGCGGTGTCGGATACCGGCTGGAACGGCTGGCAGGCGGGCAATGACAACCCAGCGCAAGATGGCCACAGTAGTGGCGACGCCAGTAGCCGCATGGTGCAGGCCGCTGCTGCTGGTGGTCTGCGAGTGCCCGGTAACGATGCCCTGAGTGGCCCAGTCTATACTGCGCCGCGTCCGTGGCGAGTGTGGCTGGCGCCGTACTCACGCGCCGACGGCACCCTGGAATCCGGCACCTACATCTGGTTTACCACGCCGGGTCACTGGACCTACCTGGGCCGCTCGTGGATCGCACCGCCGTTTGCATCAACCGCCCCTGATGCGCAATCCGGTGCGGGCGACCTGCACCCCATCGCGCCCGGCACTCTGGGCTTTACGCCCGGCAAGGCGGTAGCGCCGTCCGGCGTGCTCAACGACATCCGGCAGCCCGACTTGAGCGACGTCAGCCCATGACACTCCGCGATTCCGCACGGAAACATTCACGGGCGCTGATGGACTATCTGCGCCCGCCGGAGCCGGGTGAGGTCTCGCTGCCGGTTAACGCGGCCATCGAGATCGCCCAGCGCATGAGCCTGTCCGAATTGCTGCCCTGGCGCGGTATCCAGGATGACGGTCTGTTCCTGACCGAAGCCGGTACGCCGCAGCACCCGAAGCTGCGGCTGGGCTTCACCCTGCGCTACGGGCCGTTCTCACGGGTCGGGATCGACTCGGAAGTGCAGATCGAGGGCTTGATCGCGGCGGTCAACGTGCCGGGGGCAACATTGCAGTTTGGCGTGTTGTCGCATCCCTACGTCAAGCCGATCTTCGACGCCTGGGCCTGGGCCCGAACGGTCGGCGGCAAGGGCGTTCACTCCGCCGTGTCGGAACTGGCCGAGCAGCGCCGCAAGTTTCTGCTGGCCTCCGCCCACCGTTATTCATTGCTGGGGGGCTGGGGCTATCACCCCAAGGATCACCTGTATGCCCTGACGGTGACGCTGCCCTACGACGGTGCGCTGGAGAGTGCTTCCGAGTGGTCGGTGTTTACCGAGTCGGTGAAGCGCATGCGCTCGATCCTCGTCGGCACCTTCAAGGGCATGCAGATGGACGTCGAGCCGATGAACGGCGACGCGTTTCGTTATCTGCTGCGGTCCTTGCTCAACCCGCACCTCCCGATGGAGGAACAGGCGGCAGACCGCGCCATGATCGGCCACGAGACCGGGGTCGACGCGCTGGTCAGCCGCGAAACCCGCATGACGGTGCGTAACGATGGCCTGCTATGGCCTGCTGATGTTCCGCCACTCGGACGCGAAAGATGCGCGCAAACGCTACGTCGCCTGTCTGACGGTGGACGGCTATCCCAAACAGAACTACCTGCCACGCACCGCCTGGCTGCTGACCGGTGAGCCGACCAGCCCGCGCGAGCATATCTCGCAGCCGTTCTGGGCCTGGCTCAACATCGGCGTCCAGAACTCCGACACCGTCAGCGACCGCATGACGGTCAAGGCCGCCGGTATCGCCCGCCAGTTGATCTCGGATTCACCGTCGTACCGGGCGCTGATGTCGCATCTGGTCGAGCAGCAGGACGACGTGCAGCTGATCCGCGACGCGGTGCGCGACGGGCACTCGCTGGTCTACGCCAGCATGGGCGTCAATATCATGGGGGATACGCCGGAAGACGTCGCCCAGGCCCTTTCCGAAACGGCATCGGCCTGGAAGCGCCACGGCTTCCGCGCCTCGCCGGAGCGCTTCATCCACCTGCCGGTGTGGCTGGCCTCGATGCCGGGGGTGTTTACCCAGGACATGGATCCGGTGGAGAAGCGCGGCGGCCTGCAGCGCGGCTCCAGCATGACCACCCGCCACGCGGCGATGCTGACCCCGGTGCAGGGCGAGTGGACCGGCACGCCGCCTGCTGGCGGCGGGTTGTTGCTGTTGTCGCGCCGCGGTCAGCCGGCGGTGTTCAACGTGCAGGACAAGAAAGCCGGCGCCAACTACAACTTTGTCATCGTCGCCCGCACCGGCTCGGGCAAGAGCTTCGTGGCGCAGGAACTCATCATGGATTTCCTCGCCAAAAACGGCTACGCCTTTGTCATCGACGCGGGACGCAGTTACTACGAGATGTGCGAGTTGTTGGGCGGCGTCAATCGGGTGTTCAAGATGGACGATCCCATCGATCTCAACCCGTTCGCGGACATTACCGACGAACCGCGCCTGAAAGAGTCGATGGAGATGTTGCGCGAGCTGGTGCGCTACATGGCCTTTCCGCAAGGTGCGTTCAAGGGCGTGGACGACTGGCAGGAGACCATCATCGAGCATGCCATCGAGGTGGTGTGGATGGAGCGCCGGCAGAACTCTACCCTGCCGATGATCGCGCAGTGGCTGGCCGGGCATGACGACAAGCGCGCCCGCGACGTGGCGGAGCAGTTGCGCCCTTACACCCAGGGCCGGCTGGCGGCGTGGTTTGACGGCACCGGTCGCAAGGTCGATCTCAACGCGCGGTTCACGGTGGTGGAGATGGATGATTTGAAGGGGCAGGGCATGTTTAGAAACATCGTCCTGACCATGGTGATGCAACGCATCGCCGAGACCATGTACGGCCTGGGCGATCCCAACATTCCCAAGCTGATGATGATCGACGAAGCCTGGGATCTGATCGGCAACATGCAGTCCGGCGCCTTCATCGAGCGCGCTTACCGCACCTACCGCAAGTACGGCGGATCGGCCGGCATCATCACCCAGGGCTTCAACGATCTCACGAAGTCGCCGGCGGCGATGGCGGCCTATGCGAATTCGTCCTGGCTGTTCGCGCTGGCGCAAAAACCCGAGTCGCTGGACGCGGCGTTCAAGGACGGCCTGCTGACGGCCGACGACAGCCTGCGCGAGCAGTTGAAGTCGGTGCATACCGCCCCCGGAGACTACTCGGAGATCTTCGTGCGCGGCGATCTGGGGCAGGGCATCTACCGCTTTATTGCCGACCCGTATTCGTACTGGCTGTTCACCTCCGCGCCGCACGATAAATCGGTGCGCAACGCCATGCTCAAACAGGTGGAGGATGCGCACCCCGACTGGAGCCACGGCCAGCAGTTGTCGGAAGCCTGCCGGCGGCTGGCGGAGGACACCACCCGCCAGCGCTACGGCCAGACCGCCGATGAAGCGCTGGCCGCACTCGGCGACTACGCCAAACCGGGCGTGCTGCCGGAGGAGACGGAGTGATGTTCGGCAGCCGGCTTTTGCTGGTGTTGCTGTTGGCCTGTCTCACGGTCGGAGCTTCCGCGCCTCCCGTCTCTCGTCTTTCGTCTCCCAGCAAATGGAAAGATCCGCTTGCGTTCCCTGCGCCAGCCTCGTCCTCTGAACGCAAGGCGCTACTGGATCAAGCGCACCGGGCGACCAAGACGGTGCCGGCTGACATCAAGAAATCCATCGCGGCATCCAAGGCCAAGATCGACCAGCAGGTGCTGACTGAGCGTGCGCAGGCGCTGCACCAGCTGGGCATCAAGACCGACGGCGTGGGCTACCTGACGATCCTGGTCTCCGCGTCCATGCCACAGGTGATGCTCAACGGCTATGCGCAGTCGGCGGTGTGGGCGGGCGGCGTGGTCGCATTCCGCGGTGTCGAGCCGGGGCACGACATCCCGTGGTTCATCACCCACGTCATGCACGCGCTGGTGCGGCTCGGCGCATCGCCGAGCATCACCCTCGACCCGCGAGTGTTTTCCGCTTACGGGGTCGATGCGGTGCCGGCCATCGTCTACTCCACCGTCCCACCCGGCACGATCTGCGCTGAGCAGGTCGTGAAGACGATCCAGCGGTCGAAGAAACCGCCACTGGAATACCACGACTGCGCGCCCGCCGACCCGGCCGACTACTGGAAGATGACCGGTGCGGTCAGTGTGGCCTACGCGCTGCGCCAGTTTGCCGACGCTGGTGCACCCGAGGCCAAAAGGCTGCTGCGGGCGGTGCAGGCCGATCCCCTGACCGGGACGGGCAGGCAGCCGTTGACGCTGGACGCCCATGCGTATGCCCAGGCCACCGGGCCGGGCAGCATCGCTGACGTGATGCAGCTGATGAATGCGGCTCCGCCATCTTTGCCCTTCGGCAGCGCGAGCTTGCGAGGCGCGGCCGAGGGTGAAGCGCCATCGCCCGGCTTGCCGGGACGATGATGAATATTCAGCGACGACAGAAGGAAAGAGCGATCGAAGCGGTGTTCGGCCGCCCGTCGCTCGATACGGCCCTGGAGGACGTGTCCGCATCGGCCCGCAACCGCTGGCTGCTGGTGCTGTGCGCCGAGATCGGCCCGCACGCTCGCGGCTTTGCACTGGCAAAGATGCAGGACATCGCGCAGCGCCTCGACGGCACCTGGTGCCTGTATCTGCGCCGTGACGATGAAGTGCAGGCCTATCCCATGACCGAGCGCCTGTGGGACGAACTGACGCGCTGGCGGATGCACGTCGGGATGCCGCCGATACCGCGCTACGGCGAAGACTATCCGCTGGTCCAGCGCAGCCTGCACGACCCCCGGCCGCTCACCCCTGCCGACGCCGACGAGATCCTCGCGCGGCTGACGGGAGAAAAAACTTCGGCGGTTGCTAGAGAGGACTGAAACCACTCAGGAGATTGACATGACCGAAGTCGTCCCGAATGACTCGCCGCCCCAGGTTGATGACCTTTCACAGGAATTCCACGCCTGCGCCATCGACGCCTGTTTTCTGATGCGACGCGTCGAGATGGCGTTGACCACTCCCGCAACGTCGGCGCGGGAGAAACGCCACATGGATCGGCTGCGCATCAACGTGCAGCGGATTCACAGCCTGTTGTTGCCCCTGTGTTCCCCCCAATGAGACCCCGCATGAACAAGATGATTCTCCCCCTGGCCGCCATGATCCTGTACGGCTGCGGCCCCACGCCGTCAGCCCCGAAGGTGGCGTCGCCCAAGCCGGTTGCCGCTGCGCCCACTGCCGGCACTGTTGTCTCGCGTACAACACCTCCCGTCTCACAATCTGTGCCTCCTACCTCACCAAGCGCGCTGCCGGGTACGCTGGCGACGCTGGTGCGCCTGCACAAGGTCGAGGTGGAGAAGACCTTCGCCACGTCCGCCCCCGGCCTCACCGGCTACTTGGTCAAGCAGGGCGGACAGTACAGCATCCTCTACGGCAGCGGGGCCTATCTGCTGGCCGGTGCACTGATCGGCCCTGACGGCCGCAACCTCACCGCCGACTACAAGGACCAGTACGCGCCCAAGCCGGATGATGCGGGGCTGGTCAAGCAGATTGACGCCGACCAGACGGTGTTCACGCTGGGCACCCAAGGGCCGCTGTTGTATGCCTTCGAAGATCCCAACTGCATCTTCTGTCACAAACTGGATCAGCAGACGGCGCCGCTGATCGCGGCCGGCAAGCTGCGCGTCAAGGTGGTGCTGGTGTCGTTCCTGAAAGCCGACAGTGCCGCACGTGCTGCAGCGATTCTGACCGCCCAATCGCCGGCCAAGGCGATGGCCGAAAACGAGGCGAAGTACAGCACCGCCACAGAGGAAGGCGGCTACCCGGCCGGTCCTGAACCGGGCCCGGACCTGATGGATACGCTCAAGCGCCACCTGAATTGGATGCAGCAGGCCGGTTCCAGCGGCACGCCAACGCTGGTCTACCAGACCGCCGACGGCAAGTGGACGGCGCGATCCGGCGATCCGGGTCCGCAGTGGCTGGCCGCGTATGCGGCGAACGGCCATGGCTGAGACGGATCACCTGCTGACCGGCATCCTGTACGGGGTGCTGATCCTGTGCCTGGCGACGGGCGGCTGGCTGGTTTATCGCCAGTGGCACAGCGGGGATAGGGGGCAGCGGCTGGTGGCGGTGGATCTGGTGCGCATCCTCAACGCCGAGCGCAAGGCCCTGCCCAAGCTCTCCGATGGCGGCGATCCGCCGCTCAAACTGCTGCAGATCGGGCGTCAGATCGGGCCGACGGTCGAACGGGTGGCTGACGGCGCGGTGGTGCTGGTCAAGCAGTCGGTCGTCGGTAGCGACCTGCCTGACATCACTGATGCAGTGCTGGATCAGTTGGGTTTGCCCAGGAACGCGCCGACCATCAATCTCACCGGTGCGCTGAACGATGCACCGACCACCAGTTCAGCGTCAGTGGGCGACCTCTGGAAGGATCATCTCAAGCAGATGCGCAAGCAGGCGGCGCAGACCCGCGCCAACAGCAAGACCAACGCGCTGGATCAAGCGCTGCCCTGAACCTGATGACGCTATTCCGCAAGAACAAAACAGCGCCAGAGAGCCTGGGCAGGACGCTACGGCTGTTTGCCACCGGGCTGGCATTCGGCGGGCTGCTGGTGTGGACGTTTCTCGCACAACCTTACCGGTTGATCATCAACTACACCGCCTCCGAGCCGGAGGGTCTCTACCTGCTGCACCGGCTGGGTGCTGCCGCGTTGCGCCGCGGGGAGCTGGTGTCGTTCCGGTATGAAGCGCCGTGGCCGGTCCCGCCCTATACCGCCTACCCCAACGGCACCGGCTTTCTGAAGCGTATCGCCGGGCAACCTGGTGATCGCGTGACCTCCACCCACGGCCGCTATGTGCTGACCACGACGGACGGGCAGACGGTCTCGTTGGGCACCGCGCTGACTCAAACCCCCTTGGGTGTGCCGGTGCCCTATCGGGCGCACTACCGCGGCGCCCCGATCCCCGCCGGGCATTACTACATGGTCGGTGACGGCAACCCCGAATCTTACGATTCGCGCTACTACGGCTTGATCCCGCGCAGCAGGATCACCGGCACCGCCCAGCCTCTGTGGACATGGTGAAGACCCTGGGCATCACGCTGCTGGCTTTGCCGATGCTGGCGGTGGCTGCGCATACGCCGCCCCGGCTTGAGGCGGGAGGCGCCAGTCCACCCCCTGAACTGGTGCCGCCGGGCGCCGAAGGTTACTGGTTCTACCTGAACCCGCCAGCCCCAGTGCCGCAGCCCGAGCCGCCGGTGCCGCTGAAACCGCCCGCGACGGTCGGCAAGGCTGATCCCTGTCAGCAGGAAGCCACCTGGACCGCCCAGTGCGGCTTCGTCACCCCCAGCAGCTTCGCCATGCAGTCGAAAGAGCGCGATGCGCTGCTGCAGAACATGGTGATGTCCCCCGGCGATCCGGCGTCGGTGCTGGCGGTGCAGCAGTACACCGGCTGGATTCTGCACCAGTCGATCTACGCTGCCCGCGTCTGGCAGTACAACAAACTGCAGCACCCCGGCTCGCTGGACCCAGCCGCCACCGCGCCGATCTCGGCGCTCGGGCTGCGGCTGGCGTTGGACGTGCAGGGCGCCAACCGCAAGACCGTGTGGGCGGCGATCCGTGAGTACGGCGGCTTCCTGGTGGTGTTCACCAAGGACGACTGCGACTACTGCCACGCCCAGGACGGGCCGTTGCAGGCTCTCGCCAGCGACACCGGCCTGAAACTCTGGAACGCCAATCTGACCGGGCCGTGCTTGAAAGCCTTTGCCAAGCGCTGCATGGACGAGAAGGTCTCCACGATGCCGGCGCGCATCCTGCATGTCTCGCTGGTGCCGACGGTGTTCCTGTACCTGCCGGATAACGTCTGGATCCGGGTATCGGCGGGACTCACCGACACCGACAGCATGGAGTCCCGCATCTACAACTTGTTCATCTCCTGGAAGGCGGCAGCCAGTGGTGTCGCCAAACAGACCGGTCACACCGGCCTTGCGCTCGATCCCGATGCCGCCCCGAAAGACAGCCAGGAACTCAGACAACTACTGATGACGCCGCTCAAGGACAGGGAGGAAGCAACGCATGGGTAAGTCGGAGAATTTCACGGTAGACGCTGACGGCCCGGCAGAGGCAACCCTGTGGACCGCGCACCCGTCGGTCTGGAGGTACGGCAATCGCTGGAGCCTGGCGATCTTGCTGGCGCCGCTCGGCATCGGCCTGGTCTACGGGGCTTGGCTGTACTGGACGGCCCACTGCACGGAATACAAGCTGACCACCGAGCGGTTGATCTGGACGCGGGGCATCTTCACTCGCCGGCAGGATCAGGTCGAACTCTACCGGGTGCGTGACGTATCCCTGGTACAGCCGTTCTTCCTGCGAGTGCTGGGGCTGGGCAACATCCTGGTGATGTCTTCAGACATCAGCACCCCCAACGACAGCCTGCTGGCGGTGAAACTGCTACAAGAAGTGCTGGATCTGGTGCGTGCAGCGGTGGAGGACATCCGCAGTCGTCGCGGCATCCGGGCCATCGACTTCGAGACGCGGTGATGCCATCTCTAAATTTCATGAAGCGCCTCGCGCCACTGATCGAGTCGGGGGGAAGCGCCATACAGTGCGTCGTAAGGCCAAACGGCCGATCAAGTCGTGTGACTCGCTATACCTGTTCACGGGGATGCGAGCCAAGCACTGTCGCAGGCTGATGGATACCGAATGCACCAATGTGCAACGGATCCAAATCAGCTCTGATCGTACCTTGCACATTGGTGCGGCGCGGGTGCCCTACATCGCAGCCGATGATTTTGCGAAAGCGGACGGGTTGCGCGACTTCGCCGAACTGGCCGTCTGGATCAGCGACAACTACGGCCTACCATTCGACGGCGTAGTGATTCACTGGCGATACAACACCCGGCCAGAAGAATGAAGTCTCCACCGCCAGAGACTCACTACGAAGGCGCCGACAACCTGCGCGCCATGCGCTCGGCGGTGCGTTACCAGGCCTGGCTGACCCGCCACGTCACGCGCACCGTCCACGCCGTGTACGCGGCCAAGGTGGTGGACTTCGGGGCAGGTCTGGGCGACTACGCCCGGCCGGTGTCGCGTCTCGCAGCCGTGACCTGCGTTGAGCCCGATGCCAGCCTGCGGGACGGGCTGGAACGCGAGGGGTTTGCGACGGCCGCGAACATTGCGGACTTGCCCGCCGGGGCGTTCGATCTCGTGTACAGCTTGAACGTCCTCGAGCATATCCGGCAGGACGTGGAAGCCCTGCGGCAGGTCCGCCGGATCCTCGTGCCGGGCGGCAGCCTGCTGCTTTACGTGCCGGCTTTCCAGTGCCTGTACTCGGCGATGGACGCGAAGGTCGGCCACTACCGGCGTTATCGCTACCGCGGACTGGCCGACCGCGTGCGGCAGGCCGGACTGCAAGTCATCTCGGGGCGGTATGCAGACAGTCTCGGCTTCCTCGCTGCGCTGGCCTACCGCGTCGCCCGTGGCGACGGCACGCTCTCGCCCGCATCCGTCGCGGCCTATGACCGCTTCGTGTTTCCCGTCAGCCGCGTGCTGGACACCGTGCTGCACCCGTTTTTCGGCAAGAACCTGTGGCTCGTGGCGCGCGCTCCCGATGCTGCCGTGCGGGTCGGCGGCGATGAGTCCAGGCCTCGCAGCCGATGAGGACGAACCGATGACGGCGCAAGCAGGGATTGACAAGATGACGATGGCGGCGCGCGACGACGGGACGGTCGGCCGCACCGCCAGATTAGCGCCATGCCCATGCGGCAAGACGCCCACTCGCCTTGTAATTACAGGAGAGCACGCAACTCCTAAATGGGCGCAATATCATGGCGACTGCTGCGGAGAATGGATCATCGAGTTCCGCAACCAGTACAACGATCTTGCAGATGACGCGAGCACCTCGCTCGCGGAAATTGCATGGAATAACGCTTCGCGTGGAGCTAACACCGAAGTCAGCGGCGGAGATACGCCGTCCACATCGAACGACCTAACATCTGGCTGGAAGAATGAAGCCACCACCCCCTGAGACTCAAGCGATACGGGACAAGAAGCCCCAGCGACGCGATCGCTGGCTGCGCGAGAGGAAGCGCGGCTTTGCCTCCTGGGTCCTGCGGCGTGGCGTGCTGGCCTGGGGCGTGCCGATGGGGCTATTCTTCGTCGGGATGCAGTGGGGAAAGTGCCGGCGATTTTCCATCCTTGCCAAAGGCAAACCGCGAGTAGAAGGGGGGTGCCGAAAACAACCGAAACAAGCTCTGGCCACGCGACAGCGGGAACAATTGAGTCGACGCCTTAGTATGGACGGAGTGGAGGCGGCGGGAGGCGCTGAACACACATCGGGCTGCGATGCTGACTTAGGCACAAACCGGGCTATCGCAGCTCTGGCGACCGAGTGCATGGGAGCAGTTGATGTTATGGCATTTACTGTATCAACCGATGACGTCGGGACGGATCAGATCTTCACCTGAAATCCCAACTCGACCACATCCTCCGGCGGCAGGCCATAGAACGTTGTCGCCGGACGTGCATTGCGCGACAGGAAGCTGAACAGGCGATCACGCCACAGCGCCATACCGGGAATCTTCTGGTCGGGGATCAAAGTCTCGCGCCCGACGTAATACGTGATGTTGTCCAGATCGATCTCGAGGCCGAGCTTTTGCGCCAGCTTGAGCGCCAGCGGCAGGTTAGGTTGCTGCATGAACCCGTAATAGACAATAACGCGTGTAATCCCGGGCGCGACACCGTAGAGCGACATGCGCTCCTTGGCGGGAACTCGGGGTACGTCCTTAATCTCGATCGTCACCAGTAGCAGCTGCTCCTGCAGCACTCGATGACGCCGCAGATGGTTCATCAGGCGCGCGGGCGCGGTGTCGTCGCCAGTCGGGAACACGGCCGTCCCCGGGATGCGGTAGGGCGGATCCTGTACGAGCCGCTTGGCCAACACGTCCAGCGATTCTCCATCCTTCGACAGCTCCTGGCGCAGCAATTGGCGCCCCCGCACCCAAGTGGTCATTACGGTAAAAAGAGCCAGCGCCACTATGATCGGATACCAGCCGCCATCGGCTATCTTGATCACGTTGGCACCAAAGAACGCCAGATCGATCAACAGGAACAACATGCACAACAGCGCGGTCGGCAGCTGTGCCCAACCCAGGCGGCGGCCGACGAAATAGGTCAGCACCGTCGTCACCACCATGGTCCCCGAGACTGCGATACCGTAGGCCGCCGCCAGCGCCGCGGAGGACTTGAAACCGATGACCAGCCCGATCGTGGCGATCATCATCATCCAATTGACTGCCGGCACGTAGATCTGACCCTGTTCGTCAGCCGCCGTCTGGACGATCTTGACGCGCGGCAACTGGCCCAGCGTGACCAGCTGGTAGGTTAGTGAGAATGCGCCGGCGATGACCGCCTGCGAAGCGATGATGGTCGCCACAGCTGCAAGCGCCACCAGCGGATACAGTGCCCAGGTTGGCGCCAGCTCGTAGAACGGCTGGTGCGAAGCTCCGCCACCGTGGAGCACGACCGCAGCCTGACCGAAATAGTTAAGCAACAGGCACGGTAGCGCCAACCCGAACCAGACCCACCGGATCGGCTTGCGGCCGAATTGCCCCATGTCCGCGTACAGGGTCTCGGCGCCGGTCAAGCACAGGAACACGCCGCCCAACACCAGGTAACTCTGCAACCCGTGGGTCATGAAAAAGCGGACGGCATACCACGGGTTGACCGCCAACAGCACATCCGGATGCAGGCTGATCCCGCGCACCCCCAGCACGCCGATGACCAGCAACCACAGTGCCATCACGGGTCCGAACAACGCGCCAATGCCGCTCGTCCCCCAGCGCTGCAGCCAGAACAGTGCCACCAACACGACCACCGTGATCGGAATGATGAAGGGTTCGAACACCTGCGTGGCGACATTCAGGCCCTCGAAAGCGGACAGCACCGAAATCGCCGGCGTAATGGTGCCGTCGCCATAGAGCAAGGCGCCGCCGAACAACCCCAGCAGCATCAGCCAATAGGCAAGACTGCCGCGCCGGGCACGCCAGGGATTGAATAAGGCCACCAGCGCGACGACGCCACCCTCGCCGCTGTTGTCTGCTCGCATCACGAACAACAGGTATTTGATCGAGGCTATCAGGATCAATGACCAGATGATCAGCGACAACACTCCGTAGACATTAAGCGCTGTCGGTGGCACCGGGTAGGCGCCATAGAAGCATTCGCGCAACGCATACAGCGGACTGGTCGCCATGTCACCGAACACCACGCCGAGCGCAGCCAATGCAAGCTTGGAGGTTTTGCGGGGGCTGTGACGCGCGTCTCCGTGCTCCGTCTCGCGTATCCCGTCGGTGCCTTGCGTGGGTTTGGTCTCGCTGCCGATGCGCGTATCGCCGTCATCCCCCGGATAATTCATCCGAGGCCCAGCACGTCCTGCATGCTGTAAAGACCCGCAGGCCGGTGTGCCAGCCAACCCGCTGCGCGCAGCGCGCCACGGGCGAAGTTGAGCCGGCTGCTGGCGCGGTGGCCGATCTCGATCCGCTCACCTTCGCCCAGAAACAACACCTGATGGTCGCCGACCACATCGCCGCCGCGCACGCTGGAGAAGCCGATGGTCTGCCGGTCGCGCGCGCGCCGGTCCGGCCCTCACGGCCATGGATCGCCACGCGTTCCAGATCGCGACCCAGCGCCGCAGCCACTACCCGACCCATGGCCAGTGCCGTCCCCGACGGCGCGTCGACCTTGTGACGATGGTGCGCCTCGACAATCTCCACGTCGTAGTCCGGCCCCAGCGCACGCGCAGCCTGATCCAGCAGCGGAATGCTCTCTTCTGCGCCACGCTCAATTTCAGCCCATTCGAGGTTCGGGTTCATCGGCAGCTTGCGATTTCCAGCCGCACGGTTGATGTGGAGTTCAAGAATCTCACGCGGAAGGGTTGCATTTAAAAGACATTTGTGGTGTTCTAGCACCAACGCGCGGCATCACCAAAAACAATCAGAAACGAAAGCTTCGCGACAATCGCGATTCGTCGCGGCCGCGAAACCTGACAACGGATGCCGCATGACGCCCTATTGTAGTTCAGCTGCACGGGCATCCCGTCCTGCGGCCACCAAAACCGTATTGATCGCAAGCCTTGTCGCTGCCGCAATCATGATGCACTCGCATTCTGTCCACGCCCACAGCGCGGCTTCGGCAACCACCCCTGCCGCATCGCGAGCCGCCTTGAAATCGCCGACTGATGACCGCTGGCAAACTGTCGTGGTACGACGCGGGCAAACACTGTCCACGATCTTCCAGGCCCACGGCCTCAGTTCTGTTGATTGGCGGCCAGTACTTGCTTTGGGCGGCAGCACATCCCAACTGCGACACCTGCACGTCGGTGACACGCTGCGCCTGCAAGTCGTGAACGGACAACTACAGGCACTGGCTTATGTCCATGACTCGACCCATGCTCTGAATGTGAAACGAGTCGCCGGCAAGTTACGGACAGCTACGATCACGGCTCCGCTGGTGCGCCACACTGTAGAGGTTAGCGGTCAAATCCATGATTCGTTGTTCGTGGACGGCCGCCGTGCCGGACTGTCCGATCATCTGATTCTCGAGTTTGCACACATCTTCAACTACGACGTTGATTTCGGTCAGGGCCTTCAGGCCGGCGATCGCTTCACCGTGATCTATGATCGAGTCTACAAAAACGGCAAGAAATTGCGTGACGGCAACATACTGGCTGCCGAACTGGCCAATCAGGGGCACACCTACCGCGCCGTGCGCTTCGTCGACAAAGACGGCAACGCGGCCTACTACACACCGAAGGGGCAGCCGTTGCGCCGTGCCTTTATCCGCACGCCGGTGGCGTTCACCCGCATC
>Ga0307373_10002366_pt1 | contig 34100 bp, 25 predicted proteins | sample OX2MG_FD_202534 | JGI IMG/M metagenome (GOLD analysis project Ga0307373, IMG submission 202534) | Soil microbial communities from Risofladan, Vaasa, Finland - OX-2 | ecosystem: Environmental > Terrestrial > Soil > Coastal area > Acid sulfate soil | place: Finland: Risofladan, Vaasa | collected...
CGATACGGCGCTTACGCTCAATTGGGTTGAACAGCAGCCTAAGACTCCCCCGCCTTTCCAAGGCGGGGGACGGGGGGTGGTTGGGCGGCAAAAAACGAAGCTCGTTTTTGCGCCGGTGCGATATGTCGGGCAGGAGGCGCTATCGGAGTATGACATCGAGTTCTGCCAGTTGCCGTGGGAGATTTATCGGAAATTGGAGGATAACCATGAAAGCTGAAATTATTCGGTCCTTAACACAAGACTTCGAGAGGCATGCGTATGAATTCGAAGGCGTCGAATGTTGGGACGCCCGGTCACTGCAGGCCCTGCTGGGTTATTCCCGGTGGGAGAACTTTGTAAAAGTCATTCAAAAGGCAAAAACGTCCTGCCAGACGTCCGGAACCGTGATTGACGACCATTTTCGTGAAATCACGAAAATGGTCTCGACTGGCTCCGACGCAAAACGCCCAATCGAAGATGTTCGATTAACACGTTACGCATGCTATCTTATTGCTCAAAACGGCGACCCATCCAAGGAGGAAATTGCCTTTGCCCAGAGTTATTTTGCCGTCCAAACGCGCAAGTTTGAAATTCTCGAACAACGAATCAATCAGATCGAACGCCTGCAAGCCCGAGGAAAGTTGACCGAGACGGAACGCCAGTTTTCGGGAATCATCTACCAGCGCGGAGTCGATGACAGGGGCTTTGCAATTATTCGGAGTAAAGGCGACCAAGCCCTCTTTGGTGGGCGAACCACGAGTGACATGAAAAAGAAACTCGGGGTATCGGAAAATCACCCTCTGGCGGATTTTCTGCCAACGATTACCATCAAAGCCAAAGATTTTGCAACGGAAATCACGCTGTTTAAGGTAAAAGAGGATGAACAGTTAATCGGTCAGACACTCATTCAATCGGAACATGAGAAGAATAATCGAGAAGTGCGTGGCTTGCTAACCAAGCAGGGTATTTATCCTGAAAATCTTCCCGCAGCCGAGGATATAAAAAAGGTGGACCGGGCAATGAAATCTGAAAGCAAGAGATTAGAGAGAGGAACAAAGCGGCTCGGAAGAAAAGCCCAACCCAACAATGACACTCCCGGTTTAGCAGAAGGATGATGCAACTCAAAACATATCAGGAGACGTGTATTCACGCGCTGAAAGATTTCTTCAGCGCGTTGAAGGACGATACCGGGCTTTCGCGCCCGCCTTCGGTGGCGTGGAAGGCGGTATCGGGAAGCACGAAAGAGTATCAATCCCTGGATGATGCATGTGGATATTCCGTTCCATTCGTGTGCGTTCAGGTCCCTACCGGCGGTGGCAAAACCCTTCTCGCTGCGCATACGGTCGATATTGCAAAAGAATTTGTAACTCCAACGAATACGGGGTTGGTGCTCTGGATCGTACCTACCAACCAGATTTATACCCAGACGTACAAGGCGCTTAACACAAGGGATCATCCATACCGTCAGGTTCTGGATCGCGCATCCGCCGGAAAGACGAAAATTATCGAGAAGGAAGACAAATTCACTCCGAGTGATGTGGAGGAAAATCTTGTCGTGCTTCTGATGATGATGCAATCGACCTCCCGGCAATCCAAGGAGTTCTTGCGGATGTATCAGTCGTCGGGATTCGCCAATTTTTTTCCGAAAGAGGATCGATTAGACCAGCATGAACTCCTGATCGAGAAGTACAAATTGGAATACGATAGGATGTTCTCTCAGCGCCAAATCAAGGATTCGCTTGGGAACGTAATTCGCCTGTTGCGTCCCGTGATTATCCTGGACGAAGGTCACCGAGCCAAAAGCGATTTACAAGTGCGCACGCTTGCAGGGTTCAACCCCTCGGCCATTGTGGAGTTTACGGCAACGCCGCATAAATTGAGCAACGTCCTTGTGCGCATCACCGGCAAACAGCTACTCGCGGAAGATATGGTGAAGCTTCCGATCAACGTGCAAAATGTTGAGCACGTCGAATGGCGGGATACGTTACTTGCGGCAAGAACGCGGCTGGACAACTTGAGAGACCACGCCAAAGACTATTATAAGCGAACGGGAAGATATATCCGCCCTATCTGCCTGATTCAAGTGGAGCGAACGGGAAAAGATCAGCAAGGCAAGGATTTCATTCATTCCGAACAAGTCAAAGCGGAACTTAGAAAACTCGATGTTGCGGAAAATGAAATTGCCATTCAATCGAGCGAGAAAAAGGAACTTTCCGTATTTGAAGATGCGAATGGTTTACTCACGAAGAATAACCACGTTCGCTATATCATCACAAAAGAAGCTCTGAAGGAAGGATGGGATTGCTCGTTCGCGTATGTGCTTTGCCTGCTGAATAATCCCAAATCGAAGACCGGCGCGACACAGCTTGTCGGGCGAATCATGCGGCAGCCAGATGCGCGAAAGACGGGCGTCCCTGAACTCGACCAATCTTACGTCGTGAGTTACCGGCGTAACGGTGTTATAGACGAAATCAAGGAAGGCTTTGAACGGGAAGGAATAACAGGCATCGACAGCCAGATTCGGAACTTGAGCGCTTCTCAAAAAAAGGAGGTTCCGAAAACAGACTACTCCATTCGTGATGAGTACGAACGCGCGATGAAGCATTTTATCATGCCCGCGTTTGTGACGGTCACCAAAACGGGTGCTCGCCAGGTTGATTATTTGGCGGATATAGAATCGCGGATCGATTGGACATCCGTTGATATTTCGAAGTTCGTTACCAGCTTTCAGCTTAGCGCGATTCCGCTCGAATCGACGCAGGATAAATTGACGCTCAACGACGATGAAGATTTAATCTACGTAAGTCAGACGGGTGAGATAGTCAATACCTTCCAGGAGGCGACACCCGAATATCTTGCCTCGGATATTATTCATATTGTTCCGAATCCCTGGCAGGCTTATGAACTGGCAAAGAACGTTCTTGATGGATTCAAGGGGAAACCGGATGACCGATCATCCGTGGAAGAACAAATTCGCTATAATCTCTATAAAATATCGGAAGAACTTCGCACATCTCTTTATAATGAGCGTGAGAAAATGGCGAAGCAGATATTTCTCGAACTTCTTCAGAGCGAAGAGATTCGGTTTGTCTTTTTCACGGATTCATGGCGCCCACCTTCAACAAAATCGGCCCCGATCGAAGAATCTCCTTTTGCTCATCGCGCCCCTGCTCCTCCCGTGGTGAAAAAGCGCGGCGACCTCATGCAAAAAAGCCTTTTCGACGAAGAATCCATCATGGAGGCGGATTTCGATACGACTCTTGAAAAGGATGTTGCACTTTGGCTTGACTCACAAGAAAAGCTATTCTTTTGGTATCGCAATCTTTCAGGAAGAGACGGATATTTCTTGCAAGGCTGGCGTCCTCACAAAATTTATCCGGACTTTATTTCAACATCTCGGAGGCCAGACGGTAATTACGGGATTGACAAAGTCTATGTCATTGAAACCAAGGGCGATCAGTTCGGCGAGCAAAAAGAAGAATCTCGCCACGACCGAACCGGTTACACAAAATTCCTTTTCAATCTCTGTAATGAGGCGAAGCCGAAACATTTCTCGGAACTCGGCTTCGAAATGAATAGCAAGCCGATCACATTCAAGTTAGTCTCTCAGGAAAGTTGGGAGCAAGAACTTATGAAATTGATGGGCTGACTTAATGTTTTCCACCGAATCTGAATTTTTCCAAAAATCTTTCGGAACCCCTTGACGTACCGGGCAATGATGAATGATGAAGTATGAATTATGAGAGAAGAAGAAAATGTGAACGATTATTCATAAAAAACCTGAAACGGCTCAGAGAAAAGGTGCTCGTCTTCATGAAATCTTACATGAAAATTAAACGTATATCTCACCGCTGAAAAGTACTTGCGCTAAAGAAATTAGCGAAAACTGGCGAAAAAAGGCATAATTAATGAAGCACAAATGCGTGTGCGTTTTATTTTGTGCGGCGGGACCATTCAAATATGGAAAGCGTGCCGTTCGGCGCGAGTGCGCTAATGGGAGGCTTCTTTCCATAAGAACAATTTCGGCGGGTTCTGATTTTTTTTTCGTATATTTGTAAATCTTAAAAATAGACCTCATCAGAACCCACCGATAAATTGCTACTGAATTAACCCTGGGCACCGAAATAATGGTGCTCGAAAAAGCAGGTCACGAAAAAAGACATGATGAAAGCTGTAACCTTTACGGCGTTCGTTAGTCTTTATTATAGAGCCGTCATGATGAACGGCGTTTTTTGAAAATAGTAGCAAAAACATTCTTTCAGAAGGACACTTGATACGGTACTCTGTCTGAAGCCGGGACGCTTTTGGCGTTTTCGGCTTTGGAGAGGCAAAATTGATTTGCCGCTTTGATCGGCGCGGACTTTTTCATAGCCCGTGCCAGCGCGAATGCGATGAGGGATTAATCCCGAAATTGCCCGCGCGATAAGCGATGCGCATTTCCGCCACGGCCAGAACCGGCCACGCTGGCGCGAAAGCAATGAGATCAAAGCGGCAAGTCACCATTTTTGCATCGATGAGCAATCATCCGCCTCTCCCTTGGCAGAGTCGTTCAATCACGTAACTTCTGAAAGACTATGTCAGCGACTCAATCCTCGATCAGCGTTAACCGGCTTAGCGATCATTCCGCTTCGCTACACTCTACTTCCTTACATTCCACCACTTTCCGCCGCCCGGGTTCGCGTGCGGAGCTGGCGCCGTTCGTCGATCTCGAATTCAGTTCGTATGCTCCTCCGGCGGAAGAGCCTTCGGAGCAGCGGATGGCGGCGCAAAATCCGGTGCCGGATTTAATTCCGGACGAGCTTTTTCAACTCCTCCGCTCGAACGATCTTATCAACGAGAAAGGCGTGCGGGACTATATCATCCGGCGCGCGTTCAAAGCGATGCGCGAGCAGCACGAGCTAAAAAGCTCCGAGGCGCTCGAACGCCTGCGCGCGGTCTATCCCTACCTCCAGATCGATACGATCCGGAAGATCATCTACCGGATCGGGCCGGGGAGTAACCGAAAGGTGTTTTAGGCATGTAGCCGTGACCTGAAGGTCACGGCTACAAGTTACTACGCTTCTCGCTTTTGTGGTGGAACTCGCTCTCCTTTTTTCCGAGCTTCGGAAAGACCGATGGCGATGGCCTGCTTGCGGCTCGTCACCGTTTTGCCGGATTGCCCGCTCTTTAGCGTCCCTCGCTTTTCGCGCTCCATCGCGCTCTCGACCGTTTTTTGCGCGGCCTTGCTATATTTTCGTGGCATGACAATAATTCACCTCCTTCCATGAAATTATACGCTCAAGAAGCGTTCCAAAAACCTTGAAAACAAAATCACGACGCATCCGTAAGAACCATTCGAAAGAACGGGAGTGTTCTTTCATCGCCCAAATCGAAGGGTAGAAAAATCAGCTACACCATTAGCTTTTTTTTTTACCCATGTCAAATTCTAATCGCTGTACGATTGTGCTCGGCGCCCAGTGGGGCGACGAGGGAAAAGGAAAAATCGTCGATCTTCTGGCCGCGAACGTCGATATCGTCGCCCGCTACCAGGGCGGCGCCAATGCCGGACACACCATTCAACTTCCCGATGGCCGCTCGTTCGTCCTCCATTTAATTCCCAGCGGAATTTTTCACGAAAACGTTGCCTGCGTCATTGGCAATGGCGTCGTGATTGACCCTGTCGCTCTGCTGGATGAGATTCGAATGGTCGAGCGCGAGGGCGTGCGCGTGCATGGCCGGCTTTTCATTTCGCATAACGCCCATCTCATCATGCCGTATCACAAAATGCTCGATCTGGCAAGCGAGCAGCGAATGATCGCGAAGGATGGGACTGCGGTGGGCACGACGGGACGCGGCATCGGACCGGCGTATGAGGATAAATTCGCACGGAAGGGAATTCGCATCGTTGATTTGCTCGACCGCGAATCGCTACGCGAAAAGCTACGCGCGAATATCATCGAGAAAAATGAGCTGCTCGAAAAATTCTATGGCGCCAGCGAGCTGTGCGATGTCGATAAAATCATCGCGGAATACGAAGTCTTCGACCGCGAAATCGATCCCTACATTACCGACACGGCGCTGATGCTGAACCGCGAAATCGCGGCGGGCAAAACGCTTTTGCTCGAAGGCGCGCAGGCCGCGCTGCTCGATATTGATTTCGGAACCTATCCGTATGTGACGTCGAGCAATCCGACGGCGGGCGGAGCCTGCACGGGCCTGGGCATTCCGCCGATGGCAATTGATAGCGTGCTCGGTGTCGCAAAAGCGTATGCCACGCGCGTCGGCAACGGGCCGTTCCCGACGGAACTTTTGGACGAAACCGGCGATCGCCTCCGCGCCGTCGGCCACGAATATGGCGCCACCACCGGCCGCCCGCGCCGATGCGGATGGTTCGATGCCGTCGCCGTGCGATACACGAATATGATTAACGGCGTTTCGAGCCTCGCGCTTACGAAGCTCGATGTCCTCTCCGGCTTGCCGGAAGTAAAACTCTGCACCCGGTATGAGCGCATCAGCGATGGCCGCGCCATCGAGAACTTCACGAATGATTTGCGGCAACTCGCCGATATTCGTCCTATCTATGAATCGTTCGTTGGCTGGGCCGCCCAAGCGCTCGAAGGCGCCACGAGCCGCGAAGAGTTACCCGAAGCCGTCCAGCGCTATTTAGACGCGCTCGAACGCGAAATCTTGTGCCCGCTCGAAATTATCTCCGTCGGCGCGGGGAGGGAGGAGACGCTGGGGGTGGGTCAACTTACGACGGTGTAGCGCCTGACCTTTAGGTCCGGCGAAAGGCAGACCGTACCGGAAGATCCGGTCCTACACGCTTATTTTGGATTGCGGCGATGAAACTTTCCACCCTCGAAATCCCACGTTATGGTTGTATGGCGCGCCGGCGCATCATGCAACATTAGAATTGTTCACCGTTTTAAACTATTTTTGGCTATGAAAAAAATCAGTACCATTCTTGCGGTTTTTTGCGCCGTTGTGCTGCTTGCAGCGCCACGCGCCTCTTTCGCTCAAACGATAGCGATAGATTCGGTCTCCGGAACCACGTTCTGTGCTGGTGACCCTTTTTCCGTCACATTTACAGTGACAGGCACTTGGGGGCATACAAATGCTTTCACGCTTCAGCTTTCGAATGACAGCGGAACGTTCGATAACGGTTTTACCAAATTGGGATCGGTTGTCGATACCGCACCAGGATCATTTACTATTAATACTTCCATTCCCGCGACTACACCCTACTCTTCTCATTATCGGGTTCGTATAATTGGAGCGTATCTCTACACGGTAAGCACGGATAACGGAAGCGATATTCGTGTCGGAGAGATGCCAACAAATTTCGTATGGGGGGGAACCAGCGATGGCCCAAAAAATACAGTGGCCATGAATGACCCGATCGGGTTAAACTTTAATGCAGTCAATATTCAAACGAACGACGACACCGTCTATATCGATTATGGAAGCGGTGCTAGCCCGGCAACCATTGTCACATTATCACAGGCGTTCGGTGGCCCCAATGGACCAACCGTGACGTATTCGACGGGTGGCTGGAAGACCGTCACCCTTCGCAGCGTCGGTCCCGGTGGCTGCTCGGTCTCGGATACGTTCCATGTCTTCGTCTATGATTGTACTGATCCTATTGTTTCGCATGATGCGGTCATCGTTTCCAGCAATACGACCTTCAGCTCGAATAATGAATCGTACATGGCTTTTTGGGTAAATCCCGGAATATCGCTTACGCTTGGCGATAATATTGGCGATACGATTTATGCGGAGGCCGGAGCGAGTATCTCGGGACAGAATGGTGGCCAAACATACGATATCGAATATCTCAAGCCTGGTGCCACCAGCGATCCAGACTTTGGAGGCGTTGTAGTGTATGCACCCGGAGCCGGCGTAACAACCACAGGTCCGGAGGTTCAAACGCTCGAATGCTCCGATCTCGCGTTCGATTATACCGTAGCTCCGCCGAATTCGGTCATGCATATCAACGAAGCGGTCGCGCCAGCCGAACCGCTGACGCCAATCGAGATTTCGCCGAATCCGACGAGCGGCATCGTCTCGCTGCAAGGCGTTCCGGCAAATGCGAATGTAATGGCAGTGAATGTTTTAGGCGAGGCGGTGGAGGAAATGAAAGCGCCGGGAAGTGCAAACTTCACGCTCGATCTCTCGAAAGTCACACGCGGAACCTATTACATTCGAATCGCCTCAAATGGTAGCGTGACGACGAAGAAGATCGTGAAAGAATGATGCAGGGTTATATTGTAGTGTCGGGGTTCCCCCGCCTTCCCGCTGGACAAATGATTCAAAGTTTCCTTACAATGCGGCAGGCGCGGGGACCGCGCCACTGCAGTCGTAAAGGAGTCGGCAAATGCGGACTCCTTTTCACCGTATTTGCGCTCCTCTTTGCCGGCTGCTCATCTCCGAATGGCCCGCCCGCGACCGCAACAGGCGGCGAGAAACTTATGGGAACCGTCGAAGCATTTAGTTCTGCAAGTCCCACGTTACTTCCACCGGCTGGCACTGTGGTAAGTATTCAGGGCACGGCACTTCAAACAGTAGTCGATACCGCCGGGCATTTCGAAATCGATAATATTCCCGCCGGAGTTTATAATATTATCATTTCGAAGCCGGGATTCGATTCGATGGTTTATCCCGTGCATCATCTGAACGGCGTGGGAACCGACATTATCAACGATGCTTACGTCGTTCAGGAATCGACCGATTCGATTGCGCTCGCAGGAACATCTTCCGTTTTTACCGTCAGCGTAACGAAGCACGTTCTTGTCTATGATACAACGATCACGAATAACAATGGCAAGTTCGATACCACCTGGAACGCGGTCGATTCGACCGTGATAACCTATGATACGGTGGAAGATGCCAACGCCTTGATCCTGACGGGAAAGTTAATCGGCACGCTTGCGCCGGGAAGTATTTTCGTGTATAGCTCGCTCGATAGCACGCTTTTTCCAACGTTGCCCAGCCCGCAGTCTCCCGCCACGAGCGAAGATGCGTGGCTTGCGACCAAGCTTACCGATACAGCGTATCACCCCGCGTTTCAATCCCCGAAGATTACGAACGGAGTTTTCGTCGATACGCTCGCGCGCGATGTTGCTAATCTCATTCCATATTCCTTGCCGGGCGGGACGCCGGTTTATATTTACGTTGTTGGGCATTCGAACATGGCGGGCCTGCCCACGACCGGTGGAGAATACCAACACTTCAGCACCACGCCGTTTGGGCCACAGGCGGTGAGATTTAAATACGTAGTACCATAATAAAAAATTATAATTATGGAAACTCTGATTATATTTATAATAACGTCATTGCGAGGAGTCCCGGAGGGACGACGAAGCAATCCGTTCACATTCAGCAGAATCCCAACGGATTGCTTCGTCGGAATCACTCCGCTTCGCTCCGTGATTCCTCCTCGCAATGACGTGATAAAATAGCTTTCGCGAATGGACGCCGAGCGCAAACAGCGATTTTTGGAACTTCTTGAGCCGGTCTATCCGAGGCTCTCGCGGTATGCGCTTGCCATGACGCGAAACCGCGAGGAGGCGAAAGACCTCGTGAGCGAAGCGGTGCTCGTGGCGCTCGAACGATTCGACACGATCCGGGATGAAGCCGGGTTCCCGGGATTTCTCTATCGCATCGTAGCCCGCACGTATAAGCATTGGCACCGCCGCGACCGGCGCTTCACTGCGATCGACAAAATCAAATTGGAAGCTATTCTCGATCTGCGCGCCATGCCGGATGTTGCCGCTGAAATTGCGTTGGTGCGCGCAGCGCTCGACCGATTGCCGATAAAAATGAAGGAGGCGATTTTGCTTTTCGATGTCGCCGATCTTTCGCTGGAAGAAATTAGAAAAATTCAGGGCGGGACGCTGAGCGGCGTTAAAAGCCGCCTTCGCCGCGGCCGCGAAATACTCCGCGCCACGCTTGGCATCGATGCCGAGCCAACGCCAGGCCGCAAGACCGATGGGAACAAAAGCAACCGAACAGACCAATCACACATCATTCGAATGGAGGCGATAGAAACGTATGCGCTCTAATCCATACCCCACCTATATCGACGCGCTCGATCGGACGGAACCCTATCCGCCCTTTGGAGAGATTCGCGAGCTTGTCCTCAAAAACGAGAACGCGCGAAAGGCCATCGTGCCTTCGTTTTATCGTTATGCCGCCGGAGTGGTGCTGCTCGCCGTGCTCGCGGCAGGGTTTGGCGGGTATCTCCTTGGAAATAATTCTTCGCCCATGGCCCGAGCGAACACTTCCTCGAGAGCGGCGCGGGTTCTAAGCACGAGTATTCCTTTAAAGCCAATTTTTTTCACACCTGCAATCAGTCGATCGAGCCTAACCTTTCCACGAAAAAGCGCCGGGAACGAAGTTCGTATAAACGATGCCAACTCTGAAGCGCCTTCCGTGCAGTCCAAAACCCATCCGACGATTGCACTTGTGAACCCTATAACGGAAGTATCGAATAAAGAGGCATCATATAAAACTCCTTCTTCGCTCACAGCCATTCGGTTGAATTCCACGATCCCCGATCCAACGAGCACAGAAAATTGGAGCGTATTTGTTGCCGGCGGAACCGCGCCCTCTGGAATGGCTGCGAATGGCTCTCTTTGGAATTCGCTTTTGGACGCGGCGGGCGTGCGGTATAATGTGTCTAAGAATTCGTCGCTCGTTTTTGCACTGCGGCAGACTTCTTTTCGTGAACCGCACAGCGGACAAAATAACACTCTGCGAGATACCATGCTAACGGCTGGCGGCCAGATGTACCGCGCAACCATTGGAGGCACTTCACCAACAACGACCCAGGAAACAGCGCAGGTATTTTCGTTGGACCTTGGATACCGGTTCGAATTATTTCCCGATGCGGAACTCTCGCCCTGCGCGGAAGTTCTCGCGGGCGCCAGCGCCTCCGGGTTTCTCACTTCGGAAGCGGCGGGTATTCAATACCGATTCTGGAACCCATTTACACTCGATCTCTCCGCGCGCGCCGTTCAACTCTATTCACGTTCCTCCCCGATGAATACAATGGAACTAGAATCCGCAATCGGGTTCGCGTGGTAAAGAAGCAACTTCTCTCCCAGTATGGCAAAACCGAATACTGGATGTTGAGAAATTTTTAAAAAATATTGCCTAATAACTTGACTTTTGCTTTGTAGTGTGTATATTAGTACGGGACTTTGATAGGCACCCATTCCCATTGGCAAATAAGAAGACGAGAATCATGAATTATGAAACCCAAATTGGCGATTTTGAGCTGGATTCGAGGTCGAAAATGAATATGAAAACAAAAACAAAAAATTAAAGCGTGGTTTTGAGGGAGAACACCCCCGGGATTGGGACATAACCCATGCCGCCCCTGTTACAGGGCGGCTTGAAACAACGGGGTCATAAATAGGTGGGATTTTATCCTCAGAATAACCGCTGGCAGTGCGGGCCGTTTGCGCTGAAGCACGCACTGGCGATCGTCGGCCATTTTGTCGATGAAGGCTCGATTACCCGTGCCGCGCGGACAACGAAAGAGGGCACGGACGAGAAAATGCTCCGTCGCGCCGCCGAGCGATTCGACTCCCGGCTCATCGAGGTTCGGCGATTTACCGAGGCCGCGGCATTCAAGGCGCTGAAAGCCGCGCTGACGAAGGGTTCGCCCTGCATGATTTGCATCAACCAGTGGGGACATTGGGTAACTATTGTCGGCTTCGATGCGAAGAGCGAGCGGTTCGTCGTGATCGATAGCGAGAAAGACCCGGTCGTTCGCATTCCGGCGTGGAGTGAGCTAAAGCGCCGATGGGTCTTCAACGAATACGACCGCGAGGGGAAGCTCAAGCAATTTTACGATTTGTATGTGCTCAAGCCGAGGTTCCGGGTGCATTCGAAAGCGAATTTTTCTATCAAGCGAGCGCAATTTTTGCGGCGCGCCGGGAACGCGACGTTCGTCAAGCATTTCGATGAGTATGTGAGCGACCTGCTCAATATCGCGAAGCCCACGCCGTCCCGGGATGGCAGCGCGGCCGTCATTTCGATGGCCGAGTTTCTCCGGCGTCACCGCAAGATGCTGCTCGATACCGTCCGCTACTGGCATGGCCAAACGACCGACGCGAAGCTGCGCCGCGTGCTGGACAACATGCGCTTCGTCGCGGAAACCTACGGCCTCGTGATCCGCCAGGAAGACGAGAAGCGGACTATCGCCAGCTTCGCCGCGCTCCTCATGGCCTGGGCCACGACACACGAGCCTTTGGAAGAAGCGCTGTATGGGTGAGTGGCGAACGGCGAGTGGAGAGTGTCGACTGGAGAGTGGCGAGTGGAATCACAACAGAAAATTTGAATGGATGGGGTCAGCGAAGACATCGGGAAAGAGAGGGCCGATAGCGCCTCGATGTCTTCGTCGAATGGGAAACCCCGGAAAGCAGGCTCGACCGGTATATGAAGTGCTGTTCGATCGATCATCGGAAGACTCATAATGCGTGAAATGGAGTAAAAGGACAACCGGGAACCCGGATGGTGAAAGTGGTGAAGGGATAGACGCAGAACCAGGATTTTCAGGATTAGAATGATTTACAGGATAGACTCCAAAGCCCCTCCGAAATTCGGAGGGCTTTTTATTGCCGGCGGCAAGAACTAAAATACCGCGTTCGGCCATTAGTAGGCCGCGATATGTCAGGACACTCCAAATGGTCGCAGATCAAGCGCAAGAAAGCGGTCACGGACCGCAACCGTGGGCGGCTTTTTACGCGGCTTATCCGTGAGATTCAAATCGCCGCGCGCACGGGCGGCGGCGACCCGGAGGGCAATCCGCGCCTGCGGTTTGCGATCGAGCAGGCGAAGAAAAGCTCGATGCCGGCCGATAATATCAAGCGGGCGGTTGCGCGGGGCGCGGGCGGCGAGGGTGCTTTGGCGCTCGTCGAAGGGAGCTATGAAGTCTATGGTCCCGGCGGCGTGGCCCTCATCATCGAGACTGCGACGGACAACAAAAACCGGACGGTCGGGGAAATTCGGCATGTCCTCGGCAAGTATGGCGGGAATCTGGCGGAATCCGGGTCGGTCAGTTGGATGTTTGCCAAGACGGGCATGATCGCCATTCCGCGCGAAGCGATTAGCGAGGAGCGCCTCCTCGAACTGGCGCTCGAAGCCGGCGCGGAAGATATGCGGACCGACGATCCCGATTTTTTTGAGATACGAACCGCACCGGAAGATTTCGAGCGTGTCCGCGATGCGCTCACCAATCAAACGGTTGCGATCGAGGATGCGAAGATCGCGATGGTGCCCGCCAACTTAGTTGCGGTCGCGGGAACGGACGCGGTAAAGCTGACCAAGCTGATCGAATTGCTCGAAGAGAATGACGATGTGCAGGAAGTTTTTTCGAACGCGGATATAGATGAGGCCGCGCTGACGGAGGCTTAAGAGATACATCTCGCGCGGTAGTGTCCGCGCGAATGGTTGCGAAGAACGGTGCGTGCGAAAACCGGTTGCGAAAAAAGTCGGTTGCGAAAAAAGTCGGTTGCGAATGGCTCGTGAATGGGCCTTGCGGAATAAAGTTATGATAACAGCTATTCTTATCGTCCAGATGCTGGTGAGTCAGGGTTTTGCTGCGAATTGCAAAACTCTTCCCGGCGAAGACCCCGGATTTTTGGGGTTCCGGCTCGGAATGAGGGCCTCGGCGGCGCTGCGTCACGAAGGAAAAAAAACCGACGTGCTCGATCGCCTCAAGTCCCATTCCGGTCAGCGCGTTATTTCCGACACCATTCCCCTCACGTCTTGTAAACTACCGATGCGCCGTTCCCTCGGCTTCGACTCCACCGGCACGCTTACCGCCGTCGGGATTACATACAAAACAACCCCCGACCGCATTCAGGATGCTCGCGACTGTGCATACAAATGGCTCTCGAATATGTATGGCCCGGCAACGGATGAGGCCATCCGCGATAGCACGAAGCAGGAAGTATGGAAGTTTGGTCCCGCACAACTTACGCTCGAAGCAAGAGGCTATAATGCGAGAGATTATTTCGTGTTGATCTATTATTATAAGGGAGATTTGTCGGAGAAGACTCCGTGATAGTCCGCTTGGAATGCTTGGGGTGCGCAAGCGTTTTTAGGCACCCGGTTTGTTAAAGCGATGGTATGAAGAAGATTTCTCATGGGCTTGCGACGTATCACAAAAAGCGCCGCTTCACAAAAACGCCGGAACCAAAAGGCATCGCCGAAGAAACCAGAACGATCGTCAAGCATCGCTTTGTCATCCATGAGCACCACGCGACGCAGCTTCATTTCGATCTTCGGCTGGAAGCCGAGGGCGTGCTGAAATCCTGGGCGGTTCCGAAAGGCCCCTCGATGAACCCGAACGATAAGCACCTCGCCGTCATGGTCGAAGATCATCCGATTGAATATGGAACCTTTGAAGGCTCAATTCCCGAAGGAGAATATGGCGCAGGCCAGGTTCGCATTTGGGACAAGGGAACGTATGAAGAAATCGGCGAGCCGCTTGTTGATCAGATCGAGCAGGGAAAGATTACGATTATTTTTCACGGTAAAAAACTGAGGGGCGAATTTCACATGGTGCAAATGAAGGGCCGCGGAGAGAAGAATTGGCTCCTTTTCAAACACAAGGACGAATACGCCGACGAAAATTGGGAACTGGAACCCGTTCTACATTATGGTTCGCGCGCGCAAGCGCCAGCACGCAAAAAGAAAGAAGACGTGGGTGCCAGAGCGCTCGAACGATTGGTGAAGCAATCGAAGCAGAAGAGGGTAAAGGGTAGAGGGTAGAGGGTATTTTGAACCGCTCTACCCTTTACCCTCTACCCTAAAAAACCAATGGCAGCGAAATCTCCAATAGCCTCCATTCCCGGCGCGCGCAAAGCGGCGATGCCGCGTGCGGTCGAGCCGATGAAAGCCGTGCTCGTCGATCAGCCATTCGATCGAGAAGGATGGATTTTCGAGGATAAGTACGATGGCATTCGCGCCGTGAGTTATATCCGTGGCGGGAAATTGGAAATTCTCTCCCGAAATCAAAAGCCAATGACGATGCGCTATCCCGAGTTAACGGATCTTCCGAAATGGGTAGCGGCTAAAGAAGCGATATTGGACGGTGAGATTATCGTGTTGAATAAAAAGGGGATCGCGAGCTTCCAGGATTTGCAGGCGCGCTTCGGCGTTACGAATAAGAGCGCGATCGAGCGCCTCGTAAAATCGCAGAAGATCGTTTATTTCGTGTTCGACCTGATATATGTTGACGGCTATGATTTAATGCCAGCGCGACTGCTCGACCGCAAAGCAGCGCTCACGAAAATTGTACGCCAGCAAGAAGTATTTCAAGTCGCCCCGCATATCGTTCGCAAGGGAACGAAGCTGTTTCGTGCGGCCGAACGGCAGCATTTGGAAGGTATCATGGCGAAAAATGGCGAGAGCCGTTATGAGCAGCGCCGGTCGAGCGAATGGCTGAAGATCAAAACAACGATGCGGCAGGAGGCGGTGATTATTGGCTATACCAAACCGCAGGGAAGCCGCGAATATTTTGGCGCGCTGGAATTGGGACTCTACGACAACAAGCGTATAGTCTCCGTTGGCAAAGTCGGCACGGGCTTCGACCGCGCGTTGCTCAAGGAACTATACGAAAAAATGCAGCCGCTGAAAGTAGCGTCGCCGCCGCTCGATTCTCCTTCGCCATCACGAGGAAGCCGCGAGGTGCAGTGGCTCAAGCCAAAACTCGTCTGCGAAGTGAAGTTCACCGAGCGAACGAGCGAGGGAAGCTTCCGGCATCCGGCATTCGTCGGGCTGCGTTACGATAAAAAGCCTACGGAATGCACCTTCGAGCAACCGCGGAAAACAAAACATACGGTCGCCGCCGCGGAGAAAAGAGGTTCTAAACTGCGATAATCTTCGATGTTTAGTCTTTTCCTACCCGAGCAATGCCTGCATTGCGAGCATCCCACGGTTCGCGCGCGCAATCGCGGCGCGAAGGATAGATTATCACGCTATCTCTGCGAGGTCTGTATTCGAATCCTGGATTACCAGGAAGCGCCCGGCGAAGCCTCCATCCGCAATCAGTTTTATCTCGTGGCCTCACAACTCGAGGTAGCGCATTGCCGTAGCGCGTATTCGTTCGCCGCCAATTCTCCGGTCCAGTCGGTCGTCCATGCGTTCAAATATGACGGGATGCCTCGGCTCGCCGCGCAATTCGGGCGCTCGATTGCGGGGCTTGCGCCGCGGGAGACGCAGATCATCGTTCCCGTGCCGCTGCACCGGACTCGGATGGCCGAGCGCGGATATAATCAAGCCGAAATGATGGCGAGCGGAATCGCGGAGCGGCGCGATGCGGCGATCATACGCGCGCTCAAACGCACGCGGCCCACGCCATCGCAGACACAGCTTTCCATTCCCGAGCGCATCGAAAATGTTCGCGGCGCCTTTGCGCTTTCGCGCCATGCTCGTGAGATTGAAGGCAAGCACGCGCTCATCGTCGATGACGTAATGACGACCGGCTCGACACTCGCCAGCGTGGCGGAGACCTTGCTCGAAGCAAGGCCGAAGTCGATCAGCATCCTGACGCTGGCGGTCGCCGAATGGAGTTGATAAAAAAACGAAACGCCGGTTTTGGCCGGCGTTTCGTTCAAAAAAAATTTTCGATTAATTTATCGGTTGATGATCATCGTCCGCGTCGCGGTGAAGTCGCCGGACTGGAGTTTGTAGTAATACATCCCGTTCGGCAGCGTGCCAGCATTGAATGTCGCGGAATGCTCGCCCGCGCCCTGCATGCCATTCACAAGTGTTCCCACCTGTTCACCGAGTGTGTTATAGACCGTAAGCGAAACCGGGCCGCTTTGGGCGAGATTATAAGGAATCAGGGATTCAGAATTTACAGGATTAGGAAAATTCTCGGCAAGCCGGTAACCCGATAAGGGATTATCATTAACACCAGAAGAAGTGCCGTGCAAATACGCAATCATAATCATATTGCCAAAATACGCTTGCGTGGGATCGGCGGCAGTCGGAACATCGGTCGCATATGCTTGACTTTCAACATTATTATCATCCGTCAATTGTAAGTAGTAAGTCCGATTAGCAACAGTGTCGATAGTGTACGGAGATTGATAAGAGTTGAGATCCGCCTCCATCTGGAATTGCAGGGTATCGCCCGAAATTCCCGGGCCTTGTGCTTGAGCAATGATAGAAAAAATATTCCTATTCAAGCGCTTTCCGCCAGGTCCGAACCTCGCAGTGACGGTATTCAAAATTCCTGGGCCAATCGAAAGGCTGTCGGCGGTAAGGATGGCTTTTGCGATGGTGTAACCACTTGGCACGACGGACTGGCCATAATAATCGACGAATGGAAGAACGGTGCCGCTTGTGGTCGGGCGATCCCAGACTGGTTCAACCTTAAAAAGCAAAGTATCTCCTTGCGTGAATGAGTAAGGAATAAATGTCAATTTAACACTATCGATGTATGCCGTATTTTTTGTAAGGCTCGTCGTAAAGCTTTCCGCCATTCCTTTGACATAGAACGTGACGGTGGTATCAACCCCGTTTAACTTGATGGTTTCCGTGGTATCGCCAAAGGCATCAAATAGATACCAGCCATTACCACCAGTAACATTTGGATCGGTGGTGTCCGTATAATTCGAATCAGCTTCGACAATGGAAGAAAGTGGAATCATTCCTCCATTCTTCATCGGAAGAAAGATCGGAGAAATATTCGCATTTCCGCGCAGTGAAGCGGCGGTCGCTGGGGAAAAGGATCGAGTGGAAAGAGGGTGAAATTCCTTTACCATTCGCACCTGCGCGTTAACCGTAACGGCAAAAGAAACAACGGTTGCAAAGAACAATATCATACCAAAACGTTTCATGATGTTCGAAAATAAATTAAAAAGCCGATTGTGTGGGTGAGAATCCAGTGAATTCCATTCTCCCCCGTTTTTTGCGTGCAGTGATAACCCGTAAATGAAGAAAAAGTTGCTATAAAAACACCGGAGGGGTGTCTCCATAACATAAGACACTTAGGCCACCCCCAAAATTTCGGTCAGTTTGGTGACATTAAGGAGGTGCTGAAGCTGCTCGCCGGGGGCATTCAGCCGGAACTCCGCGCCATGCTCCAGCGCCGCTTGCCGCGCGGCGATGAGCATTCCAAGGCCGGAGCTATTGACGAAGCCAACGCCGGCGGCTTCTATCTCGATGCTCTTGAAGTGCTGCTCGGCGAGTTGCTCTCGGAGTTCCACGGCGAATTTCATGGCGTCCGCGCCGCCGATGAGATCGCCCGAAAGCCGAATGCGGAGATGGCCGAGGGAGGGTTCGAAGGTTGAGGTCATACTATGCAAACAGCACGATCTCGGAGATAGATTCGCGGCCGCTTTGTAGCCGTGACCTTTAGGTCACGGCGTAATTATGATAATTGCTTCGCTTCCGTGACCTGAAGGTCACGGCTGGGGAGTCGCAGGTGCGGCCGCCGGTGGCTGGTAGCCGGATTGAATTTCGGGATGGCGAATCAGCCCGCCCTTATATGCCGCGATGCTGACGAAATAAATATCGACTAAGCCGATCACGAGGCAGGCGATCATAATCCACTTGTGTGGCTCTTTATGGTGCTGCACGTAATCGCCGATGGTTTGCTCGCCACCCGGTTTTCGCCAGGCGAGAATCAGGCCCAGTAATGCGATTGCTCCCAGGACTAACGAGACGTCCATCGCCGTATCGCCGGCATCGGCATGATCGCTGATCTTTTGCCGCTCGACACCCGGAATGTTTTTCGCGACGTGCTCCGCACCATCGCCGGTGTAGTCGGTGGCATAGGCGGCAAGCCCCGTGAGCACGAACGCGATAAGCGCTGCCCGTTTTAGTTCCGCGTTCTTCCGCGCCATCGCATACAGCAATAGCATTACGGACGCGATGCTCCCCACGACGGGAAGGTGATTGAGAAGAAGATGCAGGTGTACCGGGGTGATTCCAAACATGGTTTTAGATTCTGATTTTGGGGAAGCTCTGATCAAATCAGCTTTTAAGGTCATTGCAAGGAACGCAAATCGACCGAAGAGAGATTCGCTTGGTCCCGAGGAATCGAGGGAAGCAATCCGTTGATTTTACAACGGATTGCTTCGTAAGATTTTTCTCCCTTCGGTCGAAAAATCTTCCTCGCAATAACATCTTACAAAAAGCTAAATCAAAATTCCTTTATTTGCGAAAACGTATTCAGTTTTCTTTCCAAACTAAACTAATGTCATTAATACTCCCAGGGACAATGAGCATTCGAGTTGTAAGAAGCGCCTTTTCTCATCTTCCCTAACTCCAGGACCGGCAGTTATTTACTGAACTTTATCTCGGCTATCGAATGTATCTAATAGAAACATATCAACAAATGAAACAAGTATCAAAAAATGTTGAAATGTTGATAAGTCAGAATTCAGAAAGCCATTGTGGATAAGAATCTGCGTTTTTGGCATTTTTTCTTGATTTACCTCTTGACTTTTCCCAAAAAGTTTTGTATATTTGTCAACCGGGCTTCGTGTACACTTTGTGTACATCTCGGAACGGAGCCGGAACTTCGGCAAATTAGGAGGCAAAATGATCGCAACACTCGACCGGTTGATGGCACTCAACCAAAAGCTCCATGACGCGGAACGGACGCATGAAAGCGACCCGATCTACGTCGCACTCGATCTCAATGAGGTCCATTTGCTCGAGCGGACGCTTGAAGTCTATTTTGACGAACTGGACCCGATGGATGCCCGCTATGCCCGCTCCTCCACGGAAGAAGGCGGCTCGTCCATCGAAGCCTACGATTGAATGGCTGGATTCCCGCCTTTGCGGGAATGACACGGATTTGTCATTTTAGGCGCTTCAAGCGACCATTTCTATTCCTGCGATTCCCGCGAAGTGGGGAATCGCAGGTTGCCCCGTGACTTTCCCTCGACCCTCGTGTTCTTTTAATAAAGACGGACACCCGAGAACCCGCATCGCCATATTCATCGGAATGTTTTAGCGCGAGTCGAGTTTAAAGCAGAGTCAATTTTTGTCCGTCGTGGATGACCGATCATCCCGGATGACCGATCATCCGCTGTCACTTGTCGTGAAGTCGCCAATGCCAACAACCGTAAGCCGCCGCAGCTTTTTTAATCTCTTAAAACCGGTTCCATCGACGAATGGTATGGGGCGGCGCAAATTCGCGCCGCTTTCCGATCCGCTCGCGCCGTTCGTGCCGGATGCGAACAGCCCGTGGGACGAACTCCGCGCCGGCCATCTCCTCCGCCGCACGATGATGGCGCCCACATGGGCGGACATCGAGGCGCTTGTCACACTCGGCGATCCGGACAAAGCCGTCGATCTTTTGCTAAACAGCACGAGCACACCAACGGCACCTGCGGCAGGCAATGACCAAACCGAGAATCCCTATTTGCTTGCGATTCAGGCGCAGTATCCCATTTTCGGGAAATGGGAGAGCGATGCCGCCGCACTACGCGGATGGTGGGCGAATCTTCAACTTACCGCGTCGAACTCCATTCAGGAAAAAATGACAGCGTTTTGGAGCGGGCATTTTACGACACAGTTCAATACCGGAGAGGAACAATATGTGATCGCCCCTCTGCTCTTCCGACAGAATAACCTCTTCCGCACGTTCGGGAATATTCCGAGCGGAGCGCAGAACGGTTCACTCGGAAATTTTAAGGACTTGGTAAAATCCGTCACGCTCGATGGCGCGATGCTCGTGTATTTGGGCGGGAACCAAAATTCGGTCGGCGCTCCCAACGAGAATTACGCGCGTGAAGTGATGGAGCTTTTTACCTGTGGCTTGGGCGGCGGTTACACAGAAACCGATGTTCATGCCGCCGCGCGAATCCTGACCGGGTGGCGCGTCGGGCAATATACGAATGATGAAGCGCCGAATGGGATTTTCAATACCTACTTCGTTCCGGGTGCGCACGACACCGGCGATAAAACCTATTTCGAGGCCGATTTCCCAGCCATCGACGCGACGACGAACACGCAATATCAGGTCCAGCAAAACGAGATCGACCGGATGATCGATGTGCTCTTCACGAACACCGCCGATTCGATCGCCACCTTCATTTGCACGAAGCTGTATAAATTTTTCGTCTATAGCGATCCCGATACCACGAGCGACAGCACGGAGCAATCAGTAATCGCCGCGATGGCTACACTTTTTCAATCGGGGAATTGGGAAATTAAACCCGTCGTAAGCACGCTGCTGAAATCCGAGCATTTTTTCGATAACATCAATATCGGCGCGCAGATCAAAACTCCGGCGGAATACGTGATCGGCATGGCGCGGCAGCTTGCGCCAGCGTATTCCATCGACGGAAACATGACGGCAATCGACGAGCAATTTTTCCAGCCGCCGAACGTATCCGGCTGGCCGGGCTACCACGATTGGATCACGACGAATACCTATCCCACGCGCGGCACGGAAGCCGGCGCAACGATTCAATTAATGGACGACAACGCCGCCATCGCCTTCGTCGAACAATTCCCAAATTACTCCGATGTTAACGCGCTTTCGACCGCGATCGGCCAGCTTTTGCTTCCGCGCCCGCTTTCGAGTGCCCGCGCAACGGCTTTTGCACAAAAGCTTGCGGGAACGACACAAACGTATGAATGGGGATCGATCCTCGCCAGCAGCCCCGCAACGGCCGCGAACAACATCCGCGATCTTTTGAATTACATTTCTTCGCTACCGGATTTCGAGCTATGTTAGGAGAGCATAAATTTCTAAACGTGTCATTGCGAGGAGGGAATTACGAAGCGAAGCGGAGTAATTCCCGACGAAGCAATCTCGGCTAGCCGAGAGATTGCTTCGTCGAGCCGGACTTCCTTCGGTCGTCCGGCTCTCCTCACAATGACGATAACCTTAAAGAGCGTTATGAAGAGAAGAACCTTTATTCAAAGCACGTTAGCCTCCGCCGCGCTCGTGCCGGTGCTGCTGGATAACGTCTATGCGCGGCCTTCGACGCCGCTCAAGCTGCTCGCGCAGATGCAGCCGCTGGATGTGAACGACAAGATACTCATTCTCGTCCAGCTTTTTGGCGGCAATGACGGGCTGAATACGATCGTGCCCGCGGACGACGATAATTATTACACGCTGCGTCCGAATATTGGCATTCAAAAAAACTTCCTCATCAATAGCGGCGGCATTTATATGAATCCCGGCCTGGGCTTTGGCGATAAGCAGGGCTTCGCAGGGATGTTCGACATGGGGCAGCTTGCGATCATTCGTGGCATCGGCTACGATCCGCCGAATCTTTCGCATTTTCGTTCCACAGATATTTGGCTCTCCGGCATCAACGATAGTAACGCGAACGATGTGCTATCGACCGGCTGGCTTGGCCGCTTTCTGGAACAGCAATATCCGAATTTCCCCGCGCAGCTTCCGACCGATCCGCTTGCAATCAATTTCGGCGGATTTTCCCTCGCGCTCACGAGCGACAAAGGACGAATGGGCATCGAAGTCGCGAATCCGAGTCTCCAGGCTGGTGGTCTCAGCGCCTCGGACGATTCGCTCGACGATCAGGCACCCGGCACGCGATACGCAACGGAATATGCGTTCGTGCAGTCCGTCTCGGAAATGTCGAACACGTATGCGACACGTGTGACCACAGCATATTCGAGCGGGATGAAGTCGCTTCAGGGAAATTATAGCGAGGATGGGTTTTCGCAGCAAATGAAATCGGTTGCCGCGCTGATTGCCGGTGGGCTGAATACGCGAGTTTATGTTGTCGGCATGGGCGGTTTCGACACGCACGTGCAGCAAGCAACGCACGATGGAACCGGATCGGGCGCGCAAACCAATCTACTCGGCCAACTTGCCGATGCCGTCGCGCAATTTCAGTCGGATATGGTGTTGCTCGGATCGAGCTATGCCGACCGCGTCATTGGATTTACCGTCAGCGAATTTGGCCGGCGCCCGCAAGCTAATAACAGCTTCGGTACGGATCACGGCGCCGCCTCCGTGCAATTTGCGTTCGGCTCCAAAATTAATGGTGCGGTCTTTGGCCATCCACCGGAGCTCGCGAACCTCGATGCGAACGGAGACCTCAATGTTGAAATTGATTTCCGTTCCGTCTATGAATCGCTCCTGACTGATTGGTTCGGCATGACACTTCCGGATGCCCAGACCGTCCTCGAAAATCAGAATGATCTTCCAAATCCGCTGGGCGAATTGATAAAATCTTCTTCCGGCGTTAACCCATCCGCACCGCTATCACTCTCGCTTTCGGTTTATCCGAATCCGATAGTATCGAGCGCGACGCTTTCCATCGAATTGCCGCGCGATGGTTTTACGCAGATCGAGATGGCTTCGATGGATGGTAAAAATGTGCGATCCATTCTTGCTCGGTCGCTCACGGCGGGCAGTTACTCCATTCCAATAATGACTGATTTGCCATCCGGCGCGTATCTGCTTTCGATGCGAGCGGGAAATGACCGCATTGCGAAAGTCATCGAGGTTATACGATAAGCTATCATGCGTGCATATAACCATGTCCCGAAGGGACATAAGGTAATAGCCGGGGACGTGAGTCCCCGGAACGTTTTGGCACAAGATTCTCGAAGTCCCGAAGGGACGAAAGAAATGGTGTCACCGCGCGCTTCTTTCGTCCCTTCGGGACTTTCGTTTCTTACGCACTTTCTTACCAGGGACTCACGTCCCCGGCTATTACCTTCCGTCCCTTCGGGACTTCTACGGACACTGCTATGTATTGCCTTTATCCTTTATCCTTCATCCTTCATCCTTGCCCAATTCCCATCGGCCTGCGATAAGGATAAATCCTGCGTCGGCAACGCGCTGACCATTTCGATCACGCAGGGGAAAGGCGCGCAGTACGTCGATGTCGATACCTCCTATCAACTCGAAAATTTCGACACGGCGATAACGTTCGAAGCCTGGATCGATCCGCAGCCGCAGCCGGGAAAAATTCAATATATCGCGGGACTTTGGGGACCGAACAAAGATAACAACGACCAGTGGGTCCTCTTTATTCAGGACACAAAAATTTATTTCGCGCTCTCGAAAGATAACTCCTATAAAGGCGATAGCGATAATACGGTCGCCGTCGCGAGCGTTCCCGATCTTTACACGAACGGCTGGCGACACGTAGCCGCCGTGTGGGACGCGCAATCGACCGCCGCGAGAATTTATATCGACGGCGTGCTGGTGGCGACGGTGACGAATCCGCTTTATCCTCTTACGAAACTTCATGTGCCGGAAGACAATTTGCTGCCGCTTCAAATCGGTAGCTGCAATGGGCTGAATGACGATCCGGTAACGAACAGGACTTTCCTCGGACAAATAGATGAAGTGCGCCTTTGGAGCCGCGCGCTCTCCGCTCAGGAGATCGCGTGCCAGCGGCTCGTCTCGCTCAATGGGAACGAGCCAGGTTTAGAACTATATTATCGCTGCAATGAAGACCCCTCCGTGCAATTTCTTTGCGACGCGACGGGCCACAATCATTTTGGCCAGCTCCGTAGCGGCGCGGCCTGCGATTCGAGCGGCCGCACCGTGCCGCTTACCTATACATCGTTGCCCGCGCTCGTAAACACAAAGCTAACCTGCACGCAGGATACCGATTTTACTTTTACAATTACGGATACTTCACTTTGTGGCGATAAAGTGTGGATAGGCCTATATGGACCCTATCAAGGACTGTATAGCCTCTCGACGAATACGCTGACGCTCACGCAGGGCGCGCCGCAATCGTTTACCGTTCATCTTCACACGGATTTAATTGGCCCGCTCACAGCCGGCATCTGGATAGCGAATGCGAATAGCTGCGGCGATCCGCTCGGTATTCCGCTCAACATTCAGCGCGCCACTGAACTAAATTATTCGCTCGACCGGCTCGACTTGGATACGCTCTACGTCGGCTGCCAAACGACGACCTATTCCGAAAAGACGCTGACGATATGTAATCCGGGGCCGCGAACGGTTACGCTGACAAATATTTCGCTCGACAGCAATCATTTTACGTGGACTTCTCCCGGCCTTACGTTCCCGAAATCGCTCCCGCCCGGTGGATGCGTGACGGTCACGGTCCGCATGGACATGATCGATTCCTCGCATACGTTCTTAGATACCCTGCGCGTCTTTAGCGATGAATTGTGCCCCGGCAGCGGTGTCATTCCCATCACGGGCCGCGTGCAGGATGTGCTTGGGATATTACAAGTGGATGGCAAAACGCCGCTCGACTCGATGAAATTTGGCGAAGTGTGTCCTGGATTTATCAGCGGCACGCAAAGTTTCCAATATCGCTCGCTCGGCAGCGATACGGTCTTCGTCGATTCAATCATTTATAGTCCCGCCAATTTTTTCGGAGCAGGCATTGTGTTCCCGATGGTGCTATTGCCAAAGACGGCTTATCAACCGACCTATGCGCGCTTCCGGCCCGATGTGCCCGGCCCGCTAACGGGAACGATGACCGTCCACGCTCTCTATCATGGCTGCGATATTGTAAAGACGGTTCAGCTTTCCGGCAGCGGCTATTCGGTCGATGTCGATTTTCTTTCGCCTCAAGTGGCGTTTGGGAACGTAACGATCGGTAAAACGGCGGTGCAAACCGTGCAGATCGTAGATAGCGGCGTCGATCCGCGCGCAATCGACGACTATCTCAAAATGGGCGACGTGTTTACCATCGTGGGTGGCAATAGTTACAAACTCAATCCCGGCCAGCAGGCTCCGATCACCATTCAATTCCGCCCGCGCCAACCAATAACGTATTACGACACCCTCACGATCTTCGATGAGGGATGCTATCAAACGAAGTCGATTCCCGTGCAGGGAACGGGCGTGTTCCAGGCGTTTTCGTTCAATCCTCCGTATCTGGATTTGGCGGGAGTGGTCGGCTGCAGTTCGGGGACGGGAACGATTATTTTGCAGAACATCTCCGGTTCATCGCTTGCCATTACAAGCTGCGTGCTGAACGATGCCACGGGAAAATTCTCGGTCGCGCAACTGCTTCCGGCTGGTCCGTTCGCGAACAATCAGACTTTTGCCTTCACGGTAACCTACGCGCCGAACGATGTCAATGTGGACCGCGCCGATGAAGCCTATATCGATATTACATTATCGGATGGCGAGGTCTATCACGTTCTCCTGCGCGCAACGAGCCTTGCGCCGCGCCTGTATGTAACGCCGCTCACGACTTATGGCGTGGTCGAAGTCGGATGGCAGCGGCAGGATTCCATTCTTCTTCAAAATGCGAGCAATGTCTCGGAACGAATTCCGAGCATTACAATACCATACGGCTTCAAATTGATTAGTGCGACTCCGCCGCTTCCGGCAACGCTGGCGCCGCGCGATTCGATGTGGCTCATCGTTGAGTTTCAGCCGACTGGCGATTCGCTCTATGATGAGAACTTTGCGGTGCAAGTCGATTCGCCCTGCGTGAATACGTATTCCGGCGAGCTTACCGGGACGGGCCATGCAGTAAAGCTCGATGTGCCAATCAGCTACATGAATTACGGGTTGGTGAAACCCTGCGATTGCGCCACGCGCGAAATTCCGCTCGCCAATTACAGCAACCTCGTGCCGATCACGCTCGATTCGATTTGGATCGATGGTTTTGGCGTGACGCCCCTTCTGCCTTCGACCTTCCACTGGACCCTTAAATCGACTGGGAACGAAACGCTGCCGATTATTTTGCGGCCGCAGACCTTCGACACGCTCGAAGTGTCGTTTTGCCCGAACATTCCCGCCACAAAAGCGAACCTCGTGAAAAACGATACGCTGCATATCATGGCACACGCGCCGGGATGGAATGCGACCTTCACCACGCTCTTAAGTGGCCGGCGCGAAATGAACTTCCAGCCGAACGTCACGCTCGTGCAGTTCCCAGCCACCCGCGTGGATACCTCCGCGCAGCCGCAAGCGGTTTCCCTCACCGTGCCGGACGTGACCATCAATCCTGATGGCGATTCGATTGTCATCGATAAGGTTAGTTTTCAGCCGGACCAGCAAGTCTTTACGGCATCCGCATCGACGGGCGCGCCGCTGCCGTGGGTCATCCAGCGCAACCAGAAATTTTCGATCAAAGTAAATTTCTTTCCGCGTGCCCCGAAGGTTTATACCGCGCGGATGCTGATTCATACCATCTATCCTTGCAATGGCACCGACACGACCGTGCTCGTCATGGGTTCCGGTTTCGCGCCCGCGTTCGGCCTGAGAACGGCCTTTGACACCGCGAAAATGGGTCAGGACACGATTCATCTTACAACCTGTGACACGCTCGTGCTGCCCATTATGTCCAGCCGCGACATTCCCCAGAAGTATATGGACATTTATTTCCATATCGGATATGACTCCACCGAGCTTCAATTGCTGGATGGTTCCTCGCCATATACGCCGACGGTGAACGTCCTGGATTCCACCGGCGGTGCTTATGTGACGATGAAGAATGGCATTGATATTAAAGCGGGCACGATCGTGTATGTGCGTTTTAAAGTAATTGGCGGGCCGGGAATTTTTCCGATCACGCTCGATCAATTTAATTTCGATAGCGATTCGCTGGTATTCTTCGAGATCATCGCGACGGACGATCATGGGTACGTGGAAATCGACCAACCGACGATCGCGATGACGAAGATGACCAATTTCGACACCGTCAATGTGAAGCAATGCAAGGACGAGATCGTTACCGTCTATAATACGGGCGTGATTCCGGTTCGATTCGATTCGCTGGCGGGCCTCCCAGAGTGGCATACCGTCACGGCGTCGAGCATACCAGTTCCGGCGACGCTTGCGCCGGGTGATTCGGTGCAGCTTACGGTAACGTTCTGCCCGCGCGATTCCGCCGTGTTCGATACGACGATCACTGCCTATTCGAACGAGCCTTGCCTCGCAATCGATACCGGTACGCTCATGAGCATTGGTTATGCGCCGCCGTATCCCTTCAAGATGGCGCTGGTGCCCGATCTTGCTGCTGTGGATTCCATCGGTGGTCGGATCATGGATACCGTGGAAGTTCCTATCGTGATCGATCGCTCCATCCCGCTAACGCCGCTCGATATGCGTTACAAATTGCAATACAATCCACGCGCGCTGGAATATCTGAGCGCCAGTTCGAGCTATACGGTCGTCCAGGATAGCGGCACTCCCGGCCTGCTCAATTTTACGTTGCCGATGTGCTGGAATGTCGATAGTGGTATCATTGCGCGCGTAAAGTTCCTCGCCGCTGTGCCCGATAGCATCACGACGACGATGACGCTCACGCCCGGCAAGTTCACGAGCGATTCGATCATGTTTATCAAGCCCCGGCCCGTGGGGGATACGAGCACCGTGAGCATTGCCGCGCGATGCAATATCTCGCGTTTGGATTTTGTGGGCGGCTCGAATGCGATGTTGCCGGCACGCCCGAATCCAACATCCGGCATCGTTACGGTCGATCTCTCTTTTGTGGGCGATGCCATGCCCACGCTCGATATTGTGAACAGCGCCGGCGCCACCGCGCTGGAACTCATGGATGGCTCAACCTTCTACAAAGGTGGGAGCTATCATATTGAGTTCGATTCACGAAAGCTAGCAGCGGGAGCATATTATATGATGTTTCAAGCGGGGGAATACCGGGCAAGTGAACGATTTGTGGTAATACGATAAATTCGTGGCAGGCAAGCATATTTATATAGCGTCATTGCGAGGAACATTCGGCGACCGAAGGGAGCCGAATGTGACGAAGCAATCTTTTTCGGTTCCCAAAGAGATTGCTTCGTCGAATCGGACTCTCTTCGGTCGCTCGATTCTCCTCGCAATGACAATCGTAACGGTAGTGGCATTATTCGATGGCGGTGTTCGCGCTCAAACGCAGAATGAGCTTGCCTCTCCGTTTCATGCGGGATTTCGTTCGAGTTATCTCGAAAATTATCACCAGACGACCGCACAAATTCTGACGGGCTGCCCCGAGTGCGGGACGTTCTCGAATGGAACCGGAAGCGGTTATCAATTCGAATTATTTGGCGAAGTGCCATTCAATTTTTTGCGGCGGCTCGATCTCACCTTCAGTACGGGCTTCGTCGAGCGCGGCGGCGCATTTGGGCAAAGCACAACGGACGAACTTCCGATCCTCGATCCGAACACGAATACGTATGTCCATCTTACGCGGCAGCATACATTCACGGCGAGCCTGAAATATATCGACATAAGCGGCGGCGCGCGCTTTACGCCGCTTGCGAAATTCGCGGGATATTTTGCCGCGCGGATCGACGCCGGCATTCCCGCTGGACGCTCGACGACGTATACGCAGACCGAATCCATCCTCGCACCGCAGGGAGTGGTGTATCCGCAGACTAACACAACTTCACTTACCGATGGCCAGGGAACGATCTCCGGCGTGAACACGCTGTTCGGTCTTACGGGCACGCTCGGATATGAGTTCCCAATCGGGCCGGCGTTTACCGCGTCTCCGGAACTATCCTATTATTTGCCACTCAATTCTGTTTCGACAGCGTATCCCTGGCACGTAGCTTCTCTCAGCGCGGGCGTGGCCATTCGCTGGAACGAACCGCCGAAAAGCGCGCCACTTCCACCGTCTCCGCCACCAGCGCCGCCTCCAATTGTGCAGCGCGAAGATCCGAATGCGCTTGCGCCGAAAATCAGCGCCGCCTCGCTTTCGAGCGAACCATTACACATTATCGAGACGACGGTCACCGAGACGTTTCCAATTTTGCCCTATCTCTTTTTCGACAGCGCGAGCGCCACGATTCCGGACCGCTTTGCGCGGCTTTCGCCGAAGGAAGCATCGCAATTTAGTGAAAACAACTTGCCGCACCGCTCGCTTGAATCCTATTATCAGTTGCTGAATGTGATCGGCAGCCGGTTACGCGTGAATCCATCGGCCATACTCTCGATCAATGGCACGACCGATGGCCGAGAAGCAGGTGACTTGGCGGATTCGCTTGCACACAATCGCGCGGAAAGTGTAAGAGATTATCTTGCGAGTGTCTGGAGCATTAGCAATGACCGCTTGAAAATTACGACTAGCGATGCTCCACATAATCCTTCCAGCACGCAATATGAGCAGGGCTTCGAGGAGAATCGCCGCGTGGAACTTTCATCGAATGACGATCACATCCTCGCGCCGATCGTGCATGAACGGTTCCGCGAGGAGTCGGCGTTGCCAACGTCATTCCCGATTTCCCTTTCGGCATCGAGCAAGATTGGCGTTCGCGATTGGCATCTGGCGATTCACGCGCACGGCACCACTATATACGGAACATCGGGTCGCGGCACACCACCCGGGAAGGTCGAGTGGAATCCAACGGAAGGACAAGTCGAGGCATTAGCGAAAGAACTCGGCCCGCGCGATTCCCTTCAACTGGAGTTTCAAGCCTCCGCGGAAAATGGCTCGGAGACCGATCGAACCATTTCCCTTCCCGCCTCGAAGTCCATCAATCCATTCGAACTCAGCCGGCTTTCGCTCATCGTGTTCGATTTCGATCAGTCAATAATTGACCCGCAAAATCAGCGGATGATTTCGCAGTTCGTTGCAAAATCGTTTTATCCCGCATCGACCGCGACGATCGTCGGCTCGACGGACGATCTCGGCGAGCTGGCGCACAATCAGGAGCTTTCAACAGCCCGTGCGGATAACGTGCGCGATCTCATTCTCGGCGATAAGCCCGATGCAAAGATAACAAGCACAAAAGGCATCGGTCCCTCGGATTTGCTTTACGATAATCATCTTCCCGAAGGCCGTTACTATTGCCGAACGGTGAAAGTAGAAGTTGCGACGCCGCTGGAATCGATTTTAACCGGGCAAAAATAGCTTTTGTAGCCGTGACCTTTAGGTCACGGTGTGTTTATTTTCGCCGTGACCTGAAGGTCACGGCTACACGAGTCTCATCGGATTCTTTTCAAGTATCGCGTCAATCTTCGATATGAGAATTTTAACGACGTCCCTCAAGTCCCTTTCATCCTTTTCTGTAAAACGATTTTTTATTGGCGCATCGATATCGAGTACGCCGAACAAGCTTCCGTCGGAGAGCATAATCGGCAGCACGATCTCCGATTGTGAAACCGGATCGCACGCGATGTGTCCGGGAAATTCACTCACATCAGCAACGCGAACAATTTTTCGTTCCGCAGCAGCAGTTCCACAAACTCCTTTACCCATTTCGATAAGGGTGCATGCCGGTTTCCCGCCGAAGGGGCCAAGCACCAGCTTCTCGCCATCGAAGAGATAAAATCCACACCAGTTAATGCGATCGAGCGAGTGATAGAGGAGCGCTGCAGCGTTCGAAAGAGCGGTGAGGAGCGGCTCGTCCGTACTAATGAGCGAATTGAGATCGTTTCCAGTCATTCTTTTGCGAAACCGGCGAAAGTGGCTACTGACATACGAACGCTGGTTGCTCGGATAGGGTTTATTGTCTGAACCTTGATTTGACGAGAGTTCATAGATTAAAGTAGATTAAGAGAAACATCATCTCGAAAGAATACCATCTCGAAAATCTCTTAAAATCAAGGTTCAGACAATATAATTTTTAACTGCTATGAACTGGCCAATCGTAAAAGGTAAAGCAACGCGGCAGGCACACGTCGGGCTGCCGGAAGGAACATTCGAAGAAGAGCACGGACGCGAAGGCTTCTATGGCCGCGTTTCGCATCTCTACCATGTGCATCCGCCGACGGGCTGGACGCGCATCGAGGGTAAGCTGCGTCCGCACGCCTTCTATCTCGACAAGGTTACGCCAACGGACATGACCGACCCGCGCGGCACGCCGGAACCGGTGCTGTATAACGACGATCTGATTCTCTCGATCAGCCGCCGCGCGGAAGCCGCGCCATTTTACTCGCGTAATGCTGATGGTGATGAGTTATTTTTCGTCCATAAAGGCACGGGAAAAATCGAGACCGATTTCGGCGTGCTGACGTATGAGCCGGGAGATTACGTCGTCATTCCTCGCGCGACGACATATAGATTCGTACCAGAGACGAAAGATAATTTCATCGTGGTCGTCGAAGCGCATGGTTCCGAAATTCTTCCGCCGACGCCCGAGCAAAAGGGATTGATCGGAATGCACGCGCTTTACGATATGTCCGCCATTACGATTCCGGAATTTATTCCTTATGAGAAAAAGCAGGAGACGAATGGGAAAGAATATGAGTTGCGCGTGAAGCGGCTCGGAGAATATACTTCGATTTTTTATCCATTCCATCCGATCGATCTGGTGGGATGGAAGGGCGATCTCACGGCGTTCAAGATCAACATGCGCGATATTCGTCCGGTGATGTCGCCGCGCGTGCATTTGCCGCCCTCCGCGCATACGACGTTCCTTTCGGACAATTTCGTGATCTGCTCGTTTCTTCCGCGTCCGCTCGAAGAAGACCCGGAGACACTGCGAGTTCCGTTCTTCCATCGCAATTCGGACTACGATGAAGTGCTTTTTTATCACGATGGCGATTTCTTCTCGCGCGATAACATCAAAGCCGCGATGATGACGCTGCACCCGCAGGGCATCCATCATGGCCCGCACCCGAAGGCGCTGAAATCGAATCCGAACATCACGCGCACCAACGAATACGCGATGATGCTCGATGCGAAACACCCGCTGAAAATCGCTCCCGCCGGCGATGCCGCCGAATGGAAAGAATATTGGACGAGCTGGCAGGAGAAGAAGGAACCAATTACGAATTAAGAATTACGAATTGGAAGCAAGCGCATGAAATTATGATGAAAAAAAAATCGCCCCACATATCTTAGCATTGTAATGCAGCTCATCTTGCTCGCATTACTGCCATCCGCCATGGCGAACCAATCGCTGTCGACAAATGCTGGGCACATTTTTTTCGAGGATAAATTTGTGAGCGATGGAAACCTTAGCCCTGGAAATCATTGGTCGGTCGTCTCGGGAAATTGGTCCGTTAAGAATGGCGTCCTAACCGTTACACACCTTGGCGGGCCCACGACGGAATCGTATATTCTTGCCGGAGACAGTACGTGGACGAACTATTGCGTTGCGGGTCAGGTCAGTCCCGATAAGCACAGCAAAGTCGATAACGATGCCGGAATTCTTCTTCGGGTCAATTCCGAAGAGCCGTTCGGCTCTCGTTATACGATCTGTTTGAACCCTTACAAAAATTGGATCGGCTGTGCAAACGACCGAGGGCCAAAGCAATGGATTGGCCATGCCAAATTCCACTTTGTTCCGAACACATGGTATTCTTTTGTTGCAACCGTGCGCGATAGCTCGCTCGATTTTTCAATCGATGGTCGGCCGATCCTTCATTGCGAGCATCTCTTACTTACACATGGAAAGTTCGGTTTGGAAGCCTGGAACCATGGAACGCAAAAATTTCTGGATATTAGGGTCATGAAGGTCGGTTGAAACAAGTCTGAAAATGCTATGGTATAAACGTGTGGAATGGCTGCTCATAAATCCGATGTTCCCCACGTCGTCATCATAGGCGCCGGTTTTGGCGGCCTCAATGCTGCTCTGCATTTGCGCCATGCACCGTGCCGAGTAACCGTAATCGATAAGAGCAATCACCATCTTTTTCAGCCGTTGCTGTATCAGGTCGCAACGGCCGGACTTTCTCCCGGTGAGATAGCGGCGCCCATTCGGCATGTTCTGCGCCGTTTACGAAATGCGGAAGTACTTATGGCCGAGGTGACTGGCGTGGACTCGCAAAAGAAGCGGGTTCTTCTTGAAGGCGAGCGTTCGATTTCATACGATTACCTCATTATCGCGACCGGCGCTCGGCACAGCTATTTCGGGAACGATGATTGGGCGCGATTTGCTCCAGGACTCAAGTCCATTGCCGATGCCACGGATATTCGCCGCCGAATCCTTCGGGCGTATGAGAAAGCAGAACTTGAACAGGACGCCGCAAAGCGCGCCGCACTGCTCACGATCGTGATCGTTGGCGCTGGCCCGACCGGAGTCGAGATGGCCGGTTCGATCGCCGAACTCGCCAGGCTTGCGCTGAAGAACGAATTTCGGCATTTCGATCCTGCGAGCACGTGTGTTATTCTTGCCGAGGCTGGGCCGCGCATTCTGCCAGGATTTCCAGAATCGCTTTCCGCTGCTGCGGAAAAGAAATTGGAGCGACTTGGAATCGATGTGCGAATATCGACTCGCGTGGAAAATATCAGCGCAAATTCCGTCCGTATGAACGGCGTAGAGATTGCCGCAGCTAC